>Ga0302314_10009087_pt1 | contig 17624 bp, 11 predicted proteins | sample III_Palsa_N2_3_FD_200533 | JGI IMG/M metagenome (GOLD analysis project Ga0302314, IMG submission 200533) | Peat permafrost microbial communities from Stordalen Mire near Abisko, Sweden - III_Palsa_N2_3 | ecosystem: Environmental > Terrestrial > Soil > Palsa > Peat permafrost | place: Sweden...
GCCCAGTGTGCCGTCCGCCGCCACGGGAAACACGGCGACGTTGCCTCCGCCGTAGTTGGCGACGAACACGAACTTTCCCGAGGAGTGCACGCTCACGTGTGCTGGCGAGGTGCCGGCGGAGCTCACTGCGGAAAGACGCGTGAGCTGCATGCTGATCGGATCGATCGCGTAGGTGACCACGGCGCCGCCCTTCGCTTCCTGGCCATCTCTCGCTCCCTGTCCATCTCTCGCTCCCTGTCCATCTCTCGCTCCCTGGCCCTCTTTCGGTGCCTGGTAGTTGTCGATCTCGCTGATCGCGTAGAGCCGCGTTTGTGCGGGATTGACGGCGAGCCAGGACGGATTGCGGATGTCGTCGACGACCTGCATCTGCATGAGCGCCGCGGTGGCACGCTCGATGCGAAACAGATAAATGCCGCCGCCGTTCGGCGTGTAAGTTCCCACATAGGCGTAGAAGAAGCCGGGCTCCCCGGCGGAGGCGGCGCGTGCGGCCGGGGTTGCACAGGCGAGCGCGGCCGCGGTGCGTTCTAGAAACTCGCGGCGAGTGAGCCTTCTGTCGATGGCCATCGCGCGAGTGTAGCGCAGGACCCGGGCGGCCCGCGGCGTCCTAGTTGTCCAGGAAGATCGTGATGCTCGATGCGCTGAACAGATAGCTCGAGCTCGTGTATTGGCCGAACGCCGTGATGCCTGTGGCGATCACCGACCCCGCCAACTCGGTTTGCAACTGCGTGACGAAAGTAGAGAACGTGTTGAAGTTCTCGTAACTGCCGCTCACCGAATGCCCGATGGTGAATACCGTATTGGAGGACGACGAGCTCGGGCTGATGGTCGGATCCGTGCCGATGCCGATGATGTCGAACGATTGCGCGCCGACTTGAATCGTGTGCCGGGTTCCAATGCCTGCGTTCTTCGCATCGAGCTGGATCTGCGAGGTCGTGAGCGAGGCGAACGGCGCGGAGGTGCCCGTCCAATCCAGCACGAGCACGGCATTGATCGTGGTGTAGTCGAGGAACGCGGACTGCTGCAGAAAGTCCCCGGTGGAAGAAGCCGTGCCGAACGGCGCCGGGTAGCCGGTTACCTGCACGGGCTCACCGACGCTTGCGTTCGTCAGGTCCGCGGTCCCGGTGTTCACGACGTAGGCGGCCGCGGTCGCATCGTTGGCGCTGGTCGATCCCGTGCCCACGAAGTCGAAGGCCGCTGCCGAGCGCCCCCCGAGCTGCGCGAGATTGAGCGTCAGCGTGGTCCCGCTCGTGCCCTCCGCGGTGACCACGAGTCCTGAGGCCGTCGTCTGACCGACCCGCACGCGTCCGGCACTGGCATCCAGCGTGGCGCCGGTCGTGCCCGCGGTACCGAAGGCATACACCAGCGAGCCGATCGATATCTGCGCAATGCCGGTCGAGTCCGGGGTGCTCTCCCCGAACTCGGTGATCTGTGTATTGGGACCGACCGTCACCGTGGTCGTGCCGAAGACGAGGCTGTTCGTGCCGGCGTTCGTGAGCAGTGTGGCGTCGTCGATGGTGAAGGTGTTGCCGCTGCGCCCGGTCACGATACCGGACACCCGATCGAAACCGCCCCCCTGCAGGCTCGAGCCCGCGATGACCTGGGTCGCGGAGAATGAGACCGTGGATATGGTTCCCGTGCTGGTCCCCGTGTTCGTCGACTCGAGCGTCGAGCCGTCCGCGCAGGTGAGTACGCCGTTGAGGGTCTCAGGTACGGTGCCGTCGGAGCAGGTTTCGGTGCTCGAGGTGGTGCTCGTCGACTCGAGGGTGGAGCCGTCGGTGCAAGTGAGTACGCTGTTGACGGTCTGCGGCACGGTGCCGTCCGAGCAGGTCTCGGTCGGCGTCGCGACGTTGTCGTTGGTAAGCGAGTTCGAGGTGGTGGTCGATGTCGTCATCGTGCCGAAGGCCTCGACCATCGTGCCGGAGCTCAAGGAGGCAAGCTGGGTGAGACCGGCCGTGCCGGATGTGGGAGTGCCGTTGATCTCGTAGATGGTCCCCGAGGTCGGCGTGACCCGCAGCGACCCGCCCTCGGACGTGCCGAAGTCGAACGGCGTGATGCCGGTGGAGTACCAGCTGTCCGGCGCGATGTTGGCGGAGTACGTGCCGCTCGTCGTGCTCGTGCTGGTGTTGACGGTGCCGATGGGCCCGCGTATGCGCACCGTCTTATCGTCGATGGGAAGCGAGCTCGCCGCCATCATCGGCATCACGGAAACCGTCTTTGCGCTCAGGTTGACCACGTTGGAGGCGGCCAGGTTGAAATCGAGGCTCAGGCGCGTGGTGCTTTTGGCCGCAATGCTCAATTCGTTGGACGGGTCGAGCAATAGAGTGAGGGTCACCCGGCCCAAGGCCTGGCCGGCAGCCCCCATCGGCGTCAACTGCACTCCCTCGGGTGTGCCGTTGTCGTAGATGATCTGCGCCGAGCTGTAGTCGAGCGTGACGACGGCCTGCTTGAACGTGCCGGTCTTCCCCGACGACGCACCGATCACCTCGCTCAAGTTCACCAGGCGAGCGAGATCCACGGTGGTTCCGGCCGGCAGCACGTTGACCGACGAGCTGCCGCTCGCGGTTCGCAGCTGCACCGATACCAGGCCGACCCGATAGGCAAGGAATGTGTCCGTCGACGGTGTCGAGGTCAAAGTGACCACCGCGTTGCCGTTGCAGGCGGCGAGCGCGGCCAGCAGCAGGCCGGCGAACGGCGCCGCGAGCCATCGGAGAGTCCTCATCGGCTGTAGTTCCATGGCGGCATCGTCAGGCTATTCTACCGGCATCGGAAGCGCGGATTGCGCAAAGTTCTGTGAAGTAATCCGGGAAACAGCACGGCGTCGCGTTCCTGCGACAGCCGCCGGGCTCGCCGTGGCGCGGAAGTTACAGGGGCGTTACGGCGTGGCCGCAGCGTGGCCCCGCGCTAGATCGAGCGCGAGATCAATTCCTTCATGATCTCGTTGGTACCGCCATAGATGCGCTGTACGCGTGAATCGACGAACATGCGGCACACCAGGTACTCGTTCATGTAGCCATATCCGCCGTGCAGCTGCACGCATTCGTCGAGCACTTCCTGCTGAGTGTCGGTGACCCAGTACTTGGCCATCGAGGCGGTCACGGTGTCGAGCGTGCCGGCCACGATTCTCGAGATGCAGTCATCCACGAACACGCGCGCCACACGCGTCTTGGTGGCGATCTCCGCGAGTTTGAACTTGGTGTTCTGGAATTCGGCGATGCTCCTGCCGAAGGCCTTGCGCTCCTTCACGTAGCGCGCCGTCTCCGCAACCGCGCCTTCCATGGCGCCGACCCCGACCACGGCGATCAGCGCGCGCTCGTACGGCAAGTCGCCCATCAGCTGATAGAACCCCTGTCCCTCGGCGCCCCCGAGGAGATTGGCGGCGGGCACGCGCACGTTCTCGAAGAACAGCTCCGCCGTGTCCTGCGCCTTGAGACCCATCTTGTCGAGAATGCGCCCCACCCGATAGCCCGGTAGGTCCTTGGTCTCCACCATCAGGATCGACGTGCCCTTCGCGCCCTCGCCGGGCGTCGTCTTCACCACGAGCGCGATCAGCTCGGCGAGATAGCCGTTGGTGATGAAAATTTTCGAGCCGTTGACGATGTAGCTGTCCCCGTCGCGCACGGCACGGGTCTTCACTCCCTGCAAATCCGAGCCCGCCGCCGGCTCGGTCATGCCGATCGCTCCGATCAGCTCGCCGCTCGCCATGCGCGGCAGGAGCCTGCGCTTTTGCTCATCGGTGCCGTGATTGACGAGATAGTGGGCGCAGATGCTGTGCACGCCCTGGCCGAATCCGCTCAGTCCGCGGCGCGAGAGCTCCTCGTAGATCACCACCTCGTGCCGAAAGTCGCCGCCCGCTCCGCCGTACTCCGCGCTCACGTCGGTGCACAGGAGGCCCATGGCGCCGGCCTTGCGCCAGATCTCCTTGCCGACGTTTTGCTGCTTGCGCCACTCGGCCTCGTTCGGAACCATTTCCGACTCGATGAAGCGAGCCGCGGCTTCGCGAAATATCGCGAGCTCCTCATTCATCCAGGGCGACTCATAGGCGCCCGTAACCGCTGCGTTCATGTGAGGTCCATTGTGGCTCGACTGCCGCCAGTTTACCCGCAGCCGAGGGGCAAATTGCACCCCAAGCCGGGCACGGGTTGTTAAGATGGCTTTACCCATGGGAGCTCGATCGCACAACGACGGGGGGGCGCGCAAAGCCTTGATCGGCTCCGCGGGAGCCGCGCTAGCCGTTCTGACATTCATCAATCTTTTTAACTATCTCGACCGCTACGTGGTGTCGACGCTGGTCGAGAGCCTGCGCCGCTCGGAGCTGCATCTCACCGACACGCAAGCGGGTTCGTTGATGTCGGGATTTCTGATCGTGTTCGCGCTGGTCGGGCCGATCTTTGGTTTCCTCGGCGACAGCCGCTCGCGTCCGCGGTTGATCGCATTCGGCGTGGCGTGCTGGAGCATAGCCACGGCGCTCTCCGGGTTCGCGTGGAATTTCGCATCGCTGTTCGCGGCGCGGGCGGCGGTCGGCGTCGGCGAGGCGGCCTACGTCACCATAGGCCCGAGCCTGCTGTCGGACTACTTTCCGCCCGGCGACCGCGGCCGCGTCATGGCGATCTTCTTCTGCGCCATCCCGGTCGGCTCGGCACTCGGCTACGTGGTCGGCGGATTTATCGATGTGCACTTCGGATGGCGCATGGCGTTCTTCGTCGCGGGCGTACCCGGACTCGTCCTCGCGCTTCTGTGCCTGGGACTGCGCGATCCGCCTCGCGGCAGTCAAGACGGCAAAGAAACGGCGGAGCCCCAGGCCGCAACCCGGCCTGCCGCGAATTACCTCGCGCTGTTGAAGAACCGGCCCTACGTTCTCACCATCGCGGGTTATGCGGCGTATACCTTCGCTCTGGGCGGCCTCGCCTACTGGATACCCGCCTTCCTCGAGCGTGTCCGTCACGTTCCGGAGAAGAGCGCGACCTTCAGTTTCGGCATCATCGTGGTCATCACGGGATTCGTGGGCACGTTCGCCGGAGGCTGGCTCGGCGATTTCTTCGCGCGCTACACCCAGCGGGCTTATCTGTGGATTTCCGCCGTCGCGACGCTCGCGGCCGGGCCCTTCGCGTGGCTCGCCCTCACCGTGGCTGCGCCGCACACGTATCTGGTCTGCATGGTGATTGCACAGCTGTTGATGTTCCTCTCGACCGGACCCATCAACGCGACGATCGTCAATATCGTACGGCCGACGCAGCGTTCCTCGGCGAACGCGCTCGGCGTATTCAGCATTCACCTGCTGGGTGATGTCCCTGCCCCGTTGCTCATCGGGCTGATCTCGACCCACTCCTCGCTCGAGCAAGGCGTGAAGCTCGTGCCGCTCGGCATTCTCGTCTCCGGTGTCATCTGGATATTCGGTGCGCTCGCGCAACCCGCGGGGCTCGCGACGCCCAAGATGCAGGGCGCCCCCGGGCTGGGCGCCCCCCGGTGATCGGGCGCATGATCGAGATCGCCGTCGAGGATCCGGATCAACCTGAGGTGGCGCTGCTCCTGCAAGCGAGCGATGCCTACATGGCCTCGCTCTATCCGGCCGAGAGCAATCACATGCTGGACATGGCTTCGCTCCGGCAGCCGCGCGTCGCGTTCTTGGTCGCGCGAGTCGACGGCAAGGCGCTCGGTTGCGGCGCCGTGGTCGACTCAGGCGAGGGCTGGGCGGAGGTCAAGCGCATGTTCGTCTCGCCGGCCGCGCGCGGCTTGAAGCTCGGGCGGCTGCTCCTGGACGAGATCGAGACCATCGCCGCCCGGCGCGGCGCACGCGTGCTGCGGCTGGAAATGGGCGCCCGTCAGCCCGAAGCGATGGGTCTTTACCGCTCGGCAGGCTTCGTCGAGATTGGTCCCTTCGGCGCTTACGGCCCGGACCCCTTGAGCATTTTTATGGAGAAAAGTTGGTGAGCGCCTATGCCCCCACGCCGCGGACCCGGGTCAAGCGGCTGAACAAGCGCGCCGTTTACGACAAGGCGCAAGTCCACGAAATTCTCGACGAGGGATTTCTTTGCCACGTGGGGTTCGTACGTGCGGACCAGCCCTTCGTCATACCGACGCTGTATGCACGCTCGGACGAAACGCTCTACATCCACGGCTCGGGCGTGAGCCGCATGCTGAAGACGCTGGCCGAAGGCGTGGACGTCTGCGTCACGGTGACGCTGGTGGACGGCTACGTGCTCGCGCGCTCGGCGTTTCACCACTCGATGAACTATCGCTCGGTCGTGATCTTGGGATCCGCGCGCCTCGTGTCGGAGCGGCAAGAGATGCTGCACGCGCTCGAGCTGATCACCGACCACGTCGTGCCGGGGCGCTGGGCCGAGGTACGTGCACCGAACGAGCTCGAGATGAAGCAAACCGCCGTGCTCGCACTGCCCCTCGAGGAAGTATCCGCGAAAGTGCGCATGGGACCACCGGTGGACGACGAAGAGGACTATGCGCTGTCGGTATGGGCCGGCGTCGTTCCCATTCGCACGGCGCTCGCCGAGCCCATCGGTGACGGCCGCGTGCCCGCGGGTACCCTGGCGCCGGAACTGACGCGGTTCACCCGCCATCGGCGCTAGACGGGGGCGCCGAGCCGGGGGCGCCCGGCCCCGTGCTCACTCCCCGCGCGCGTGGCTGAGACCGGCGAATAAACCATCCAGGTCCGTCCGCGCCTCGAGGTCCTCGACATCCAGGGTGAGCTTGCGCTGCCAGTTCGGATACTCCCGGTCCGTTCCCGGCACGTTGACCGGGTCCTGCATGCCGATCAGGTCCTCTATCTGTATCGAGGCGAGGATTGCGCTCGAGCGCGCCAGGTAGATGTGAATCGCGCGTGCAAGCTCCGGCGAGAAAGGCTGGTCGGACGTCGCGGACGATGCCGGCGCGAGTCCCTGCTGCTCGAGCGCCGCAAGCAGTGCCTCGCGATCGCGCGAACGCGCCTTGCGCACCTCCTGCTCGAGCTCGACGGTGGGATAGAGGTGCAGGTCGCGCCTGAGCTCGATGTCCCGGCCGTCCCAGAAGCTGCGCAAGGTCGGCATGTCGTGGGTGGTGACGGTGGCGAGCGCGCGACGCACGAACTCGTCGGGCCGGCGGTAGCGGCCGGCGTCCTTCTCGAACAACAGCACCTTGTAGTGATAGAGACCGAACTGCGCCATTGCCCGCCGCACCTCGTCGGGCACGACGCCCAGATCCTCTCCGACGACCACGCACGCGCAGCGCGCGCTCTCCAGCACGAGATTGGCGAGCAACAGATCCAGCGGATAATGCACGTAGGCGCCGTCCACCGGCGAGTGTCCGGCCGCCACCCACCAGAGCCTGAACAGCGACATCACGTGATCGAGCCGCAACGCGCCGTAGTAGCGCATGTTGTTGCGAAGCAGGCGTACGAACCCCTCCAGGTGCTGCGATTCCATCACCACCGGATCCGGAGGAGGCAGTCCCCAGCCTTGACCACGATGGGCCAGCGGATCGGGCGGCGCGCCGATCTCGGCGCCGAGGCGATAGCCGTTCTGATCGACCCAGGTCTCCGAGCCCGACGGGTGTGTGCCCACCGCGTAGTCGCCGTATAGGCCGATGGCCATGCCGAGCTCGCGCGCGAGCCCCTGTGCGGCCGCGAGCTGCTCGTGCGCCAGCCATTGAAGATACAGATAGAACTCGATCTCTCGAGAGTGCTCGGCCGCAAAGCGCACGCAAGCGCTCGAATGCGGATCGCGGAACTCCGCGGGCCAGCTGAGCCAGCCCGAATGGGTGCCCCACGTCGAGACGAAGTGCCGATCGAGCGCGTCGAAGCGCGCATGCAGCTGCAAGAGCTGTCCTCCGGCGGCCACGAAGCTCTTGAACGCGACGGCCCGCTCCGTGCCGGCCGCGACATGGCGGTGGCAAAACTCGTCGAACAACAGGCGCAGTATCTCGAGCTTGACCTCCGCCACGCCGGCATAATCGACGAGCGTCGTGTCACGCAGCAGCCGCAAGCGGCCCTGGAAGGCCGGCTCCTGCAATCGCAGCTGTGCGGCTTCGCAATCCTCGAGCTCGGGCACCGCCGTGACCGCGATGTAAAGGATGTTGAGGAAATGCCGGCTCGAGGCACTGTATGGACTCGCACGCGCCGGTTCCGCCGGTGCGAGGGCGTGCAGCGGATTCAAGCCGACGAAGCCCGCGCCGCGCGGCGCGAGCCACCCGATCAAGGCCTTGAGATCCTCGAAGTCCCCGATGCCCCAGTTGCGCCGCGAGCGCACGGTATAGAGCTGAACGGCGACCCCCCAGAGCCTGCGTCCGCGCTGGATAGCCTCGGGCTCATAGCACTGCGGCGGCGAGACCACCAGCGCACAGCGGCAGAGCGTGCCGGCGCCGATTTTTACTTCGAGCTCATGACGTCCGGGCGGCAGCTCCAGCGGCAGGTCGAGACGCCGGCGAGTGATCCACGAGCCCTCGATCTCCCCGCGCCAGGTCTCCGGGCAATCCGCGGTGGATACGATCCCGCTGCGAGTCTCCCCGCTTTCAAGGTTCACCGTCCATGAGAGCCGCGCGCCGAAGTCGCGCGCCGCGATGTTGAGGTCGATGCCGGCTCGCGGCCCGTGAGCCGCGGCGACCCGGGGTAAGAGCGCACGCCCGCTCTCGACGCTCAGCCGGCTCACCTCGGCCGCGAGAGCGGCGGGATCGTCCACGGCGCACCCCATGGCGCGCAGAATGTCGGTCTTGGTCTGCAGCGTGAAGTAGCGCAGCTCGCCGCGATAATCGTGGTACGCATCGCCGATGCCGCGCAGCCGCGCGAGTCGTTCGATCAGGTTCGCATCCAAGGCTCAACACTCCAGAAAAACGGCGCTGCTCGGAGCCAGCGGAAACACCACGTCGTCCTCGAGCACCAGTACTTCCGTGGTCTTGCTGGCCGTATCGAAACGGCGTTTCCACGGGCTGTCGGCGGGCGCCGGCGGCAACGTGAACGTCTGCACGGAGTCCGAGGCGTTCAACAGCAGCAGCAGCCGGGCGGCCCAATTGCTACGCTTGCCGTACCAGATACCGAGCGTGCGCAAGTTCCCGTCTCGCCAGTCATCCTGAGTCATTTCCGCGCCGCGCGCATGCAGCCAGGTCACATCTTTCACCTCGACCCGGGAGGCTGCGCCCTTCAGGAACGTCTCGCGCCGGTATTCGACATGGCTGCGCCGCAGGCTCGCAAGCAGGCGGACGAAATCCACCAGCTCCGCGTTCGCCGCGGCGAGGCTCCAGTCGATCCACGAAATCTCGTTGTCCTGACAGTAGGCGTTGTTGTTGCCGCGCTGAGTGCGCGCGAATTCGTCGCCCGCCGTGAGCATCGGCACTCCTTGGGACAGGAATAGAGTCGCCAAAAAATTCCGCATCTGCCGCTTGCGCAAGTCGATGACCTCGGGATCGTCGGTCGGGCCTTCCCGTCCGCAGTTCCAGCTCAAGTTGTGCTGGTGACCATCCTGCCCGTCCTCGCCGTTCGCCTCGTTGTGCGATCGATCATAGGAGACCAAGTCGTTCAAGGTGAAGCCGTCGTGAGCGGTCACGAAATTCAGGCTCGCGCTGGGCTTTCTGCCGTTGTGGCGAAAAATGTCGCTCGATCCGGCGAAGCGCTCGGCAAGCTCGCCGATCCGCCCGCCGTCGCGGCGCCAGAACGCCCGCACGGTATCGCGGTAGCGGTCGTTCCACTCGGACCAGCCGGGGGGGAATCGACCGAGCTGGTAGCCGCCGGGGCCGATGTCCCACGGCTCGGCGATCAGCTTCACGTAGGCGAGCGCGGGCTCGGCGCGCAGCGCGCCGAAGAACGCAGAGCTCTCGTTGAAGCCGCCCGCCTCGCGCCCGAGCACGGTAGCCAGGTCGAAACGGAATCCGTCGACATGCATGTCCTCCACCCAGTAGCGCAGGCAGTCGAGGATCAGAGAGCGCACGGCCGGATGTTCGCAATTGACGGTGTTGCCGGTGCCGGTCAGGTTCTCGTAGCCGCGCTTGTCGGGCGTGAGGCGGTAGTAAGCCGCGTTGTCGATGCCCTTGAAGGAGAGCACCCGCCCGGTCTCGCCGCCCTCGGCGGTATGGTTGAAAACCACATCGAGAACGACCTCGATCTGCGCCCGATGCAGCGCCTGCACCATGGTCTTGAACTCGCGCACCGCGTCCTCCACGGCGTACTCATTTGCGGGCGCGAACCAGGCAATCGGGTTGTAGCCCCAGTAATTCGACAGGCCGCGGGGACTCAGGAAGTCCTCGCTCAAAAATGCCTGACAGGGCAGGAGCTCCACCGCGGTGACGCCCAAAGACTTGAGGTGCGAAATGACGGGCTCCGTCGCGAGACCGAGATACTTGCCCCGCCGCTCGGGCGGCACCAGAGGGTGCAGCCGGGTATAGCCCTTGACGTGCAGCTCGTAGATCACCGTGTCGCGCCAGGGTGTCGCCGGCGGCCGATCGCCCTGCCAGTCGAATGCCGGATCGATCACCTGCGAGTGCGGCGGCTCCCCGCTCGACAAGGCGCGGGTACTCGACAAGGCGCGGGTATAAGGGTCGATCAGCGCCACGTCGGGATCGAAGCGCGCACCGCTGTCGAGGTCGTTCGGCCCGTGCACCCGGAACGCATAGCAAGTGCCGGCGCTCGCGCGGCGCGAGGACAGGAGCCCGTGCCACACATCGCCCGTGCGGCCCGGCAGATCGTAGCGCGCGGTCTCGGCGCCGCTGTCGGCATCGAAAATGCAAAGCTCCACGCGGGTAGCGAGGCTTGCGAGAAGCGCGAAATTGACACCCCCTTGGCGGGTCAGGGTCGCGCCGAGCGGGCGCGGGGCCCCCACTTGAATGGGTTGCACCGCTCAAAGCACCGGTCGCACGTCCCAGATCCGATCGGCATACTCGCGCACGCTGCGATCGCTGGAGAAGTAGCCCATGTTGAGGCAGTTCAGAGCCGTCTTGCGGCTCCACTCCTCGGACTGCGCATACAGCGTATCCACGCGGTCCTGCGCGGCGGCATAGGATGCGAAATCGGCCAGCACGAGAAACGGCTCGCCGTCCTCGAGCAGCCGGCGCACCACGGGTTTCGCATCGTCCGGCCGCGACGGCGAAAAATGGCCGGAATCGATGAGCTCGAGCGCCTCGCGCAGCTCCGGGTTGCGCTCCAGCTCGGCCGCGGGACGATACCCCGCGGCACGCGCCGCAACCGCCTGCTCGGCGGTCAAGCCGAAAATGAAAATGTTCTCCTCGCCGACGTGATCGCGGATCTCGATGTTGGCGCCGTCCAGCGTGCCGATGGTGAGTGCTCCGTTCAGCGCGAGCTTCATGTTGCCGGTGCCGGAGGCTTCCATTCCGGCGGTCGAGATCTGCTGGGACAGGTCCGCGGCCGGCATGATCTTCTGTGCGAGCGACACGTCGTAATCCGGCAAGAACACGACGCGCAGCAGCTCGCGCACGTCGGGATCCGCGTTGATCGTGCGTGCGATGTTGTTGATGAGCTTCACGATGGCCTTCGCCATGAAGTATCCGGGCGCTGCCTTCCCGGCGAACAGCACCGATCGCGGCATCACGCCGCGCGGATCGCGCTGGATGCGCCGATAGCGCGCCACGACATAGAGCAGGTTCAACAGCTGGCGTTTGTACTCGTGAATGCGCTTCACCTGCACGTCGAACATGGAATCGACGTCGAGCTCCACACCCGTGCGCCGCATCACCTCGGCCGCAAGGCGCTGCTTGTTGGTGCGCTTGATGCCGCGGAAGTGGCGCAGGAACTCCGGTTCGTCCGCCGCGCCCGTGAGCCGGGAAAGCTCCTCTAGGTCGTTTTCCCAGGAAAATCCGAGCCGCTGAGTGAGCAGCGCCGATAGTCCGGGATTCGATTGCTTGAGCCAGCGGCGCACCGCGATGCCGTTGGTGACGTTGACGAAGCGCTCGGGATACAGGTCGACGAATCCGGCGAACACGCTCTTGCGCATCAGTTCGGTATGCAGCCGCGCGACGCCGTTCACGTGATGACTGCCGATCACCGCGAGGTGCGCCATGCGCAAGCGCCGCTCCTCGCCCTCGGTGATGATCGAAAGCCGCCGCTGCGCATCGACGTCCCCGGGGCGATGTTTCTCGAGCGCCGCGAGAAAATCGCGATTGATGAGATAGATGATCTCGAGATGCCGCGGCAACAGCCGCTCGATGAGCGCGACCGGCCAGGTCTCGAGTGCTTCCGGCAGCAAGGTGTGATTGGTGTAGGCGAACACGCCGGCGGTGATCGCCCAGCTCTCTTCCCACTTGAGGCCATGCTCGTCGATCAGCAGGCGCATCAGCTCCGGAATGGCGAGCGCAGGGTGGGTATCGTTCAGCTGAATGGAGATCGCCTCGGGCATGGAGGCGAGCGTGCGCCCTTCGCGCAAGTGCGTGGCCAGGATGTCCTGCAGGCTCGCGCTCACGAAGAAATATTGCTGCTTCAGGCGCAGCTCCTTGCCCTGCCGCGTCGAGTCGTCCGGATAGAGCACGCGCGACAGGTTTTTCGCATCGACTTGCTCGCGTACGGCCGCATCGTAATCCCCGGAGTTGAAGGCATCGATGTGAAACGGCGTGATCCCGCGCCCTGACCACAAACGCAGGTGATTGACGGTCGGACTGCGGTTGCCCGGCACCAGCTGGTCGAAGCCGATGGCGTAGATGTCCTGCGTATCTACCCAGCGGTGCGCCTCGGCCGGCCGCGCCTCACCGGCCGCACTCGCGGGCGTCGCCGCAACGCTGCGTCCGCCGAAGCGCACCGTGTAGCGCACGTTCCCGCGCGCGGTCTCCCATACGTTCTCGAGCTTGAGCCAGCTCGATGCGAGCTCGCGCTGCCCGCCGTCCGCCCCGATCACCTGCGTGAAGATTCCGTAATCGTAGCGGATGCCGTAGCCGACCGCGGGGTACTGGAGCGTCGCGAGCGAATCGAGAAAACAGGCTGCGAGCCGCCCAAGGCCGCCGTTGCCGAGTCCCGGGTCGATTTCCTGGGCGAGGATGTCCTCGAGGTCATAACCCATGTCCTTCAAGGTCGTGCGCGCCTCGTGCACGAGCTCCCCGTCCAGGCTGTACAGAGCGTTGAGCAGCGAGCGCCCCGGCAAGTATTCGACGGACAAATAGCAGACGCGCTTGACATGGGCATTGGCCACCCGGCGCTGCGTGGCCAGCCAGCGCACCATGAGCTCCTCGTGGACGGCGAGCGAGAGCGCGTCGAATAGGTCCCGCGGCGTCGCCTGATCGGGCGTCTTGCCGAACGTGCGCGTGAGCCGATCGAGCAACGCCGCCTGCAGCGAGCCGGCTCGCAAGGCGGTGCCTCCTCGCATCGAGAACTGGGTATCAAACACATCCATGCCGAGGGTTATTATAATGACGTTCATCGGCTGCGGGGCGCTGCGACCAAGTTGAAGCCGGCTTTACTTGCCGCTCGATTCACCTGGCTGATCGCCGGATACGCAGGCTTGCTCGCCGGCTGCGCGCTGCACCCGCCCAGCGCCCCGGCGCCGGTGTCGGCAGCGCGCACGCCGAGCGGCGCTCCCGAGTCAGTCGCGCCGGCCGTGGTCGACCGCGCCGCGCTCCTGGTCGCCAATGCCACCGCAATGCTCGGACAGCCCTATCGATACGGCGGAGCACAGCCCGGGGGCTTCGACTGCAGCGGGCTCGTCGCGTACGCCGCGGCTCGCGCCGGCATCTACGTACCGCGGACCGCGCAAGAGCAGCTGCACGCGGGTGTGCCCGTGCGGCGGAGCGAGCTTAGGGCGGGCGATCTCGTGTTCATGCATCTACAGGGCAAGGAGCTGCACGTCGGCATCGCCGTCGACGCGCAGCGCTTCGTTCATGCGCCGGCGAACGGCGGGCATGTGCGCATCGACTCGCTCGACCGGGCGCCTTACTCGAGCGGATTCCTGGGCGCGCGCCGCATCGTCGACGTGCACGCTCCGCCCTGATTCTTTCGCTATAATCCGCCCCAATCAACCACGCGGAACTCCAATGAAACTCTATTACTCCCCCGGCGCCTGCTCCCTGTCGCCCCACATCGTGCTGCGCGAGGCAGGCCTGGCCTTCACGCTCGAGAAGACCGATCTGAAGGCCAAGAAGACCGCCGCCGGAGTCGATTACTGGAGCATCAACTCCAAAGGTGCCGTGCCCGCTTTACAACTCGACGACGGCCGCGTGCTCACCGAGGGGCCGGCTATCGTTCAGTACATCGCCGATCAGAAGCCCGATTCGGGCCTCGCGCCCCGCTTCGGGACTTTCGAGCGCTATCAGCTCATGGAAATGCTGAACTACCTCGGCTCCGAGATCCACGCGGGCTTCCATCCGCTGTTCACGCCGAGCTCCTCGCCCGAGACGAAAGCGGCCGCGGTCGAAAATCTCGGCAAGAAATTCGATTGGTTGACGAAGCGCATCACCGGCGGCAAGTATCTGCTGGGCGAGGTGTTCACGGGTGCGGACGCTTACCTTTTCACGATGCTGCGCTGGACGGAGTACGCAAAGATCGATCGCGCCAAGTGGCCGGCGCTCGCCGCCTACTTCGAGCTCGTCGGCCGCCGGCCCAAGGTGCAGGAAGCATTGAAGGCCGAGGGCCTCATTAAGTGACACGTTCTCGCTAAACGGCACTCTCCACGGCCTCGCTGCCGACGGCGGCGAACTGCAGGGAGGCAAGCCGCGCGTACAGAGGACAATCGCGCGAAAGCTCGGCATGCGTGCCCACGGCGATCTTGTGGCCGTGATCCATGACCACGATCCGATCCGCCTTGAGCACGGTCGCCAACCGATGCGCAATGATGATGGTGGTGCGTCCCTGCATGAGCCGTTCGAGTGCTTGCTGCACGAGGAGCTCGGATTCCGCATCGAGCGCGCTCGTGGCCTCGTCGAGCAGCAGGATGGGTGGATTTTTCAGGATGGCGCGCGCGAGAGCGATGCGCTGACGTTGCCCGCCCGACAGGCGTGTGCCGCGCTCGCCCAGGAACGTATCGTAGCCATCCGGGAGCTTGCGCAGGAACTCGTCCGCGGCCGCAGCCACGGCGGCCGCCTCGATCTCCTCATCGCTCGCGCCGGGGCGCCCATAGCGGATATTCTCGCGCGCGCTCGCGCCGAACAGCACGGTGTCCTGCGGCACGAGGCCGATCTGCGCTCGAATATCCCGCGGCCGCAAGTCGACGAGCCGCCGTTCGTCGATGCACACACGCCCCGCATCCGGATCGTAAAAGCGCAGCAATAACTGAAACGCGGTGCTCTTGCCCGCGCCCGACGGACCCACGAATGCCACCGTCTCGCCGGGCATCACATCCAGGCTGAAATTCGAGAGTGCCGCGGTCAAAGGCCGCGACGGATAATGAAAGCTCACATTGTCGAAGCGAATCGCCCCGCGTACGCGCGGCGGCAGCTCGACGGGATGAGCGGGGTCGCCGATCACGGGCCGCGCGTCGAGGAGCTGCGAGAGCCGCTCCATGGCGCCGGCCGCACGCTGCATCTCGCCCCACATCTCGGAGAGCGCGGCGGCCGAGCTGCCCACGAATCCGGCGTAAAGGAGGAACTGGGCAAGCTGGCCTCCGGTCATCGTGCCGCGCAGCACCTGGTGTGCACCGAGCCAGAGAACGATGATGATAGCCGTGAATACGAACATGATGCCGACCGCCGTCAAGAGCGCTCTCGCCTTGGTGCGGCGTACCGCCGCGACGAAGCTCTCCTCCACGGCGCTGCGGTAGCGCTCGCTCTGCAGGTCTTCCAAGGTGAACGCCTGCACGGTTTGAATGGCATTCAAGGTCTCGCCCGCAAGGCCGCTCGTGTCCGCGATGCGGTCCTGCGAGACCCGCGACAGACCGCGCACCCGGCGGCCGATGAGGATGAGCGGCGCGACGACCACCGGTATCAGCACCAGGATGATCCCGGTGAGCCGGGCGCTGGTGAACGCGAGCAACACCAGCGAGCCGACGACGCTCAAGCTCGAGCGCAGGATGATGGAAAGATTGACACCCGAGATCGCCTGCACGAGCGTCGTGTCCGTCGTCAGCCGCGACAGCACTTCGCCGACCCGCGTGGTCTCGAAGAACAAAGGATCCATGTGCACGACGCGGCGGTACACCGCCGTGCGCAGGTCGGCGACCACCCGCTCACCGACCCAGGTCACCAGATAGAAGCGTATCGCCGCGGCCGCCGCCCAGAGCACGGCCGCCCCCAGAAACAAGATGAATATGCGATTGACGGTGGAGGCATCCTTGACGGCGAGCACGTCGATGACCCGGCGCAGGGCGAAGGGCAGCGCCAGCATCGCGCCTGTCGCGATCAGCAGCGCGCCGAGGGCCGCGTACACCATGGCCTGGTACGGCCGCAGGAACGGCAACAGCGAGCGCAGCGGAGACAGAGACTTGGCGCGCGGGCGCTCCACGGAAGAATTCATCCGGACATGATCCCATAACTCGCGCGACCGGCAGGTCTCTCGCGCCTGGAGCGCGGTTTCGCGTTCCGACCCGCACTTTCGGCCTCACCTTCATTTACCGCAGCAAGTGAGCCATGCTAGGGTGCGAGGTGTCCATCGTACGTGCGACGCAACAACCGACGGACAGCGATCGACGCACCGGCCGAGGTGCATGGAGGCCGCTCGAGTGCCCCACTTGGATCACTCGAGTTAAATGGCCATACAAGTAGTGGAGGCACGTTGCGCCGGGTTTGAGCCGATGCTACTGTCGGTCCAGCTCGAGTTATCTGACCATATAACAATTTCGGGGATATCATGCCGCAGGCTCACGCCAAGTCGTATGCCGGTTTTGCTCCACGCCAATTGTTGTTTTTTTGCAGCGTTCTGAGCGGCGCTGTAGCGCTGTCGACGGGCGCAGTCGCGGCAGACGCCAATGCGCCCGACGCCGCGCCGGAGATGGGCTCCGGAGGTCTGCAGGAAATCGTGGTCACGGCGACCCGCCACGAGGAATCCCTGAGCAAGGTAGCGATCAGCGTCACGGCGCTCACGCAGGATGCGATGGATGAGCGCGGGATCAAGGATTTCCAGGACATCGCGCGCTTCACACCCGGCGTCAACATCGACAATAGCGGCACGAATGCCATTTCGATCCGCGGCATCTCCTCTTCCGCCGGCGCCGGCACCACCGGCATCTACATCGACGACACGCCGATCCAGATGCGCTCGCTCGGTTTCAATCCCGACGACACGCTGCCGAAGACCTTCGACCTGGAGCGCGTCGAGGTCCTACGCGGCCCGCAAGGCACGCTGTTCGGCGCGGGTTCCGAGGGCGGCGCTGTGCGCTACATCCTGACGAAGGCCAGCACGACCCAGTCCGACACCTACGTGCGCAGCGAAGTCTCGTATACGGAGCACGGGCAGCCGAGCGGAGAGTTCGGCATCGCTCACGGCGAGCCGATCATCGACGGCGTTCTCGGACTGCGCGCGAGCGTGTGGTACCGCTACGATGGCGGCTGGATCAATCGCGTGGACGATAGCACCGGCGCCACCATCGACCACGACGTCAACTTCTCCAACTCGATGGCGGGCCGCATCACGGGAACGTGGACGCCGACCGACCACCTCACCGTGACGCCGGGCATCCTGTACCAGCAGCAGGACAAGAACGACGACTCGACTTACTGGCCGGCGTATTCGAATGTGGGCGCGGGGCACTTCAACACGGCCACGCCGGAGCGCGTCGGCGGCC
>Ga0302314_10009088_pt1 | contig 17619 bp, 18 predicted proteins | sample III_Palsa_N2_3_FD_200533 | JGI IMG/M metagenome (GOLD analysis project Ga0302314, IMG submission 200533) | Peat permafrost microbial communities from Stordalen Mire near Abisko, Sweden - III_Palsa_N2_3 | ecosystem: Environmental > Terrestrial > Soil > Palsa > Peat permafrost | place: Sweden...
CCAACGGGAGGAGCGACGCGAAGCGGATTACACACCACGAAGTGGTCGCCGCCTGCGCAGGGCGCTTTTGTCTCTAGATCGCTGCGCCGGTGCGGCGGACCAGCGCGAGGAACTCATTGCGGGTCTGGAGCTGGGTCTTGAAGACACCAAGCATCGCCGAGGTAACCGTCGACGAGCTCTGCTTCTCGACGCCTCGCATCATCATGCACAAGTGCTGGGCCTCAAGGATGACGGCGACGCCCTGCGGGTTGATGGCCTGCTCGATCGAGTCTGCGACCTCGCGGGTGAGGCGCTCCTGCACCTGCAGGCGGCGGGCGAAGACGTCGACGAGTCGGGCGATCTTGCTGAGGCCGATGACCTTGCCGTTCGGCACGTAAGCGATGTGGGCCTTGCCGAAGAAGGGCAGCAGGTGATGCTCGCACATGGAGTAGAACTCGATGTCCTTGACGATGACCATCTCGTCATAGTCGACGTCGAAGAGCGCGTTGTGCAAGACCTCGGTGACGTTCATCTCGTAGCCGCGCGTGAGAAACTGCATGGACTTCTCCATGCGCTCCGGGGTGCGCAGGAGGCCGTCGCGGGTAGGGTCTTCGCCGATGCGGAGGAGAAGCTCGCGGTAGAGGTCTTCGGTCGAGGCGGAGGTGAGAGTGGTTTGGTCGAGCGGTGCGATGGTGCTTGCCATGTTGATGCCTTTCTACGGGCCTGAATGTGCTGCCTGCAGTGCTAGAGACGACCTGGAGCGGGTGCGGAGGAGCCGATGAAGTCGAAGGAGTTGTTGCTGGTCTCTTCGACGTGGACCTGCTCGAGGTGAGCTAACGCAAACTGCTTGAAGATGCGGTGAACTTCAATAGATAGATTCTCAGTGGTCGAGACCGTGTTCTCAAAGCAGGGCAGCAGGTTGAGATTGGTGTGGTCAAAACGGTCGAGCAGATTTGTGCGGGCGAAGGCATCGAGGTCGGCGAGGTTCACGACCATTCCGGTGATGGGATCGATGGAGCCCGAGAAGGTCACTTGCACGGTGTAGTTATGGCCGTGGCCGTAGGGGTTGTTGCATTTGCCGAAGACGGTCTGATTGCGCGGCGCGTCATACGCGTCGGTATGGAGGCGATGGGCGGCGCTGAAGTGATAGCGGCGGGAGAGGTAGACCTTCATGGTTCACCATAGTAGTCGGCGAAGAGGTCAGGCATCTCGTAGACGCGGATACGGTGGAGCTTTGCGCCGGGGATCTTGCCATCGAGGCGATGCCAGATGGCGACGGCGATGTTCTCGGTGGTGGGGATGGCGGTGCGGAACTCGGGGACTTCGAGGTTGAGGTGACGGTGATCGTAGACGCTGACGACTTCGGTTTCGAGGATGTCCTTGACTTGCTTGAGGTCGACGACGAAGCCGCTGACGGGGTCGATCTCGCCAGCGATGGTGACTTCGAGGGTGTAGTTGTGGCCGTGGCCGTTGCGGTTGGCGCACTTGCCGAAGACGCGCTCGTTCTCCTCGGGGGACCAGGCTTCGACCCAGTAGTAGTGGGCGGAGGAGAACTCGGCTTTGCGGGTGAGAAAGATCATAGGGGTCCAATTCGTAAGGCTTAGGAGGGTTAGACGGCAGGAACGGCAATTGCGATGCAAGCCCACAAAGCGCCCTGCGCGGGCGGCGGTCACTTCGTGAGGGGTGTACCCGCTTCGCGTCGCTCCTCCCGTTGGTCTGCACAAACTTTATCTTGCGACAATCGGGAGCACCACGCGAAGCGGTATACACACCACGAAGTGTCGCCCCGCGCGTAGCGGGTACTTCGAATCAGTTTATCTGTCAGTTGCGCGTGGTGTAGGTTCTTCCCTTCCAGAAGACTCGTTTGTGGACGCGGTGGTCGAGAACGCTGCGCAGGAGCAGGTAGACGAACAGCGGGATTCCCAGAATGGAGATCGCGCAGTCGAAGAAGGGAAAATTCGAGCGAGCGACTCGGCTGTAGAAGCGCCAAAGCGTGCGAAGCCAGAGGACGAAGAGCGCGGCGCGTTGCCATTGGACGAGATACGGCCAGCTAACCGCGATCCATGGGATGCCGAAGAAGAGCACGACGTCGAGGATGCGCCATGCGGCGAGCGAGATGGGGCTGGGAAAGAGCAGTGCGAGGTTCTTGGTCCAGCCTTCGACCATCTCGGGAAGGGTTGCGTACATGCGCGTCGAGAGCGCGTCGGGAGCATAGCGGAAGCGGATTCCCTGCCCTGTGGTGTAGGCGAAGCGCTTGACGTTGCGGGCGAGGGCGACGTCTTCGAGCACCTCGCGGCCCACGGCGCGATGGCCGCCGACCGCGAAGTAGGCATCGGCCTCAACCAGCAGGAACTGGCCGTTGGCCGCGGCGAGCGAGCTCTTCGGGTCACTGACTTTTTTGGGTGGGTAGACGGTGGCAAGCTCGGAGAAGACGAGCGGCATCAGGGCTCGCTGGCCGAAGCCGGCGACGATCTGGCGCGGCGAGTAGGAGAGCAGCGCGGCGTTATATTTTTCGGCTTCGTGGAGGGCGCGGGAGAGGTCGCCCGGTTCGTGGAGGGTGTCGGCGTCGGTGAAGAGGAGGTAGCGGCCGCGAGCGGACTGGGCAGCGGTCCAGCAGGCGTTGTTCTTGCCGGTGAAGGCGGCGGGATCGAGCGGGGCGGCCGGGATCGAGAGGACGCCGGGAGTTTGGGCGGCTTCGGCGACGATCTGTGGGGTGCGGTCTTCGGAGGCATCGTCGACGAGGAGGATCTCCCACTGGGCGTTGAGGGCGAAGCCGGGCTCGGACTGGGCAAGGAGCGAAGCGAGGCAGGCGGGGAGCAGGCGCTCCTCGTTGCGGGCGGGCAGGATGACGCTGAGCTGAAGCGTGGGGGCTTGCGGATCGGATTCGGTCACAGCTTCGTATTATAGGAACGAGAGGTATGACGTGCGGCGATTGGCAATCTTGATGGGGATGGGACTGCTGCTGGCGACGGGCTGCGAGCGGGGCGAGCATCCGGGGAATGTGGGCAAGGTTGCGCCGGAGTTCGCGGTGAACGATGGGGTGACTTCGGTCGATCTGAACAAGCTGCGCGGCAAGGTGGTGGTGCTGAACCTGTGGGCAAGCTGGTGCGCGCCATGCGTGGAGGAGCTGCCAAGCCTGCTCGAGATGCAGCGGGAGCTGCCGGATGTGGCGGTGGTTGGGGTGAGCATCGATGAGGACGATACGGCGTACCGACGATTCCTGGTGAGGCACCAAGTGGACTTTTTGACGGTGCGGGACCCGTCGCAGTCGGTGAATAAGCTGTATGGGACGGTGCAGATTCCGGAGACGTATGTCATCGACCGGCAGGGCGTACTACGGAGGAAGTTTGTGTCGGCGCAGGACTGGACGAGCCCGGAGATTGTGAACTTCTTGAAGAAGCTCTAAAGCAGCCCTGCGCGGGCGGCGACCACTTCGTGGTGTGTGAGCGCTTCGCGTGATGCTCCCGATGGTCGCAAACAAGAAATCTGTGCCACCAACGGGAGGAGGGACGCGAAGCGGATAAGAGGCACGGAGTGCCCGCCGCCCGCGCAGGGCGCACTTCATTCTTTACTTGCGGATGACGAAGACTTCCTGGGGGGTATTTCTGCAGTCGTTCAGGATCAGCGGCGCGCCATCGCGGGGAGCAACGGCCATCAGGCACTTGCCACTGCGAACCTCGCGGATACGGCCATCCGGGGAGAAGGACAACCGCTGGTTGTCGCCGAAGTGGCACTGCCAGACCTGCGTGGGCGTGCCGTTGGCCTGCGAGTTGGTACCGCGGACATCCAGGCACATACCGGCGGCCCCGACGATGGCATGACGGTTATCGTTGGACGAGGTAATGGTCCAGCGCTGGTTCTCGACGTTGTGGCATCCATAGATGAAGACGGGAACGCCATCCTGAGTGCGGTCTGCGTGAATATCCAGGCAGAAGTGACCGTCGCCGATGAGGGGCTCAATCTGTACGTTGACGCCGGCGACCGGATCCTGTGCACGGGCGGTGATGGACGAGGCCACTGCGAGCAGGAGCACAGACAGGAGACAGAGCCATTTAAGACAGGGCAAATTGCGCATTTTGGTTTCTCCTTTGGGAATCCTAAAGATTTGAGACTTACTTAAAATACAGCACGCGGATGAAAGGACACCGCGGTTTGAGATCGTCCCTTGATCGGTTTCCAATTGGAGAGAGCAGTGGCGCGGCGGGATTTGCTAGGATTGGAGCATGACGCAGCTTGATGTTCTCTATCGCTATGGAGTGCCGCCGACCGAGGCCGCTATGCTTGCCGTTGCCCGGGTGCGCGAAGTGTATGGGGTGCGGCATCTGCAGTTCGACGAGGCCGCGAAGACGGTGCGGATCGAGTACGACGCGACCCGGCTGACCGAGCCGGTGATTCACCAGCTGCTTCGGCGCGCCGGGCTGAATATCGTCGAGACGATGCCGATGTTCAAGGTGCCCGATCCGCCGATTGGTGTTCCAGTTACCTAGAGTTGGTATACGCGCCGAGGCCGGTATAGCCCTAAGCGTCGTTCTCTCCGAGTAGCGCATGCCATGCGGATTACTATGTAACGGGAGCGATGGCGAGCCAACAGTACTGCAACCAATCGGCTGTGCGGGTTGATTTTAGGCCGCAACTTCGGTATTCTGGATTTGTTGGAACGGTTGTTCCATGTGCGCCCGTAGCTCAGTTGGATAGAGCAACTGGCTACGAACCAGTAGGTCGGAGGTTCGACTCCTTCCGGGCGCACCATTCTTCTTTTTGTTTCAAAATCCCCTCTACAAATTACTTGGAATCACCGGGCAGAAGCTGCTGTGGCAGGTCTCTGAGCGTGGGCTTTGCTGCGCCCGACTGCGGCCAGTCGATGCGCCAGATGCGGTCGGCCTGCGTGGGCGGCCATGGCGCAGGCGGCGGGGTGACGCCCAGGGCGGCGGCGAGCTTGTCCAGCGTGGCCGTGTGCCAGACGATGAGGACGACCTTGCCCGCGTATTCGCCGCTGAGGAGAACGTTGGCGAGATACGGGTAGTCGTCGTCGGCGTAGGTCTCTTCGACGGTGAGATTGAGGGTCTTCGCCACGGATTCGAGGGTCTGGACGGTGTCAGCCGGCTGCAGGGTCGCGGGCTCAATGGGAGATTTCTTGTTCTTTTTCGAGCGCGGCGCGGTCGGGACGCGAAGATGCGAGGCGAAGAGAGCGTCGGGCCGGGGGAACGGTGGGTTGGCGCCGGTGAAGAGTTGCGGGAGATCCTTGGCGCGGGCGTAGCCCTCGGAGGTAAGCGGTGGTCCCGGGTTCACGCCGAACGTGGGGGCGACGGCAACCGGTCCCTCCGCAGGGCTGAGCAGGAGGACGGTAGCCGGAGGCTGTGGCGCTGGAGCGAACTGCGCGTTGACCTGGATTACGGCGACTCGGGGAAGGATTGCCAATAGAAACAAAAGAGATGCAGCGCGGCGTGCGAACCACGATTGGGCCCGGTCCAGCGTCCTCGCGGCCAGAGCGGAGGCTGGCGGAGGAGCAGAAACGCGGCCTGAATGCTTGGAGTCCATAGATCAAGAATGGCTTACGGATGGTGAATCGGTGTTAACAGAATGCAAATCGGCTGGTCGATTCGAGCGCACTTTGATTGACGACCACATTAGTCCTAAATAGACTTGTAGGTGGTGCTGCGCGAGGCTGGAGATGCTTGCGAAGCGAGGCTTGGGAGTAGTGCTCCGGCGATTGCCGATGTGCTCCGGGAACGAGTATCGACTATGTTGCAAGCGTTTTTCATTACATTCCGCGAGGGCGTGGAAGCGTCGCTGATCGTGGGAATCATCTTCGCATACCTGACCAAGATCGGGCGGGTAGAGCTGAAGAAGACCGTGTTCTGGGCTCTGGGTGCGGCAGTGGCAGCAAGCGTGGGCGTAGCCGTGGTGGTGGCGCGGACGAACCTGAACTCGGACATCTTCGAGGGCTGGGTGATGCTGGTGGCGGCAGTATTCGTGGTGAGCATGATCTGGTTCATGCAGAAGACCGCGCGCAGCATGAAGGGCGAGATTGAGAAGAAGATCGCGGCGTTGACCGGGATCGGCGAAGGCGATGTGAAGAAGGATGTGTCGCGAATCGGGCTGTTCTTCTTTGTGTTTCTGCTGGTGCTGCGCGAAGGCGTCGAGACGGTGCTAATCCTGTCGGCGGTTTCGCTGAACTCGAGCGAGCTGCTGAGCTTCACCGGGACGGTGCTGGGGATCGCGGTGGCGGTGGTATTTGGCGTGTTGTTTATTCGTGGCAGCGTGAAGATCAACCTGCAGCGGTTCTTCCGCGTGACGACGGTGATCCTCTACTTCGTCACGTTCCAGTTATTGGTAAGCGGTCTACATGAGCTGAGCGAGAACGGCGTGCTGCCGTCGAGCGCGGCGGAGATGAGGATCATCGGGCCGATCGTGCGCAACGACCTGTTCTTCTTTGTGACGATGCTGGCGCTGGCCGGGCTGATGGTGCTGCTGGAGTATCGCAAGCGCGCGCCGGTAGCGTTGGCAGCCGATGCGACGGCTGCGGATAAGCGCAAGGCGGCGTGGAGCGAGAGACGCGAGAAGATGTGGATGAACGCGGTGGTCGGGACCAGCTTCGTGTTTATTTTCCTCTCGACCGCTGAGTTTATTTATGCGGAGAGCACAACCGCGCTGAGCGCGACCACTGCGGTAACGCTGGTGGGCGAGCAGGTCGCGGTGCCGACCGCGCAGGTGAACGATGACAAGCTGCACCGGTATGGCGTGAAGGTCGACGACGGCAAAGGCAAACTGGTCGAGGTGCGGTTTCTGCTGTTCAAGAAGCCGAACGGGATGATCGTGAGCGTGGCCGATGCGTGCCAGATCTGCGGGCCGGTTGGGTTTTATATCGGGAGCCAGGGGATTACGTGCAAGATGTGCGCGAGCCCGCTGAATGCGGCTTCGATGGGGATGGCGGGGGGATGTAACCCGATTCCGTTGAAGTCGACCAACAGCGGCGGGCAGGTGACGATTGCGGCGGCGAATCTGAAGACGCTGGCTGCTGTGTTCGGGAAGTAAGTGTTTGGGAAGTAGGGACGATGTTTTATCGGTTGCTGCTCGAGAGCTTTCGCAGGCAGAGACGACGGAAGCTGCTGGCGGGAGTGGCGATCCTGCTGGGCACGACGGCGGTGACGGCGATGCTCGCGCTTGCGACGACGATTGGGGACCGAATTCACACGGAGCTGGCCGTATATGGGGCGAACATCGTGGTGTTTCCCAAGGCCGAGCTGCTCGATGTGAAGGTGGGTGGGGTGGATGTGAAGCCCGCGACGGGTGGGGCCTATCTGCATGCGGGCGATCTTGAGAAGCTGAAGGGAATCTTCTGGGCGAACAATATTACGGGGGTTAGTCCGGAGCTTGCGCTCAACGTAAAGGTCTCGAAGGATGTGACCGCTCCGCTCATCCCGCTACAAATGACGGGGTATTGGTTCGATCATGCGTTTGGCTCGCTGAAGACGGGTGCTCCAATGCTGCACCCATGGTGGAAGCTAACAGGAAAGTGGCCGGTGGCGTATGACGGAAGCTCTGTCAGCGAAGCGGGAGACGCGGTTCTCGGGGCGCATCTTGCGCAAACTCTTCAAGCCAAAATTGGAGACACGGTCTACTTTGAATCCGCGAAAAATCCTTCGGCCACTGTGAGTGGTGTTGGCCCTCACTTTGCGCCGAGGATGAAGGTTGTCGGAATTGTCTCGACCGGCGATGCTACGGATAATTCGATTCTGGTTCCGCTTGAAAATGCGCAGCAGACGCTCGCGTTTGGAGGTCCGTCGACTTCGGGAACCGTCCCCGACGCGATCTCCCGCGTCGATATCTCCGCACGAACGAAGCCGGAGGATGCGTTTGCGCGGCGGGATCCGCAGTCGCTGTCGAAGAAGGACTACGACGTGTGGTACTGCAGACCGTATGCAAACTCCATTGCGCTGCAAATTCGTGAGGCCATTCCCGGCTCGCAGGCGGAGCAGGTGCGGCGCGTGGAGCAGAGCGAGGGCACGGTGCTCGAGCGGATCAGCGGGCTGATGTGGCTGATCAGCGCGGCGGCGCTACTCGCTGCGGGGTTTGCGGTTTCAGCGGCCATGGCCACTGCGATTCTCGAACGACGCGTGGAGATTGGGTTGATGCGGTCGCTTGGGGCAAGCCGGTCGGCGATTGCGCTGCTGTTCTATACGGAGACGGGGCTGCTGGCGGTGTTTGCCGGGGTGATTGGATACCTCATTGGGTCGGGGCTGGCGGCGTTTCTCGGCGCAAGGATCTTCGCGGGGGATGCGCCGGTGACGCTCGCGACGGTGTGGAATCCCGTGCTGCTGCCAGTGGTGGTCGGGCTCGCGCTGCTGGTGGCGCTGGCGGGGAGTACGCCTTCGATCCGGACGGCGCTGCGGCTTGATCCGTCGACGACGCTCAGGGCGAGCGCATGATGGCCGTTAGTACGAACACGGATGAGACGAAGCCGGTGGGTCAGGGAAGAACGCTTGGACTGGGGACGATTTTGCGGCGGTCGATTGTGCATCGGCGGGCGAGAAGCTTTTCGGCGCTGGTCGCACTGACCGTTTCGGCTGGTGTGGCAACGGCACTGTTGACGCTGTATGCGGATCTGGATCAGAAGCTGCACCATGAGTTCCGCAGCTTCGGTGCAAATGTCGTGGTGACGGCTGCGTCGGGCAGTTCCCTTCCTTCCGATGCGATGGCACGTGTGGCGCAGGCGGCAGGATCGGATGCGGTTGCCGCACCGTTTGGATATGCGGTTGCCACGACGGATCGTGGGACGCAGGCCGTGGTTGCAGGGACCGATTTTGCTGCTGCTCGGCGGCTGGATGCATGGTGGTCGGTGGATCGGTGGCCGGAGCCCGGCGATGCCAAGGCTGCACTGCTGGGGCAGCGGGCGGCGAACTTTGTCGGCGATGAGCACGCGGTTGCGTTGACGTTTGCTGGGAATACGGCAGTGTTCGATGGTATGGGACGGTTGAAGACCGGCGGCGACGAGGACTCGCGAATCTATCTGCCGATGGCCGCATTCACAGCGTGGACTGGAGTAGCGCCGAGCGTGATCGAGGTGCAAGTGCCGGGCGGCGCGGCGAAGGTGGATGCGGCCATTGCGCGTCTGCACACGGCGCTGCCGGGGTTGCAGGTCGCGCCGGTGCGGCAGTTGGTTGAGGGTGAGTCGCGGATCGTCGATAAAACGCATGCGCTGATGTATGCGGCGGTGCTGCTGATCGCGCTGACGGTGGGGGTGTCGGTGCTGGCGACGCTGTCGGCGAGTGTGCTCGAGCGGCGCAGAGACTTTGCGCTGATGAAGGCACTGGGTGGCACACAGCGGCAGTTGATGGGGCTTTTTCTGCTCGAAGCGCTGGTGCTTGCGCTGGGCGGCGTGGTGGTTGGGTTTGTCGTAGGATCGGGATTGGCGTGGGCGATCAGCGAGGGCAACTTCGGGACCGCTTCGCTGCCGCGCGTGCAGGTGCTGCCGCTGGTGCTGCTGTTGAATCTCTCTGTGGCGGTGCTGGCTTCGGTGCTGCCGGTGCGGGTGCTCAGAGGGTTGCAGCCGGCGGCTTTATTGAAGGGCGAATAAGGCAGGGAACATGGATCAGGAGTACCGCTCACGGAGCAGGTTCGATGGGGATGGGATTTTGAGTGACGGAGTGACGAATTCGCGGAGTGTGGATGGGCCAGTGATTCAGTTGAGCGGCGTGACGCGCGAATACGCCGGTCACGGTGGCGTGGTGCGGGCGCTCGATGGCGCGACCTTCGACCTGCATGCGGGCGAGTGGGTTGCGATTACCGGGCCTTCGGGGTCGGGCAAGAGCACGCTGGTGAATCTGCTCGGGTGTTTGGATCGGCCGACGTCAGGATCGCTGAAAATCGATGGTGTGAATACGGCGGAGCTAACCGCCAAGGAGTTGGACCGATTTCGCGCGGATAAGATCGGGTTCATCTTTCAGCAGTTTCACCTGATTCCGTATCTCTCGGCGATTGAGAACGTAATGCTCGCGCAGTACTTTCACTCGATGACGGATGAGGGTGAGGCGAGGACGGCGCTTGAAAAAGTTGGGTTGGGCAAACGAATTTCGCATCTGCCGAGCGAGCTTTCAGGCGGAGAGCAGCAGCGCGTGTGCATCGCGAGGGCGCTGATTAATAACCCGCCCATTCTGCTGGCGGATGAGCCGACGGGGAACCTGGACGCGGCGAATCAGGGGATCGTGGCCAACCTGCTGGCGGATCTGCACCGGCATGGGCACACGATCGTGATGGTGACGCATGATCCTGAGATGGCTGGGCTGGCGCAGCGGAAGATTGCGCTAAGCCATGGGAAGGTCTTCTGCCACCCGACAGCTTCGCCGATGGTGAAGCTGCGGCGATAAAAAAGCCCGCTACGCGCGGGGCGCCCGTCCGGCAGAACAAGCATCCTCTAGTGCAGCATCTCGTTGGCGGGCTCAGCTTCGCTCGGGGCTACCTCTTCCACCTGGAGCAAATAGCGGTGGTTGCGCTTGAGCCCTGCGGCGTTCAGCACAACCTGAATCGAGTGGGCGGTGCGGCTGTTGCGGCCAGCGATCTTCGGCATATCCTCGTGCGCGATACCGAGGATGACCTGCGTCGACTGCAGATCGCCGGTCGTCCTGACGCGGACGACATCTTTACGGTCGACGAGCTGGCGGGCGATCGACTCAACGAGGAAGGCGACCAGGGCGGGTGAACTCGACTGATCCGAAGGGAGAGGAGGAGGCCGGCGAGAGCGATCGCGCTCTACCCCTCCTAAATCGAGAATGATCGCGGGTCGATCCGACTGGCGGGGCTGCGGGTGAGCGGAAGCAGCGCTGTCGCCGAGGAAAGATGCGCGGTCGGCGGATCGACGCTCAGGGACGGCTTGCTTACCCGGTCCCATGTCGAAGAGCGCGCCGGGGAAGCGGCTCGGTTCGCCGTCGTCCCCGTAGACGCAACGGCCCTTGGCGCAGACCCAGTGCACGGTGCCGTCGGCCTGGAGCACACGGTACTCCAGGTGATACTCCTGGCCGGTCTCGATCGCGCTGCGGACCGCCTTGCGGACCCGGTCGTGGTCCTCGAGATGGATGTTGCGGAAGTAGGCGTCGAGCGGAAGACCAGCAACGGTCAGGCGCGGATCGACACCGAAGAAGCGGGCGAAGCGCTCGTCGGCGGAGAGGCGGTCCTGCTTGATATCCCAGTCCCAGGTGCCGATGCAGCTTCCGCCGGAGAGCGAGAGGCGCAGGCGCTCATCGCTGTCGGCGAGCGCGTTGAAGGCGTTCACCTGGTCGGTAATATTCTGGTCCGTTTTATAGATGCCGACGACCTTGCCGCCGTCAAAGACGGGGCTGGCGCAGTAGTTCCAGAAAGACTTGAACGGGCGACCATCAATCAGGAAGGTGTGACAGACCTTCTCTTCAACGATTGCCTTGCCGTCGGCCAGCACGGCCTCCATATTGGCGCCGAAGCGCAGCCAGCACTCATCCCAGACCAGCGCGGCGGGGCGGCCCAGCGCGGCGGGATGGCGGGATTCGAGCGATTCGCGATAAGGGTCGTTGTAGATCATGATCATCTCTCGCCCCCAGTAAACAGCGGAGGGAAAGGGGGAGTTGAGGATGAGATTGACCATGGAAAGCAGGGTCGTCGACCAGGAAGACATGGGACCGAGGGGGGTGGTCTCCCAGGGGTGGTCGTGGATCAGCGCGCCCATCTGGGTATGGGGTGCAAGGACAAGTGTGCGCGGGCTGGAGGCGCTGGCGGCTTGAGGCGGGGAGGGGCGGTTCTCGGGATTCATTCTGTCTCTCCAATATCTCCGATCTCGCCAAGACATAGCATTGCAGTTGGTCAGGCATTCAGCAGGCCGCGATTTTACTGCAAATAAAAGTGAGGTAATAGCTGGTGCTTTGAGGCTTGGACAAGTAGTATTGGGTGCTTCCGGATACAGTGTGCGTGAGACAAACTTTTTTGCCTTGTACTTCGTGGACACCAAAATTAGCACTACGGAGAAATGCGTTTGAGAAAGACTGACGATGCTGAGACTAAAATCGCAGATTTCCTTGAGTTCGTGCTGCGGTCGGCTTCTCTTGATCTGACCTTCACGATTGACTATAACGAAGATCCAAAGCGTCATCTGGTAATCCATTTTCGGGGAGAGGATAGTGCAATGCTGATCGCGCAGGAGGGGCAGTTGCTCGATGCGCTGAAGTACTTGATTCTCGAGATCTGCGAGCTTCCTGCCGACGAGGTGGAAGTGAATTTTCTCTCAACGCAGACCGGACGCGAAGAGAGTCTCAACCAGATGGCCTGAAGCTCTCAGGCCGTGGGGACCGTGTATTGACCGTGAGGGGAAGATACGAGCGGCTGGCAGCGTTTAGGCCACGTATAACCGTTGCGTCTGGCCGATCCAGAGAGAATTGGGGCCAAGCGCCGCACGGCGGACTGAAGGCTAGCGCTCGCCCCACTTGAGCTTCGAGCGCAGGACGTTGAAGAGACCGTTTGGACGCAGGCGCAGCAGGTGGACGCTGTATTGCGAGCGGCAGCAGGTGATGCTGTCGCCGAGATGGATCTCGACTGCCTCCTGGCCATCGACGGTCAGGTACGTCTGGCTGGGCACACCTTCGACGTGGACGGTGATCGTCGCGTCGCCGTGAACCACAATAGGGCGGATGGTCAGCAGGTGCGGACAGATGGGCGTAACCACCATCGCGTTGACCGTGGGCATGACGATAGGGCCGTTGGCGGCTAGCGAGTACGCGGTCGATCCCGTAGGCGTCGACACGATCACGCCATCGGCACGGAAGGTGGCGACGAACTGCTGGTCAATATCGACGGTGAAGTCGGCCATGCGGGCAATGGCGCCCTTGCTGACGACGACGTCGTTGAGCGCGTCCCAGGTCTGGAAAGGCTTGCCCTCGCGGAAGAGTTCGGTGCGCATCATGCTGCGCTGCTCGACGAAGGAGCAGTCGGCGCACCAGGCTTCGAGCGTGGTGTAGAGTTCCGGCAGAGGAATCTCGGTGAGGAAGCCGAGCGAGCCGAGGTTCACGCTGAGGATGGGGATCTCGGTGCGAGCGAAGGCGCGGGCCGCGGAGAGCAGGGTGCCATCGCCGCCGAGGACGATGACCAGGTTGGGCTTGAACTCGGGCAGCTCTTCGCGCTCGATGGGGTCGGCGGCGTCGATGTAGCTGGCGCTGTCCGGATCGAGCAGGAACTGGTAGTCCCGCTTGGACAGCCATGCGATGAGCTCAGGCAGGATCGTCCTGAGCTCAGGCTTTTGCGGCTTGGAGATGATCGCAACCAGAGGCATCTTGTCTAGTGTAATGGCTTTGCGGCGATTGGTCGTGAAGAAGACGGAGAAGATGCTGTGGGGATTTCCGCCTGACCGCTGTGGAGAATTACGCCTGACCGAAGACGGCGTGGAGCAGGTACTCGTGATTGCCTTCCATGCCGCGAATGGGCGAGTCGATGAGATCAAGCTGCAGGCCGCCGAGTGAAAGAACGCATTCTTTGACCCGGTCGATAGCGAACTGGCGGGCGTGCTGTTCGCGGACGATGCCGCCCTTGCCGACGTTCTCGCGCCCAGCCTCAAACTGTGGCTTCACCAGGATCACGGCGCTTCCCTGCCAGGTGACGCCCACCGGTGCGAGCGACGCCAAAACGGCGGGCAGCACCAGCGTGGCCGAGATAAACGAAACATCCATGGCGATGAAGACGGGCGCGGCGGGGATATCGGGTGCGCTGGCAAGCTCTGCGGGTGCGAGCAGACGGGCATTGGTGCGCTCGCGCAGCGTAACGCGTGGGTCGGTGCGGAACTTCTCGGCGATCTGGCCGTAGCCGGTGTCGACGGCGAGGACGCTGCGCGCGCCATGCTGCAGCATGCAGTCCGTGAAGCCACCGGTAGACGCGCCGATGTCGGCGCAAGGAAGGTCCGTAAGGTCGATAGCCCAGTGGGCCAGGGCGCGCTCCAGCTTGAGGCCACCACGGCTGACATAGCGTAGATCGTCGCCAAGCATACGCAGGGTCGCGTCCGTGGGAACAGGCGTACCCGGCTTATCGACACGCTGCTCGTTGACCAGCACGCGCCCAGCAAGGATGAGCGCCTGCGCCCGCTCGCGCGAGGCGGCAAGGCCCCGGTCGACGAGGAGCTTGTCCAAACGAAGTTTTCCGGGGCGAGTCTTCTCGGGCCGGGCTGCGGTCGGCTCGCTTGCAGCAGGGAGAGTTGTATCGGGATTCAAAGGGCTGTCGTCCATCCGTGCGTCTTCTTCGTCTGATCGTGCGGTAGAGAAAGTGAGTCTCTTTTGAGCCTATACCGTTCAGGCATCGACGGAGTGAGGAGAAAGGTACGCAAGGGGATGGAGGCGACACGAACGATGGAATCTTCGGGTAGAGTTATGGAGTCGCCGAACGCAGAGTGTGCTCGGAATGGTTACTCGCGGGCGGGTTTTCGCGGCGAGTGCAATCTGGTTCAGGTATGGGTGCGTTTTATGTATAGGAACACAGGAACGCTGAACATACCGCCCTACTCCGACGAGGAGGATGCTTACCTGCTGACGCGGGTAGGGGAGGGCGATGAGCAGGCGATGGCATCGCTCTTCGATCGTTACTCGAAGGTGGTGTACTCCGTCGCGCTCCGGGTGCTGCGCGATCCTGCGGCCGCAGAGGACGTACTTCAAGAGATATTTATGCAGATCTGGCGCAATCCCGTGGGTTTCACCCCGAGCCGAGGCAGTTTAGGCGGCTGGCTCGCGGTGGTCTCACGCAATCGCTCGATCGATGCGCTGCGCAGGAGAAAGCCGACCGAGGCGGTCGAGGATGTCGTGCTGGCCTCACCCTGCAACCTGGGCGAAGAGGCAGCGCGAAACATCATGATCGAGCGGGCTCGGGTGGTCATCCAGATGCTTCCCGCAGAACAGAAAAAGACATTGGAGATGGCGTTTTTCGATGGCTTGACCCACTCCGAGATTGCGGAGATGACAGGCGATCCGCTGGGCACGGTAAAGACCAGAATCCGAAGCGCGCTGACGGTGCTTAGAAAGGCCTTCCAATCGTGAGCCAGCTACGACATATCGATCAGGACGACCTGGCGCTGTATGCGCTGCACCTGCTGAGCGAGGCTGAAGCCGCGCAGATGGAGGAGCATCTGGCCCAGTGCCCCGAGTGCCGCGCCGAGGCTGCGGCGCTGCGTGGCGACATGGTGGCCTATGCGATGACCACCGAAATGCACGCTCCTGCGGTCTCGGCGAAACAGCGGCTGTTCAAGCAGATCGCACGCGAGAAGAAGGTTGTGCCGATGGTCTCCCCGGAAGCGGAGCCGGTCGAGGCCGAGGCAACCGGACAGGTCATTCCGCCGATCTCGCCCCATGATGCAGCGCGGCATCCGATGGACGATATCTCGCGGGCACTTGGATCCGCGGCTCGGGCAGAGGATGCCAATTTGGATGACGAGGATCTAGGCGGTGCCGAGCGGCCAGGCGTGGTCTCGCGCGTACTGCCGTGGCTGGGCTGGCCGATTGCAGCCGGGCTGGCGATCACCTCCGTCTCCTTCTACTACGAGCGCGAACAGATGCGCGCTGGACTGTTCTCCGAGAATGAGCGCATCGCGACTCTCTCCGAGCAGGCGGCGCGGGGTGATGCGCTGATCGACGCGCTGACCGACCGTGGCGCGATGCGCGTGACGCTGAACGAGACCGCTGGCAAGGAACCGGTGAAGCCCAAGCCGCAAGGCCGCGCGACCTACGTTCCAGATAAGGGCATGCTGGTCTTTCTGGCGAGCAACCTGACCCCGCTCGAGCCCAACAAGACCTATGAACTGTGGATCATTCCTGCGGCGCAGGGGATGGCGCCGATTCCGGCGGGAACCTTCCAGCCGGATGCGCAAGGGGATGCGAACGTGATTATGCCGACACTGCCGAAGGGAGTCGTCGCCAAGGCGTTTGGCGTGACCATCGAGCAGGAGGGCGGCTCGACCACGCCGACTGCACCGATCATCCTCAGCGGGGCGTAGTAAGTTCTCGTCCTGCCGGACGGGCCTCCTGCGCGGAGGGCAGTCCCTTCGGGACGGGTATACCGTTTCGTACCGATGCGATCATGAGTGGCCTTTCCGTTGGTCGGGAAGAGAATGCGATACACGTTCGTTTGCGGCAAAGAAAAGAGCCATTCCGACGATCCGGAATGGCTCTTCCTATTTCTGCTGCGATGCGGATTAGTTTGCGGTTACGCGGACCTGGATACCGGCTCCCTGCAGCGGGATCGTCGTATCGACCGTGTTCGTATCCGTGCGGATAACCGTCATCGTGGTCGAACTGGTGGAGGTCACATAGACCTTGCCGGTCGGCGCGCCCGTTGTAACGGCTATGAACGTAGGGTTCGGAGTGTCTGGCACCGGGATGGTCGCCGTGACGGTGTCGGTCGTGAGGTTAATGACCGAAACCGTGCTGTCGCCCTGGTTGATCACGTACGCCTGAGTGCCATCCTGCAGCGCGGCAATCATCAGCGGATTCTTGCCCACCGGGATATGCGCGACCAGCGTGCCGAAGCCGACTGCGTCGATCGGATTGGTCGTGCTGCAATTGGGATTGGATTCGGCGGTCGAGGAGCAGAGCGGGATTGAGAAGATGCTGACGCTGCCCTTGGTGGTGCCGTCGCCTTCATTCGCAACGACCATCTCGTTCAGAGTCGGAGCGAAATCCGCCCAGATCGGAGCGACCGCAGCGGGATCGCTGATGGTCCCGTTGCCGCTTGGCGTGCCGGTGTCGAGCGCGTTGCTTTCGGCGTTAATGACCGTCACATCGTTCGAGCCCTGATTGATGACGAAGGCGCGAAGGGCCGTTGCGGTCATGACGCCGTAGACGGGCTTGGTCCCAACTGGGATGGTGCTCGAGACGGTGTTGGTGCCGGTCTCGATGGCGGCTGCGGTGCCTGCGCCGGTGGGTACGCCACTCGACGAGAGGGGGCCCTGGCTGATGGCGTAGATGCGCGGAGCCGAAGCGATTCCGGCGATATACACAGGGTTCTGCCCGATGGCGGAGATCTCCTGCTGCAACGTCGGCGGCGTGCCGGAAAGCTCAGCGATATCAGATCGACCGGGTTGAGAGATGTACGTGTACGTGCCCTCGGGGAAGATCATGTTCGGGTTAGCACCCGAAAGCAGGGTCGTCTGCTCGACGGCGCTTGAAAGCAACGACGCGGAGATGGCGAAGGTGTTAATCGTTCCATCGCCATTGATGGTGTAGCCGGTGCCTCCGCTTGAACCGAGCGCGAGGTACTGCGGGCTGACTCCGATGCTGGCGGTGATGATGACGGTATCGCCGGAGAAGTCAACGAAGGTGACCAGACCAGGCAGACCGCTGCCAGGATTCGAGATCGCAACCGCGTATTTGGTCGCCTGCGAGGCCGGGCCTACCGGGTTGATCGCGCTGATAACCGGGCGGTATTGATTGCCGCAGCCAGCCAGGGCGAGTAGGCCTCCGGCGACCGCGAGACAAGCTCCAATACCGAGTGCAGGTTGGGCGAAGCGAATCGCGGAGCGAGTAAAGCGCGTGAATGCTAGCCGCGGACTGCGCGACGCCTGATTCCCTGCTGATGCCTGCGTTCCTGCTAAGTGCAAAACTGCTCCCACGGTGCTGCTGGTCTTGGCTATGCTCAAGAGACGATTGTAAA
>Ga0302314_10009090_pt1 | contig 17618 bp, 21 predicted proteins | sample III_Palsa_N2_3_FD_200533 | JGI IMG/M metagenome (GOLD analysis project Ga0302314, IMG submission 200533) | Peat permafrost microbial communities from Stordalen Mire near Abisko, Sweden - III_Palsa_N2_3 | ecosystem: Environmental > Terrestrial > Soil > Palsa > Peat permafrost | place: Sweden...
GATCGGCCATCTCGGCGGCGTCCTCCGGCGAGACGGTGAAGCGGAAGTGGTGGCGATCACCCTCACAGCGTTCCGCGAAGGCCTTGGGATCGGCCTCATTGCCGGCCGCGTCGAACATCCGCGCATCCTGACCGTCGCGGGTGACGCCGTCCCGCTTGAGATAGAGGATGTGTCTGGCGAGCGGCGCCGCGGCAAAGCGGGCGCCCCGATGACGAACGATGCGAGTCATGACCACCACGCGGCGTCCCGGTGAGCGCATGGCCAAGGCCAAGGCGACGCGACGCCCGCGCCCGAAGCTCGAGGTGCCCCGGCGGCCGGCGGCGAGCTTGCCCGTGTGTCCCGCCTTCTTCGCGGCCTGCATTACCCGGCCAACGAAGCTCTTGGCGTGTTTAGCGCCCTGCCGGCCGTGGCGGATGCGGCCGGGTCGAATGTGCAGTTGGTCGTCGGAAGCGCTCATGACCGGGGGCGCCCTAGGAGCAGGCGACGGCGCTCGGTGCGCTGAAATCGTTGAGGATTGTGGCGGAAGCGCCAGCAACGCTCACTTGGGAATTGACTGAAATCTATAACCAAACCAACCACATGCGCCCGACCGGAGGCGGCGCTTTTATCTTGCCATCCACGGCTAAGCTTCACCGCCGCCCCCTCCCCTAACGCCAGGAGTGTCCCGCAGCCCTCCAGAGCTCGCCGACCTCCGACCCAGGTCATGGCTGCTCACCGCGCGTCGATATTCCGGCGAAGAGACCCTGGGACTGGGGAGCCAGACCGGTCCAATCCCGCACCGATGCGTTGCTCGACGTGCGATCGGCCGTGGGTTCGATCGCTGCCGGTTTGGCGGTATCGCTGGTGTCCGGATGCGGCGCGAATAACGGCGCCTGCGCCCAGGTTCGCGCCAGCCGCGCGACGCTTGCGCCGCCATCGCCAGGCGCCCTGCAGACGATCGGTGCAAGCCCGGCGAGATAGGTTTGGGTCTCAGCAGGGAGCGGCAGACCGGTCGCCAAATGCACTTCATAGCGCGCGGGACCGGCGTTGTAGGCCGCGAGAAATCCCGGCGCGCCGTAGCGATCGAGGAGCTCCCGAAGATAGGCCGCGCCGGCCAGGATGTTGTCGTGAACATCAAAGGGGTCGGCGCCCAGACCATAGCGGAGGCGCAAGCCGGACCAAGTCTGCGGCATGATCTGCATCAGCCCCATGGCGCCCTTGGGGGAGACCGCGCGGGGATTGCCGGCGCTTTCGGCCCGCATGACCGCGCGGATCCAGGCCGATGGAATGCCGAACCGTTGCGAGGCTTCCGTCACCAGGGCGCCCAGGCTGTCGCTGATGGTGTCGATACTCGGCGCGGTCCGCGCCGGCATATCGGCGGCGACGGCTTGGCCGCAGGACAGCGCCAAGATCGCGGCGCCCGCGCAAATCATTTGCGCCCATTCGACCGTGTGAAGTCCCCGGAAGCGCGGCTTGACCGCGAGCGGTTTGGCCGGAAAGGAGAAAGGGGTTGGCCGGAGAATGGGCGCCGGATCGGTTCGCCTGGTGCTCATGTTCAGCATGGTCAATGCTCTCGGCGAAGCCAGAGGGGTTCGGCCCGGCCGACGATGGCGGTAACGGGAAGCGGCCCGAAGTAGCGGCCGTCGAGCGAGTCCGTGGCGCTGTTCATCAGGAAGACCTCGCCCTGCGCCAGGGTCCTGCACCCTTGCCAAACCGGCAGCAGGCGGCCGCGGCGGTCGCTTTCGAGCGCCTGACCCATGGGCGCGCCATCGACGGTGATCGCGTCGCCGACGCGGCAAGCCACCTGCCCGGGCAGCGCGACGAGATGCTTCACCAGCGGCACGCCCTTGGGCAGATAGCCGCCCTCCGCGAGGAAGCTCGCAAGCGGCTCCGGCGGTCTGAGCACCATCAGTTCGCCCACGTGCAGCCGCCCGGCCGGGTGCACGGCGTACAGGCCGATCGGCGCACTGGCGCTGGCGTTCCAGAGCAGCTTCGGCACCGGATGGAATAGCGATGAGAAGCTGATCGCGAGCGTCGATGTATAGGTCGCCATAACCCAGCCGAACCGCATCATGGCTCGATCCTCCGGCGCAGCAACCAGGCGCGATGGTGTTCGCGGGTGTAGGGGCGCCAGCCCTCTCCAGCGGCCAATCGGTTGTGGATGTGGCGCCAGTATTCGGGACAGACGTCGGCGGGATCGATGCGCAGCTGTTCGATCGCATCAATCGCCAGCAACACCTTCTCGACACGCGCCCAGCTGGAGGCGCGCAGGAGGCTTTCGCCGCCCGGGCGGACCTTAGGCACCGTCGAATAGGCCTCGCCGGGCGCGACCGCGCGGAGGATGTCGATGCGCGAGACCACCGTGCCGAAGTCGTTGGAGGCCCAGCGAATGAAGGCAAACACCCCGCCCGGCGCGAAACCTACGACGCGCCGGCGCCGATCCAGGATCTGTTCGCCGAACTCATGGCCGAACCGAATCCAGTGCTCTATCCGCCTTTCCAGCCAGATCAGCTCGACATGGGTGAGCTCATCTCTCGGCGTCATGCGGCGCCCTCCCCGTCCATCGGAAACTCTCGGTCCAGGAGCGTGCGCAGCATGTCAGCAACGGTCTGGCCGCGCCGAAAGGCGGCGACCTTGATCCGGCCGCGCAGCGCCGGGGTGACATCGATCGTCAGCCGGGCGCTGAAGTCCTCGGCCGGTTCGCGCGGCGCCATGGGTTCAGGCGCGCGAACCCAGGCCTCCGGATCGGCTGGTCGGGACGCAAAGCCTCGCCTCGTCGACCGCGGAATCATCGCCCGAGCGCCCCGACTTCGCCCGCCAGTGCAGTCACCTCGTGGGCCGCCGCGCTGGCGCCGTCGAGTTCGGCGACCAGGCGGCCGGTCCGCGCCGCGTCCGCAAAGGCGACGCGTTGGCCGATCCGCGCGGCGAGCGCCGGCGGCTCATGATCAGCGAGCGCCTCGGTGGTCTCGCGGGCGATGACCGTGCGCGCGGCGCAGCGATTGAGCACAAAGCGGGCGATGAGCTGCGGGCGGAAAACCCGCGCCTCGTCGATCAGCGTGAGCATCTCGCCAGAGGCCCAGCCGTCGAACGGCGACGGCTGGGCCGGAACCAGCACCACGTCGGCGGCAAGGAGCGCGGAGCGCATCAGCCCGGCGACGCGCGGCGGTCCGTCAATGACGACGTGATCGGCGCCGCGGGCCAGCTCCGGCGCCTCGCGGTGCAGCGTATCACGCGCGAGCCCGACAACGCCGAAGAGGCGTGGCAGACATGCCTTCGCGCGCTGCTCTGACCAATCCAGCGCCGAGCCCTGGGGGTCGGCGTCGACTAGGATGACGCGCCGGCCTTGGCGGGCCCATTCGCCGGCGAGATGCAGCGCGAGCGTCGTCTTACCGACGCCGCCCTTCTGATTGAGGAGGGCGACGATCATCGGGCGCTTCGCTCGATTTTCCACCGATCAGGGCGGCTTCCAACAACTGAAGCGTTAGATTCTGGGTTAGAGTCTAAGTTAGCCAGCTCGGAAGTGTTTGGCGGGCTTGAAAAAAGGCTGCCTTCCGGTTCCTGATGGCACGTCTCGGCGGTTCCTGATGGCACGTGCGTCGGGGTTCCCGATAGCACGACGGCGTCCACAGCCTGTCCACAGGGGGCTGTGGACAATGGCGCTGAAGAGAACGCCAGCAGTTCGCGCCCGCCAACCTCGCGGTGAACCACGAGACGATAGCCCGGCAGCGGCTGCCGGCGGGCGATGTCGCGCAGTTCGAACGCGAAGCGTTTGAACGGCGATAGGCTCGCGGACTTGAGATGCAGGTGGCGGAAGTCGAACCGCCAACCGTTCTGCTGGCGACCGCCGTGTTTGCGCACGAGCCGGTAGAGCCAGCGCTCCAAGCCGCCTGTCAGGCTGAAATAGGCCCGGTCGATCGTCAGCACCAGCGCGTCGTCAAGGACGGCGCGATAGAACCAGTCCGGCATGATCAGATCGATGCCGTCGGCGCGCCCGTGGGCGTCGGCGCGCTCCGTCCACTCGTTGATCCAGGAGAAGCGGTGCATCCGCCGCTCATGGACCTGGCGTAGCGATGTCGCCACGGTGGTGGACTGCAGGCGATCCAGCGCCGCCTTCAGGCGGTGATAATCTCGAGCGCTGGTGCCGCGACCAATGAAGGTCAGGATCTCGTACGGGGTGGCCGCCATGAGGCGCGAGGTGCGCAAGCCGGCGTCGCGGGCCTCGACGATCTGGCTGGCGGCCCAGATCAGCACGTCGGCGTCCCAGATGGTCGCCATGCCGTGCTCGGGGACCGCCTCCACGCGGATCGCGATGTCGTTCAGGCGATAGTCGATCGGCGTGGTGCGATGGGTCTTGGCGAGGCTGAAGAAGGGATAGGCCATGAGGTCCTGCGCGTCGCGAGGCGCGAGGTCGCCCGGCAAGGCGCGGAACAGTTCGAGCTGTTCGCGCTCGGAGCGGATGCGATGGTGGGAAGCCATAAGGGGCCCACTCAGCGGCGAGCCTGGCCGGCGGCGGCCGGCACATCGGGGCTTTGGCGCTTGGCCGGCAACACGGTCGTGGCGCCGGGATCCGACGTCGACGCCTTGGCGGCGGAGTCCACCCAAGCCTGGAGGTCCTCGACCCTATAGACCACGCGACCGCCCAGCTTCGAATAGCGCGGCCCGGTGCCGTAGATCCGGTGCTTTTCCATCGTGCGGATAGACAGGCCGACGAAGCGCGCCGCTTCCGGCGTGCGGAGATAGCGCGGCGGGAGACCGGCGATATTGCTGGACATGGATAGTTCTGAGACCTCGTCGCTCGCCGCCGGACATCGGCGGCTACCGCGGACCAAGGTGGCGCGGAGACGGGATCTCGAAATAGCGCGATCTGGAGGGGTCGTGAGATCGCCCCTTTGTCGTCCCGCTAGGTGAAACTGGGCCGATGGCCGAGATCAGGTGCAGCGGGGAGGCGGGGTGTGTACCGGTGGCGCCCCACCAAAGGGCGCCCTCCGGCCGCCGGGGGGAAGCTTGGAGGACGCCCCTGCTCGTCCCACAAGAAACGCAGTGGGAAAGGCGATCTCTAACCCTCTGCAGCGGCGTTCGTTGCGTGGTGCCACCGCAGCCTTCCGGCCATCCGCCTTTCCAGAATCGTCCGTGACCGACTCGACTCCCGTTTTCATCGGCGCTTGTTGTTCCGTGTTTGTTCCATTCTGGGGCTGCCGTGATGAACGACAACAACGCCCCGACCTGGCTAAGCTGATGGATGGACGCGCTGCGCGTCGCCGCCAATGACGCCGGCCAGATGCCGCTGGCCGTGTTCACGGCGACGACCGCGTCGCTCGGTGCGCTGATGGTGGCGGGCTACGCCCATTCCATCGCCACCGAGCCGCAGCTCCACGACGAGGTCCCGGCCTTTGCGGGCATGCGCGTCTATTGCGAATGGGCGCCGTGGTTGACGGCCGACCGGGCAATGAGGATCGACCCTATCCGGGCGGAGAACCGCCATGCCATCGGTTGCACTAGGCGAACAGCTCTGCGCCTTCGGCGGTGCGGACGCGATGAACGAAGCGCTGGACCGCGTATGTCAGGATCATCCCACGCAGGCCTATTTAATCCAGGCGGTGGCGGACTCCTGCTGGGAAGGTATCGGCAACGATGCCGATAGCTGGGACCAGGACGCAATCGACGAAGAGCTGGCGCGTTTCCCGCTCGAAGTCCGATCCCGCCGACCGACCTGACCGCCCTCGGGCGTAACCCATTTCCAACCTATCCCACCCCACCTCATGAGCGGAGGACTTGCACCGTGCGGACCGAATGGATCGACCGCGCGCTCGACGCGCTGGACGCGTCGCGCAAACATGGACGCCCGCAGAAATCGACCGCCGCTCCCAGAAGGTGCGCAGCAAAAATTTCGGGTGGATCGCCCGCAAACCTCGTTGCTCGAAATGCCGCTCCGAATGGGTGACAACCTCGCTCGCCCCAGGATGCCATCTCGCGAAATGAAACGGCCTTCGCCACCGTCCTTCACCGTCTCGGACGGACTCGGCGACTGACCATCTCAGCCGATGCCGAGCTTTCGGCCAACATGGCCGATTAGCGCATGGCGCGACGGCGCCGTCTCCAGAATGAGGTGCACTCGCCCCTCGATCGGACCAAAACTGCAATGGTCGCTGAATTCCCGCTTCACGTTGTCTGCGTCGCGAAACTCGGTGAGATTCTTACGAGGCCGACTCTCCGGGCGAACCGAGAATGGATAGACAGGGTGGGCCGTCCCGGTCCGCGCCCAATGGCCGACCGCTTCGTCTATGTCGGTCAGGACTTCGACGACGCTGGCCAGAACGGGATCGCCCCCCTGCAAGCCCTCTAACTGCTGGCGGGTGCGGGGAATGAAGCGCAGGTAGGGAAACAACTCCTCCCGGCGTGCCCATAGCGCTTGCCCGTCCTCGACAGTCGGGGTGAGCGCCTCTCGAAGGGCCGGCGCATGCGCGACCAACTGATTGTGGCTGCAAGCGTTTAATGCGTCGACCTTTTCGGTCTGCATGTTTGTAGTTTGGTCCAGCCAGCTGCGGTCAAGCGTGATCTTGTCCTGATGCCAGAATGGGTGAGAGTCGAGACTCACGGCCAAGCCGACATAGCGGTGGCTCAGACCTAGGGCGGCCGCTAGCTGTCCCGGTAGGATGAGTGCGTTCGGCTCAAGACGGTATTCGAATTCCTCTTCGACCTCGCCTTCCAGTTCGGTCATGGACAGGCCGAGAGGCGCTCGATCCGCGACGGTTTTCAGGAACAGGGCCTCCTCGAGGCACTCGGCCTCATTGCGAAGCCCCGCAAGGTAGAACTCGCCGCCTAGATTAAGGTAATCGAGACGATCCTCAGCGTTGAAGACAATCTGCCGAAAGTCCTGCTTGGCCCTAAGTACCACCTGGACCAGGGTCTTGAACCGCGCCACCGCAGCCGGATGCCCGGCCGGCGCTTCGTGGCTCGACAGATCGTTGAAGAAGATCTGGAGCGGCATGTCAGGACAATAGCTTGTCCAGGCTCTGCTCCCACTGGTCGAAGAAGTCGGTCGGCCAGAAAGTTAGCCGGCCATTCTCGCCGAGCTTGGGACTTTCGAAACTGCTGCCGAAGCCAGGTCGCCGTGAGAAGAAGTGCAGTTCCACGTCGGACGGACGCAAAAGCCCTTCCTTGGCTGCAAGGCGGATACCGTTGAGGACGTGGTCGGAGTGAGTTTCCACGATCACTTGGGCGCCGGCGGCGGCCGTCAACGCAAGGAGACGACCGAGGGCAGCTTGTCCTCTAGGGTGCAACTGGGCTTCGGGATTCTCGACGATCAGCAGCGAGCCGGAAGTGGCCGATAGGCAAGCCGTCACCACAGGCAAGGCGTGTGTCAGACCAAAGCCGACGTTAGTCGGACGCAGCGGCTCGCCATAGGCCTCGCCTTTCCCGCGATAGGCATATTCGATCCGCACCAAGTCGGTCATCGCCACGGGACTCGGCTCCACGCGGACGCCGGGACTGAAGTCCTGAATCCATAGATTGACGTGCGCGATCAAGCTCGTGGCTTGGCCTGCATTTGGGTGAGGCACCAACACCTTAGTCGCTGGATCTTCGCCAAATTCGAGGAGAAAGTGCGCGGTGTACTCGCCCCTCGCGCCCAAGAACCGGTCGTGGCGAACCGCGTGCTGAGACTTGGGAAAGGTCACCGACGGGGTGATCCGGTCAGCCCTCAGGAACTGAAACCCCGGCCTAAACAGGCTGGAGGTTTCTGCGGAGATCACTGGTGGCGAGAGTTCGCACGACAGTACATCGGCGTCGGTAGGCGCCCTCATGCGCCAATGCAGAGACTCCTCCTCGCCCCGATCGTCGATCGTCAGCTCGATGTCGATCATCGGCGCGCCGAACTCCTGATAGAGGACATCGCGGCCGGCGCCGATCTCGACGAGGCTGCCGTTAAGCCCAAGATCGCCGGCATGGATGAAGCCGGTGTCGAACGACTGCCGAAGCAAACCGAGCGCTTGCAGCACGGTGCTCTTGCCGCTGCCGTTGAGGCCTGAGAGCAAGGTCAGTTTTTCGAACGGAAGCCACAGGTCGTCGAACGCCTTGAAGTTCGTCAGCGCCAACGACTTAAGCATTCTTCACGACCCCGGCGAAGAGCTCGGCGAGCGATTTGAAGCGCCGATTGACTTTGTTGATGTCGCCTGTGCCCTGCGAAATCGCGGCCTCAAATGACCGGTCCGAGCACAGCGCCATGAAACCATCGAGAACCTCGCGCTTGCGCTCGACCAACCGCGAAAGGTTGTGTTGATCAGCCTGGGCCAGGTTGACCGACACGGCTTCAAACAGTGCTTTGTTGATGGGCAAGCGCGCGGCGTCCGGGTGATAGCGCTTGCGAAATGCGTCATTCCCGAAGATGGCATGCGCTGCCTCCATGGCGCGATCGAACGCGATATGGGCGTCGTTTAATTCGGTGCCGGGAAGGTTGTTTAGCGACTTCATTGCTCGAATGAGGAAGCCGTCCATGTCGGCTTGTTTGTAGGCGTCAAGTCCCAGGAGGAAAAACGCAAGGAAGCGCAACACGAGCTCGCGATCGTCCATCCGGGTCGGGCGGATACTGCCGTCCGTCGCCCGTTCGAACGCCGGCAGCGCTGCCCAGTCTTCGAGGATCCGCCGTGCTGGACCTGGCGTGATCGCATGGCGCAGCTCCTGAGGGGAGAGCGCGATGCCGCCGGTGTTGATTCGGGCGAAGACGTTGAACTTTACTTCGGCGGGCGTGCCTTTCCGGATGAGGTGAACGACGAGTTCGGTCTCTCTAAGCCGTAGTTGAAGGCGCGCACTCAATTCTTCGAACGTCTTGCCGTTGTAGTCCTCGAGATATTCTAGCCCCGATAGGGTCAGCTTATCGGTGCCAACCACGTTGGGGCGCATGAACCGCGCGATAGTCGAAAGGCGCTGGATACCGTCGACAATCTCCCACTTTTCATTTTCGTCCTCGGCTGCGTACAGCACCGGCAGAGGGATGCGCAGCAGCAGCGACTCGATCAAGCGGCTTTGACGGCGAACATCCCAGACGCCCCACCGGCGCTGAAAGTCGGGCTGCAGATTGATCATCTCAGACTCGGCGCGAGACAGCAGCAGATCGACGGTGACGTTGCGGGTGACGACGTCGATCGCTTCGGGATCGAAGGGCACGGCGATTTTGATGTCGTCAGGTTGGTCCACCTCGACGCCGGTTAGCTCACCATGGAGGTCGCGCTGCCCTACGCTCTCCGCCGGCTCGGCGAAAAGGTCGGGTACAGGCCTTGGCGTATTGTCTGAAAATAGTGACATGCCAAAGACTTTAGCGCGCCTTGTATAGCCGGGTGAAGCGTCGAGCTTGACAAAGCCGCGAGTGAGCAAGGTCTTGCCCTGCGGCCGCGAGAGTTTGGCGGCGACCCCTACAGCGGCCGGGGACGTGCCGTTGTGCGTTAGGGCTGCGGCGAAATAGTAGCCGGCGAGCGGACTCTTTGAACGTCCCACATGAGTCAAACACGCTCTATCGCAGATGCATCGGTCGACTACACAAATGGATTGGGCGAGCCTTTGAGGCCCCAGTTACCGCGCGGCTAGAGCATGCGGCGATACGGGTGAAGCAGCAGCCGTCGGTAGCCGTGCTTCATCGTCGTAACGCCGAGTCGGATTGTACGAGCGGTTCGATCTCGCAGGTCGTGGGAAATCCAATCCCTCTTCGAAATCTCCCCCACGCCGAAAATCGCGCCCGCGATCTCACGGTGCTTGGCGCCATCGAGCCGGCCATCCAGCGCACGGAGCGCCAAAATGAGGCGATCGCGGCGCTGCGCGGAAAGGGCGGCTGGATTGGCGCCCACGCTTCGCCCAGACAGCCCGCGCCAAGCGCGTATCGCTGCGGTGGCGCGGATCTCGAACAGTTCGTCGAACGGCAGGAGCGCGGCTGGTGGCGCGGCGCCAGCCTCGACATACAGACGCAGGAAGGCACCCCCCCGCTCAATGAGGTGATCGCCGTCTGCAACGACAGACTGATCGAGCAGCCTGCCCGGCAGCCGATGGCGCGGGTCAGCAAATACCTCCGGAAGCTGGGTGAGGACGATGACGCTCGGCAACGCCTCGGGGGTCCAGACATCGGTGCTTTCGCGACCGTTTTCGTCGCGAGCGCCGAAATCGCAACCCCCAGCGTTTGGCGAAGGTGTCTTCCGAGACGGGATCAAGGACGCCTCGGCTCGCGGCTTGTTCCAGCGCCTCGCGGTCGCGCTGGAACTTTGGATTTCGGCTGATAAATTCCAAGGCGAAACTCGGGGCGTCGAGGGACCTCAAGCCCTCATATGCGCCCGGCGAGCGCCAATCCACGCGGCTCATCAGGTCGCCTCCATACGCAACTTCACATTTAATCTCAGCCGACGAGATGCCCCTCGGGGTAGTATCGTGGTAGGGCGTTGGCGCGCACGGCAGCTTGCCGCGAATGCATGGAACTTCAGATCAGTTAGGTGCCCCGCCGCGCAGCAGATGCCGGTATCCGCTTTCGGTCATCCAGCGGGCTCGCGCGAGATGCGAGTCCCAGGCGTAACGGGCTCGGGCGGGTTCAAGTTCGGGATCGATACGCAGCACGATCTTGGCGACCTCACGCCAGTCCGCGCCATCCGCCTCGGCGTCCAGCAGGCGAAGATAGGTCACCAGGTGCTGCTCGTCGTAGCCGGTCAGGATATCGGCCGTGGGTGCGAGATCGGCGACATCTGGATCGAGTGGTGGTGATCGCATGGTCTGGTCTTTGGCGTCCGGCCGTCAGTGTTGAGGAACCGTAATCACGTTCCATTGTAGTGGAAATGTCAGAGCGAAATAGATCAAGGCAACCACTGCTCTCTGGGCAGGAGGAATGTGGCGGCGTTCAGGGTCCGAGTATTGCCGGCCCGCGCTCGGCGCTGACGCGCCACGCGCGCGATGTAGAGAATACTCCGTGGTGATATACTCGACAAGCCTTTCCCCTCTCTGGCATGCAGATTCGAGAGGTTCTGTCGTTCAATCTGAAGAGCCTTCGTCAGGCCAAGGGCTTGTCGCAAGAGGAGCTCGCGCACCGCGCGGGGCTCGACCGCACCTATATCAGCGCCCTTGAGCGCTGCGTGTACAGCGCCAGCATTGATGTGCTGGAGAAGCTCGCCCAAACCCTCGGGACGGAGGCTGCGGAGCTGCTGCGAAGGCCCGGCCCGCCCAAATAACTGACGCGACTGTGCGCCATGGACGGCGCGGACCTATGCCGTTCTTGCAAAATCGGATGCGAAAGCCCCGCCCGGATGACCGGGCGGGCGTCGTCGGCGGTTCGGATTAGTCGCCGTTCGACTTACGGGGGCGGGACCAGATCAGGGTGTAGCCTTCGCCGTCCTCATCGTCGAAAAGGTTGGCGAAGATCGGCGCGTTGAAGCTGGGATCGTCCAGTTTGAGCGAGAGGTAGTCGCGGCCCTCGCTGGAGCGCTTGGCCCAGGCGGCGCCGATTTCGGCGCGGCCGACATAGATCCGATGGGTGGGGGCATTGTCGTTGGCCTGATGGGCCTCGGGGACGATGCGGACGCCCTTGGTTTGAACGCTGAGGGTAACGATCTCGCCTTGATACTCGCTGTCCGACTTCTTGAAAGAACCGATGTTAGCCATGTCACTGCTCCTTGCTGCTTTCGAGCCCGCGACCACCGCGGCCTCGATGGCGATCTGCGGGCCGAAGGCGATCGACGACGCACCCGCCTAGCGGGCCGGAGCGTCAGCGGAGGACGGCGGCGGTGAGACTTTTCTTGTCTCGCGAGGAATGCCGGCTCGGCCGGCAGGGGAAGAAAGTCACACCGCCGCTGTTGCGGTCTAGGCGATCGAGGCGCAGCCGTCCTTCGGCCAGATCAAGCCAAAGAGAGACCGCGTGGCCGCGCGCCGAACAGCATCCTCAGCAGAAGATTTGGCCGACCTCGGTCATGGAGCACAAGAAGCCGAGGATCCCAGGCGAAGAAAAGGAAACTCTGGCGTACAAAAAGGCGGCCACCCTCGCCCCCGAAAATCAAGCCAATGGCGACGCCCACCGAATTCGCGTCCGCCTTTCACCCGACCTAAAGGGCCCGCCAGGCGCGGCATCTGCAGGACCATTCCCTGTTCCCGGTCATCTGGACGATGCCAGCGTCGAAGCCCCGATGTCCAATCCATCGAAGACGAGAGCCGAAGCTCATCCCCCGCTGGTGGCTCCCGCCGGTGACCGCGACGTACCCGGACCGCCAACGACCGCCCGCCCCGGTTTGGGCGAGGCGAACAACGACATGCGCGCCATGGCCGTGCTGCCGATGAAAACGCCACCGATGACAGCGATCGTCTGTCGCCACCCTTCGGATGGAACGCCAATGTGGGCGAGGCCGAGCGTGGCTTGGTAACCGGCAACTGCCGCCGGCGCCGCATAGACAAGCGCGATCGCGACACGCGCGAGAGGTGTTCGGACTCTCGAGAAGGCGATCCGCCCGACGGCAAGGGTCGCTTCGCCGGCGAGGACGCCGACGATGAACGCCCCGATCACGCCCGAGCCACCGTGAAAGGCGGCGAGGCCAGCGGTGAGGCCCGCGAAAAACGGGAGCGCATAGACGGCGAGTGCGAATAAGAGCCAGCAAAAGAAGCCGACGCCCAAGGCGCTCAGCACCAGGCCGATGATGATCATGGTGGACATCTCCGTGACAAAGGGTCGAACGGGCGCGCCTTCCACCACCACCGCAGCGCAGACCGGAAACTAGCCGATCCCGGCCCGGCTTGGAATCCGGTAAGCTGGGGGACGTGCCGGCGCGCCAGGTGGGTGCGGCGGTCTAAACTGCGGAGGTCTGACGTGGCGGACTTGGCTGGCCGGGAACTGCATCTGGTGAAGAAGGCCCTGGCGATCGCCGTCCTCGCGATCGAGCGCCAACCAAGCGTTTTTCAATCGACGTCCGACATGGCCGATATGAAGCGCCTGCTCGACAAACTGATCACCTCGGACACCGAGCTGGCCCATTACGCCCGCTCGGCGCGGATCGCCGTGACGGGAAAGCCGGACTGAAAGGCGGCTTTGCGTAAAGCCGACGATCCGGCTCCGCGCTTTTGCGGCTTTGTGGATTTGGAGGAATGCGGCGGCGCTCACCAGGCTGTGTGGAAACGCCGGTGCCGCGTCTCGACGCGGCACCGGCTACGGCCGACATGACGCCTGATCTCAGCTCGGTTTCGCTCGTAGATTGATGCTGCGGATCATGTTGAAGGCGAGCACCGAGAGCGCCATTTCAGTGCTCGTTCCTGCGATTCCCCGGGAGAGAAAGCGTCCCGTCATCATCCGTTTCATCGTCCCGAACGGATGCTCCGCCGAGCATCTTCGCAGCCGCATCAGGTCGGGTGCGTTCGCGACCCGAGCCGTCATCCGCTCGAGCGCGTCCTCGTGGACGTGCCGCGTCACGGATCGGCGTTTCGCCGTTGTGCAACGGGATTTCAATTCGCAGCCGGCGCAACTGCGCGAAATATAGAAAATGCTCTGGGGGTGTTCTCGCCAGGTGCGTGTAAGCACCCGTCCGGCTGGACATGAGAAGCTATCTTCTTCGGCATTATAGGTGAAATCCGATCGCTCGAACCAATCGCCTTCGCCACGATTGTTCACGGAGCGCTTGACCGGCACGCAAGCCGTAATGTTGTCCGCCTCGCAGGCGGCGGCTGCGTTGCCGTTCGAGTAGCCGGTGTCGGCAACGACGGTCAGATCTTCGCGGTCGAGTAGTTCCTTCACAGCTTTCGACATTGGGTGCAGCATGCGTAGATCGTTCACCTCGTCCGTCACAGCGTGATGGACGACGATGCCGGTGGCGGCGTCGACTGCGATCTGGACATTATAGGATGGCGGCTTGCCGCCCGAACCGAAGCCCATCGGCCGCGCCTCCAGCTCGCCATCGACGATCAGTCTGCGGTCATCCTGGTCCAGATATCAGCCAAGCGGTTCAACTCGGCGCGCCGTGCTGCCAGGGCGGCAATCGCATCGGAAGCGGAGCCTTCGTCGCCAGTGATCTCGGCATCATCCTCTCGGTCCAAGGTGGACAGATAGTGAGCGACGCGCGCATCGATTTTTTCGACCTCGACGGCAATCCTTTGCCGATCAAGAACCCGGTTCTGACTGGCGGCTGCTCGGAATTTCGAGCCGTCGATCGAAACAAGCTTGGCGACAAACAAACCTTGATCGCGACAGAACAGAACAAAAGCACGACAGGCCCCAACAATGGCAGTTCCACTGTCCCGCCTGAAGTCAGCGATTGTCTTATGGTCTGGCGCCAGCCGGCTCATCAGCCAGATCGTTTCGATGTTACGTTTGCATTCCCGTTCCAGACGACGAGAGGACCGGATGTCGTTCAAGTATCCATAAATATATAGCTTCAGGAGATCACGCGGATCATATCCGGGGCGGCCAGTGGATGCGGGCGTCGCCCGATTGAAGCCCAATGTCCGGAAGTCCAGCGTGTCAACGAAGGCATCGACGACGCGAACAGGTGCGTGCTGATCGACATATTCATCGATGGACGGTGGGAGCAGGCATGGCTGATGCCGGTCATCGCCCGCTAGATATCCCATAGAAAATCCCGCTCTTGCTTCCAGCAGGAAGTATAGACGATTCCGCGGAGATGCGGCGCTCTATCGAGAGCATAAGCCTATGATTGCGACTTCGCTCTACTAGATTTCGGCTGATACAGGCGACGTTTGACGTTCGGCTTCAGGGCGTTTCGAACGTCCTTGTCGACTGCCAGGAGATCAAACCACTCCGGATCGAAATGCCCGCCACACCAATGCTTAGTTTCTTTGTGCTCGGGATGCTTCGCATCGCCGATCACATCAAGAAATTGCTCATATCCGGGGATGCCGCCGACATCTTCGGGCGGCCGAGCACGAGCACCGTCGATGCAGGTCGCGTGTTTGGGAACGGCGTCCAGAAAGATGATCTCCTCAATTTCGATCGTATGATGCCAGCCGTCGCCGAAGTCATAGACGTAGGTGAACTCCACCCCAGCACTGCGGAAGTCGCGAAGGCGGACCTCACGTTCATCGAAGACCCGCGGATCGCCTTCGACCGAACCTTCTTCGGAGATCGCGGCGTCGCCATAGCGGAGCCCTCCGATATGGAATTCATGGAGATGATAGTTCCACCAGTTGAACGCCGCCTGCATCGCCAGGTGAAGGTCCTCAAGATTCCATGCGCTCGGCACAATGAGGCGTCGCCAGATCGTCGGCTCGATCTCGTCGATGGATACCCGGAGCTGAACGGCGTTGGGAGGTTCGAACATGGGACCGAGCAGACCGAGAACGCCTCACGACGTCAAGCACTTCGCTTTCGAAGCCCGCAAGGGCCATGGCGACGATGTCGCCATAGTTTCCACACAGCCTGTCACGCGCCCGCCGGAGCCGAACTTCCAGACCGGGATGCCGAGCTTCCTGGCCTTGTCGGCGAGGTTGTCCTGAATGCCCGTGCCCGGGAAGACCATGACGCCGATCGGCGGCACCGCCAGCATCTGATCATTGCGTTTGAACGGTGCGGCCTTTGCGTGCCTGGTCCAGTCAGGCTTAAAAGCGATCTGCGGGACCTTGCGGTTGTCGGCCCAGCAGGCCGCGATCCGCTCCGCCCCCTTCGGCGAGCCACCGTGCAGCAGCACCATGTCCGCGTGCTTGGCGTGGACCTTGTCGAGTCGGTCCCAGATCAGGCGGTGGTCGTTGAAGTCCATGCCGCCGGTGACGGCGATCTTCGGGCCAGCGGGCAGCAGCACCTCGGTGTCGGCCCGGCGTTTGGCGGCGAGGTAGTCGCGGCTATCGATCATGGCCGAAGTCAGGGTGCGGTGGTTGACCATCGAGCCTGAGCGTGGCCGCCAAGCAGACCGGGTGTGGCGTTCGAACTGATCGGCGGCCTGGTCGCGGAAGACCTCCATGCTGTTGCGCTGTTCGATGAGCGTCGTCCCCTCGGCGGTGAGGCGTTCAAGTTCGACCGAGCGGATCTCGGAGCCGTCCTGTTCCTTCTGGCTGCGGCGCTGCGCCTGCTCGTTGTCGTCGAGTTCCCGCTCGATCCGGCCCACGGCGCGGTGGAACACGTTGGTGGTGGACCAGAGCAGATCTTCGAGGTCGGGTTCGAGGCGGGTGTCGGCCAGGGCCGCCGTCAGGGAGTCGAAGATCTCAGCGACGGCGTCGGCGAGGACTTGGGCTTCGGGCAGCGGTCGTGGGTCGGGGTCGTCCTGGAAGGGGCGATAGCCGTAGAGCTGGAGTTCGGCGAGGACGTGATCGGTTGGGGATGAGGCGTGCGGCGGCTCAAGGTCGGGGTCGGTGGTCATCGGGATTGTCCCTTGTCGGATCTGCCGCGCCCATCGCGGCCTTCATGGCGACGAAAGGCGGCGGGCCGACCGGCCCGGCACCCGCAGCGAAGCGGAGGGCCGAAGCGTCAGCGGAGGATGGCGAAGACCGGTTCTTTTGTTTCGCGATGCAAAGGCGGCCTTGGCCGCCGGCGGAAAAGAACCGGGTGCAGCCGTTGCCGGGACGGGCGGTTTGCTGCCTCGATCGCCCTCTAAGAAGGCCGTGGACGCGGTCCTCTCAGACAAGGGAAAGTCCGGTGGCCCATCCGAATACGATGCGATGCGAGACTGCGGCCGCAGGCCTCATCCCCTACCGACCTTAAGCCGCCAACTCCATGAAGCGCGCGACGTCCTGCGGCGCGATCTGCACCCGGACCGCCGCGCGAAGGGCGTCCACGCTGCGTTCGCGGAGGTCTTCGTTGAAGTCCCCGAGCGCGGGCGACACCGCGATCGCTTCGATCCCGGCCGCCTGCGCCCGGTTAATCAAGATTGCCGTCGCGCTGTCACCCGCCGGATCGTCGTCACGGGCGATGTAGAGTCGTCGCAGGGCAGCCGGGAACAGGATGGCGGCGAGGTGTGCCGCCGAGAGCGCCGCCACCATTGGCAGGGTCGGGAGAGCGCATCGCAGCGACAGCATGGTCTCGATGCCTTCGCCTGCCGCCATCACTTCGCCCGCCACGCCGAAGCGAACGGCATGGCCGAGTAGCTCGCCCATGGCCCGTCGCGGCGTGTCGATCGGCGCCTTGCCGAGCCGCGTCGAGTTGAAGCCGCCGGGATCGAGCCAGGTGCGATGCGCGCCGGTCAGATGTCCGGCAAGGTCGGTGACGGCCGCGACCATCGCCGGCCAGGTCTCGGTCGGACTGTGCTCGTCAGGCTGGTAGTAGCAGCGTGGGTGAAAGCGGAGCGAGCTGGTTCCGTTCAAAGCCGTAATCCCGCGTTTGCGGAGATACGATTCTACGAGAGTATCCGTAATCGGCTGCGACATGGCGAACAGCCGCCGTGCCGCTTCTGATGACCCAAGCCGGGCAGATGCTGGCCTTTGCCATGGCTGAGGTTCCGGATGCGGCAGACTGAGGAAGGTCCGGGCCTCATCGGCGACGTCCTTGAAGTCGACCAAGCCGCAACTCTCGCGGATGACGTCGAGCAGGTCGCCATGCTCGCCGGTGGCGGCGTCGGTCCATTTGCCGGCGGCGCCCTTGCCGGAGTCGGCGCCCTTTAGCCGGACGAACAAGGATCGGCCCGGCGTATTGCGCGCATCGCCCACGAACCAATGGCGGCCGTCGCGACGGCCATTAGAGAGATAATGCTGGCATA
>Ga0302314_10009094_pt1 | contig 17610 bp, 8 predicted proteins | sample III_Palsa_N2_3_FD_200533 | JGI IMG/M metagenome (GOLD analysis project Ga0302314, IMG submission 200533) | Peat permafrost microbial communities from Stordalen Mire near Abisko, Sweden - III_Palsa_N2_3 | ecosystem: Environmental > Terrestrial > Soil > Palsa > Peat permafrost | place: Sweden...
CGCCGCGGCGGAGGCCGTGGTCGCGGCCGACGCGGGGGACGAGGACGCCCGCTTCACGGTGGACGGCGCCGAGGACCACGAGCTGCTCTGGTACGGGATCCAGGAGGTCCCCGGCCTGCTCGGCTGACCCGCTCCACCCGGTTGTCGGTGCGGGTGGGTACGGTCGGTCCATGCGTGCACACATCGTCTGGGACTGGAACGGCACCCTCTTCGACGACATCACGGCCGTGGTGGCGGCGAGCAACGCCGCCTGCGCCGAGATCGGCCTGGAGCCGCTCACGGTGGAGCAGTACCGCGCGTCCTACCGGGTACCGGTGATCGACTTCTACGAGCAGCTGATGGGCCGTCGGCCCTCGCCGGAGGAGTGGGAGCGGATGGACGCCTCCTTCCACGTCCACTACACGGCCCGGCGCGACTCCTGCGGGCTGACCGCCGGGGCGGAGCAGCTGCTGGCCGGCTGGCCGGGCGGCGGCCTCCGTTCGCAGTCGCTGCTGTCCATGTACGGCCATGCCGAACTGGTCCCGCTGGTGCGCCGGTTGGGTCTGGAGCGGCACTTCGTCCGGGTCGACGGCCGTGACGGCACGTCAGGGGTGTCCGGCAAGGCCGAGTACCTGCGGCGGCACCTCGACGCGCTCTCCGCCGAGGCCGGCGGGCAGGTCGCCCCGGCCGGCACGGTGCTGATCGGCGACGCGGTGGACGACGCCCGCGCCGCCGCCCGGGTCGGCGCGCACGCCGTGCTGTTCACCGGTGGGTCCCACACCCGCGCGGAGTTGGAGCGGGTCGGCGTCCCGGTGGTGGACACCCTGGCCGAGGCGGTCGCGCAGGCGGAGCGGCTGGTCGGTTCGTGACCGGCCGGTCCGGCGGCCGCGGGCGTTCGCCCAGGGCGCACAGGAGACCTGGACAAGTCGTACAGCCGGGACCAAAGATCCTGACGCAGTGCTCCGATCCGGCCCCTGACAGGGTCACTTACCCACGTTAGGCTCGCTTGGAAACCTCGTTGTTGCACGGGATCAACCGATTCGTTCGCGTCTGTAACCGGACATGCGGGAGGATACGGACAGTCTCGGCGGACCGTGCATCAGACGAACACCACCGAGTCACGCAACGGCGCGCGACAGGAGCCAGATAGCCATGCAGACCCAGCTGGACGCAGCGAAGGCCGAACTGCTCAGCAAGGCAGCTCAGGGTGAGGAGCTCGGCGACTGCGCCCTCGGCTCCTACCTGAAGCACTACTACCTGCACACAGCCCCCGAGGACCTGCTCGACCGCGATGCGGCCGATGTGTACGGCGCGGCGGCCTCCCACCACAGACTCGCGGAACAGCGCCCCCAGGGCACCGCGAAGGTTCGGGTGCACACCCCGACGGTGGAGGAGGACGGCTGGTCCTGCGGCCACACCGTGGTCGAGGTGGTCACCGACGACATGCCCTTCCTGGTGGACTCGGTCACCAACGAGCTCTCCCGCCTGGGCCGCGCCATCCAGGTGGTGATCCACCCGCAGCTCCTGGTCCGCCGCGACATCACCGGTCGGCTGCTGGAGATCCTGGACACCGACGCCTGCAGCACCGACAAGCCCCAGGACGCCCTGCTCGAGTCCTGGATGCACATCGAGATCGACCGCGAGGCCGACGCCGAGGAGCTGCCCTCCATCGAGGCCGACCTGCGCCGGGTGCTGGTGGACGTCCGCGAGGTGGTCGAGGACTGGACCAAGATGCGCGACGGTGCGCTGCGGCTGGCCGACGACCTGCACGGCGCGCCGCCGGCCGAGCTCCCGGCCCAGGAGGTGGACGAGGCACAGGAGTTGCTCCGCTGGCTGGCCGACGACCACTTCACCTTCCTCGGCTACCGCGAGTACGACCTGGTCCAGTCCGAGGACGGCGAGGACCTGCTGCAGGCGGTCGCCGGCACCGGCCTCGGCGTGCTCCGCTCCGACCCGCGCGCCCACGCCCTCGCCGAGGACGCCATGTCCTCGGCCTCCTTCAGCCGGCTCACCGCGCCGGCCCGGGCCAAGGCCCGCGAGCGCAAGCTGCTGGTGCTGACCAAGGCCAACAGCCGCTCCACCGTGCACCGCCCGTCCTACCTGGACTACGTCGGCGTCAAGAAGTTCGACGCCCAGGGCAATGTGACCGGCGAGCGCCGCTTCCTCGGCCTGCTGTCCGCCGCCGCCTACACCGAGTCGGTCACCCGGATCCCGGTGGTCCGCGGCAAGGTCGCCCAGGCCGTCGCCGAGTCCGGCTTCACCCCCGAGAGCCACGACGCCCGCGACCTGGTCCAGATCCTGGAGACCTACCCCCGCGACGAGCTCTTCCAGACCCCCGCCGACCAGCTGCTCTCGGTCGCGCTGAACGTCCTCTACCTGCAGGAGCGGCGCAAGCTCCGGCTCTTCCTGCGCCAGGACGAGTACGGCCGCTACTTCTCCGCCCTGGTCTACCTGCCGCGCGACCGCTACACCACCCGCGTCCGGCTGCGGCTGATGGACCTGCTGATGCAGGAGCTCGGCGGCACCACCATCGACTACACCGCCTGGAACACCGAGTCGGTGCTGGCCCGGCTGCACTTCGTGGTCCGGCTCCCGGCCGGCCACGAGCTGCCGCAGCTCACCGACGCCGACGTGGAGCAGCTGGAGGCCAAGCTGGCCGAGGCGGCCCGCTCCTGGGCCGACGGCTTCAACGAGGCCCTGATCGACGAGATCGGCGAGGAGGCCGCGGCGGTCGCGTCCCGCCGCTACGCCGGGGCCTTCCCCGACGGCTACCGGGCCGACTTCACCCCGGCCCAGGCCGTGGCGGACATGCAGCGGCTGGAGTCGCTGGCCGACCCGACCGACTTCCGGCTCAACCTCTACCAGCCGGCGGGCGCCCCCGCCGACCAGCGCCGCTTCAAGATCTACTGGGTCGGCGGCTCGGTCTCGCTGAGCGAGGTGCTGCCGGTGCTGCAGCGGCTCGGGGTCGAGGTCCTCGACGAGCACCCGTACGAGCTGCGCCGCAGCGACTCCACCGTGGCCTGGGTGTACGACTTCGGGCTGCGGCTGCGCCCGGAGGTCGCCGAGAGCCTGTCCGAGGACGGCCGCGAGCGCTTCCAGGACGCCTTCGCCGCCACCTGGACCGGCAAGGCCGAGAACGACGGCTTCAACTCGCTGGTGCTGCGCGGCGGACTGACCTGGCGTCAGGCCGTGGTGCTGCGCGCCTACGCCAAGTACCTGCGGCAGGCCGGTTCGACCTTCTCCCAGGACTACGTCGAGGACGCGCTCACCAACAACGTCCACGCCACCCACCTGCTGGTCAACCTGTTCGAGGCCCGGCTGTCGCCGGCCCACCAGCAGGGCTCGGCCGAGCTCACCGAGGGCATCCTGGAGGAGCTCGACGGCGCGCTCGACCAGGTCGTCAGCCTGGACGAGGACCGCATCCTGCGCTCCTTCCTCACCCTGATCAAGGCCACGCTGCGGACCAACTTCTTCCAGCGCGACCCGCAGACCGGCGAGCCGCACACCTACGTGTCGATGAAGTTCGACCCGCAGGCGATCCCGGACCTCCCCGCGCCGCGCCCGGCCTACGAGATCTGGGTCTACTCGCCGCAGGTCGAGGGCGTCCACCTGCGCTTCGGCAAGGTCGCCCGCGGCGGCCTGCGCTGGTCCGACCGCCGGGAGGACTTCCGGACCGAGGTCCTGGGCCTGGTCAAGGCGCAGATGGTGAAGAACACCGTGATCGTGCCGGTCGGCTCGAAGGGCGGCTTCTTCGCCAAGCAGCTGCCCGACCCGGCCGTGGACCGCGCGGCCTGGATGGCCGAGGGCATCGCCTCCTACCGGACCTTCATCTCCGGTCTGCTGGACATCACCGACAACCTGGTCCCCAACGACGGGACGGTCGTTCCGCCGAAGGACGTGGTCCGGCACGACGGTGACGACACCTACCTGGTCGTCGCCGCCGACAAGGGCACCGCGACCTTCTCCGACATCGCCAACCAGGTCGCCGAGGACTACGGCTTCTGGCTGGGCGACGCCTTCGCCTCCGGCGGCTCGGCCGGCTACGACCACAAGGGCATGGGCATCACCGCCAAGGGCGCCTGGGAGTCCGTCAAGCGGCACTTCCGCGAGCTCGGCCACGACACCCAGCGCGAGGACTTCACCGTCGTCGGCGTCGGCGACATGTCCGGCGACGTCTTCGGCAACGGGATGCTGCTCAGCGAGCACATCCGGCTGGTCGCGGCCTTCGACCACCGGCACATCTTCATCGACCCGAACCCGGACGCGGCGGTGTCCTTCCCGGAGCGGCAGCGGCTGTTCGACCTGCCGCGCAGCTCCTGGGAGGACTACGACAAGTCGCTGATCTCGGCCGGCGGCGGGGTCTTCCCGCGCAGCGCCAAGTCGATCAACATCACCGCGCCGATGCGGGCCGCCCTCGGCATCGAGGCGGGCGTCACCCGGCTCACCCCCGCCGAGCTGATGAAGGCCGTCCTGCTGGCGCCGGTCGACCTGCTCTGGAACGGCGGCATCGGCACCTACGTCAAGGCGACGGCGGAGAACAACGCCGAGGTCGGCGACAAGGCCAACGACGCGATCCGGGTCAACGGCGCGGAGCTCCGGGTCAAGGTCCTCGGCGAGGGCGGCAACCTGGGCGCCACCCAGCTCGGCCGGATCGAGTTCGCCACCAGCGGCGGCCCGGTCGGCCCCGACGGCGAGCGGACCGGCGGCGCGGTCAACACCGACGCCATCGACAACTCGGCCGGCGTCGACACCTCGGACCACGAGGTCAACATCAAGATCCTGCTCAACCGGGTGGTCGGCGACGGCGACATGACGGTGGGCCAGCGGAACACCCTGCTCGCCGAGATGACCGAGGACATCGGCGAGCACGTGCTGCGCAACAACTACGCGCAGAACGTGGCCCTGGCCAACGCCGCCGCGCAGGCGCCGAGCATGCTCAACGTCCACGCCCGGATGCTGCGCCGGCTGGTCGCCGACGGGCACCTGAACCGGGCGCTGGAGTTCCTGCCGACCGGGGCGCAGCTGCGCGAGCGCGCGACGCTGGGACGCGGGCTGACCCAGCCCGAGCTCTCGGTGCTGCTCGCCTACACGAAGATCACGCTCTCGGACGAGATCCTCGCCTCGAACCTGCCGGACGACCCCTACCTGCGCGGGAAGCTGCACCGCTACTTCCCGCCGCAGCTGCAGGAGCGCTTCGGCGAGCAGATCGACGCCCACGCGCTGCACCGGGAGATCATCACCACGGTGCTGGTCAACGAGACCATCAACCGGGGCGGCTGCACCTTCGCCTTCCGGCTGAAGGAGGAGACCGGCGCGACCTACGAGGAGATCGTCCGCTCGCACACCGCGGCCCGCTCGGTCTTCGACCTCAAGGGCATGTGGGCGGAGATCGAGGGCCTGGACAACGTCGTCCCGGCGGACGTCCAGACCCGGATGCGGCTGCACAGCCGCCGGCTGGTCGAGCGCGCCACCCGCTGGCTGCTCAACAACCGCCGCCAGCCGCTGGACATCGCCGAGACCATCGCGGTGTTCAAGGCCCGGGCGAACGAGGTCTGGGGCATGCTCCCGGACCTGCTGCGCGGCTCCGACCGCGAGTGGTTCGACAGCGTCTACGAGGAGCTGGTCGCCGCCGGCGTCCCGGCGGAGCTGGCGGTCCGGACGGCCGGCCTGTCCTCGGCCTTCCCGACCCTCGACATCGTCGAGGTCGCGGACCGCAACGAGCAGGACGTCCGCACCGTGGCCGAGGTCTACTACGACCTCGCGGACCGGCTGCAGATCACCGACCTGCTGGACCGGATCATCGAGCTGCCGCGCGGCGACCGCTGGCAGTCGATGGCCCGTGCGGCCATCCGCGAGGACCTGTTCTCCGCCCACGCGGTGCTGACCAGTGACATCCTCGGCCACGGCGACCCCGGGGCGACCCCGGAGCAGCGCTTCGACGCCTGGGCGGAGGCCAACTCCACGCTGGTCACCCGGGCCCGGGCGACGCTCGACGACATAAGGGGTGCGGAGGCGTTCGACCTGGCGAACCTCAGCGTCGCCATGCGGGTGATCCGGACCCTGCTGCGCACCGGCTCCATGCGCTGACCGAGCCGGACGCACGGCGAAGGGCCGCTCCCGGAAGGGGGCGGCCCTTCGCCGTACCCGGCTCAGCCCAGCCGGACGCCGGTCGCCGCGTCGAACAGGTGGACCCGGTCCAGGGCGGCGCCGACCAGGAAGGCTTCGCCCAGCAGCGGCACCGGTCCGCCGGTCTGCCGGATCACCAGGTCGACGCTGCCGCCGGGGACCTCGGTCCTGGCGTGCACCAGGTACTCCCGGCCGGAGTCCTTCACCAGCACCGCGGTGGCCCGGATGCCGCCGTCGGCCCCGCCGATCAGCAGGTCGTCGGGGCGCAGCCCGACCACGATCCGTTCGCTGGTCAGCGCGGCCCGCAGGTCCGCGCCGACCGGTACCAGCAGGTCGCCGATCCGGGCCCCCTCGGCGGTGACGACCGCCGGGACCAGGTTCATCGGCGGCGAGCCGACGAACTCGGCCACCGCCACCGTGCCGGGCTCCGCGAACACCCGGCGCGGGACGTCCACCTGCTGCACCGCGCCCCGGTCCATCACCGCCACCCGGTCGGCGATCGCCCAGGCGTCGGTGGAGCTGCAGGTCGCGTAGAGCAGGGTGATCCCGGACCGGCGCTGGAGGTCGGCGATCGGGCTCCGGTCCCGCAGCGAGGCGGGCAGCGAACCGCCGCCCATCGGCTCGTCCAGGCAGATCACCCGGGGGCGGGTGGCCATCGCCCTTGCCATCACCGCCCGTTGCCGCTGCGCCACCGTCAGCGCCTCCGGGCGTAGCGGCAACTGCTGCTCCAGGTCGCAGAGTTCGGCGAGCTGTCCGACCCGGCTGCGGACCGTCCGGGCCGAGCTGCGGCGCATGGTGAGCGGGAAGGCGATGTTCTCGGCGACGGTGAGGTGCGGGAAGAGCGAGAAGCCCTGGGCGAGCAGGGAGATCCCGCGCTTGTCGGGGGCGGTCCTGGCCAGGTCCTGGCCGTCGACCAGGACCTGCCCCCGGTCCAGCGGTTCGAGTCCGGCGAGCATCCGCAGCAGGGTGGACTTGCCGCTGCCCGAAGGGCCGCTGAGCACCAGCAGTTCGCCGTCCCGCACCTCCAGGCCGACACCCGCGACGGCGGGCCTCCAGCTTCCCCGGAACACGAGGGTGGCGTCGATGAACCGAATTCCGGCCACCTGCGCGCTCCTCCTGGATTGCCGACCGACGGGTGTCCGCCTTTCAGTATGTCTGCTGTTGACGTGCGGTGTTCCCCGGTTCCCCGCTTGCGGGTTCAGCCCTTCATCGAGCCGGCCATCAACCCCTGGACGAAATAGCGCTGGAAGGAGAAGAAGACGATCAGCGGGATCACCAGGGAGAGGAATGCCCCGGGGGCGAGGATGTCGATATTGCTGCCGAACTGGCGCATTTGCCCCTGGAGTTCCACGGTCAGCGGCTGGGTGTCGGTGTCCGAGAAGACCAGGGCGACCAGCATGTCGTTCCAGACCCAGAGGAACTGGAAGATGGTGAGCGAGGCGATGGCCGGCATCCCCAGCGGCACCACCACCTTGCGGAAGATCACCCACTCGGTGCCGCCCTCCATCCGCGCCGCCTCCAGCAGTTCGCGCGGGATGCCGGCGAAGAAGTTGCGCAGCAGGAAGACGGCGAACGGCAGCCCGAAGCCGATGTGGAAGAGCACCACCCCGGGGATGGTCCCGAACAGGTGGGTGTACTTGTACATCTTCGCCACCGGGATCAGCGCCACCTGCACCGGCACCACCAGCAGCCCGATCACGGCGACGAACAGCCAGTCCCGGCCCGGGAAGTCGATCCAGGCGAAGGCGTAGGCCGCCAGCGAGGCCAGCACCACCACGCCCACCGTCGCGGGCACGGTGATCAGGACGGTGTTCCACAGCGACTGCATCATCCCCTGGTCGTGGAAGAGGTTGACGTAGTCGCTGAGGGTCAGCTGCGCGGGGTGGGTGAAGGCGGTCCACCAGCCGCTGTCGCTGATGTCGTCCGGGGTGCGCAGCGAGGAGACGAACAGCCCCAGCGTGGGGATCAGCCAGACCACGCCCACCAGCAGCAGCACGACCTGGAGTACGCCGCTGGTCAGCCTGGAGGCGATCCGGGCCGCCAGCGGCGGCCTGCCTTCGGTGCGCGGTGCGCGCTTCGGCCGGGGGCGCGCCGGTTCGGTCAGGGTCATGACTCACGCCGTTCTCTGCGGATCCGCCGGATGTTGACGTACATCGCGGGCAGCACCAGGACGTAGAGGAAGACGCCGATGGCGCTGCCGAGCCCCTGGTTCTGCGCGCCGCCGAAGGAGACGCTCCACATCTGCACGGCGAGCACGTTGGCGACCGAGAGGGTGGAGCCGGGCGAGATGATGTAGACCAGGTCGAAGACCTTGAGCACGTTGATGGCGAGGGTGATCAGCACCACCAGCAGCACCGGGGCCAGCAGCGGGACGGTGATCTTCCGGAAGATCTGGAAGTCCGAGGCCCCGTCGACCTTGGCGGCCTCCTGGAGCTCCCGGGGGATGCCGCTCAGCCCGGCCGCGATCAGCACCATCGCGAAGCCGGCCCAGATCCACAGGTAGGCCACGATGATCGCCGGGGTGACCAGGTCGGGACCGAGCCAGGAGACCCCGGCGTAGGGCTTGCTGAAGTCGGAGGCGGGCAGCGCCAGCCGGTAGTCGCCGCCGGGGCTGAGGCCGTGCAGGGCGAAGGTGCCGTCGGCGCGCACGGCGCTCTTCGCGACCACCCTGCTGCCGGAGAGCGCCTCCACGGTGATGCCCGGGGTGCCCTTCTTGCCCGGGTCGATGTGCCCGGGGGTGCCGCCGCCGCCGTAGACCAGGTCCAGCCAGACCGTGCCGGTGATCTCGCCGGGCGCCGCGGTCGCCGGGACCGCCTGGACCGCGGACTTCGGCAGGTCGAGCACCGAGTAGCCGATCAGCGGGATGTTCGCGACCGAGCCCGGGGTGTACTCGGCCGGACTGCTGTACCCGCCGCCGGCGGCCCGGTAGCCGGTGGTCGGCCGGGGTTCGGCGGCCGGGTACTGGGAGGCCGGGGCGAAGGTGTCGTGCAGTTCCACCAGCACCGCGTTGGCGACGCCGATGTGCGGGTCGGCCTGGTAGACCAGCTCGAAGATGACCCCGGCGGCCAGGAAGGAGATGGCCATCGGCATGAAGATGACGATCTTGAAGGCGGTGGCCCAGCGGATCCGCTCGGCCAGCACCGCGAAGACCAGGCCCAGCGCGCAGGCCAGGGTCGGCGCGCTGACCAGCCAGATGATGTTGTTCTTCAGTGCGGTCAGGGTGGCCGGGTCGGTGAAGATCGAGACGTAGTTGTGCAGGCCGACGAAGTGGCTGCCGTCGGCGTTGCGCAGGCTCAGCCAGACCGAGAACAGGATCGGCCAGCCGATGATGGCGAGCAGCACCAGCACGGCCGGGGTGAGGAAGCCGAAGCGGACGCGCAGCGGGATGTGCAGGGCGCCCTGCGGGGCCGCCCGGCGGAAGGGCAGTCGCGGGCGGCGGCGCCCGGGGGCGGACGGCCCCCCGGGGGCCGGCGGGTCTGCCGACGCGCCGGCCCCCGGGGCCGCGGATGCGGGAGTTTCCATGAGTTGTCCGGCTCCTCTGGTTGGACCGGGGCGGATGGACCGGGGCGGTCGGCGTCAGGACCAGGTGACCTTGGCGGCGTCGGCCTCCAACTGCCGGGCCGTGGCCTGGACGTTGGACGGGTCCTTGAGGAAGTCCTGCATGTCCTTCCAGTAGCCGGCGCCGACCGTGCCGCCGAACGCGGCCGGGGACAGGTCGTCGAGGCTGAAGTCGACGTTGGTCCCGGCGCTGATCAGCATCTGGGCCTCCTGCTGGGTGGTCGCGTCGGGGTAGTCCGAGAGCGGGACCAGCTTGTTCGGCGTCAGGTAGCCGCCCTCGTGCGCCCAGATCGCGTCGGCGGCGGGGGAGGCCAGGTACTGGATCAGCTCCATGGTCGCGGCGTTGCTGTTGAGCGCGGTCGCCATGTCGCCGGCGACCTGGACGAAGTTGGAGCTGCCGCCACTGGCCGGGCCCGGGAAGGGGAAGAACTTGGCGTCGCTGCCGATCTTCGCGGTGGTGGTGCTGGTGATCTGGGTCGCCGAGAAGTCGCCCTCGAAGACCATCGCGGCCTTCGGCGGGTTGGTGAAGGTCTGGGTGACCGAGTTGTTGAACGAGGTCTGCAGCGCCCCGGTGTCGCCGCCGGCGACGAACTTCGGGTTGCCCAGCAGCTGCCCGAAGGTGGTCAGCGCCTTGATCACCGAGGGGTCGGTCCACGGGATCCGGTGGTGCGCCAGCTTGTCGTACATCGCCGGACCGGCTTCGCTGAGGTAGATGTTCTGGAACCAGTCGGCGAGGGTCCAGCCGTCGGAGCCGCCGATGGAGACCGGGGTGATCCCGGAGTCCGAGAGGGTCTGGCAGTCGGCCAGGAACTGGGTCCAGTTCGTCGGCGGAGCTATGCCGGCCTGGCCGAACTCGGCGGTGTTGTACCAGAAGGTGGTCTTGTTCGAGGCCTTGTAGACGACCGAGTAGAGCTTGCCGTTCACCGTCCCCATCGACTCCCAGCCGGAGCCGTAGTCCGCGGCGACCTCCTGCTGGATCGCCGGGGAGAGCGGCTTGAGGTCGCCCTCCTGGGCCAGGGTGTTGATCAGGCCGGGCTCGGGCAGCAGCGCGACGTCGGGCGGGGAGCCACCGGCGATCTTGGTCTGCAGCACCGTTCCGGTGTTGGAGCCGCCGGACTGGTAGGAGACGCTGGCGCCGGTCAGTGCGTCGAACTTGTTCAGGACCGCCTGGAAGTCGGTCTGCTCCGCGCCGGTCCACTCGGCCAGGACGGTCAGGTGCTGACCCCGGAGCGAGGGTAATCCGGCGGCGCCCGCCGTCGCGCCGGCGGAGCCCGAGGCGCCGCCCGTGGGCTTGGCGGCGGAGCTGGAGCAGGCGGCGAGGGCGAGCGCGGCGGCGGTCGCCACGGCGATTCCGCCGATCATGGATTTTCTCTGCACGGTCACGGTGGGCCCCTTCGACGGGCAGCCGGGTGCTGGTTTTGGAAAGCTAGCGACGGACAAAAGAGGCCGTCAATAACGTTGTCATTTCGAAAAATTCGAACAAATTATGCCGAACTAATGGGGGGCCAGTGGCCCTAATTTGTTCGATGCTTGACGAATGCGGCCACCGGTTCGATTCTTTGGTCCATGGCCACGCCTCCCCGCGAGTCCCGTTCCGAACGCACCCGGCAGGCGGTGGTCCGGCTGCTGCGCGAGCGCGGAACGCTCAGCCGGGCCGACATAGCCCGGGCCACCGGGATGTCCCGCTCCACCATCTCCGCGCTGATCGGCGACCTGGTCGCGGACGACATCGTGATGGAGCTGGGCACCAAGCTGCCGCCGGTCGGCGGCCGGGCCGGACGTCCGGCTGCGGCGGTGATGCTCAACCCGGCCACCGGCGAGGCGGTCGGCGTCGACTTCGGCCACCGGCACGTCCACGTGATCATCGCGGACGTCGCCCACGAGGTCCGGATCGCCAAGTCGGCCGAGCTGCCGCCGCGCTACGAGCCGCAGCGCGGCCTGGACACGGCGGCCGACCTGGTCCAGTCGGCGATGGACGAGATCGGCACCCGCCGCTCCCGGATCCTCGGCGTCGGAGTGGGCCTGCCCTGTGCCGTCGACCGGCGCACCGGCTTACCCACCGTCCGCCGCTACTCGCCCTGGTCGGGGGTGCCGGTGGCGGCCGAGCTGGGCGCCCGGCTGCGACTGCCGGTGCTGGTGGACAACGACGCCGGCCTCGGCGCGCTCGCGGAGCGCCAGTGGGGTGCCGGGCGCGCCTACGAGGACCTGGTCTACCTCAAGCTGCACGCCGGTGTCGGCGCGGCCTTCATCAGCAACGGACGGCCGGTGCGGGGCGCGGCCGGAACCGCGGGCGAGATCGGCCACCTGGTGATGGACCCCGGCGGACCGCTCTGCCGCTGCGGCAACCGCGGCTGTCTGGAGTCCTACATCGGACTGCCCGCGGTGCTGCGCGGACTGGAGCACGGCTACGGCGACCGGGTCAGCCTGCGGAACATCATCACCATGGCCTGGCAGGGCGACCGGGGCTGCCAGCGGGCGCTGGCCGAGGCCGGGGCGATGGCCGGCCGGGTCACCGGGATGCTGTGCCGACTGCTCGACCCGCGCTGCGTGATCGTCGGCGGCGCGCTGGCGGCGGCGGGGGAGCTGCTGCTCGGCCCGCTCCGCGAGGCGGTCGCCGCCGCCGACCCGGACCGGTCGGTGACCGGCGGTGCGCCCTCGGCCGCCGACCCGGCCGCCCCCGACCCGGCGTCCACCCTGATCACCGCCTCGACCCTGGGGCCGCAGGCCTCCGCGCTGGGTGCGGTGGCGCTGGTCCTCGGCCGGACCGGCGACCCGCTGCCGGTCCAGCGGTGACCGGGCGGGCGTCGGAACCGGACCGGAGCCGGAGTCGCAGCGGGAGCCGGGCCGGAGCGGGAGCCGGGCCGGAGTCAGAGCAGGGCCGGCGGCAGCGGTGCGCCCAGGGTCTCGGTCGCCCGCTGCAGCGCGCTGGCCAGCAGGGCCAGATCGGTCGGGCCGTTGCCCAGCTCGCGGACCGGGCGCCGGGCCGGTGGGTCGCCCATGGTGGGCCACTCCAGCGGGGCGACCGTGGGCCGCAGGGTGGCGGTCCGGGGGATCCGTCCGCTCACCCGGGCCCCCTGGAGCCCGGTCACCCGGCCGTCCGGGTAGCGGACATAGCCGCGTCCGGGGTGCTCCTCGGCCACTCCGGCGGCGTCCTCGACATGGATCAGCAGCGCGGACAGCCGGGGGTCGTCCAACCGCAGCGCCACCCGGAGCTGCGCCGACTCGTCCAGGTCGCCGCCGCCGCTGCGGTCCGGCTGGCCGGTGCTGACCGCGAGGTGGACGCCGAGCCTGGGCCCGCGCACCGCCACCGCGTCCAGCGCGTCGGCGAGCGCGGCGCGTTCACGGCCGGGGAGCAGCAGTTCGTCGTGGTCGTCGACGACGACCAGCAGCCGGGTGGGCGGTGCGGTGTCGACCGCCAGCCGGCCGGCCCCGCTCCGCTGCTGGGGGTAGTCGTCGGCGGCCCGCCGCGGGGGCGCGAGCCGGGAGAGTGCGCGCTCGGCGTGCCAGGAGGCGAACGAGCGGCCCTGGAGCAGGTGCTCGCGCCGCTCCAGCTCCCCGAGCAGCACCTGGGCGGCCTGCAGCAGCCGCAGCTCGTCCGCGCCGTCGACATGGCCGACCACGTGCGGGAGTTCGAGGCAGGGGCGGAGCCCCCTGGCCTGGTCCTGCGGCGGCCGGGCCTCGATCAGTAGCATGCCGAGCCGGTCCGGCCGCTCGGCCACCGAGAGCGAGGCGAGCAGGGCGCGCAGCAGCTCGGTGCGGCCCGATCCCGGCGCCCCGCCGATCAGCAGATGGTCGGTCAGGTCGAAGCCGCAGGCGCCGTCCCGGTCGGCGCCGACCAGGGCGGTCGGCAGCGATCCGGAGGCGACCTGGAGCTCGGTCCAGCGGCCGGAGATCTGGGCCGGGGTGACCACGTCCAGGCCGAGCAGGTCGAGCAGCCGGGGGGCGTCGGGCAGGGCGCCCCGGCCGGAACGGGCGGTGGTGTCGGCCTCGCGCAGCGGGGCGAGGGCCCGGGCCAGCCCCTCGGCCCAGGCGGCGGAGACCGCGTCCAGGGCGATGCCCTGGATCAGCTCCCGGGCCTGGCGGGCCCGGTGGTGGCCGACGCCGGCGGCCGGGTGGGTGTCGGCGACCGGGCGTTCCAGGGTGAGCAGGGTGGAGACCTCGCCGGTGACGGCGGCGGTGGCGCCGCAGCCGCGCGGCAGCAGGTCGGGGTGGTCGGCGAGGCAGAGGGCGTGGACGCCGAGGGCCGGGCCCTCGGCCAGGACCTGGGCCAGCAGCTCCCGGCCGGCCGGGCTGCCCGGATCGCCGTCGAGGACGAGGACGGTGGCGCTGCCGGCCCGCTGCCCGGGCTCGCGCAGCTCGCCGAGCCGGGCCAGGGCCTGCTCGGGGTCGAGCGCGGTGAGCAGCCGGCAGGGCTGGCCCCGGCCGGGACGCAGCTGCGGCAGCCAGTGCAGCCAGGACCAGTCGGCGCCGCGCTCGCCGTCCGGGCGGGCCGGATCGGCGGACACCAGCACCAGCTCCAGCACCGAGGGGCCGTGCAGCACCGCGAGTTGGGCGACCAGGGCGCGGGTCAGCCCGAGCAGCCGGGCCCGCGGTCCGGACAGGCCGAGACTGCCGACGGCGCGCAGGTCCAGGGTGACCGGGGCGGCCGGGCGGGCGGCGTTGCCCAGCCGGAGGACCAGCGCGTCGGGGTGGTCCAGGGTGCGCTCCCACAGCCGCGGTCCCGGGCCGAGGGCGGTCAGCAGCAGCTCGGCCGGGTCCGGCCAGCGGGTGGAGCGGACCGACGGGGCGAGCGCCGGGAGCCGGACCCCGGAGGTCGGGGTGGCCGTCGCCGGGACCGGCTCGACCGGCGCGGACGGGCGGGGGATGCGCCCCCGGAGCGTCAGCAGCCCGCGTGCGCGACTGCTGAGCGGGCGTGCGGTCGGCTCCGGCGCGCTCCCTTCGCCGGTTCCGGTCGCGGTGCGCCCGCGCGGGCCGCTGACCGGGGCCGGGATCCTCGGGACCAGTTGGACCTGGCCCTGGCCGTCCGGGATCAGGTCGGTCCGGTCGAACCGGCCGGGGGCGATCCGCAGCACGGTCTCGCCCAGGCCGATGAGCGCGCCGGGGGCCACGGTCAGCGGCTCGGCGCCGACCAGCCGGCCGTCCAGGGTGGTGCCGTTGGTGGAGCCGGTGTCGGCGACGGTGACCCGGCCGTCCGCGGAGACGTCCAGCACCAGGTGGAACCGGGAGACGTCCGGGTCGTCCACCGGGACGTCGGCCTCGCCCGAGCGGCCGACCCGGACCAGCCCGGCCTGCAGCAGGTGGATGCCGCCGGCGTCCGGGCCGCCGACGACCCGGAGTTCGGCGGGGGACTCGGCGGCCGGGTCCGAGACGTGGTCCGGATCCGGCTCGTCGAGCCGCAGCAGCGCGCCGTCCACCAGTGGCGGGTGGCCGAGCACGGTGCGCTCGTCGAGCCGCTGGTCGCCGACGAACAGATGGACGTGGGTGGCGGTCCGCCCGCCCCGGGTTGCCGTGCGCGAGCCGACCGCGCCCGCCAGGGCGCCGGCGACCGCGCCGAGCGCGGTCCCGGCCGGTGCCGTGACGAGGACGTCCACGGTCTGCGTCGCGGCGTGGTGGGCGGCGCGTCCCGGCGCATGCGTCTGGGGTGGCGGGCTCCCGTCGCTCGGGCCGCACACGCTCAGCCGGATCTGCATCCTCGTCGGCCCCTTCCGCCCAGCCAATTCCGGACCTGGTGTCGCCCACCCCCTGCACGGCCACCGGGCCGTGCGGACACAACGTCGAGACGCCGTCTGCGGGGTGGGCGCAACGGTGCTGAGTGCATCCTCCCATCCGCCACCGACAACTCGCCCACGGCACCCGATGCAGTGATCTTGGGAACTTACCGCGGGGCCGGGGGCGTCCAGCGGGTATAGGGATGGAACGGGCACTTCGCTGCCGTCGCCGCGACGGATCGAACGCCACTAGAGTTGCCGAACACATGCACAGCACGACAGCTGGAGCGGGGCCGGGGGGACCGGTACCCAACGGCGCAAGGCAGGACGAGGAGTGCGCGGGTGCGTCCGGTTGGCAGCAAGTACCTGCTGGAGGAGCCGCTGGGACGCGGCGCCACCGGGACCGTCTGGCGTGCCCGGGTGCGGGACGAAGAAGCGCGGACCCTCCCCGGCGACCCGGCCACCGCGAGCCGGTTCGGCACCGGCCAGTACGGCACCGGCCAGTACGGGACGGGCCAGTACGGGACGGGCCAGTACGGCACCGGCGAGTCCGGCACCGCGCAGTCCGCGAGCACCGTCCTGTTCGGCGCCTTCCCCTCCGGCGGGGTGCAGGTCGGCCCCGGCCCCTACGTCGCCGGCCCGCCCCCGGCGGACCCGACGCTGATCGTCCCTTCGGCCGGTCCCGACCACGCCGCGACCGTGGCGGACGCCGCCCTGGCCGACCCGGCGGCAGCGGCGCGGCTCGCCGCCGAGCGCACCGCCGCCGACATCGCGGCCGGCCGACTGGTGGCCATCAAGGTCCTCAAGGAGGAGCTGGCCAACGACCCCGACATCGTCATGCGCTTCCTGCGCGAGCGGTCGGTGCTGCTGCGACTGGCCCACCCCAATATCGTCCGGGTCCGCGACCTGGTGGTGGAGGGCGAGCTGCTGGCCCTGGTGATGGACCTGGTCGACGGCCCCGACCTGCACCGCTACCTGACGGACCACGGTCCGCTGAGCCCGGTGGCGGCCGCGCTGCTGATGGCGCAGATCGCCGACGCACTGGCCACCAGCCATGCCGACGGCATCGTCCACCGCGACCTCAAGCCCGCCAACGTGATGCTGGCGACCGTCCGGGGGGCCGACGGCAGCGAGCAGATGCTCCCGCTGCTGACCGACTTCGGCATCGCCCGGTTGGCCGACTCGCCCGGCATCACCCGGACCCACGAGTTCGTCGGCACCCCCGCCTATGTCGCCCCGGAGTCCGCCGAGGGCCGCGAACAGACCGCGGCGGTGGACGTCTACGGTGCCGGGATCATGCTCTACGAGCTGGTCAGCGGCCAGCCGCCGTTCCACGGCGACGGTCCGCTGCAGATCCTGCACGCGCACCTGACCCAGGAGCCGCGCCGCCCGGTCACCGTCCCCGAGCCGCTGTGGACGGTCATCGAGCGCTGCCTCAGCAAGGACCCGGCGCAGCGGCCCACGGCGGTCACCCTGGCCACGGCGCTGCGCACGGTCGCCGCCGGGATCGGCGTGCACGCCTCGCCGGCCGCGATCGACGCCGCCTACGCGGTGGGCGCGCTGCTGGCGCCGGTGGCCGGGCCGCACGACCCCACCGTGCCGAACGGCCTGAACGCCGACCCGGCCGCCGCCACCGTGCTCGCGGCCTCGGTCTTCGGCGCGGCCGAGGCGACCGAGCTGCTGCCGCAGGGCGCCGCCGACCCGACCCGGCTGCTGCCGCCGGCCCAGCAGGGCTTCGCCCAGCAGCCGACCCGGCTCCAGGCCGCCCAGCTGCCGCCCACCCAGCTGCAGCCGCACTTCGAGCAGCAGCAGTACCAGCAGCCCCCCTACCAGCAGCCCGAGCCCGAGCAGCCGGCCGGGCCGCACCCCTGGGAGAGCCAGCTGCGGGCGGCCCGGAACCGCAGCGAGCAGACCCAGTACGGCTACGCGGTCGAGGAGCAGCCGCAGTCGCGCCCGCAGGTGGCCCCGCCGCCGTACCAGCGCGATCCGCAGTACCGGGGCGAGCCGCAGTACCGGGGCGACCGCTACGGCGCGGAGCAGTACCCGGGCGAGCAGTACCCGGGCGGGCGGGGGTACGAGCCGGACGGCTACGGCAGCGAGCAGCCGTACGAGCCCGAGCCACCGCGCGGGCGGCGCCCGGCGCCCGGCGCCCGCCCGGCGCCGGAGCCGGTCCGGGAGGCGCCCCCGCGTGAGCGCGAGCCGGAGCGGCGGCGCGAGCCGGAGCCCGAGCCGCGGCGGG
>Ga0302314_10009095_pt1 | contig 17609 bp, 20 predicted proteins | sample III_Palsa_N2_3_FD_200533 | JGI IMG/M metagenome (GOLD analysis project Ga0302314, IMG submission 200533) | Peat permafrost microbial communities from Stordalen Mire near Abisko, Sweden - III_Palsa_N2_3 | ecosystem: Environmental > Terrestrial > Soil > Palsa > Peat permafrost | place: Sweden...
AAGGTCAACCGATGCCCCTCACCCTGCCGGCCGGCAGGCCCACCGAGGGTCGGTGCCGGTCGGATTGTCCGGACACGTACGGCTTCGTCGGCCCAGGCGGGCACTCAGCACCGGCCCCGATTTCGGAGCACCGGCCGTGACCAGGCACACTCTCCTGAGCACAGCACGCGTCCCGCACCGCGGGGACCGCCAGGTCGAGGGGAAATCACATGTTGTTCATCTTTGGCACCCGCAGATATGTCTACCAGCTGGGCATGGTCCTGCTGGTCTGCGGACGCTGCGGCAACTCCGCCGCCCACGCCCTGCGCAAGCGGGTCGCGAAGTTCACCCTGTTCTTCATCCCGATCTTCCCGTTCAGCACCAAGTTCAGCACCCAGTGCACGGCCTGCGGGGTCCAGCACTCGCTGACCAAGGAGCAGGCCGCTCAGCTCCAGGTCGCACCGCAGGCGCCGCAGCCGCAGCCGGGTGCCGTGCAGTAGGCGCTGTGCGGTAGGCAGTCGGCCAGGGCGGGGCCCCGGGCCCCGCCCGGCCGCGGCTCAGCCCACCGCGGCTCAGCCCACCGCGGCTCAGCCCACCGCGGGTCCGCCCGGCACCGCGCCGAGTAGCAGCGCCGCCGCCTCGGCCAGGGCCTCCGGGCTGGGGCCCACATCCAGCACACCGCCGCGTTCGTCCTCGGCCAGCGGCTCCAGCGCGGCGTACTGCGAGTCGAGCAGTGCCGGCGGCATGAAGTGGCCGGTCCGTCCGGCCAGTCGGGCGGCTATCAGCTCCCGGCTGCCGGACAGGTGCAGGAAGTAGGCGTCCGGGCAGGACGCCCGCAGCACGTCCCGGTAGCGGCGGGTCAGCGCCGAGCAGGTGATCACCGCACCGGTCCCGGCGGCTCGGCGGTCGGCCAGCCACTCGCCCAGGGCGGTCAGCCAGGGCAGCCGGTCGGCGTCGTCCAGCGGGATCCCGGCCGACATCTTGGCGATGCTGGCCGGGCTGTGGAATTCGTCCGCCTCGCCGTAGGGCAGGCCGAGGCGCTTGGCCAGCAGCTGGGCGACCGTGGTCTTGCCGACCCCGGACACCCCCATCACCACGACGCACGGGGGTGCCGGAAACGGCGCGGGGAGCTCTGCATTGTCAGCCATGCCCCGATTTTGCCAGATCGGCGTCAGCAGATCCGGGGCAGCAGTTCGCCGATCGGCAGGTCGACCACGCGGGTGCCGCCGAGGCCGGTCCGGGCGACGACCATGCCGGGGTGCTCGGCGACGGCCTCGCCAATCACGCGGGCCTCCGCCCCCAGCGGGTGCGCCCGCATCGCCGCGAGTACGGCGTCCGCGTGCTGCCGGGGGACGAAGGCCACCAACTTGCCCTCGTTGGCGACGTACATCGGGTCGAGCCCGAGGATCGCGCAGGCGTTGGCCACCGGTGCGGGCACCGGCACGCTGCGCTCCTGGATGACCACCCCGGCCCCGGACGCCGCCGCGATCTCGTTGAGCGCTGCGGCCAGCCCGCCCCGGGTCGGGTCGCGCAGCACGTGCAGATCGGGGGTCACCGCGAGCATGGCGTCGACCAGGCCGCCCAGGGCGGCGCAGTCGCTCTCGATCTCGACGTCGAACTCCAGGCCCTCGCGCACGCTCATCACGGCCACGCCGTGCACACCGATCGCGCCGCTGACGATGACCACGTCGCCGGGCACCACCCGCTGCGGACGCAGGTCCACCCCGGCCGGGATCAGCCCGATCCCGGCGGTGTTGATGTAGACGCCGTCCCCGTGACCGGACTCCACCACCTTGGTGTCCCCGGTCGCCACCTCGACCCCGGCCGCCCGCGCCGCCGCGCCCATCGCTCCGGCGACTCGGGCGAGCAGCGCCATCTCGACGCCCTCCTCCAGGATGAAGCCGCAGGACAGGTAGGCGGCCCTGGCCCCGCTCATGGCGAGGTCGTTGACGGTGCCGTTGACCGCGAGGTCGCCGATGCTGCCGCCGGGGAAGAACAGCGGCCGGACCACGAATGTGTCGGTGGAGAAGGCCAGCCTGACCCCGCCCAGCGAGACCGCCGCGGCGTCGCCCAGCTGGGCCAGCACCTCGCCGCCGAAGGCGGGCGCGAAGATGTGCTGGACGAGTTCGGCCGACATCGCTCCCCCGCCGCCGTGGCCCATCACCACCCGCGGCTGGTCGCGCAGCGGCGCGGGACAGGTCCAGTCGGTGATGTCGAGCAGCGTGGTGTCGGACAGAGTGGTGTCAGGCAACGGGGCTCGCCTCCAGGCGTGCGGGGGCGACGTCCAGCCGCCGGTACAGGTAGTAGGCCGCGCACGCGCCCTCGCTGGAGACCATGGTCGCGCCGAGCGGGTTGCGCGGGGTGCAGGTGGTGCCGAAGGCCTCGCACTCGTGCGGCTTCAGCAGGCCCTGCAACACCTCCCCGCTGCGGCACTCGGCCGGCTCCAGGGTGGTGATCCCGGTGACCGAGAAACGGTGTTCGGCGTCGTAGTCGCGGTAGCGCTCGGACAGCCGCCAGCCGCTCTGCGGGATGACGCCGATGCCGCGCCAGGCGCGGTCGGTGACCTCGAACACGTCCGCCAGCATGGCCTGCGCGGCCTGGTTGCCCTCCGGGCGGACCGCACGGGCGTAGGCGTTCTCCACGGTGTGCTCGCCGCGCTCCAACTGCCGGACGGTCCGCCGGACGCCCTCCAGGATGTCCAGCGGCTCGAAGCCGGTGACCACGATCGGAACCCGGTACCGCTCGGCCAGCTCCGGGTACTCGCCGACGCCCATCACGCTGCACACGTGCCCGGCGGCCAGGAACGCCTGCACCCGGCAGCTGGGCGACTGCATGATCGCCTCGATCGCCGGAGGGACCCGCACATGCGACACCAACAGGCTGAAGTTGCGGATGCCCAGCTTCCGGGCCTGGTAGACGGTCATGGCGTTGGGCGGGGCGGTGGTCTCGAAGCCGATGCCGAAGAACACCACCTCCTTGTCCGGGTTCTGCTGGGCGATCCGCAGCGCGTCCAGCGGGGAGTACACCACCCGGACGTCACCGCCCGCAGCTCGCACGGTGAACAGGTCGCGGCCAGTGCCCGGGACCCGCAGCATGTCCCCGAAGGAGCAGAAGACCACCCCGGGCCGGGAGGCGATCTCCAACGCCTTGTCGATCATCTCCAGTGGGGTGACGCACACCGGGCAGCCCGGACCGTGGATCAACTCAACCTGATCAGGCAGCAGTTGGTCGATCCCGTGGCGAATGATGGTGTGCGTCTGGCCGCCGCAGACCTCCATCAGCGCCCACGGCCGGGTCACCGTGGCGTGGATGTCGTCGAGCAGGCGGCGGGCCAACTCCGGGTCCTGGAACTCCTCGATGTACTTCACTGCCGCGCCTCCAGCGCCAACTCGCCCTCGCCGTCGCCTTCGTTGCCCGCCTCGTTGTCCCAGGGGTAGCCGTTGGCGTTGGCGGCGGCCTCCCACGGGTCGCCGAACTCCTCCTGGAGCATGCCGAGGCTTGCGAACAACTCCAGCGTCCGCAGGGCCTCCTGTTCGTCCAGCCGTTGCAGGGCGAACCCGACGTGCACGATGGCGTACTCACCGACCTTCAGGTCCGGCAGGTACTCCAGGCACACCTCCTTGACCACTCCGCCGAAGTCGACGGTGGCCATCCGGGTACCGTCCCTCTCCTCGATCTCCAGCACTTTGCCGGGTACCGCCAGACACATGGTGTTCTCCGTTGGGTTCGTCCGAGCTTGAGTTGTCCGGAGCTTGAGTTGTCGGGGTGTCAGTCGGCGGACGCCGCTGTCCGGGCGGCGACCATGAGCTGCCCCAGGGCCAGCCCACCGTCGTTCGGCGGGACCCGGCGGTGGCGCAACACGGTGAGTCCGTCCCGGGTCAGCGCGGTGGCGCAGGCGCTGGACAGCAGTGCGTTGCCGAACACCCCACCGGTCAGCACGGCGGTGTCGAGCCCGTGCCGCTCGGCCGCCAACACGCAGCAGCGGCACACGAGTTCGGCGACCGCCCGGTGGAACCGAGCGGCGATCAGCTCCGGGGAGGCGCCCGCTCGCAGGTCGGCCACGACGGCGGCGAGCACCGGGGCGGGGTCGGCGACCAGCGCCTGGTCCGGGCCGCCGGGGGGCGCCGAGCCGAGGGCGAAGGCGTAGCCGGGCCCGTGGTCCGGACCGGCACGCAGCGCCGCCGCTTCGAGTTCGATCGCGGCCTGCGCCTCGTACCCGGCCAGGTGGCAGACCCCGGCCAGGGAGGAGACGGCGTCGAACAGCCGCCCCGCGCTGGAGGTCGGCACGCAGTTCAGGTCGCGCTCCAACTGCGTTGCCAGCAAACGCATTTCCTCGGTCGGGCAGGACTGGACGCAGGGCAGGTCGGCGGTCCAGGGAATCCCGGCGGCGTACAGGTGCGCCAACGCCATCCGGTACGGGCGGCGGACGGCCGCGTCGCCGCCGGGCAGCGGCGCGTACCCGAGCCGGGCGAACCGTTGGTAGCCGTCGTAGTCGGCGAGCAGCACCTCGCCGCCCCAGACCGCGCCGTCGTCGCCGTAGCCGGTGCCGTCGAAGGCGACGCCGATGACCGGGCGGCTGCCGGTCAGGCCGTGCTCGGCCATCGCCGAGGCGATATGGGCGTGGTGGTGCTGCACCCGGACCAGCGGCCTGCCGTCGCGGTTGCGCTGGGCCCACTGTCCGGAGCGGTAGCCCGGGTGGCGGTCGGCGGCCAGCAGCGCGGGGCGGACCCCGGTGACCGACTCCAGGTGCCGCTCGGCCCGTTCGAAGGCGTGCTGGGTATCCAGGTCGTCCATGTCCCCGATGTGGGCGGACAACCAGGCGTGCCGGTCCCGGCCGAGGCAGAAGGCGTTCTTCAGGTCGCCGCCCACGGCCAGCGCCGGGCGGACCGGCAACGGCAGGGCGACCGGCAGCGGCGCGTAGCCGCGCGAGCGCCGCAGCGTCAGCTGCTCGCCGTCGCAGACCCGGACCACCGAGTCGTCGCAGGGCACCTGGATCGGCCGGTCGTGGCTGAGCCAGGCGTCGGCGAGTGACGCCAGTCGCTCCAGCGCCTCGGCGTCGTCGGTGACGATGGGTTCCCCGGAGCGGTTTCCGCTGGTCATCACGAGCAGTCGGGGGCCGGGCGGGTCGCCGGGCAGCCCGAGCAGCAGGTGGTGCAGCGGGGTGTAGGGCAGTACGAAGCCGAGGTCCGGGCTGCCCGGGGCGACCGCTTCCGGCTGGTCGCGGGCCCCGGCTCGTCGCCGCAGCAGCACGATCGGCCGGACCGGGCCGGTGAGCAGCACTCGCTCGGCGTCGCCGAGGACGGCCAGCCGCTCGATGTCGTCCAGGTCGCGGGCCATCAGCGCGAAGGGCTTGTCGCCCCGGTTCTTCCGCCGCCGCAGCCGGGCCACTGCCGCCGGGTCGGCGGCGTCGCAGGCCAGGTGGTAGCCGCCGAGGCCCTTGACGGCCAGGATCGCCCCGTCCGCGAGCAGCCCGCGCGCCGCGGCGATTGGATCGCCCGGGTCCAACTCGGTTGGTGTGCAGCCTGGTTGTGCGGAGAGCAAGCGCAGTCGCGGTCCGCAGTCGGGGCAGGCGACCGGCTGGGCGTGGAAACGCCGATCGGCCGGGTCGGCGTACTCGTGGGCGCAGCGGGGGCACATCGGGAACCGCGCCATGGTGGTGTGCGACCGGTCGTAGGGCAGGCCGGTGACGATGCTGAAGCGCGGTCCGCAGTTGACGCAGCTGATGAACGGGTGTCGATGGCGGGGGTCGGCCGGGTCGGCGAGTTCGGCCAGGCAGTCGGCGCAGGTCGCCACGTCCGGGGCGATCAGGGTGGCGGACGGTCCGCCACCGCTGGAGGCGAGGATGGCGAAGCCCGACCCCCCGGCCGGGGCCAACTCCCGGTGGTCGACGGACTCCACCACGGCCAGCGGCGGGGCCTGGTCGGCGATCCGCGCGCAGAACAGCGCGACGGCGGTCTCCGCGCCCTCGACCTCGACCAGCACGCCCTGACTGGTGTTGGCCACATGTCCGGCCAGCCCGAGCCCGGTGGCGAGGGTGTAGACGAAGGGCCGGAACCCCACGCCCTGGACCACCCCGCGCACCAGCACCTCCCGCCGCCGAACCGCCGCCACGGTCGAGGCCCGCGTGCTGCTCGGGCTGTTCGGGCCGCTCACGAGTGGTGCGTCGGCACTGCGGCAGCGGTGGCGTGGCTGTGCGCGTGGCCGTGGTCATGACCGTCGCCGTGGTCATGACCGTCGCCGTGGTCATGACCGTCGGGCCGGCCGCCGTGCTCGTGCTGGTGCGGGTGCTGCCGGGCCATCACCGGGGCGTGCACCGGCGACCCGGACGCGACCGCGAGGGCGGCGTCCAGCAGCGCCCCGGCTCCCTCGCCGGTCCGCGCCGAGGTCAGCAGCACCGGGACTCCGGGATTGACCTGCTGGACGTGCCTGCGGAACAGCTCCTCGTCGAAGCCGACCGCCTCGGCGATGTCGGTCTTGGTCACCAGTACCAGGTTGGCCAGGCCGAACGCGGTGGGGTACTTCAGCGGCTTGTCCTCCCCCTCGGTGACCGAGGCCAGCGCGACCCGCAGCGACTCGCCCAGGTCGTACGAGGCCGGGCAGACCAGATTGCCGACGTTCTCCACGAACAGCAGCCGGGTGCCCTCGGGCAGCCAGCCCTCCAGGTGGCCGGCCAGCATCCCGGCCTCCAGGTGGCAGAGGCCGTCGGTGAGCACCTGCTTGACTGGGGCGCCGGAGCGGGCCAGCCGGAGCGCGTCGTTCTCGGTGGCCAGGTCGGCGGTCAGTGCCGCGACCGGGACCCCCCGCCTGCAGGCGAGCAGCAGCTCCTGCTCCAACAGCGCGGTCTTGCCGCTGCCGGGACTGGAGAGCAGGTTGACCACGACGGTCCCGCGCGCGGCCAGGTCGGCACGCAGGTCGTGGGCGCACAGGTCGTTCTTGGCGAGGACCGCCTGTTGCAGGTCGACCACACGGCACATGGTTCAGCGCTCCTCGTGGATCGGTTCTCGGATGGGCTCGCGGCCCGGTGCTTCGTCCTGCCAGTGCACGCTGAGGATCTGCAGTTCGCGGCCCGCGAGCAGTTCGGCGGCGGCCGTGCCGCAGGTCGGACAGCACAGGTCGGGCGGCATGCCGACGGCCCAGTCGGCGGCGCAGGGCTCGCACCGGGCCCGGCCCGGCACCGGTTCGGTGACCAGCTCGGCGCCCTCCAGCACGGTTCCGGCGCAGGCGAGTTCGAAGCAGAAGCGGAGCGAGTCCGGTACCACCCCGGCGAGTTCGCCGACCTGGAGCCGGACCGAGTCGACCGTGTGCACTCCGGCGGCCGCGGCGGCCGTCGCGACCTGGTCGACCACGGCCGCGGCGATGGACATCTCGTGCATCGTCCTCAACTCCTGCCGCCGCCAGTCTGTTCGGCTCCATTACAGGCCGCCGCGCGGGCGGCGGTGCGGTGCCGCGCCGCCGCGCCGCGCGCGGGACAACCCGTTCGGCAGAGCGAGTCGCCGCCCGGTGTCACATGTTGCGCATCTTCAGGTAACGCTGGACATCGGGCAGGACCTGCTTGCCGACGGCGCAGGCCACGGCGACGGCCGCGCCGAGCACGATGATCTTCTTCATGGGTTCCTCCTCATCCTCAGGACGTTGTGGTCGGGACACGTTGCGGTCAGGACGTTGTGGTCAGGACGTTGCGGTCAGGACGTGGCTGGGCTGCTCGCCGGTCAGGCCGACGATCAGCCGCACCGCTTCGGGGACGGCCCCGGCGACCGGTTCGCTGAGGCCGATGCCCTCCTCGACCGTGGCCGGTTCGCAGCCGAGCACCACCGTGCGGCCCGGCGGGGTGCTACCGGTTCCGGCGCAGAGCGTGCCGAGCAGCGCCAGCACCGTGTCCGGGGACATCCGGTGGCCGTCCAGCAGCGCCCCCTCGGGCTCGACCGCGCCCGGATCACCGGTCTCGATCAGGTACAGCGTCCCGGGTTCGCCGCCGCGCGCGGTGGCGTCCACCAGGACCACCAGGTCGTAGCCGTCCAGCAGTTGGTAGGCGAGGTGGACGCCGCGGACGCCAATGTCGGCGGTCTCGACGTGCTCCGGCAGCGGCTCGGCGGCCAGCCGCCGGACGGTCTCCACGCCGAAGCCGTCGTCGCCGAGGAAGATGTTGCCGATCCCGGCCACCAGGGTGCGCGGGGCGCTCGGGCTCACGCGTCCTCCAGCGGGGTGACCTCGTCGGGCTGGAAGTAGAGGAAGCGCCCCTGCTCGCGGCGGATGTCGGCGCCGGGGTCGCCCTCGACGGTGACGGCCAGGTGCACCCCGCCGTCGACGTCGTGCAGCACCGCCTCGACCAGGGCGTTGCGGCCGTGCAGGAAGAGGTCCTGGGCGTCGGTGCGGCGCAGGCCGGGGCGCAGCAGCACCCGGTTGCCCGCGCCCACCAGGACGCCGTCCACCAGCACCCGGTCCCGGACCGGGTCGACGCTGCGGTCGCTCTCCGGATCCCACCAGGGCTTCTGCGGCCCGGCGTTGGCGTCCTCGGAGAACGGGTCGGCGGCGAACGGGTCGGCGGCGAACGGGTCGAACGGCTGGATCTGGTCGAACGGATCCGCCTGCGCCGCAGCAGCGCCCCGGGCCGGGCCGGTGATCTCCCGCAGTGCCCGGACCGCGCCGTGCAGCCGGTCCAGCACCTCCGGCGGCATCGAGTCGGCGAGGTCGATCACCGCGGCGGCCCGGGCGTCGGTGCCGCGGGCCTCGCGCTTCTCCTGGTCGGTCAGCGCCGCCGTGCGCAGGGCGAGGATCTCGTCGATCTCGGTGGCGTCGTAGAGCGTGCCGATGCTCTCCGGGGCGATCGCCGGGTGGTCCTCCAGGATGATCGGCGAGGACAGCAGGACGTCCGACCGGCCGTTCTCGCCCGCGAGCACCGGCCAGGTGTGCAGGTTCTCGCACTCGGCCGCCGCGCCCTTGGCCCACTCCGGCGGGTCGGCCATGGACAGGAACGATCCGGCGTCCAGGCCCAGCATCAGGTGGGCCGACACCAGGGCGCGCGGCAGCGCGGCCTCCCGGTCGGCGTCCGGGTGCGGCGGGGTCCAGTCGCTGGTGTTCTCGACCACGACGGTCAGCCGCCGGACCGCGTAGGGGCCGGGGATCTCGGCGGCGGTCAGCCGGAGCAGGCCGTGCACCTCCTCGCGGCGGCGCAGCAGTCGGCCGACCTCCCGGCCGGACTCGTCCGACACCGCCTCGGTCTCCTCGGCGGCCGGCCGGGTGAACCGGACCAGTTGCCCGTCCCCGGCCAACTCATCGACTCGGAAGGCGAGTTGGACGCGCTCCTCAACGCCCTCGTCCCAGGCGGTGAGCACCCGGTCGGCCAACTCCAGCTCGGCCACGGTCTCGAAGCCGCCGTCCGGCAGGCTCCGCTGGACGGTGCGCCGCTGGGCGTGCAGGAAGCGCAGCTCGGCGAACAGGGTGGCCCCGGCCCGGGGTTCCATCAGGCACTCGGTGCGCTGGGCGGCGTGCTCGCCGCTGTCCGCGCCCCAGCCGGGCGGCACCAACACGCCGAACTGCCAGCGCAGCCGGTTCTTGGCGGCCGAGGCCCGGTACGGGTAGAGCACGTACCCCTCGAACAGCACGGCGTCGGCGACCTGCCGGGCGGCGGCGAACCTGGCCTCGATCTGCGGGGTGAGGATCTCCGGACCGGGCGCGGCGGTGGTCGTGGTCACAGAGCCGTCCTCTCGGGGATGGGGGCGGATTGTGCCAACAGCGCCTGGACGGTCGCCTCCCAGGACGGAAGCGCCTGCCGGGAGCGGTAGGCGAGCAGGGCGTCCATGGTGTCGCTCGGCAGCCGCAGCCAGCCGCAGCCGGGAAAGTGCTGCTCGATCATCTCCCGCCAGACCGTGAGCGGCATCCGGTAGGACGCCTCCCGGTCCCAGGGCACCGGTTCCACCTGGAACCCGCCGGGGCCGGTGAAGGCGGTGCCGGAGAAGAGCAGCAACAGCGGTGCCTCGCCCTCGTCCAGGGCGTGGAAGTAGCGGGTGGGCGCGAGGTCGAGGTCGTAGCTGCACGGCACCGGCAGGTCCACCTCGGTCTCCCCGGTGAACCCCGGGACCACCAGTGAGACCTGGGCGAACTGGACCGGCAGCATGCTGCTGCCCCAGCGCCTGCGCTCGCCGAAGAGGTCGCCCAGGGCCTCGGCCTCGGCGGGCTGGTAGCCGCGCTTGGCCGGTTCGATCCGCAGCTGGCTGCGGAGCGCGATCGCGTGCACCCGGGTGTCCGGGTCGGCCGTGATCCGCAGGGTGAAGACCAGGGTGGGTCCGGCGGCGTAGCGGTCGGCCCGCACGCCGGTGACCGCGAAGGAGAACTCGGTCACGGTCGGCCGACCTCCCGCGGCACCCGGGCCCGGGTCGAGACCCGGTCGAAGAACTGCTCCAGGTCGGCCCGCGCCTCCGCCCCGCCGTCGAAGCCCTGCCAGTGCAGCCGCATCCGGCCGACCAGCTCGTAGCAGCTGTCGATCGGCACCAGGAAGCACGCGTACCGGCCATCGACGCGGTGCACCAGCAGCGCCTCCACGTCGGGTTCCATCATCTCGGCGAGGCGGCTGCGGCCGATCACCTGCTGCCAGGTGGAGGGGTCGAGTTCGCTCTCGGTGGCCCCGGCCGGGCTCGGGTACAGGGCGACCAGCCGGTCCAGCGCGGCGTTGCGGAAGAAGAAGGCGACGCTGACCGGGATCTGCAGCAGGTCCCAGGCGCTGTCGTCCAGGCTGTGGTCCGGCTCGGCGAGCCAGCGGTCCGGCACGGTCCGGAACCGGCCCCCGGCCGCGCCCCGCTGTTCGAACAGCAGGGCGCAGGGGGTGCAGGCGCAGGACAGCGAGCGCTTGTCGGTGTCCACCAGGTGCCGGTGCGCGCCCTCGGCCACCTGGACGCCGCACAGCTCGCAGCGTTCCGGCGCGGGCGGCGCGGCGGTACGGAACCGGCGCAGCCCGGCCGCGACCGGCTGGACGGCGGCCGGGGCCGCGAACGTCGGGGACGGACGGGTGCTCACGAGGCCGCCACCGGGGGCCTGCTGGAGATCTGCAGCAGCACCGGCTCCTTGTCCGTGCCGGTCGGCTCCAGCTCCACCGCCGCGACCTCGGCGGCGAAGCAGGCGAGCGCGTCCTCGACCGACTGCCGGGCGGCGGCGCTGGTGCTGGGGCAGCCGCAGCCGCCCGCGCTGACCGAGCGCACCCGCAGCGTGCCGGTGTCCGCGTCGAAGCCGATCAGCTCCACCGGGCGGCCCGGCAGGCCGTCCAGCGCGCGGCCGATCCTGGTGGGCAGGTCCTCCGGGTGCAGGTCGTGCAGCACCAGCAGGCCGGAGACCAGTTCGTCGCGCAGCAGCCGGTCCAGCGCGGCCGGCCCGGCGGGCTGGACCGCGGAGGGCTGGGCGGAGGGCTGGGCGGCGTCGGTGCGCAGCAGGTCCAGCATCCGGGCCAGGCCCGCGCCGTAGAAGTCCATCAGTGTGCGCACCAGCTCCTCGGCGGCGGCGCAGGCCTCGCGGTCGCCGGAGGCGGAGAGCCGTTCCAGGATCTCCTCGACCCGGCGTCCGGCCCGCTCGGCGTCGGCCGCCCGAGCCGGTGCGGCCGACGCCGGAGCGGTGGTCCCCGGAGCGGTGGTCCCCGGGGCAGTGGTCCCCGGGGCAGTGGCGGCGGTCATCCGCCCATCCCGCTCAGGCCGGTGGGCACGTGCATCTTCTGCACGCTCTTGCCGTCGCCCAGGTACATGTGGACGCCGCAGGGCAGGCAGGGGTCGAAGCTGCGCACGGCGCGCATGATGTCGATGCCCTTGAAGTTCTCCGGGGTGTTCTCCTCGAAGATCGGCGTGTTCTGCACCGCGTCCTCGTAGGGGCCGGGCGTCCCGAAGGTGTCCCGGGTGCTGGCGTTCCACGGGGTCGGCGGGTAGGGGTGGTAGTTGGCGATCTTGCCGTCGCGGATCACCATGTGGTGCGACAGCACCCCGCGCACGGCCTCGGTGAAGCCGACGCCCAGGCCCTCTTCGGGGACCTCGAACTTCTCCCAGGTCTGGGTGCGTCCGGCGCGGACCTCGGCCAGCCCCTTCTCGGCGAAGTGCAGCGCCATCGCCGCCGCGTACGCCTGGAAGTACGTCCGGGCGCGGTTGCGCTCCAGGGCGTTGCTCCACTTCGGGATCTTCCACTCGAAGCTGGTCTCCGGCTTGGTCATGGTCTTCGGCAGGTTGATCACCACGCTGTGGCCGGTGGCCCTGACGTAGCCGGTGTCGACCAGGCCGGACAGCGCGGTGGACCAGAGCCGGGCGATCGGGCCGCCGCCGGTGTCCAGCGCCAGGTAGTCCTTGCCGTCGAACCAGCGCGGGGACATCACCCAGCTGTACTTGTCGTCGAAGTTGCGCTTCTGCGGGGCCGGGATGGTGTGCTGGTTCCACGGGTGGCGCGGGTCGACCGGGTTGCCGAGCGGGTCGTGGGTGACGAACTGCTCCTTGCCCTCCCAGTCCTGGTAGTAGGAGCTGCCGAGCAGGATCCGGATGCCCAGGTTGATCTCGGTCAGGTCGTTGGTGACCAGCTTGCCGTCCACCACGATGCCCGGGGTGACGAACATCCGCCGGCCCCAGTCGGTCATGTTGCGGTAGGTGAAGTCGCAGTACTCGGGGTCGTTCAGCGCGCCCCAGCAGCCCAGCAGCACCCGGCGGCGGCCGACCTCCTCGTAGCCGGGCAGGGCCTCGTAGAAGAAGTCGAAGAGGTCGTCGTGCAGCGGCACGACCCGCTTCATGAACTCGACGTAGCGCATCAGCCGGCTGAGGTAGTCGGTGAACAGCTGCACCGACGCGATCGTGCCGACGCCACCCGGGTAGAGCGTGGAGGGGTGCACATGGCGTCCCTCCATCAGGCAGAACATCTCCCGGGTGTAGCGGCTGACCTGGAGCGCCTCGCGGTAGAACTCGCCCTCGATCGGGTTGAGCGAGCGCATGATGTCGGCGATGGTCCGGTACCCGTGCTCCCCGGCGTGCGGGGCGGCCGTGCGCTCGGCCAGCTCCAGCACGCCGGGGTTGGTCTCCTTGACCATCCGCTCGCAGTAGTCGACCCCGACCAGGTTCTCCTGGAAGATGTTGTGGTCGAACATGTACTCGGCGGACTCGCCCAGGTTGATGATCCACTCGCCCAGGTGCGGCGGCTTCACCCCGTACGCCATGTTCTGCGCGTACACCGAACAGGTGGCGTGGTTGTCACCGCAGATCCCGCAGATGCGGCTGGTGATGAAGTGCGCGTCGCGGGGGTCCTTGCCGCGCATGAAGACGCTGTAGCCACGGAAGACCGAGGAGGTGCTGTAGCACTCGGCGACCCGCTTCTGCTTGAAGTCGATCTTCGTGTGAATGCCGAGGCTGCCAACGATCCGGGTGATCGGATCCCAGGACATCTCCGTGAGGCCGCTGCCGTCTCCGGCCGCCTTTGTCGTCGGTGCAACCATCGTCTCTGCCGTGCCCTTCGTGGTCTTCGTGGGTGTGGGGGTTTCAGCTGCGGGGGTTCAGCTGCGGGGGTTCAGCTGTGCGGCGGTGCGCTCACCAGGGCGGCCGGTAGCCGGTGGCCAGCTTCTCGCCGGGGTGCCGCCACTTGGGCTCCTGGTCCACGGTGTGCATGGTGATCGAGCGCAGCTTGCGGATCACCGAGCCGTAGACGCCGCTGGCGGCGCTGGACACCTTGCCGCCGGGCGGCTCGTCCATGAACGGCATGAACTTGTCCGGGAACCCGGGCATGGTGCAGGCGATGCAGATGCCGCCGACGTTGGGGCAGCCGCCGATCCCGTTCATCCAGCCCCGCTTGGGCACGTTGCACTTCACCACCGGACCCCAGCAGCCCAGCTTCACCAGGCACTTGGGCGAGTCGTAGGTGGTCGCGAACTGGCCCTGCTCGTAGTACCCGGCCCGGTCGCAGCCCTCGTGCACGGTCGCGCCGAACAGCCAGGTCGGGCGCAGCTGGTCGTCCAGCGGGATCATCGGGGCCGCGCCGGTCGCCTGGTGCAGCAGGTAGACCAGGGTCTCGGAGAAGTTGTCCGGCTGGATCGGGCAGCCCGGAACGCAGACGATGGGGATGCCGGCCTTGGACTTCCAGTCCCAGCCCAGGTAGTCGGGCACGCCCATGGCCCCGGTCGGGTTGCCCTCCATGGCGTGGATGCCGCCGTAGGTGGCACAGGTCCCGATCGCGACCACGGCCAGGGCCTTGGGCGCGAGCCGGTCGATCCACTCACTGGTGGTGATCGGCTGCCCGGTCAGCGGGTCGTCGCCGAAGCCGCACCAGTAGCCCTCGGGCTTGATCGACTCGTTCGGGATGGAGCCCTCGACGACCAGCACGAACGGGTCGATCTCGCCCCGCTCGCCCTTGAAGAACCACTCGATGAAGTTGTCCGCGCCCTGCACCGGACCGCACTCGAAGTCGATCAGCGGCCAGTGCACGGCGATCTTCGGCAGCCCCGGCAGCACGCTCAGGGCGATTTCCTCGATGCTGGGCTGGGTCGCGGCGGTCAGCGAGACCGAGTCCCCGTCGCAGCTCAGACCGGCGTTGATCCAGAGGATGTGGATCGGGGACTCTTCCTCGGCGGCAGGTCCAGCGGCGTCCGGCGCGGTGGCGGTGGCCGGAGATGGTGCGTTCATGGCGGTTCCTCCTCGGGGAGGTTCGTGCGGTAAACCCGTGCGTCCACCGATCAGCCTGTGCTGGGATCGGGCGGGACGCACCGTTGGACAGGGCCGAACCGGTGAACCGCCGGGCCGGCCACGGGCACGGGCCCGGACTGAGGCGATCGTCGGCCACCGCGACCCGGCCGGGCCGTGACTCGGCCGCACCGGGACGTCGGGGTCACCCGAAAGCGGCGCCGGGCAGGGCCACTCGGCGGCCGGTCGTCAGCGCGGTTACCGGCCGGTCGGATTGAGTCCGGGTACTCATGTGCGCCGCGCCGCTCCGGGCCAGGATGCGAGCATGCTCACTGACTTCGCCCGGCGGGTGCTGCCGGTACTGGGACGACTCGACGTCACCTCCGAGGCCCCGAACCCCGAGGCCCCGAACTCAGAGGCCCCGAACCCCGAGGCCCTGAACGGGGTTTCCCCCGTGTCTGCGCCCGTGCCCGCGCCGGGCAGCATCGTCATCGCCAACCACAGCTCGCTGATAGATCCCGGGCTGGTGCTGGCGGCGTTGGCGCGGCGGCGGACCGACCCGCCGGTACTGCTGGCCGCCGCCGGGCTGTGGCGGATACCCCTGCTGGGTTCCCGGCTGCGGGCCGAGGGGCACGTCCCGGTGTACCGGGGGGACAGCCGGGCGGCGCAGGCCCTGGAGTCGGCCGCCGAGGCGCTGGCGCGCGGCCGGGTGGTGGTGATCTACCCGGAGGGACGGCTGCCGCGCCGGCGGGACTCGGCCGACCGGGCTCCGGAGGCCTTCCGTTCCGGGGTGGCCCGGCTGGCGCTGGCCACCGGCGCCCCGGTGGTCCCGCTCGGCCAGGCCGGAGCCCGCCGGATCACCTCCGGCAGCCGGACCAAGCAGCTGGCCGGGCTGTTCACCGCGCCGCTGCGCCGACCCAGGCTGCACGTCCACCTCGGCGCGCCGATCCGGCTGACCGGCTCGCCCGCCGAGGCCACCGCGCAGGCACACGCGGCACTGACCGCCGCCTGGCGCACCGCCGCCACCCTGGTCCGCGCGGGCGCCCGCTGAACCGTGACCGCGCACCTGGCCGCCGACGGCGCCGACGACGGCCCGGTCGGCCACTGCCCACCGTCACTGTTCCCTTGAACATCAGCGCAGCCCACCGCGCCCCCAGAAGGACGGGAGCCACCAGCAGAGCACCGCGGGGTCGTCGGGCCAGGGGCGGAGCTGCTGCGCGTCCGGATCCTCGAAGGAGTCGTGCTGCGGGTCGATCGGCCGCCAGACGGGGTCGAGCGGCTCGTCGGCCGCGGGCTGCCGGGTGAACCGCAGTCCGCGCTGGTCGCAGGCGCCGAAGCGCCGGGTGTTGAGCTGGGCCTCGATCAACGAGACCTCGTTGGCACCGGTCACGGTCGGCCAGCGCAGTTGGACGATGTCGTCCTCCCGGTGGCACAGCAGGCAGATCGCGTACGAGCCCGGCGCGACCCGTGCGGCGGCTCCGCTCCCCCAGGAGCCCCGACCGTCGAACAGGACGGCCGCGGGCTCCCGCCACGAGCCGCCCGCGTGCACCAGCGGCAGCATCCGGTCCAGCGCGGGGCCGTAGCCCCGCCCGGTGTCGTGCCACCGGGCGAGGGATTGCGCCAGCTCGTCCTGGTCGACCGTGCCGTGCCGCCGGACGATCTGTTGGAGACGCCGTTGAGGATGGACAGGGTCATCGGGGCCACGAAGGCGCCGGCCAGACCCTGGAGCCCTCGGGTGATCGTCAGCGTTGTGGCGTTCCCCGCCGGCCCGGAGCCCAGCGAGGCGGCGGTGAAGGCAAGCACACCCCAGAGGAAGACCTTGCGGCGGCCCACCAGGTTCCGACCCGGCCGCCCAGCAGCAGGAATCCTCCAAAAAGGATCAGATAGGCGTTGACCACCCAGGCGAGGCTGGATTCGGAGAAGCCAAGCCTCTCCTTGATGTTGGGCAGCGCGACGTTGACCACCGTGATGTCGATCGCGTCGAGAAAGGCTGCCAAGCACAGCACGACGAGCGTGATGGTGTGGATCCGGGTCCAGACGAACTCGGTTCCGGCTTCGCCCACAGCCTTCGGCTCTCGACTCTGCGCGTCCACGGCAGACCGTCCGGCGCTCCCGGCTTCGCTGTTTCCCAAGGTGGGCTCCTCGTAAGACTTTTCATCGAATGACCTACAACCGAGCATCAGTACTTACCGACCGATCGTCAAGTAAACTTGATGCTGATGGTGGGCTCGCCCAGGCCGATCCTGACCGGCCCGCACCCCCCCTGTACCCCTACTGCCAGCGGAGATGCCGGACCAGACCGGCCGGCCGGCGACTGGACCAGACTGCGTTTGCCGGGCGATCGTCAAGTAGCATGGGACCCTAGGAGGATCTCGTGATCGAGAAGGACACCGGCAGCACCAGGGCGCGCATTCTGGACATCGCCAGGGAGCTGATGGCGAAGCAGGGCTATGCGGGGACCTCGATCGCCCACATCGCGGGCCAGTTGGGCACCAGCAAGGCGGGCATCTACTACCACTTCAAGTCCAAGGAGGAGATCCTGGATGCCCTGCTCACCAAGCCCGTGCTGGCGTACGCCCACATCGCCGAACGTGCGGCGCAGGGCGCACCGGCCGCGGAGCTGCTCGGCTCTGTCATCGAGCTCACCGCCGAGCTGAAGGAGTTCGCAGGCTTCCACAGCGACCCCTCCACCATCCACGCCTTGCGCGAGCACACCCAGCAGGCTGACATCCAGGACAAGCAGGCCCGGATCATTGCCGCACTGGCCGGTTCGAGGGCCTCACAGGCGGCACGGATCCGGGCCCGCGCGGCATTCGCCGTGGCCAGCGACGGAACAGCCGCCGCCATGGCGGCCGGCGGTGACAGCCTGACCACGGGCGAACGCGCCGAGCTACTGTCCGCGGCCCTGCGGGCGCTCCAGCCGAGCTGAAGCACGTCCCGTGGGTCTTCAACCGGGTCCGCGGCGCCGGGGGGGTACCCCCGCGCCGCGGCCCGCTCGGACAAGACCCGCCG
>Ga0302314_10009100_pt1 | contig 17607 bp, 12 predicted proteins | sample III_Palsa_N2_3_FD_200533 | JGI IMG/M metagenome (GOLD analysis project Ga0302314, IMG submission 200533) | Peat permafrost microbial communities from Stordalen Mire near Abisko, Sweden - III_Palsa_N2_3 | ecosystem: Environmental > Terrestrial > Soil > Palsa > Peat permafrost | place: Sweden...
GGGGTGTGGGTGTTTTGTGGGTTGGGGTGTGGGGGCTGGGTGTTGGGGGTGGTGGGGGGGGTTGGGGGGTGGGTCGTATGACGGTGAGTCGTACGACGCGGTGTGGCTGGGGGTGGTCGCGCTTGCTGGGACGGGGCGTAGTGCCGAGATGCCCAGTGCCAACGCGGCTCCGGTCAGCACCGATGCGGCGCTGCGGTGCCGTCTGCGTCGCAGTCGGTGCTTGGTGAGCACCGGTCTCAACTCCACTGGGTATGCCTCGAACACGGTGGGTGCGCTCCTTTCTCGTGAGGTTCCAGGTGATTTGGGTGTTTCGGGTGCGCCTGGATTCAGTATGCATGAAGTTGTTGGTGCGTGCATGTTTTTGCGAAATGGGTGAACCCTTCTGTCATTCGCGAGGGCGGAGTGGACAGGTCGGGCGGGGATGTCGCAGAATTGGCACTCGAACTATCAGAGTGCCAATCGGGAGCGTGAAAGTGCCGACGTACCAGTACCAGTGCACCGAGTGCGGCGAGGCGCTCGAGGTGGTCCAGAAGTTCACCGACGACGCGCTCACCGTCTGCCCGGCCTGCGAGGGCAAACTGCGCAAGGTCTATTCCGCGGTCGGCATCGTCTTCAAGGGCTCGGGCTTCTACCGCACCGACAGCCGCGGGAGCTCGTCGAGCTCGGCCGGGTCCTCGTCCGGCGGCGGCTCGTCCGAGGGCGGTTCCGGCGGCTCCGGCGGATCCTCGGCCAAGTCGGACAGTTCCTCGTCGGGGTCGTCCGGCTCGTCCGGTTCCTCGAGTTCGTCCAGCTCGGGCTCTACGGGGTCCTCGAGCTCCTCGGGCTCGTCCGGTTCTTCGAGCTCCTCGCCCGCGGCGGCCTGAGGCTCCGACGCCGTCAGACCGCCCGCGAGGCCGTCGAACCAGTAGAACTAGTCAGACCTGGAACCAGACGGCCTTGCCGGTCGGGGTGTCGCGGGCGCCCCAGCGGCGGGAGAGCTGGTCCACCAGGAACAGGCCCCGGCCGCCCTCGTCGTTCGCCGTCGCGTTGCGCACCCGGGGCATCCGCACGTCCTGGTCGTAGACCTCGACCCACAGTGTGCCGTCGCCTCGGCGGGCCACGACCTCGACCTGGCGCGGTCCCGGGCCGTGCGGTCCGTCGCCGCCCACGGTCGCGTTGTCTAGCAGCGCCAGCTCCAGGGACTCCAGGTCCACGTCGTCCACCGCGTCGGGGTCGAACCTCGGGGCGGGGGCCGGTCCGGCGGCGTGTCGCACCGCGTTGGTGACCAGTTCGGACAGCAGTAGTTCCACCGTGTCCGCCTCCGCCTGCACGCCCCACTGCTCCAGGATCGGGCGGATCGCGGCGCGGGCCGCCGACGGGGAGGACGGGGTCGCGGGCAGCAGCAGTCGCCAGATCGGCAGCGGGCCGACGTCGGTGCGCATGGCCAGCACCGCGCGGTCGTCATCCGCTGGGCCGGTGCTCGTGCTCGACCGCAGGGCCGCGCGGCACAGCGCCGCGGGAGTCGCGTCCGTGCCTCCGGGGCCGTTGCCGTCCAGCACCTCCTCCAGCGCCTCGCACAGGTCGCGTACGCCCTCGTCCACCGAGCGCCCGCGCTGCTCCACGACGCCGTCCGTGTAGAGGAAGATCGTGTCGCCGGGCGCCACCGTGAACGTGTGGTCGTTGAAGGTCCAGCCGCCCACGCCGAGGGGCACGTCCGGCGGCACCTCCATCGGGTGGCAGCCGTGCGCGCCGGCGAGCAGGGGTGGCGGGTGGCCCGCGTTGGCCAGCACGCACTCGCGGGTGAACGGGTCGAAGACCGCGTACACGCACGTCACGAGCAGCGCCTCGTTCAGGCCCTGGACCAGGCTGTCGAGGTGCTGCAGGACCTGCGCCGGCTCCTCGTCGAGCACCGCGTACGCCCGCAGCGCCGCCCTGAGCTGGCCCATCACGGCCGCCGCGTGCGCGCCGCGGCCCTGGACGTCGCCGATGACGATGCCGACGCGGCCAGCCGAGAGTTCCATCACGTCGTAGAGGTCGCCGCCGACGTCCGACTCGTCGCCCGCGCTGTAGCCGACCTGGAGTTCGACGCCGTCGATCTTCGGCAGGTGCGCGGGCAGCAGCGAGTGCTGCAGGGCCAGGGCCAGCGAGCGCATCGACTCGTAGAGGGCCGCGTTCTCCAGCGCGAATCCCGCGCGCGCCGCGACCTCCTCCACCAGCTCCACGTCGGCCGCGCTGAACTTCCGGTTCAGGCCGTCCGCGCCGACCGCGAGCACGCCCTTGATTCCGCGCGGGCCGAGCAGCGGGACGGCGATCACCATCGCGGCGTCCGACATCAGGCTGTGCGAGCTGCGCGAGGGCGGCGCCTCGACCGGGCGCGCCTGGTCGAACTCGGCCAGCACCGGCGCCCCGGTGCGCAGCGCCACCGCGCAGGGGTGGTCGTTCGGGTAGACGACCCGCCGGTCCGCGGGCCCAGGCACGCTCACCCGGCGCGACCGCTCCCGGTCCAGCCGCACGGTCACCGCGCGGCGCAGCGCCCCGGTGTCCTCCAGCAGGTCCACGACGCACTGGTCGGCGAAGGAGGGCACCACGAGCTCGGCGATCGCGGCCAGGGTGCGTCCGGTGTCCAGCGAGGTGCCGAGCAGCCGCCCGGCGCGGGAGAGCAGGGTGGCACGGGCAGAGCCGGGCTCCGCGTGCTCGGCGCGCCGCCGTCCGGGCACGGTCGGTGACCCCGCGACCCCGGGCGTGCTCGCGCCGGGAGTACTCGTGGCGCCCATCACCTGACCTGCCATCAGCCCACCTTTCGAGCGACCGCCGGACGATGCGGACGCCGCGCGCGCGACCCGCCGTCCGGCTGATCCAGTGTGGCACTACCGGCGCGTCGAAAACAGCAAAGCGTCGGCATTCCCCGGAGCGTACGGGAGTGTTGGGGTGAGCGTACAAGTCGGGGGACGCCGCGGGGCGCGGTTAAGGTGACGGGCTGTCAGTTCGGCCGCGACGCATGGTGAGGAGCGAACCTTGGCGACGACGACCGGGCAGCCGGGCGCGCCCCCTTCCGCGCCGGTGCGCCGCCCTTCGCGCGGAATAGTGAATGTGCGCATGCTCGGGATCCTCGCCGCGGTGATCGTGCTGCTCTTCGCGGCCGCCGCGGGCTTCGGCTGCTGGCGGGTGGAGAGCGCGCTGCACGCCTCGTACCCGCAGACCACGGGCACGCTGCGGATCGCCGGCTTGCGTGGTTCGGCGACGGTCGATCGGGACGCGAACGGCATTCCGCAGATCTACGCCGCGAGCTCGGCGGATCTGTTTCTCGCTGAGGGATACGTGCAGGCGCAGGATCGGTTCTGGCAGATGGACGTCTCCCGGCACTATGCCGCGGGCACTCTCGCCTCGATGCTCGGCCGGGACTATCTGGGGCACGACGAATTGGCCCGAACGCTTGGTTGGCACACTCTTGCGGCCCAGTCGTATGACAAACTCCAGCCACAAACGAGGGTCTTTCTCCAGGCTTATGCACAGGGTGTGAACGACTATCTCTCTGTGCATCCGGCGGGCGCGGGGCTCTCCTTCGAATACTCGGTCCTCGGGCTGCCCGACACGCACTCTGCGAGGGGCTACCGGCCAGCACGATGGAGCCCCGTCGATTCACTCGATTGGCTCCAAGCAGCTTCCTGGGACCAGGACGACGCGATCGACCAAGAGATCTCCCGCGCGCTGCTCGGGGCCACGCTGACGCGGGCTCAGATCGGCGAGCTCTATCCGGCCGCCGGCGCGGACTCGGGCTTCGACGCGTGGGCCGTGTCCGGCAAGCTCACCTCCACCGGACTGCCGCTGCTGGCCTCGGCCCCGGTCGCGTCGCCCGCGCTGCCCTCGGCCTGGTACCAGATCGGGCTGCACTGCACGTCCGTGGGCGCGGCCTGCCCCTACGACGTAGCCGGGTACACCGAGCCGGGCATCCCGGGCGTGCTGATCGGCCACAACCAATCGATTGGTTGGAGCTGGACGGGTCGGGCGGCCGACAACTTCGACCTCTACCTCGAGAGGGTCGATGGATCGGACTATTCGTATGACGGGCGCGAGTACCCGCTGACGGAGCACCAGGAGAGCATCGCAGTGGCGGACGGCTCCCCGGTCACCATCACGGTGCGCGCGACGCGGCACGGTCCACTGCTCTCCGACGTGTCGGGCGTCTTCCGCCGGATCGGTAGTACGAATGCGGCATCCGGAGTATCCATCGACTCCACCTCGCTGGTGCCGAATACGACCGCGGACGCGCTCTTCGCCCTCGACCAGGCCACGAACTGGAGTCAGTTCACCGCCGCGTCCGCCGGATTCAGCGCGCCCGCCGAAGGCATGGTCTACGCGGACACCGCCGGGAACATCGGCTACCAGGGTCCGGCGGCACTGCCTGTGCGAGCGAGCGTCGACGACGGGATGTGGCCCGTGCCCGGCTGGAAGCCGGCGTACGACTGGGCCTCGTCGGCGAGCGGTATGTACGTGCACGCCGCGCCGGTCAGGGAACTCGATCCGGCCGACGGCTATATCGCGGGCGCGCCGGGCGACGCCGTCGGGCTGCGGGCCGAGCGGACCGTGGCCGACCTGCAAAGCGGCACGTCAGGCGGGCAGAAGCTGACGGCCGATGAGCTGACGGCGATTCAGGGCGACACGTACGACCCGGAAGCGGCGATCCTCGTTCCGTACCTGCTCAAGGTCAATGTGGACGACTTCACCGAGCCCGCCGTCGCGCTGCTCAAGGACTGGGACTACACCGAACCGGCCGGGTCGGGCGCCGCCGCGTACTACAACGCGGTCTGGGCCGAAGTGCTCAGACTCATCGCGGACCGGGAGCTCCCGGCGGACGAGGCCTCCTCGCAGCTCGCCCTCGACGGTTCGGTCCGCTGGGACGCCGTGATCGACTCCCTGCTCACCCAACCCGACAGCACGTGGTGGGGCGAGTCCGGCTCCAGCAAGGTCTCGCCGCGAGACGCGCTGCTGGCCGAAGCGCTGGAGCAGGCCAGGCTGGATCTGACGTCGCTGATGGGCAAGGACGTCGCGACCTGGACCTGGGGCCGGGTGCACACACTGACCCCGGAGAACCAGACCCTCGGCGTCGGCCCGCATCCGGCGCTGGTCAAGTGGCTGATCGACGGCAGCAGCCTGGGGGTGCCCGGCGGCGGGTCCGACGTGGCGGCGACGGACTGGGACGTGGCCTCGGGCGGCTTCGCGGTCGGCACGGCCCCGGGGCTGCGCATGGTGGTGGACCTCGGCGGCCTCGACGACTCGCGCTGGATCGGGCAGACCGGCGAATCGGGGCACGTGGACGACCCGGACTACCTCGACCAGGCCCCGCTGTGGGCCGCCGGGGAGACGACGAGCTGGGCGTATTCGGCCTCGGCGGTGAGCACGGCGACGCGGCGGCGGCTGGCGCTGGACCCGAGCTGAGGGGCCGGGGGCGACCCCGAAGGGGCCAGAGTGACGCAATTCACAGGCTGTGGAAATCGACCAGCCTGGAGGCGGTGCACGCCGCGTCCACCGGCCGGTCGTGCGGCTCGACGGCGGCCGGTTCGAGGGTGCCGAGCTCATCCTCGTACAGAAAGGCGCAGGTCCACGGCACGGGCTGGCCAGCGGCCGCGGCCTCGGCGATCCGCGCGAGCACCCGGTCGTAGCTCCCGCCGCCGCGCCCGATCCGCACGCCGGTCGCCGTCACCGCGAGCGCCGGAACGATCATGACTCGCGCCCGTAACACGAAGTCCACCCCGAGCGTTGTCCCTTGTGGTCGCCGGGTTCCCGCGCCGCCGCTCTCCAATGCGGCCGGGTCGCCCCGGTAGACCGCCCAGTCCAGATCGCGATCCGCCAGTAGCACAGGCAGCACAACGCGTACGCCCCGCTCCAACAATGCCTCGATCAACGCCCGCGTGTCCGGCTCGGTCCCCATCGGCCAGTAGGCCGCCACGGTATCCGCCGAGGTCAAGCGGGAATCGGCGAGCAGCCGAAGGGTTGCGGCGCGCGTCTGGAGCGCGCGCCCCTGATTACCGAGAGCTTTACGATCGTTTACGAAACGTGATCGTGCTGTGGCCTTCTCGTCAGTCTGGTCGGGCATCCTGGGTCCTGTACGGTGCTGGGCCTTCATTGGCGCTGTGGGGACGGGGCATTCTCGTACGACCTAGCCTGACCTATAGGGCGCGTGAGAAGGGAACGGCACGGCGACGGTGATGAGTGCTGCGGAGTGGTTCACCGAAGGCGGTTGGGTCCTGTTCGGGCTCGCCCTGATCAGCCTGTTTCTCGCCGTGGCCCTGGGCCGGGCGGTCTTCCTGCTGCGCGAGCGCGACCGGCGCAGCGAGGTCAGGATCGACGAGTTGCGCCTCGAGCTGAGCGGCCTCGAGCAGGGCCGCGACGACCTCGAACGGCTCAGCGCGATCGATCCGGTCACCGGCGTGTGGAACTACCGCCACTTCCAGCAGGCCCTGGCCCGCGAGCTCAGCCGGGCCGCGCGGGACGGACGCCCCTTCGCGTTGCTGCTGTGCGAGGTCGACGGCTTCGCCGAGCACACCGCGGCCGCCGGGCACCAGAAGGCCTTCGGCACCCTGCGTGACCTGGCCCAACGCCTGAGCGTGGAGATCCGCTCCGGGGACACCTTCGCCCGCTACGGCGGGGACGAGTTCGTCGCGCTGCTGCCCGGCGCCACCGGGGACGGGGCCACCGGCGTGGCCGAACGGCTCTGCTACGCGGTGCGCAAGACCGCCGAGCAGGCCGGGGTGACCGAGCGGGAGGCGGGCGCCCGGCTCACCCTCTCGGTCGGCATCGCCTGCTTCCCCGAGGCGGGCGAGCACGCGGCGAGTCTGGTGGGCGCCGCGGACCGGGCGCTCGCCGAGGCCAGGGCGGGTGGCGGCGACGGCTGGCGGCTGGCTGGAGGAGATGTAGTTTTAACCGACTATCAAACCCAGACTCGCTCTTCGTGACCGGACGAGCCGGTATCGTTTCTTCATGCCGATCCGCAAAGCAGTCATCCCGGCCGCCGGCCTTGGGACGCGCTTCCTGCCCGCCACCAAGGCGACGCCCAAGGAAATGCTCCCGGTCATCGACAAGCCGGCCATCCAGTACGTCGTCGAGGAGGCGTCCGCCGCCGGGCTCGACGACGTGCTGATGATCACCGGCCGCAACAAGCGGCCGGTGGAGGACCACTTCGACCGCGCCTATGAGCTCGAAGTCGCCCTCGCGGCCAAGGGTGACACCGCCCGGCTGGAGGCCATCCGCCACCCGAGCGAGCTCGCCACCGTGCACTACGTGCGCCAGGGCGACCCGAAGGGCCTGGGCCACGCCATCCTCTGCGCGGCCCCGCACGTCGGCGACGAGCCCTTCGCCGTGCTGCTCGGCGACGACCTGATCGACCCGCGCGACCCGCTGCTGATCCGGATGATCGAGGTGCAGGAGCAGTACGGCGGCTCGGTGGTCGCGCTGATCGCGGTGGATCCCGAGCAGATCCACCTGTACGGCTGCGCCGCCGTCGTCCCGGTGGACGGCGAGGCGGACCTGCTGCGGATCACCGACCTGGTGGAGAAGCCGGACACCGCGGCCGCTCCGTCGAACCTCGCGGTCATCGGGCGCTACGTGCTCGACCCTGCGGTCTTCGCCGTGCTGCGCGAGACCCCGCCCGGACGCGCCGGGGAGATCCAGATCACCGATGCGCTGCGGACCATGGCGACCAACCCGGAGATCGGCGGCCCGGTGCACGGCGTGCTGTTCTCCGGTCGCCGCTACGACACCGGCGACCGCGCGGACTACCTGCGGACCATAGTCAGGCTCGCGTGCGAGCGCGAGGACCTCGGCCCCGGGCTGCGCGAGTGGCTGGAGAACTTCGTGGCCAAGGGATTCACCGACTGACGGATTCACCGACTGATCGCCCGTTTGGTCCCCGATTAGACGACCCCGGTGCGGTTACGCTGAACGCATGAGGAGCGTCGAAGAGCACCTGGCCGCCATCCTGTCCCGGCTCAGGCCCCTGCCTCCGTTCGAGCAGCACCTGCTCGACGCGCACGGGCACTACCTGGCCGAGGACGTGGCGGCCGGCCGGGACCTGCCGCCCTTCGACAACTCCGCGATGGACGGCTACGCCGTGCGCCTGACGGACGTGCGCAGCGCGAGCGAGACCAACCCGGTCGTGCTGTCCGTCGAGCAGGAACTGCCCGCGGGCATCGCGCCCAGCGAGATCGAGATCGCGCCAGGCACCTGCGCCCGGATCATGACCGGCGCGCCGGTGCCGCCCGGCGCGGACGCCATCGTGCCGGTGGAGTGGACCGACGGCGGCGCGAGCGGGGACGGCAGCGTGCGGATCAGCCGCGCGCCGAGTCCCCGTCAGCACATCCGGCCGCTCGGCGACGACGTGCGCGCCGGAGAACCGCTGCTCGCGTCGGGCGACTATCTGGGGGCGCGGCAGATCGGGCTGCTCGCCGCGATCGGCCGCGACCTGATCCTGGTCCGGCCGAGGCCGCGGGTCGTGGTGATCTCCACCGGCGCCGAACTGGTGGAGCCGGGCACCGAGCCCGCCCCCGGCCAGATCCACGACTCCAACAGCTTCACCCTGGCGACCGCGGCCAAGGAGGCCGGGGCCGAGGTCTACCGCGTCGGCTCGGTCCCGGACGAGGGCAAGGTGCTGCTGGACACGATCGAGGACCAGCTGATCCGCGCGGACCTGGTGATCACCAGCGGCGGCGTCAGCATGGGCGCCTACGAGGTGGTCAAGGACACGCTCGGGCGGCTCGGCACGGTCGAGTTCAGCAAGGTCGCGATGCAGCCGGGGATGCCACAGGGCTTCGGCGTGATCGGCCCGGACGAGACGCCGATCTTCACGCTGCCCGGCAACCCGGTCTCCGCGTTCATCTCCTTCGAGGTCTTCGTCAAGCCGGCGCTGCGCGCGCTGCAGGGGCTCGACCAGCCGGACACGGAGCCGGAGACCGCGCTGGCCGCCGAGTCCTTCGACTCGCCGCAGGGCCGCCGGCAGTTTCTGCGCGGGAAACTGGTGAAGAACGTCCAGGGCAGGGAGTACGGTGTCACCCGCGTCAGCCTCGCGTCGGGTTCGGGTTCGCACCTGATGGGCGGTCTGGCGCACGCGGACTGCCTGATCATCGTGCCGGAGGACGTGACGCGGGTGGAGATGGGCGAGAAGGTGGCCATCCTCAGATTGGAGACGGCGTGACCCGGGCGGATGATCGGTTCACTCACTTGGACGCGAGCGGCGCGGCCAGGATGGTGGACGTCGCCGCCAAGCCGATCACCGCGCGCGAGGCGGTGGCCAGCGGCCGGGTGACGGTGTCCGAGCGGGTCATCGAGCTGCTGCGGGACAGCGGGCTGCCCAAGGGAGACGCGCTGGCCGTGGCCCGGATCGCCGGGATCCAGGGGGCGAAGCGGACCAGCGAGCTGATCCCGCTGTGCCATCCGATCGGGCTGGCCGGGGTGAGCGTGGACCTGTTCGTCGAGGACGCGGCCGTCGCCATCCGGGCGCGGGTGAAGACGGCCGACCGCACGGGCGTGGAGATGGAGGCGCTCACCGCGGTCGCGGTCGCCGGGCTGACGCTGATCGACATGGTCAAGGCGGTGGATCCGGCGGCGGTGCTCGGCGAGATCCGGGTGGAGTCGAAGACCGGCGGGACGAGTGGAGACTGGCATCGATGAGCTCTGATGGTTCTCACGCGGGTGTCGCGGCTGGCGCGGGCGCTGCAGGTGCCGCGGGCGCGGCACGTGTAGCGGATCGGCGGGCGCGGGTAGTCGTCGCCTCGAACCGGGCTGCGGCGGGCGTGTATCAGGACACCACCGGGCCGCTGATCGTGCAGGCGCTCACGGATCAGGGGCTGTTCGTCACGTCCACGGTCGTACCGGACGGCGGCCCGGTCGAGGAGGCGCTGCGCGAGTCGGTGAAGGCGGGCTATGACATCGTCGTCACCACCGGAGGCACCGGGATCAGCCCGACCGACCGCACGCCGGAGGCCACCCGGAACGTGCTCGACTACGAGATTCCGGGCATCGCGGAGGCGATCCGCGCGTACGGCGTCCGGAAGGTGCCGACGGCGGCCCTCTCGCGCGGGATCAGCGGCGTGGCCGGTAGTACCCTGATTGTCAATCTGCCCGGCTCGTCCGGCGGGGTGAAAGACGGACTCGCCGTCCTGCTCCCGATGCTCGGGCATGCGCTGGATCAGTTGGCCGGGGGCGAGGCCGCGGACCATTCGCGGGCGCGAGGAGACGAGTGACGGTGTCAGGCGTGCAGGGCTATCCGCGCGTGCTGGTCGAGGGGCCGGTGAGCCTGCGTCCGCCCCGGATCAGGGACGCGGACGCGTGGCGGGAATTGCAGACCCGCAACCGGGCCTGGCTCTCCCGGTGGGAGCCGACGGTTCCGCCGAACTCTCCTTATATGCGGCGGCTGAACTACCGTCAGTTGGTGCGCAGAGGGCGGCACGAGGCGATGCAGGGCAGGATGCTGCCGTTCAACGTGTGGTACGACGAGTCGGTCGACGAGCGTTATCCCGGCACCGAACGTGCGCGCATGGTCGGCCAGATGAACATCTCCGGGATCGCCTGGGGTAGCCTGTGCAGCGCGCACATCGGCTATTGGGTGGACGAGCGGGTCGCGGGTCGCGGCGTTATCCCGACGGCGCTCGCGTTGGCCATCGACTATTGCTTCCAGACCGTCGGACTGCATCGAGTCGAGGTGAACATCCGTCCGGAGAACGCGCCGAGCCGGCGTGTCGCGCAAAAGCTCGGCCTGCGCGAGGAGGGTCTGCGGCGGCGCTACCTGCACATCGACGGCGACTGGCGGGATCACTACTCGTACTCCGTGACTCAGGAAGAGGTTCCCGAGGGCATGCTGGCGAGGTGGCGCGCGGCGCAGGCCTCCCCGATCGGGTGATACGAGGATTGGCCCGGGATCTGACGGGGTAAAAGAAGATGGGCGCGAATCCGGGTTATCGGATCACAAGAATTTTCTTACCTCGACACGCCGTAATCAGTCGCCGTAGGAGGTCGTACCACTCTACGGTTGTGTTATGAGCAGCAGCGGGCTTATCTACGCCTTCATCGTCGGTGCCTGGGCCGTGTACCTCGTGCCCATGTGGCTGCGGCGCGAGGACGAGTTGAACAAGGCGCGGCAGACCCAGCGGTACACCACCGCCATCAAGGTTCTTTCGCACAAGGACTCGTTCGAACGCCGATACGGCGCCATCGCCGAACAGAAGCGCGACGAGGAGCAGGCGCGCGAGCTGCCGGTGGCGGTCGGCCAGAGCGGGTCCGCGCCCGCCGCCGGCCAGGGCACGCTGGACCGCGTCAAGGCCAAGGACCGGGAGCGCGCCGCATCCGGTGCGCCGTCGTCGGCCGGTGCTGCGCCTGCGGCGGGCTCCGCGTCGGAGGCTCGCGCCGCCACGGGTGCTGTCGCCGGTGCGACCGCCGGTGCCGCGAAGAGCAAGCCACGCGCCCGGGCCGCCTTCGCCGCCGAACCTGCCGCGTCCTCCACCGCCCGCCGCACCACCGTGAGTGCCAGGGTGGATTCGTCGGACGCGGCGGACTCGGGCAGCTCCCGGAAGAACGCCGGTGTATGGACCCCGCCGCCGCCCTCCGCCGCTCCGTCGACGGCCCCCTCGGCGGGCCTCGGGCCGCGCTCCGGCCTGCGCGCCCGGCGTCGCCGCGTGGTCGGCTTCCTGTTCGCGCTGACCAGCCTTGGCGCGATCATCTCGGCCGACCTGGGCATGGCCTACCTCTGGGTGATGCTGATGCCGGCCGCCGCGCTCTCCGCGTACATCGTCTGGGTGCGAAAGGACGAGCGCGCCCGCGCCGCCGAACGCGCCCGCCGCCGCGCCGTCGCCGCCAAGGCCGCCCGCGAGTCCGAGCGCCGCGAGACCGAACTGCGCCGCCAGCAGGACGAGGTCGAGCGCCTAGAGCGTGAGGAACTAGCCCGCCGCAGCGCCGTAGCCCGCCGCCGCACCGCCGCCGCCCGCTCCCGCGCCGACCGCCGCACCACCCCCGGCCTGCCCGACCAAGGCGACCTCCCCCGCGCCGCCAACAGTTGACCGGCAGCGCCGAGCAGCAGGCCAAGCGCCCGCACCGACCCGCGTCACTGGGCGGGGCCCCCTCTGGGAGCCTCGCCCGCCGCGTCCGCCCAGCTGGATCACCCCAGGCCCACCCCGGCGTCGCCCCCCGGCTAATCGGTTTCGGCCGCACCCCGCCGCTGTGATAACCTCATCCACGTCGCGGAAGCCCACAAGCAGCCGCGAAGCAAGTTGGGCCTGTGGCGCAGCCCGGTAGCGCACCTCGTTCGCATCGAGGGGGTCAGGGGTTCAAATCCCCTCAGGTCCACACATAATGTAATAGATCTAAATACGTAGGGTTCCATTCCGCTCTGGAATGGGACCCTCGTCGCGTGTGGGGTGGTGTCTTGCTGATGAGGCGACACGCTTGCGGATCCACGGCCCGCGTCTGATTCGAAACAGTGACACATAAACCACTCGAAGGTCGCTAAGGGTCTCATTAGAATCTGGCTGCCCTCAGTCCGCCTAAGACAGTTAGGCCGACGAGGAGCGGCAGATTCAGGGGAGTGGGACCATGCGGATATCTCCGCTCAAACACCTCACGCGTGTCGGCAGATCCGGCGTGCTCGCGGTGTGTATGGCGACGGCGCTCAGCCTCGCCGTCCCGATCGGCACGGCTCAGGCGGCGGTGACTCCGTCGACGGCCAAGGCCGCGGCCAGCAGCAGCGGGCATGCGGCCGCGACCACGGCGGCGAAGCCGACGAAGTCGAGTACGAAGACCGTCACCAAGCCGACGGCTCAGGTCAAGGCGCGGCAGACGACCGAGCTTCCGGCCGACCAGGCCCACGCGGCCCGCGCCGCGGCTGCCAGGGCCGCCGTGCACAGCGACGTGGCGGACACCTGCTCCGGGCAGATCAGCCCAGACACGATCTATCCGTGCTCGACGCCTTCGAGTAGCGGTACGGACGTCTTCACCGTGACCGTGCCGGACGCGACCGACGTGCTGATCATCCAGGCGCTGTCCACCAGCGGAAACACGCTGGGCGTGACGGTCACGGCGCCCGGAGGCACGGTTGTCACCTGCCAGAACGGGTGCATCACCGCCGCCGCGGGTACGTACACGCTCCAGGTGCAGAACCAGTCGAGTGCTTACACGCTCGACTACACGGCGCTGCTCTCCGACACGACCTGCACCGCGGCGAACCCCTCGTTCGCCACTCCGGTGCTTCAGGGTTCTGTCGCGGCCGGCTCCGTCGGGTCGTGCTACACACTCGACATGGAGAGCGGGCACGTCCTGCACGCCTATGTGGCCGGGACCACGTGGGGCGAGATGAGCGACACGGTCTACGACTCCACCGGCACTCAGATCTGCATCGACGACCAGGGCGACTGCACGCTCACCGGGACTGCGCCGTACCGCGTGCTGGTCAGCGACCTCTACGGACGCGCGAACACGTACTACACGACGCTGTACGACGTCACAGAGCCGCAGGGCTGCCTGACGGTCGCGCAGCAGACGTACGGCACGGTGCCGGATCAGAGCTCTTCCGTCCAGTGCCGCGCCCTCTCCGTCGCCACCGCGGGCAGCTACCAGATCTACGCGGTCAGCTCGGGCTACAGCGGGATCAGCGGCACGCTCTACAACCCGGACGGCACGGTGGCCTGCACCAACTCCGGATCCACCTGCCACTTCGTGACGCTGGAGGACCCCGAGTACGCCAGCGCGCTCGGTGTCGTCTTCATCGCCGCGAACGAGACGCGCGGCTGCACGGCCACCGGCGACACCGACTTCGCGAGCGGCCCGGCGACGGGCACCTTCGCGGGCCTCGGCGAGGAGTTCTGCCTGACGCTGCCGTCGGCCTCAGGCAAGTCGATCTACGTGTTCAACCAGCCGACGGCGGCGGACGCGAGTGTCGCGCAGGCGGAGATCGTCGACGCGACCGGCGCCCAGCAGTGCCCGAACGCCGACTTCGCCGACGCGACGTGCGCGCTGACCGGGACCGCGCCGTTCTACGCGGTCCTCTCGGCGCAGGCCGCGAACGACGGTTACCGCTTCCTGGTCCAGGAGACGGATCTCACGGCGGGCTGCGCGGTGTGGCCGCAGTCGGGATTCGGCGGATCCGCGGGCCTCACGGAGACGATCACCCCGGTCTCCGACGTCGCCTGCCTGAGCATCCCGGCGAATCAGCACTCGACCGGCGAGATGATCGACTACGCGGACACGTCGAACACGGAGAACGGCGGGATCGCGGTCAACGACCCGAACGGCAACCAGGTCTGCCTCGACCTGACGACCGTGGTCTGCTCGTACACGGCGGGCGTCGCGTACACGGCGCTGCTGTCCAGCACGATCGGCTCCACGTACCAATTGGTGCGCCGCGACGTCTCGCAGACGGCGACCTGCTCCGCTCCGGCATCGACCGCCGTCGGCGGGCCGTCTACCGCGTACGTGCTGACCTCGGACCTCTACGCCGCCTGCGAGCGGGTGACGGCGGCTGCTGCGGACAAGATGTGGTTCGGCGCGCACACGCAGGCCCCGTCGCCGGCAACGGCGGCAGTCGAAGTCACCGACCCGAGCGGAAAGCTCCTGTGTCGGCAGTGGGGAAATTTCTGTGAGTTGACCGGTTCCACGTCATACCAGGTGATCGTGATCGCCTCCGGGTACGCGGGAGTCTCCATCTCGGCGCACGTCGACTCGTGGATCGTGGGCACCGCCTCGGGCTGGGCATCGCAGTGCACCGCGCACCAGTTGTCGTCGAACGGCTGGGCTCCGCTGAGCGGAACGCTGACTGAGAGTTCGACCGCGTACTGTGCCGTGGTCACCCCGGTGGCGGGCGAGCAATTCGCGGCGTACGGCGCTTCTCCGGCAGGTGACGCCGGCCCCGTGTCGTATGTGACCGCGACGAGCGCGGCCAACTGGGGGGACGTTTATCAGCAGTGTGGCGGTGATGACGGATTCGCCTACTGCCAGACCTCGAACCTGGGCACCACCCCGGCTGTACTACTGATCGCTCCCGACATATCGACGACCGCATTGACGCCGGTCCCGTACCTGATCCAGGGCGTCTGCCAGCTGTCCTGCCCAACGCACCCGGCGGCGCCGACGATCTCGTCGATCACGCCGTCCTCCGGTGCGGCCGGGTCGCACCAGGTCGTCGTCAACGGCACCGGCCTGAATCTGGGTACGACCCTGGAACTCGCCAGCGGCGGCATGCCCAGCAACGTGTACAGCTCGCCCGTGTCGGTCAACGCCGCGGGCACCGCGCTGACGATGCTGATCTATACCGGCAACCTCACGCCCGGCGTCTATGACGCGGACCTGGACGGCGCGGGCTACACGACCGGCACGCCGTCGCAGGGCTACCTCCCCGGCGCATACACGGTCACCGCCGCACCGGCCACGGTCACGGGCAGCTTCGTGCCGCTCAACACGGTGCGGATCCTCGACACCCGAAAGGGAATCGGCGCGCCCGAGGCACGCGTCGGCGCGACAGGCCAGGTCAAGCTGCAGGTTGCGGGCGTCGGCGGCGTCCCGGCGAGCGGCGCGAGCGCGGTCCTGGTGAATGTGACCGCGGTGGATTCGACCGCCTCGGGCTTTATCGCGGTCTATCCGGACAGCGAGACCCGCCCCGGCTCCTCCACGGTCAACTTCGGCCCGAACCAGGTCGTGGCCAACCTGGCCGTCGTCCCGCTCGTGGACGGGAAGATCGACCTGTACAACGGCGGTTCGGCTCCCGTCGACATCCTCGCCGACGTGTCCGGTTACTACACGTCCTCGGCCTCGAGTTCGGGCTCGCTGCTGACCACCGTGTCCCCGAGCCGGATCCTGGACACGGCCACCGGCGTCGGCGCACCCAAGGCAGAGGTCGCGCACGGGGTCACGGTCAAGCTCGGCGTCCTCGGCGTCGGCGGGGTCCCGTCCACCGGCGTGACCGCGGTGCTGGTGAACGTCACCGCGACCGGCCCGACCGCCCCGGGGTACCTCGCGGCCTACCCGGACAGCCTGGCCAACCCGGACGTCTCGACGCTGAACTTCGTCGCCGGGCAGACCGTGTCCAACCAGGCGTACGTCAAGGTCATCGACGGGAAGATCGACGTGGTCAACGGCGAGTCCTCCGGCGAGACGAACATCATCGTGGACGTTCTCGGCTACTTCTCGGCGTCCGGCTCGCTCTTCCAGCCCGAGAACACGGTCCGCGTCCTCGACACGCGCAGCGGCCTCGGCGGAAGCGGCGTGTCCGTGGTCGCCGGCGGTGCCGCCGTGCTCAACGTGATGGATCTGCCCGGCGTGCCGAACACAGTCACAGCGGTGGTCCTGAACGTGACGGTCACCCAGGCACAGCAGGCCGGCTCCCTGACCGTCTACGCCGACGGCAGCAGCCGCCCATCGGTCCCGACCTACTCGTACCCGGTGAGCGGGACCATCGCGGGCCTGGTCACCGTGCCGGTGGTGGACGGCGAGGTCGACTTCTACAACGGCTCCTCCGGCACCATCCAGGTCATCGCCGACCTGGCCGGGTACTACCTGAGCTGATCGCTGTTCGGCCCACAACTTAGAGCCGGTAATCCTTAGGGATTGCCGGCTCTATTTGTTTGCTCCGATATCGACGCTGTTGCGCTGGGCCGGGATCAGGATCTGGCTCAGGCGTTCGGGGACGGTTTCCAGGACTAGGGCGGCGGCGCCGCGGACGCCGGCGCTGTCGCCTAGGGAGCTGGGGACTATGCGGAGGTGGGCGTGGGAGGCCATGGTGTTGCGGGCCAGGCTGCGGCGCATGGGGACGAAGAGGGCGTCGCCGGCTGCGGCTAGGTCGCCGCCTACGACGATGAGTTCTGGGTTGAGGAGCATGGCGGTGAAGGCCAGGGCGCGGCCTACGGCTTCGCCGGCGTCTTCTAGGGCGCGTAGGGTGCCGCGGTCGGCTTCGCGTAGGAGTTGGGGGAGGTCGGCGGCGGTTACTGGTCTGCGCCAACTGTTGGCTAGCAGGGCGGCTATGGCCGGGGGGCTGGCTACCGTCTCCAGGCAGCCTCGGTTGCCGCAGCGGCAGAGGACGCCGTGGGGTTCTACGGTCACGTGGCCTAGTTCGCCGGCCAGGCCGCCGCGGCCTTGCAGCATCCTGCCATCGCACAGGACGCCGGCGCCGATGCCGGAGGACAGGCGCAGGTAGACGACGTTGGCGCAGTCGCGGGCCGCGCCGAAGCGGCGTTCGGCTAGGACGCCGGCGTTGGCGTCGTTGATGATTCTGGCGGAGAGGCCGGTGCGGCGGGTCAATTCCTCTGCGGGGCGCATGCCTAGCCAGCCGGGCATGATGCCCTCGGCGTGTAAGGCTCCTGTGTTCTTGTCTACCGGGCAGGCGATACCTAGGCCCAGGCCCAGGATCCGATCCCGGTGGACGCCGACCTCGGCGATCGCGCGGTCGAGGAGGGTCACGGCCGTGCTGAGGGAGCCTTCCGGGTCGTCGTCTACGGGCAGTTGGACGGTCTCGTCCCAGAGGGTTGTTCCGATGAGATCGGTCAGAATCGCGCGCACGTGATCGTGGCCGACGTCCAGGCCGGCGGCGTACGCGGCGCGGGGTTCCAGCGAGAGCAGCTGCGGCGGGCGACCGGTTCGTGCGCTCGATGCGGGGGCTTG
>Ga0302314_10009101_pt1 | contig 17606 bp, 14 predicted proteins | sample III_Palsa_N2_3_FD_200533 | JGI IMG/M metagenome (GOLD analysis project Ga0302314, IMG submission 200533) | Peat permafrost microbial communities from Stordalen Mire near Abisko, Sweden - III_Palsa_N2_3 | ecosystem: Environmental > Terrestrial > Soil > Palsa > Peat permafrost | place: Sweden...
CTGCACACCTTGCGGAAGCATCAGCCCCGAGTTCGGCTCGTAGTACATGCCCTGTGGCGTGGCCATCGGCCGCTGGGTCCTGTATCCGTAGGCCGCGGGAATGGGCGGCGCTTGCGTTATGCCCTGGTAGCCCGGCACGTCTTGCGGGCTCGGACCCGACGTCGACGCGTCCGGGTATGGTGACTGAGTCATAGATTCGTTACTTTCTGCACAGGCCGCATCGACCCCCGCCCATGGCGCGGCCCACGCGGTCCATCTGATTCATGGTGTACTGCCGACTGCTGATCTCTTCGGGGCCGACAGCTCGATGCCGCTCAGCACACCCACACTGATCAACCTTTTGAACCCACTGACCCCGGTCCCCATTGTGCCTGCGACTGGGTCCGTGCCGCGGAAGGCGTGTGTCTGGCTTGGTCACACTAGTAAAGGCATTGTCTCGCCTGGGCTATGCTCCTCTCGTGGGGAAACATGCCTCGGGCCCGCCACCGGACCCGAATGACGAGATCCGCGAGATGTTCCGGGTCGACATCGACGACCGGGCCAAGCGAACCGGGTGGCAGGTCTGCGCCGTCACGGCAGCCGGTGGCCTGTCCGTCTGGGCTATCAGCGCGCTCACGGGGGGGCCTTCTCGGACCTTGGCGTTTCGCACCCGTCGTGCCGATCGCGCTCTATACGGTGTACACGGGCATATTCGCCGTCGTGTTTCTGGCACTCGCACTGGCCGCCAAGACCACTGCGAAGGCGGCACCGCAGTAGCTTTGTTTTTGTGCCCGCCATGGAGGCAACGGCGTCGGCGGACTGCTGGCTGCCGGCTTGCTGGTCGTAGTGTTCGCGCCCGTTTCTCCCCAGCCGCAGTCCTGGCGGATCAACTATACATTCGTCGGCGCAGCTTTCGCAGCGGGCATCTCTGCGGGGATTCTGCGGCGCAGGCGACGACGGACCATGTGGTAAAGAACACCCCGAAGCACTCCGCGATAGTCAGAGTGGCGCGGGCGTCATAGCAGCCCTTGGAAGGCAGGCCGAGTCGCTGCGCTCCACCGTCGACGGCGGCGCTCTCGGACGCGGCCCGATGACTCCTTGACTTATGAACACCGTGACAGCCAGCGTCGCGCGAGCCGAGGCGCGCTCGGTAGATCTCCTGGACCCGAGCGGGCCTCGACAAGGAGCTGTGCATCGTGCTCATGGCAGGGTATAAGCACAGGTCAGCGCGAAAAGTCGCAGTTCGGTCACACTAGACCCTGTCTCGTTGCACCAGGAGTTCCACACCGCTACACGCGGACGCCGCTTCCTCGCAGTCTGCTCGTAGGCAGGCGGGCTACCCCCAATGAACACGCATCACGCGGCGCGCAGTTCCAGCTCGGGCGTAGGCTAATCGGCGGCAGCGTCGCACCCGCGAATCCGCGAAGTCGCGCCGCTGCCGAGACATGATGGTAGAGTTGCATTTAAGTAGGTGTTACTGTATAAGCCCGGCAGGTGAAGCCCGGGTTATCCATTGGTCAGGACATCAAGCGCCGGGCGGCGACCGCTAGAAGCCGCAGGTCAGGGGCATGATGGTCAAGGACCGGTGCGACTAGTAGACCGTCGGGGCTACGTAGAAAAAGCCAGGCAGAGATGATCTGACCTGGCTTTTTGCTTGCATGAAGCCCGTGATACAAATCGAATAGCACGCCGCCCCGCATGGGCGGTGGGGTAGCGGAGCATAATTGTGTGTGAGGACGGTCCGGCGCTCTGAACTGCTGTTTTCTGCCAGTTTGCCGGAGTGGGTGCGCGACCGTCCGGGCTACGCGCTAGTGATCTCCGCACGCTACGTGCCACCTACGTGCCGGTTTTGTTCGAGGCTCCGCCAAATTGATCAGGGTTCGATGATATTCGGATTCGCGACAGCGCTGCAGCTGATTCGATACAGTGGCGGAGGCGACTGAGTGGCCCAGCCCTGTCAGCTCGCCGTGGACTCGCCGATGCCCCCACGTGGGACTTTCGGTGGCCATCCTGATGACCATCTTCTTGATCGCTGCCTTGGTGGGAGGCCTGCCGGGCCTGTGCGGTGTGGTGGTGTACTTGTTGGCGACCAGGCGGCGGTGCCATGTCAGCAGGGCGGTCGGGCTGGCGGGGAATACCTCGGCCCATCGTCGGTGCGGAATGAGCGAGGATAGCGCGCTGAGCCATAGGCGATCTCCAAGGTCGTAGCGGACCCGTGGGATGTGTCGGCGCGGCACTGTGTTTTCATGCCGAAGCACGAGCAGTTCAGCGTCTTTCGCGGTGACACGGCGTACCACGGTGGGGAGAGCACCGAGCACCTTGCGAGTCAGGCGATAGGCCAGCGAGATCAGCATCTCGCCACGATCCCAGTCGCGCTACGCTCGGCGCTCCCGAAGAGCTCAACCGCCACCCACAGTCGTAATTCTGACCCCCACAGGATGCTGTTGTGTCGCCCCCGAGCGCGGTGGATCCCGTTGGTGCGCGCGTCGGCCGATTGTGGCGGCCTTGATCAGCAGGGGGTCTCGTTATTCACGGCTGGGGGCTTGGTGGTTGAGATGGGGTCCATGTACGGTTGGCGGCGTAGTCGGCGAAAGGGATCTGCGCGTGGGCCCGATCGAGGGAAGGGCTCCAGAGGCAGTCAATGTGGTACGCCGAACCACACGGTAGGGCAGTTACCACGGTTTGCCTGAATGTCGCCGGCATCGCCAGGCTCGCTTTCAGTGGCCAAGTCTCATCAGCTTCGATGACCTACGTTATCTCCAGTATCACGGCTACCAGATCAATTTCCAGCTGCTCGGCAGTAGGTAAACGGTACTGCTGACTCAAGCTGGTGCCGATCTGCCATCACTTCGAGCGGTCGCATCGGGATTCCGTCAGCACCGCGGAGGCGAGTTCGCAGGTACGGGCATGCCCGTGGGGTCTCATGAGCATCAAAGTAGAGCGTTGAGTTCAGCGTAGTAGCAGGTTCTTGCACAATAGAAGAAATCCAGTCGGCCGGAAAGCATCGAGCTCCGGCCATTATCGAACGGCACTTTCCCTTTTGAATGAGTGGACAAGGACAAAGTGGTGGGAATTTGAATACTGTGTCATTTCCTGGCTTGAGAGATCGGACGAAAGTCAGGGTACTGGCCAACATGTCGATGAATCTTTCAAGACAAGTATCAGCGTCAGATCACCAGCACTGGGTGCTGGGCCATGAAGACAGGAGACCAGAAGCCCTGCGTCGCAGCATAATCCGTCCAGCTATAACAGTTACCCTGCCTCGCAAACTAGCCGACTTTGGAACTAGGCGGTTGACACGTTACGCCCTCGCCTTGGCGGCCAACGTATGAGCAGGCTGGAGAACAAGCTGGAGCTTGGGCCGCTGCGGATATCGGAGGCCGAGATAGGCGAGGCAGTTCGGCAAGCCCTGACCCGGCGCTACCCAATCAAGGAGTCGGAGTCGATCGGCAGTTATGTATTGCGGCATGCTGAGGCCGAACCAGCGGCGATCGCCATAGCCAGCGGCAGCGCGCGGATCACCTATCGAGATCTTGTGTCAAGGGCCGCGGACACGCGAGATGTGCTGGTGCGCGCCGGATGTCGCGGCGGGGAAACCGTGGCTGTGATCGGCGGTAGAAGCGTTGAGACGGTAGCGATCTTCCTGGCGCTGGAAAGCCTGGGCGCGACGTACGTGCCGATTGAGCAGTCCTGGCCGCAAGCACGTAAACGGACGGTTCTGGAACACAGCCGGGCGACCTATCTGGTGGTCCATGGCGATGTGGGTGCTGAGAGTTTGGCAGCCGATTCGATCGGCACTCTCTGCGAGAGTGTCGTCATTCCGCCGCGCCCCAAAGATGTCCTGGCTCAGGACTGGGATGGGCGGATCGGCGGCGGTAGCGTTCTGCGGGTCTCGTGCGACGGTAGCGAGTTGCGGTATCTGATCTTCACTTCCGGCACAACGGGTTCGCCCAAAGGCGCGGCAGTCGAGCACCGTGGACTGATGAACCATCTGTGGGCCAAGGTTCTGGACCTCGAACTGTCCGGTGACGATGTCGTCGCCTTCACCGCCCCGCTTGCCTTTGACATCTCTATCTGGCAGATGCTTGCGCCCCTGCTCGTCGGCGGATGTGTCGCAGTGCTGGCTGATAGTGATCTGTCCTTTCCCCGCCGCCTGTGCAGCGCGCTGCGGTCCACTGGGGCGACAGTGGCGGAGTTTGTGCCAACTGTCGTCGACTGGTTGGTCAACGGCCTGCGTGACGGCGGCGGTCTGGTCGATCTGCGGTGGCTCATCTCGACCGGCGAGGAACTGCTTCCGGCGCTCGCGGAGCGGGTTGTCGACGCTCTGCCGGACGTGCGCTTACTGAATGCCTACGGTCCGACTGAGTGCTCCGACGATGTCACTCACCACGTGGTGAGCCGAGAGGATCTGCAGGAATCGCGACTCCCGGTCGGCACACCGATCATCAACGCCGCACTTTATGTGCTCTGTCAGGACGGGGATACCTGGCGCGCGGCCAGGACCGGGGAAGTCGGGGAGTTGTTTGTCGGGGGAGTCCCCGTGGGCGCTGGCTACCCGGATGATCCCGGTGCGACTGCTCGCGCCTTCTTCCGGGACGTGTTGGACCCCACATCACCGACCGGTCGGCTCTATCGGACCTGTGATGCGGCGCTCGTGCGCGATGGCAGGATCTACTGCCTCGGCCGCCTGGACCGGCAGGTGAAGATCTCGGGAGTGCGGATGGAGCTCGGTGAGATCGAGACTGTGCTCAGCCGGCACCCGGCGATTCGGCAGTGCGCCGTCGTGGTCGATGACTCCAAGGGACCTGCGGAATTGGTCGCCTACTACGTCGCGATGCCAGGCGCGTTCCTGGAGCGGGACGAGTTGGTCGAGCTATTCTCCGCCGCGCTGCCAGTGGCGATGGTACCTAGCCGCCTGTGCGAGGTTGAAGCACTGCCGCTTTCGCCGAATGGAAAAGTTGATCACACGATATTGAATCAGCGCTTTTCGGCACCGGCCGGCGATTAGCCGATGCCTTTCACAGCACTACAGATGTATCCGATATCGCCACACATATGCATGGGAGGCTTAGTGAATCAGCAGAATTCGGGGCGTGACGTGAAGCTGCGCGGTCTGGCAGAGGATTTGGTTCCGGTACTGGCCGCCAACGCCGCGGACGTGGACCAGTCCGGGTGCTTCCCGGTGTCGGCAGTGGAAGCGTTGCGTGGCAGCGGTCTGTTCGGCCTTTCGGTGCCAGTGGAGTTCGGCGGCCTCGGGGGTACCCTGTCGGACCTGTCCGAAGTGGCTCAGATTCTTGCTTCCGGGTGTCTGTCCACGGCGATGATCTGGGCGATGCACTGCCAGCAGGTCGACTCGGTGGTCAGGTACGGAACGGTTCGATTGTGCGAAGACCTGCTGCCCCGAGTCGCCGCAGGCAAGGCCTATATCGCCTCGGTTACGACGGAACCGACCGGCGGCGGCCACCTTCTGAGCGCACAGGCGTCGTTGGATCAGGCGGGCGAGGAGCTCGTCATGCGCCGAGTAGCTCCCATCGTCACCGGAGGCGAGTACGCAGACGGGTTCCTTGTCACGATGAAGGATTCTGCCAACGCGAGTAGCAATCAGGTCACACTCGTGTATGCGGACCGCTCGCAGCTCGACATCGAGTATCGCGGTCAATGGAACGCCCTCGGCATGCGCGGAACCCGCAGCCTTGGAATGACGCTGTCCGGGCAGTTGCCGCTCCATCAGATCGTCGGCGAGCGGGGCGAGTATCGAACCGTGGCGGTGCAGAGCATGATTCCGCTCGCGCACATAGGCTGGTCGGCCTGTTGGCTCGGGGGTGCGCGAGCCAGGTTGGCGGACGTCGTCGGGCTTGTCCGCTCACCGCGGAGGCCTAAGAGCCTTGATCCGAACTCGCCGCTGACGGCATCGCGGCTGGCCCGGGTCAGGGTTGATCTGGAGCTTGTCAGTGCCTACCTCAACAGCGTCGTCGGTGAAGTCATCGCCCATCGTGCGGAAGGCCACTCGCTGGACAGTCCGGAAACCCAAATACACATCAATACCTTGAAGATATCAGCGGCGGAGCTCACGTTTCGCGCTGTGGATTCGCTGATCGAGTTGACCGGCCTGTCGACCGGCTATTCGCGAGACTCGGCCGTGCCTTTGGAACGGACTTTCCGGGACCTTCGATCAGCCACCCTCAACTACTCGAACGACCGTCTGCTGACCATGAACGGCAGCCTTTCGCTGTTGGACCGGGCCGTACGGCTGGCCTGAGCGGGAATGGAGCCGAGTACCGAACCTCTCCTGAAAGGTGGAGCCGAATGCCCAAGACGTCCCGCTCGTCAGAATTCGACGACGTCGTGCGACAACACCTGCCCGTCCTGGACGAAGGTCAGCCCATTTCCGCGGACGCGTCTCTGGCGAACTTCGGACTGGACTCGCTGCGCACGGTGAGCCTGCTGATCGCGATAGAGGACAGGTTCGAAGTCACCTTCCCCGACGAACTGCTCGCGGGCAACGCGTTCGACACGATCGACACTCTGTGGAGTGCGTTCCAGAACGTGCTCGCAGCAGTCGGGGCCTAGGTGGTCGACATGGATAACAAACAGGAATACGGGATTGGGGACAGGATGGTTCACACGGCAAGCGCACACAAGATGTCACCGGAGGTGGAGCTGGTGCTTCTCCTTTCCACACCGACCCTACGCGAGGTTGAAGTCGAGCGCATTCGGGTACTGGCGCGAGGGATTCTGGACTGGAATCGGGTCTTCGGTATGCTGGTGTTGCACCGAACCAGCGGTATTGCCTGGCAGAACATCGTCGACCACGGGATGCAGCGCGATGTCTTCCGGCCCGTTTTCGCCCTGCGGGAGTTGGAGACGATGTTCAAGGGCGTACGGATCATCGCCGAGGAGCAGATGGATCACACCGTTCCGCTCGTCGAAGAGCTCGAAAAGGCAGGAATTCCCTGCGCGCTCCTCAAGGGTGCCGCCGTGGCGCGCATGGGCTATCGGGAGACCGGCATGCGCATGTTCGGCGACAACGACCTGCTCTTCGACAGGGCGCACCTTGCGGAGGTCGGTGCTCTGCTGAAACAGCAGGGATACCTCCAAGGCGTGTATGACTGGACTACAGGTGCCGCGAAACCAGCCGCACGCCGCGATGTCCTGCTTCATCCGACGACCTCTCACGAAACCTTCCCCTACGTCAAGGCGACCCCGGAAGCCCGGATCTCGAGAATTCACTGTGTCGATGTGCATTTCTCGGTTGACCTGCTGACCAGCAATCACAATGACGATCTCGTCCGAGATCTGTTGTCCCGGCGGATAGAGATCGTCCTGCGCGAAGACTGGCGGTTGTGGACGTTGAGCCAAGAAGACATGTTCATCTTCGTGTGCATCCACTTTCAGCGTGAGGCGTGTAATCGGCGCGAGGCCGAATCACTGAAGGACCTGTTGTTGTGTAAGATTATTGACATAATGGCACTGCTGGAGAGCGCCGAGTACCCTATCGATCTCGGGTCGATGGTGGAGCGGGCGCGGGCGCTGGGCTTTGCCGAAGAGACGTACTTCGCTCTCTCCTACCTCGACGGGCTCTACCCGGGGCGGGTGCCGGGCGAGGTGCTCGCCGCGCTGCGGCCCGATTCGGTGGAGTACCTCGATCAGCTCACATTCAACGCGGAGCCGTTCCACACTTGGGCCGAGCCGATGACGACCCGCTTCTTCAACCCGCTCCGGCTGTTGGAACTGGGCGGGGAATAGGGCCGGGCGGAGGGCGGCGGTCCGCCGCTCCGCCCGCGCCGTCGCGGCCAGCCGTACCGTAGAGGCCGGCCGAACCGATAGTGTTATCCGCCCAGCTCACTGAAGAAACCGTCGATCACTTCCAGGCCGTTCGAGGCGAGGCACTGCGCGTAGACGAATTCCGCCAGTGCCAGGTCGAGCACGCCGAGGCCGAAGGGGGAGAAGATGACGGTCTGGTCCGCCGGAACTTCGAGGTCTGCGGTCAGGACGTCGTGGAGTGTGCCGGCGATGAAATCCCGGTTGCCGGTCAGCTTCTCGGCCAGGTGGGGCGAGGTGTCGGCAGTGAGGCAGTGGTCGATGTCGTCGAGGATGTTGACGCCGCCGAGTACGACCTGTGGGCTCAGGTCGCGTAGCGAGATGTGCAGCACCAGGGGATGGTGGCCGAACAGTGCGGGGTCGGTGACGTGGGGGGAACCCGCCGTCGTGGCGAAGACGATCACGTCGTGGGCCCGGACGAACGCCGCCGGATCGGTGTGGACGCGCACTGGCGTGTCCGGACCGGTGGCGCGGAGGCGGTCGGCGAGGCCCTGTGCGCGGGCGGGGTCGGTGTCGTGCACCCCGATCTCGTCGAACGGCCAGTCCAGGGCCGCCAGGTAGGTGTGGATGTAGCGGGCGATCAGGCCGGCGCCGAAGAATCCGACCCGACCGCGGGAGGTGCGGTCGCGGCCGAGGGTCACGGCGGCGAGGGCCGCCGAGGCCGCTGTCCGGCTGGCACTGATCACCGAGGCCTCCAGGCAGGCTTTCGGATATCCGGTGTCGGTGTCGTTGAGTACTAGGACGGCGGAAGCCCGGGGCAGGCCTTTGGCAGGGTTCTCCGGGTAGCTCGATATCCATTTGATGCCTGCCGCGCTCGTCCGCACGCCGATCGCGGCGGGCAGTGCGATGATCCGGGCTGTGGGGCGGTCCGGGAAGTGCAGGAAGTAGGACGGGGGGTTGACCGTCTCGCCGGAGCCGTGCTGGCGGTAGGTTGCTTCCATCAGGTCGACGATCTGCCGTTCACGATGGGCCAGGACGCGTTGGACGGTGCGGCCGGAGATGACTCCGAATGCGGGGGCCAGGGTGGGTGTGGTCAACTTCTGCCTCGATCAGGGTCGTGGATTGCGGATTGTTGGTCCCAGACCATGGGTTCGGCGGCCGGGGGCCCGAAGTGGTCGATGACCCAGCGGTCGTCGTAGACGGTGTCGAGGTACCTGTCGCCGAGGTCGGGGGCGATGGCCAACGACCTCAGCGACCGGCCGGGGTCATGGCGGCCGAGCCAGCTCATCGCCCCGCTGACGACCGTTCCCGTCGACCCGCCGAACAGGAAGCCTCGAGCGCAGAGGGCGCGGCACGCCCTGATCGTGTCCGTCTCCGACACGCTGACGATGTCGTCGACCAGATCCAGATCGAGTGCCGGGGCGGGTAGGCTGGCGCCGAGGCCCGGGATGAGGCGGGGGCCGGCCGGGCCGCCGAAGTTCACCGACCCGGCGGCGTCGACGGCGACGACGCGGACATTTCTCGCGTTCTGCTTGAAATAGCGCGCGCAGCCCATCAAGGTGCCGCCTGTCCCGGTGCCGACGAACAGCACGTCGAGGTCGGGGAACTCTTTCGCGATCTCCAATGCCGTGGTGTCGTGGTGCACCATCCAGGCTGCCGGGTTCTCGTATTGGTTCAACCAGAGGAATCGCCGGTCGGTTTGGCACAGCTGCCTGACATAGGCCTTCCGCGCGCCCAGCAGTCCGCCTTCGGGATCTTGCTCGTCGATCACGACGACGTTTGTCCCGAGGGCTCTCATCAGGCGCTGCGTGCTCGTATTGCATCGCCGGTCGGTCACGCAGGTGAACTTGAGATTCTTGCTCGAGGCCACGACGCTCAGCGCGATGCCGAGGTTCCCGGAGGACGACTCGACCAGGATCGAGTCAGGCCTCAGCGACCCGTCGTGTTCGGCTGCCGCAATCATGGCCGCCGCTGTGCGCATCTTCACCGATCCGCCGAAGTTGAACCCCTCGCACTTGAGGTGCAGGTCGCGGTGGAGCAGTGGCCGCAGATCGACATAGACCCCTAATTCCAGTAGTTCGTGTGGTGAAGTGATTGTAGGCACCGCTCCTCCTGTTCTTGCTGCTTAAAGCGCTCGCGCCGAGTCCCGGAGCACATAAGTGTCAGGCTCCGAACTCGATGGAGCCGTCGTGCCGGCCGTGCTCGGCGAACCGCCGGAACGCGAGCGCCGCGACCAGCAGCCACCCCACGCCGATGGCTGCTTCGATCGCGGCCTGACCGCCGATCCGGACCAGGGCGTCGCCCGCCAGGAGGTCGCGGACGGCCTGGAGGCCGTGGGTGAGAGGGAGCACCTCGGCCAACTGCCGGACCGGGGTAGGCCAGAACGAGATCGGTACCTGGACTCCGGTCAGCACCATCAGGGTGAGGCCGCTCAGGCTGGAGACCAGGCTGCGCAGGCTCAGCATGCGCAGCACCAAGGCGGCCAAGACGAGTGCAAAACAGTAGGTGGACACCGCGGTCAGCGCCATGATCGGCACGGCGAGCAGGGCGCTCGGCATGGGCAGCGGCACGTCGAAGAGCGGGGCCAGGAGGAACAGCGATACCGTGCTGCAGCTGAGCCCGTCGAGCAACCACTGGACGCTGCGCCCGGTGAATACCCAGAACGGGGCCGTGGGACTGGCCACGAGCAGGGGTAGGGTGCCGGCCATCCGTTCCCAAGCCGTCGAGGAGATGACCTGGGTCGCGGTGTTGGCCACCATGAACACACAGTTGCCGATGAGCAGAAAGCTGGTCTTCCCGGGCGAGCCGAGCAGGCGGCCGAGCAGGGCGAAGAGGCTGACCTGGCACAGGATCCTGATCAGCCAGGCGAATGTCCATGTGCGCCAGGTGTAGATGGCGCGAAAGTCCGCGATCGCACTCATCGATGCGTACCGCAGGACGCGGGCGTGGTCGCGGATTGCCGTAGTCATACCTGGCCCACCGTTCCTTGGCGCCGCAACCGGTTCAGAACTCGGTTGATCATCAAGAGGCCGGTGCCGAAGGCGCCGACTCCCAGGAGCAGAATCACGGCCAGTTGGAACGGGACCCGGGACGGTTGGGCGGTCAGCAGGCTCGCCCGCAGGAGTTCGGACGTCCAGGACAGGAAGACGGCCTTCGAGACTGGCTGGAGCCAGCCGGGTAGATAGGTGATCGGCACGACAGCGCCGCTGAGCACATAGAACGGGTAAGTCAACGAGTTCTGATAGGTCTGTGCGGATCTGCTCAGGACGAAGAGCCCCGCCATGACCGTCGCGGTACCGACCACCGCGATCGTGGTGCAGGCCAGGGTGAGCAGGAAGACCGCCGGGTGGACCACCTGAATGCGGATGCCGAACGCGGCCCAGGCCACCAGGATGCTCTCCGGCAGGCCGAGCAGGCTGATCACCGTGACGGTCATGATCCGGCCGACCACGATGACCGAGAGGGCGGCGGGGGTCGGCACGATCGCCTCGAGGGTTCCTCCCCTCCGCTCGGTGTCGATGATCCCGCCGGAGATGAACACCGCGATGCTCCAGATGGACATCACGGCAGTACCGACGACGGCATACGGGGCCAGGTCCCGGTCGCCGGACTCGACCAGGATCGAGAGGAAGGCTACGGACAACAACGGCAGCGTGACCAGCACCAGCAGATCACCTGGCGAGCGGCGCATCTGCAGCACCTGGAAGCGGGCCGCCGCGAAGAACAGCCGGATCACCGGATCACCAGGCCGCGGTTCCCGATGACGTGCAGGTAGACCTCCTCCAGGGACGGACGCCCGGTGGACATGCTCGTCACGCCGGCGTCGAGGAGCAGACGTAGCACCGCAGCGGCCGCGCCCTCAGCACTCGTCTCCACCAGGATGCTGTCGGGTACCTGTATCCGTACGCTCACGACTCCGGGAAGGGCTTCCAGCCGGGCGATCTCGCTTGCCGGGACGCCCTGAGCAGTGACGCGCTCGTAGGCCGAGAGCCATCGTCCGATGGTGCGGGGGTCCTCGGTGGCCGTCAGCTTTCCGCCGTCGATGAGGGAGACCCGGTCGCAGACTGCTTCGGCCTCCGCCATGTCGTGGGTGGTCAGCAGGACGGTGCGGCCCTCTTCGCGCAGTTCGCCGGTAAGGGTCCGGAACTCCCGGGCGGCGACCGGGTCCATGCCGACCGTCGGCTCGTCCAGGATCACCACCTGAGGGTCGCCGATGAGTCCGCGCGCCAGGTGGAGCCGCTGCTTCATGCCCCGGGAGAACAACTCGACCCGCTCGTCGGCCCGCTCTTTGAGCCCTACCCGTTCCAGCAGTGCCTCCACCCGTGGCCGGGCGGCCGAGGTCGGCTGCCGGTAGAGCGCCGACCAGTACATCAGGTTCTGCCGCGCGGTCAGCCGGGTGTACAGGCCGCGCTCGCCGCCGAAGACGATCCCGATCAGTCTGCGGACTGCGGCGGCGTCGGCGACCACGTCGTGCCCGGCCACCTTCGCCGCGCCCGAGGTCGGCAGCAGCACGGTCGAGAGGATCTTGCACAGCGTGGTCTTGCCGGCGCCGTTCGGTCCGAGCAGCCCGTGGATCTCCCCCGAGCCGATGGTCAGGCTTATGCCGTCCAAGGCCTTGCGCGGCTCGTCCTTACCCCGCCGGTAGGTTCGGTACAGCTGCTGGATTTCAATAATGCTGTGATCGGTGGCGCTCATGCGCGTTTGGTCTCCATCTGCCGCACGAGGCTCGCCGGACGCAGATCGGTCCAGTTCTCGTCGATGTAGGCAGTGCAGTCCTGGCGCCCTGCCGGTCCGTAGGCCGCCGTCCACCCGGCGGGCACCTCGATCTGCTCGGGCCACAATGAATGCTGCCCCTCGTGATTCGTCAACACGAGGTAAACCCCTGACTCGTCGTCAAACGGATTGGGCATCAGATCTCCTTGTCCTTGGCGGGCGCAGGTGCGGTGAGCAGGCTGCGAAGAATCGGTCCGATCTGTCGGACGGGGGCCGCGCTCATGATCTCGTGATGTGAACAACCGACCTGGTGGATCACGACTCCGCCCAGGGCGAGGTCGGCCCAGGCGATCTCCGCCCGGGCCCTGAGTTCGCGGGAGCTCTCCGCCTCGATGCTCACGATCGTCCCGCTGAACACTCGGGAGTCGTGGGTCTGGAGGAGTCCGACGCAGTGGCGGGCGATCACCGACAGTTCGGCGATCCTCGGTTGGGACAGTTCGGACAGGCCGTCGCCGCCGGCGCCGCGAATGGACTCCTCGATGAGCTCGAGCAGGCCTGCCGGCAGGTCGTCCGCAGCCGTCGGCCGTGTTCCCACCATGGGCAGCGCGTCGAACAGCACCAGGGTCCGTACCGCTTCTCCGAGGTCTTCCAGCGCGACCGCCATCTCCTGCGCGGCGACGCCGCCGAAGGACCAGCCCATCAGAGAGTACGGACCCTGAGGCTGCAATCGGCGGATCAGCGCGAGGTAATCCCGGGCCATTTCCCGCAGCGACGCCGGCTTGCGGCCGGCCTGGATGTATCCGCTCGACTGCAATCCGTAGACCGGATGCTCGCTCGGGATGTAGGGCAGAAGCCGTGAATAGCACCAACTCAAGCCACCGGCCGGGTGAATCAGGAAAATGGGATCCAGCCGGCCCGTTGTCCTCAGGGGCAGCAAGGTCGCGAACGAGTCGGCCTGGTCACCGCCGAGCCGTTGGGCCAGGCCGGCGATGGTGGGGGTTTCGAAGAGGGTGCGTAGGGTGATTTCTGTGTGGAGTGTGGTGCGGATGCGGCTGATGAGGCGGGTGGCGAGGAGGGAGTGTCCGCCGAGGTCGAAGAATCCGTCGTCGATGCCGATGTGGTGGAGGCCGAGGGTTTCGGTGAAGAGGGTGTAGAGGATTTCTTCGCGGGGGGTGCGTGGGGGTCTGGAGGTGGTGGAGGTGGTGAACTCGGGTGCGGGTAGGGCTTGTCGGTCGAGTTTTCCGTTGGGGGTCAGGGGAAGTCGGTCGAGTTCGATGATTGCTGTCGGGACCATGTGGTCGGGGAGTGAGGCGGCGGTGTAGCGGCGTAGTTCGGTTGGGTCGAGTGTGTGTGGGTCGGCTGTGACGATGTAGGCGATGAGGTGTTTGTGGCCGGGTTGGTCTTCGCGGGCGATGACGGCTGCTTGGGTGACATGGGGGTGGCGGGTGAGGAGTGCTTCTATCTCGCCGGGTTCGATGCGGAAGCCGCGTATTTTGAGTTGGTCGTCGGAGCGGCCGAGGAATTCCAGTTCTCCGTTGGTGTTCCAGCGTGCGATGTCTCCGGTGCGGTACATGCGTTGGCCGGCGGGTGCGAAGGGGTTGGCGACGAATCGTTGTGCGGTGAGTGCGGGTTGGTTGAGGTAGCCGCGGGCCAGGCCGGCGCCTGCGATGTACAGCTCCCCGGCCACTCCCGGCGCGACCAACCGCAGCGACGCATCCACCACATACACCCGTGTGTTGACTATCGGACGACCGATAGGGACCCGTCCTACGTCCCAGGGCCCTGCGCAATCCCACAGCGTGGCATCGACGGTTGACTCGGTCGGACCATAAGCGTTGAACATCCGACGGCCAGCCGACCACTGCTCCACCAGATCCGAGGAAACGGCCTCTCCGGCGACGATCAGCGTCATGTCCTGCGGAACCGTCTCAGGAGACATAGTCGCCAGCACCGCGGGAGGAATGGTCGCGTGCGTCACGTGCTGATCCGCCAACAACGCGCTCAGCTGCGCGCCGGCGCGCTGATCCGCCGGAGCCAGAATCAGGGCCGCTCCGGTCAGCAGCCCCATGCACAACTCCCATACGGAGGCATCGAAACTCGGCGATGACAGCTGCAATACCCGACTGGTCGCGTCAACCTCGAAGGCTTCAAGCTGGGTGTCCAGCATGCTCGCCAGGCCGGCATGGGACACGACGACCGCCTTGGGGCGACCCGTCGACCCAGACGTATAGATGACATAGGCCGCATTCGATACTGACAACGACCGGGCCCGCTCGCCGTCGGACACGTTCGTGCCAGGCTGACCGGCCACCGCGGCCACCACCGCGGCAGTGTCCGCAAGCACCAGGAGGCCCGCTTGGTGACCCGGCAACTTGGCCCTGTGCTCAGAAGTGGTCAGCACTACGAGCGGACGGGCATCCTCCACCATGAAAGCAATACGCTCATTCGGATACTCCACATCCAGGCAGAGGAAAGCCGCGCCGGCCTTGACTGCCGCCAGGAGTCCCACGATCAGATCAGGCGACCGCGGCAGCGCGAACGCGATGACGTCCTCGGGGCCGGCGCCCAAGGAGATCAGGTGCCGTGCCAGTCGGTTGGCCCGCGCATTGAGATGGGCATAGGTCATCGACACCGTCCCGAACTCCACCGCCGGCTCGTCCGGAGTCCGCGCGGCCTGCTCCTCGAACAGGTCGGCCAGGCAGGCTCCGGGAATCGCGCGCTCGGCGCCGTTCCACTCCAGCAGGACCCGGCGACGCTCCTCCGGCGTGGACACGTCGATCTGCCCGATCTCCAGCCGGGCATCGGCGAGGATCTGTCGAATGATCTCGGTGAACCGGTGGCAGAGCGACTCGATCGTCGAGCGCCGGAAGAGATCGTTCCGATAGCCCAGCCTGCAGCCGAGCTGACCGTCTACCACCGAGGTGGTGAACTCCAGATCGAAGCGTACGACCGGGTCGACCCATGGAATCCGGCGCATCGAGTCGAGGCCGGGATCCGCGGAGCCGGCGGTCCGGCGTTCGCCCTGATTCACGAAGATCACATCGAAGACCGGGTTCCGGCCCGGCTCGCGAGCGGGCTGTACGGCGGCGACGACCTGGTCGAACGAGGCGTCCTGGTGGGCCTGGGCGGAGGTCATCTTGCTGTGGACCAGACGAACGAGTTCCCGGACATCCCGCACAGCGGCCAGGTCGACCCGGAGCGCGGTGGTGTTCGCGAAGAACCCGACCACCTCATTGAGTTCGGGCCGGTCCCGACCTGTGAACACCGTGCCGATGGTGATGTCGGACTGCCCTGAGTACATCGACAGGAGGAACTGGAAGACAGCCGCCACCACACTCGGCACCGCACAGCGCTGGCGCAGCGCGAAATCCTTGAGCGCATTGGTGTCCTGCGCCGACAGCCCGAATAAGACGAAGTCCCCGGCAAAGTCCCCTGCCGTCGGCCGCGGTCGGTCGGTGGGAAGGTCCAAACGCTCGAACCCCGCCAACTCGTCGCGCCAGTACTCCACCTGAGCTGCCACGCCCGCCTGACCGGCCAGTCCGCGCTGTGCGACGGCGAAGTCGGCGAACTGGGTCGGCACAGACGGCAACTCGGCGGTTCGAGCCGAAAGGGCACCCGCATAGAGTGCGGCCAGATCACGCTGCAGGATCCTGAGAGACCACCCATCCGTCAGGATGTGGTGCATGACCAGGATCAGCGCATCGGGGCCACTGTCGAGCCGAACGACTGTCCCTCGGATGGGCGGCGCCGCGGCCAGTGCGAACGGCCGGCCGGCGGCTTCGTCGGCGATGGCCTTGAGATCACCGGTGGCGCCGGCGGTGAGCCAGACCAGTGGAACCTCGAAATCATCCGTCACCAGCTGGCCCGGGACCCCTGCCTCATCCACGGGGAAGCTGGTCCGCAGAATCCGATGCCTGTCCACCAACTCGGCGAGTGCGGCGATCAGGGCCGGTTTCACCACGCCCGAGGAGAACTCCAGCGCCAGGACGATGTTATAACCGACACTGCCCGGATCAAGTTCCTGAAGCCACCAAAGCCGATCCTGCCCGAATGATAGTGGTTTCGCATCGCTGATGTCTTCCACTGACACTGTTCGCCAACTTCCTGATTCGTGCTGCCTTTGCCCTGCCCATTAGTCCGTACGAGTGCTGTCCACCATGACAAGCTGACCGTCGACATAGCAGAAGAGGGACCCCCTGCCAGCGCGGCCTTCCAGGAAACGGATCGCGGGTTCCCCCATTTCGCGTGTGATCTCGCCCAAACACTTGATGGCGTGATCTGTGGGGAAGAACCTCACCTCGAGGACATCGCCGTCCGGGTCGCAGACTGACGGCGTGCCCGAAACATCGACCTCGAAGATCAGCGCCGTGGTGGTCCCGCGGGCATGGGAGCGCACCACATCGGTGCAGTAGGCCAGTCCCCGGACCGACTCGACGCTCAGTCCGGTCTCCTCCCGTACCTCGCGCCCGAGCGCTTCGATCAACGACTCGCCAGGGTCGACCTTTCCTGCGGGCAGCGACCAGGACAGCTGCTCTGACTCATCGCCGCGCTGTCCCACGAGCAGCACTCTGCCCTCGCAGACCGCCAGAGCCCCCACGATGACCGTACGAGTCCACGCGTTCAGGTCGTCCTGCATGTTGGTTCCTTCCAATCACGAAAATGCGGTAGGTCGCCTTACCCTGTTCGGCTCTTGCGCCAGGGCCCGTCGGTCGCTGCCCTCGTTCAGCCGGGTTTCCGGACTCCGCAGGCCATGCCGTCACTGGAGATTCTCACCCGCGAGCCCGCGAGCGCGGCGACATCCGCGTCCAGGTGGATGACCGCGGCGACGCCGGGGTCTTCGAGCGCGGCGGTGACGAGGTGGTTGCGCAGATAATCATGGTGGGCTGCAATCGCCATACGCAGCGGCGTGCCGGGCCAGGAGAACCTGGCTGCCCAGAGCAGGGCGAAGGCATCCATGAGCCGATCGGATCTGAGGTTCACGAGATAGACCGCGTCGGCTCTGAGCTCGCCGACGGCCGCGCACAGGGCGAGCGGGGTGCGCGGGACTTCGAGCAGCGAGACGAGCAGCGCCTCGAACTCCCCAGCCGTATGATGCGGCCCATCTGCCGGTCGGCCGTCTTCTCGGCCGACGTACGCGGGATACAACGTCCTGG
>Ga0302314_10009102_pt1 | contig 17605 bp, 10 predicted proteins | sample III_Palsa_N2_3_FD_200533 | JGI IMG/M metagenome (GOLD analysis project Ga0302314, IMG submission 200533) | Peat permafrost microbial communities from Stordalen Mire near Abisko, Sweden - III_Palsa_N2_3 | ecosystem: Environmental > Terrestrial > Soil > Palsa > Peat permafrost | place: Sweden...
GGCGGAAAGAGTAGCTGAACCCAGGGACCGCCAAGCCTTTTCAGGTGTTGGCGTTTTGATCGATCAGCATTTCAGGAAGAGGTCTGAACATGGCTCCCATTCGCCGCGCGACGGTCTTCGGCGGGACCGGCTTCATCGGCCGCTATGTGGTCAAGCGCCTGGCCCAGCGCGGCGTCACCCTGTCGGTGGTCGGCCGCCACGCCCGGCGCGGCAATTATCTGCAGCCGATGGGCGATGTCGGCCAGATCGTGCTGCTGGACGGCGACATCGGCGACGAGGATTTCGCCGCGGCCGCGATGGAGGGGTCGGACCTGGTCGTCAATCTGGTCGGCATCCTGGCCGAGGGTGGCAAGCAGCGCTTCGATGCCGTGCAGCACCAGGGCGCCGGCCGCCTCGCCCGCCTCGCCGCGGCCGCCGGCGCCGAACGGTTCGTGCAATTCTCGGCGATCGGCGCGGATGGCGCCTCCGCGTCGGGCTATGCCAAATCCAAGGCCGAGGGCGAGGCGGCCGTGCACGCCGCCTTTCCCGCCGCGATCATCCTGCGCCCCTCGATCGTGTTCGGGCCGGAGGATCAATTTTTCAACCGTTTCGCGGCGATGACGCGCCTCTCGCCGTTCCTGCCGCTGATCGGCGGCGGCAAGACCCGGTTTCAGCCGGTCTATGTCGGCGATGTCGCCGACGCGACCATCGCGGCACTCGACCGGCCGGAGGCCCAGGGCCAGACGTACGAGCTGGGCGGCCCGCGCATCTATAGCTTCGCCGAACTGATGCATCTCATGCTGCGCGAGATCGACCGACCAAGCTTTCCCTTGGTCTCGATCCCATTCGGCCTCGCCTCGCTGCAGGCGGCGATCCTGGAACTGCTGCCCGGCAAGCTGCTCACGCGCGACCAGGTGCTGATGCTGAAGCGCGACAATGTCGTCCAGCCTGGCGCCAAGACGCTGGCCGACCTCGGCATCACGCCGACCGCGCCCGAAGTGATCCTGCAAAGCTATCTGGAACGGTTCCGCCGCGGTGGTCGCTTTTCGCCGCGCCACCCGGCATGAGAAGCCGGTTGGCGGGCGTTGGGCGCAATGCTAGAGAGGTTGGAACAAGAACAGCCTATGCGTGAAATCATGCCGTTGGATCGCCCGCTCATCGCCTTGGGCACACTGGCCGCCGCCCTGTCGCTGTTTGCCGCCGATGACGCCCGTGCCGCCGCCAGTTGCGAGCTGCATATGGTCGCCTCGATCCCGGCGAAGCTGTCGGCCCGAAACCAGTTGCTGCTGGATGCGACCATCAACGACGCGCCGGTGACGATCCAGGTCGACACCGGCGCCCAAACCTCGACCATCAGCAAGAAGTTCGCCGTCCGCATGGGCATGGCGATCGAGGAAATGCCAGGCGTCGTCTACGGCCTTACCGGTGAGGCCTTGAACGAAAAGACCCGCGTCCGCACGCTGCGTCTCGGCAATACCGTCAGCGCGAACGAGGCGATGGTCCTGACCCCGGTCGGCGGCGACGGCACCAATGGCGAGCCCGTCGCCTTGTTCGGCGCCGACTATCTGCAGAATTACGACGTCGAGATCGACGCGGCCGGCGGCAAGGTCGCGCTGTTCTCCCATGACCATTGCCCAGGCCAGGTCGTCTATTGGGCGCCCGAGTATTTCAAGTCCAAGATCTACTATGTCGGCGCATCACCGCTGCATCGTCCGACCATGGACATCGCGGTCGACGGCAAGCCGCTGCGCGCCCTGCTCGATACCGGCGCCTATACCGACATCATGCGGCTGGCCGTCGCCACCGACCGGTTCGATCTTTCGCCGGGCGCACCAGACATGCCGAAGATCGGGGAAACCAAGGGCATCGACGGGCGGGCGCTCGAAACCTATCAGCATACGTTCCAGTCGCTGACCTTCGGCGACATCACCCTGCACAACACGCAGATGGTGATCGCGCCGATCAATACCGCCGCCCATGTCGCCAGCATCGGCAGCCGGCTCAATACCGGCATGGGCGATCAGCCCGACGTCTTGATCGGCATGAACCTGCTGAAGAAGCTGCACCTGCTGATCGCCTATAGCGAAAACACGCTCTATTACACGGTCGCCGCGCCGAAGCAGGCGGCCGGCCAGTAGCGCCAACAGCATAAGACGAACCCGAAGGGTCGGCATTTGCCGGCCCTTTTTCTTTACACGCGTAACGAACGGCAGTTTCCAACCCGATCAGGCGCAATTCCGAAGGAAAATTGCGCGTCGGCGGAGATCGCGCGACCGTCCCGTCCATTAAAACCGAATCGGACCCAATGAAAGATCATTTCACGATTCGACTGCCCATTCCTTTGGCATTCTTTGGGCGCATTGCAGAAAATCAGGTCCGATCCGGATCTATAGGCCCATTTTCCCTTTGAGACCGCCGGTTTGCTCCCGTATATGCGATTGAGCCCGGTCACGGCCGGGCGTTTCTCGACCGCATATCCGGAGCGGCCTCATGGCGCAGAAGCTGTTGCAGTTCACCAAGATCGACCAGGCCAATCCGGACAAGCGGACGGCCGAGGACCGTCGTCATGATTTCGACGAGATCTATGCCGCTTTCGCGCCCGATGCCGCCCGGACCCAGGCCTCGCGCTGCTCGCAATGCGGCGTGCCGTTCTGCCAGGTGCATTGCCCGCTCAACAACAACATCCCCGACTGGCTGATGCTGACGGCCGAGGGCCGGTTGGAGGAGGCCTACGAGATCTCGTCGGCCACCAACAACTTCCCGGAAATCTGCGGCCGCATCTGCCCGCAGGACCGGCTGTGCGAAGGCAATTGCGTCATCGAGAAGGGCTTCGAGTCCGTCACGATCGGCTCGGTCGAGAAATTCATCACCGACACGGCGTGGGAGCGCGGCTGGGTCAAGCCGCCGCTGCCGAAGCGCGAGCTGGGTCATTCGGTCGGCATCATCGGTGCCGGCCCCGGCGGCATGGCCGCCGCGATGGAGCTGAGGCGCAAGGGCTTCACCGTCCATGTCTACGACCGCTACGACCGCGTCGGCGGCCTGATGGTCTATGGCATTCCCAACTTCAAGCTGGACAAGGCCGTGGTCGCGCGCCGCCATCAGCTGCTCGAAGCGGCCGGCATCACCTTCCATCTGAATTTCGAAGTGGGCCGCGACAAGACCCTGGCCGAACTGCGCGCCGAGCACGACGCCGTTCTGATCGCGACCGGCGTCTATAAGGCGCGCGACCTGATGGCGCCCGGCGCCGGCCAGGGCGGCATCATCGCGGCGCTGGATTATCTGACCGCGAGCAACCGCCGCGGGTTGGGCGACACGGTCGAGGGCGCCGACCTCGATGCCGCCGGCAAGGATGTCGTCGTCATCGGCGGCGGCGACACGGCGATGGACTGCGTGCGCACCGCCGTGCGCCAGGGCGCCAAGTCGGTGAAGTGCCTCTATCGCCGCGACCGCCGCAACATGCCCGGCTCCCAGCGCGAAGTGAGCCATGCCGAGGAAGAGGGCGTCGAGTTCCTGTGGCTGTCGGCGCCAGAGGCCTTCATGGGCGACGGCGACGTGACCGGCGTGCGCGCCCACTCGATCCATCTGGGCGTCGCCGACAGCTCGGGCCGCCAGATCCCGCAGATGGTCGACGGCAGCGCCGTCACCATCCGCGCCGACCTGGTGATCAAGGCGCTGGGCTTCGACCCGGAGGACGTACCGAAGCTGTTCAAGGCGCCGGAGCTGGCCGTCAGCAAGTGGGGCACGATCAAGGTCAACCACCGCAACCTGATGACCAACATCGACGGCGTGTTCGCCGCCGGCGACATCGTCCGCGGCGCCTCGCTGGTGGTCTGGGCGATCCGCGATGGCCGCGACGCCGCCGACGCCATCGTCCGCTATGTCACCGAACGCCAGGGCGCGGCTGTCGCCGCCGCCGAGTGAAGGAGCTATCGCCATGACCCACGAAATCGAAACGCAAATCGAATCCGGCGAAGCCTTCGCGCTGAACTACAAGATCAATGCGGCGAAGCTGGCGGCCGACGGGCTCTATGACCCGGCCGACGAGCATGACGCCTGCGGCGTGGGCCTGGTCGCGTCGATCGACGGCAAGCCGCGCCGCGCCGTGGTCGAGGCCGCGATCCAGGCGCTGAAGTCGATCTGGCATCGCGGCGCCGTCGATGCCGACGGCAAGACCGGCGACGGCGCCGGCATCCATGTCCAGATCCCGGACGCGTTCTTCCGCGCCCATGTCGCCCGCTCCGGCTCGAACGAGTCGCGCGACCTGCCGCTCGCGGTCGGCATGGTGTTCCTGCCGCGCACCGACCTCGACGGCCAGGAGCGCGCGCGCTCGATCGTCGAGACCGAGATCCTGTCGTTCGGCTATGCCATCTACGGCTGGCGCCAGGTGCCGGTGAACATCGACATCATCGGCGAAAAGGCCAACGCCACCCGGCCCGAGATCGAACAGATCATCATCGCCAACCCGAAGGACAACGGCCGCGAGCAGTTCGAGCGCGACCTCTATATCCTGCGTCGCCGCATCGAAAAGCGCGTGATCGCCGACCAGCTGCGCGACTTCTATATCTGCTCCTTGAGCGCCAACTCGATCATCTACAAGGGCATGTTCCTGGCCGAGCAGGTCACGGCCTTCTATCCGGACCTGTTGGACCCGCGCTTCGAATCCGCCTTCGCGATCTATCACCAGCGCTATTCGACCAACACGTTCCCGACCTGGCCGCTGGCCCAGCCGTTCCGCATGCTGGCGCATAACGGCGAGATCAATACGCTGCGCGGCAACGTCAATTGGATGAAGAGCCACGAGACCCGGATGGCGAGCCCCGCGTTCGAGGGCCATATCGAGGACATCAAGCCGGTCGTCCAGGCCTCGGGCTCGGACTCGGCCGCGCTCGACAATGTGTTCGAGCTGCTGTCGCGTTCCGGCCGGCCGCTGCCGATGGTCAAGGCGCTGATGGTGCCGGAAGCCTGGTCGTCGCGCGAGCAGATGCCGAAGGCGCATCGCGATCTCTATTCCTACTGCAATTCGGTCATGGAGCCGTGGGACGGCCCGGCGGCGCTCGCCATGACCGACGGGCGCTGGGTGTTGGGGGCGACCGACCGCAACGGCCTCCGGCCGATGCGCTATTGCATCACCAAGGACGGCTTGCTGATCACCGGTTCCGAAACCGGCATGGTCCGGGTCGATGAGAGCAACATCGTCGAGAAGGGCCGCCTCGGCCCCGGCCAGATGCTGGGCGTCGACCTGCGCCACGGCCAGCTCTATCGCGACGACGAGCTGAAGGACCTGATGTGCCGCGAGCGGCCGTTCTCCGAGTGGGTGAAGAACATCACCGTGCTCGACAGCCTGATCAAGCAAGGCGGCCCCGAGGCTGCCGAGTTCGATCGGGACGAGCTCAGGCGCCGCCAGGTCGCCATGGGCTGGTCGATGGAGGATCTGGAACTGATCCTGCAGCCGATGACCGAGGAAGGTAAGGAAGCCATCGGCTCCATGGGCGACGATACGCCCTTGGCCGTGCTGTCCGACGTCTATCGCGGGCTGCATCATTTCTTCCGGCAGAATTTCAGCCAGGTCACCAATCCGCCGATCGACAGCTTGCGCGAGCGCCGGGTGATGACGCTGATCACGCGGCTCGGCAATCTCGGCAACATCCTCGACGAGGATGCGACCCAATGCCGGCTGCTGCAACTGGCCTCGCCGGTGCTGACCAATGCCGAATTCCAGGCGATGCGGGACTATATGGGCGCGTCGGCGACCGAAATCGACTGCACGTTCGAGGTCCCGGCCGATGGTCCCGCCACCCAGGAAAAGGTGCTGCGCGACGCGATCGAACGGATCGAGCGCGAGGCGGAGGACGCGGTCCGCGGCGGCTGCAACCATGTCATCCTGTCGGACAAGGCGTCGAGCGCCACCCGCGCAGCCATCCCGATGATCCTGGCCACCGGTGCGGTGCATAGCCATCTGGTCCGCCAGCAGCTGCGCACCTTCACCTCGCTGACCGTGCGCTCGGCCGAATGCCTGGACGTGCATTACTTCGCCGTGCTGATCGGCGTCGGCGCCACGACGGTGAACGCATACCTGGCGCAGGAGACGATCGCCGACCGGCATCGCCGCGGGCTGCTGCAGGGCGTCCGGCTGGAAGACGCGCTCGCCCGCTACAAGAAGGCGGTCGACGACGGCCTGTTGAAGATCATGGCCAAGATGGGCATCGCGGTCATTTCGTCCTACCGCGGCGCCTATAATTTCGAGGCGGTCGGGCTGTCGCGCTCGCTGGTCGCGGAATTCTTCCCGGGCATGACCTCCAAGATCTCCGGCATCGGCCTGCAGGGCATCCAGCTGAAGACGCTGGAGGCGCACGCCCGTGCCCATGCCGAGGATTTCATCGCGCTGCCGGTCGGCGGCTTCTATCGCTTCCGCCAGGGCGGCGAGAAGCACGCGTTCGAAGGCAGCATGATCCATCTGCTGCAGACCGCGGTCGCCAAGGATTCCTACGCGACCTTCAAGAAATACAGCGACGCGATCCGCAAGCAGCCGCCGATCAACCTGCGCGACCTCTTGGACTTCAACTACAAGAAGCCGGCCGTGTCGCTGGATGAGGTCGAATCGATCACCGAGATCCGCAAGCGGCTGATCTCGCCCGGCATTTCGCTGGGCGCGCTCGGGCCCGAGGCGCACGAGACCCTGTCGATCGCCATGAACCGCATCGGCGCCAAGTCGGACTCGGGCGAAGGCGGCGAGGACCCGGCGCGCTACAAGCCGCGCCGCAACGGCGACAATGCGTCGTCGGCGATCAAGCAGGTGGCGTCGAGCCGCTTCGGCGTCACGGCGGAATATCTCAACAATTGCCGTGAGCTGGAGATCAAGGTCGCCCAGGGCGCCAAGCCCGGCGAAGGTGGACAATTGCCAGGCTTCAAGGTCGACGCGCTGATCGCGCGCCTGCGCCATTCGACCGAAGGCGTGGCGCTGATCTCGCCGCCGCCGCATCACGACATCTATTCGATCGAGGATCTGGCCCAGCTGATCTACGACCTGAAGCAGATCAATCCGGACGCCAAGGTCACGGTCAAGCTGGTCGCCCGCTCCGGCATCGGCACGATCGCGGCCGGCGTCGCCAAGGCCAAGGCGGACGTGATCCTGATCTCGGGCCATACCGGCGGTACCGGCGCCAGCCCGCAATCCTCGATCAAGCATGCCGGCATTCCCTGGGAAATGGGCCTGGCCGAGGCGCATCAGGTCCTGGTGCTGAACCGGCTCAGGCATCGCGTCCGGCTCCGGACCGACGGCGGCCTCAAGACCGGCCGCGACATCGTCATCGCGGCGATGCTGGGGGCAGAGGAATTCGGCCTCGGCACCGCCTCGCTCGTCGCCATGGGCTGCATTCTCGTGCGGCAATGCCATTCCAACACCTGCCCGGTCGGCATCTGCACCCAGGACCCGGAACTGCGCCAGAAGTTCGAGGGCAGTCCGGAAAAGGTCGTGAACCTGTTCAGCTTCGTTGCCGAAGAGGTCCGCGAGATCCTGGCTTCGCTCGGCGCCCGTTCGCTGAACGAGATCATCGGCCGCACGGACTTGCTGACCCAGGTCAACCGCGGCTGGGCGCATCTGGACGATCTGGACCTGAACCCGATCCTGGCTCAGGCCGATCCGGGCGACTATCCGCGTTATTGCACGCTCGAGGGCCGCAACGAGGTGCCGGATTCGCTCGACGCGCAGATGCTGCAGGATGCCAAGGCGCTGTTCGACCTCGGCGAAAAGATGCAGCTGACCTACAACACGCGCAACACCCAGCGCGCCGTCGGCACGCGCCTGTCCTCGATGATCACGCGCAAGTTCGGCCAGACCGGGCTGCAGCCGGGCCATATCACCGTCCGTCTGCGCGGCTCGGCCGGCCAGTCGCTAGGCGCCTTCGCGGTCCAGGGCCTGAAGCTCGAGGTCGTGGGCGACGCCAACGACTATGTCGGCAAGGGCCTGTCGGGCGGTACGATCGTGATCCGGCCGATGACGTCGAGCTCGCTCGCGACCAACGAGAACACCATCATCGGCAACACCGTGCTGTACGGCGCCACCTCGGGCCGCTTGTTCGCGGCCGGCCAGGCGGGCGAACGCTTCGCCGTGCGCAACTCCGGTGCCGAAGTCGTGGTCGAGGGCTGCGGCTCGAACGGCTGCGAATACATGACCGGCGGCACCGCCGTGATCCTGGGCGGCGTCGGCGAGAATTTCGGCGCCGGCATGACCGGCGGCATGGCGTTCGTCTATGACCCGGACAACAGGCTGCAAAGCCTGATCAACCCGGAAACCATCGGGCTGCACCGGATCGAGACCGAGCATTGGTCGGACGTGCTGGAAACCCTGGTGCGCGAACACGTGACCGAAACCCAGTCGCGCTTCGCCGAGCAGATCCTGAACGACTGGGCCCGCGAGCTGGCGCATTTCTGGCACGTGGTCCCGAAGGAAATGCTGCATCGCCTGGCGGTGCCGATCTCGGCGGTGGCGGCGGAATAGACGGCGCGCTCCCACCCTTCCGCCATTTTGCCGGAAGGGTGGGAACCCCTACCCCGCCTTCGGCAGCGCCGCGCTGCGGGAGCCCCTCTTCAGCGCCTCGTCGACCGCTTCGACCACGTCGGACAGGCGGAACGGCTTGTTCAGCAGGCGATAGCCGTCACGCACCCAGCTTTCCAGCGCCGTGCCTTCGGTATAGCCGGTGATGAAGACGATCGGCAGGTCCGGCCGGCGGAGCTTGACCGCGGCCGCGACCTCGGCCCCGTTCATCAGCGGCATGCCGAAATCGACGATCATCAAATCGAAACCGGCATCGTCGGTGACCCGCTGCAGCGCATCGACGCCGTTCGGGCTCTCGACCACCTCGTGGCCGAGGCCGCGCAGCACTTCGGCGGCGAATTCGCGCACGTCGGCATCGTCGTCGACCAGCAGAATGCGCGCCGCCGCCGCAGCCGCCACGGTCTCGACCCGTGGCTCGGCCGTGACGGGGGCGGCCGCACTGCGCGGCAGATAGAGATGGATCGACGTGCCCCATTCGGGCTCGCTGTCGATCATCACCGTACCGCCGCCCTGCTTCGCCAGGCCATAGACCATGGAGAGGCCGAGCCCCGTACCTTTGCCGACGCCCTTGGTCGTATAGAAGGGCTCGAACGCGCGTTCCCTGACCTCGGGCGCCATGCCGACGCCATTGTCCGACACGCTGACCAGCACATAGTCGCCGGGTTGCAGATCGGGCGGCATCGCCTCCCCGGCCGCGGCGTTCTGGGTCGAGACGCTCAGGATGCCGCCGGACGGCATGGCATCGCGCGCATTGATCGCCAGATTGAGGATGGCCAGCTCGAATTGCGTCGGATCGGCGGTCGCCGGCCACAGCCCGTCGGCCAGGCGATAATTGACCCGGATCGAAGGCCCCAAGGTCCGGCGCAGCATCTCGTCCATGCCCTGGATCACGTCGTTGGGCGCGATCGCCTGCAAGGCCACGCGCTGATTGCGCGAAAAGGCCAGCATCTGCGCCGTCAGCTTGGCACCGCGCTCGGCTGCCCGGGTGGCCGCGCCCAGCAGACGGGTGACGGCCGGGTCGGTGACGCGCAGCGCCGCCAGTTCGAGCGATCCCAGCACCGCCGCTAGCAGATTGTTGAAATCATGGGCGACGCCACCCGTGAGACGGCCCAGCGCCTCCATCTTCTGCACCTGCTGCAGCGCCTCCTCGGCCCATTCGCGCCGCCGCGTCTCTTCGATCAGGCGCAGCGCACCGGTGCGCTCCGCCTCGGCCCGGCGGATGGCCGTGGTCGTGGCCGCGACCAGCATGGCCGCGGTCAGCAACCCGAGCAGAGCCAGGAAGCCCGTGTGGATGTACCAGGGCCTGAGATAGCTGTTGGCATTGATGCGAAAGGCGACGATGAGCTGCGGGTAATTTCCCAGGCGGCGATAGGCCACGACGCGCGACGCACTATCGAGGCCGGACCGGCCGCTGAACACCGCGTGATCGGTTCCGGCGGCCAGGCGACGATAGACCGGGCCGCTCTTGACCAACTCCTGGGTCGCGTCGGATGCCGCGGGATAGCGCACCAGGATATTGCCGTTCGCGTCCTCCAGCACGGCGACGCCGGTATCGGAGGTTTCCAGGATCGAGCGGTAGAAATTCTCGAAATAGCGGGGCGACAAAGTGACGCCGACCAGACCGGCGAAATCCGCGCCCGGCAATCGGCGCGAGACCGTGAAGCCGGTCGTCCTCGACATTTTCCCGACGAAGGGCTGGCTGACGAACAGCCCCGAGCTGCCGGTCAGCGCATCGGCGTAATAGTCGCGCATGGTGACGTCGTAGGGCTGCATCGGAAAGGCGCGGCTGCTGAGTTGGACCGTACCGTCCGGACCGACCAAAAACACCGATTCCAACTGCGGCATCTGGTGGGCCAGATCGACCAGCCACGCGTGCAGATCGGCCGAGGCGTTGATTTGCGCCCAGTCCATACCCTTGATCCGCGCGGCCACGTCGGTCAGCACCAGATCGTTGGTTTCCAACACTTTTTCCGCATGCTCGGCCAGCACGCCGGTGGTGGTGTCCGTCTGGCGGAACGCATTCGCGGTGATCGTCGTGTAATCGTAGAAGGCGGCGGCGCCCGACAGTAGCAGCAGCATGACGACCGATGCCAGCCGCAGCCGCTTCAGGAGCCGGATCGCATCCTTGACCGGGGGATCGGCCTCTCGCATGCACCCTCCAACACGCTCCTGCCATCCGTATATACCGCACGTTCGAGCCGGAACGAAACCCGACGGGCGCCGCGGCGCATAAGCAATTGAAACCTTAAACGATTATGAAACCGAAAGGGCGCAGACTGGGCCGTCCGCGACGCCGGAACGTCGGCGAATGGGAGAGGCTACGCCATGAACATGCTGAACAATCTCGCGATCCGGGTCAAAATTCCGCTCGGTTTCGCTGTCGTTCTCGTCATCGTCCTGATCCTGGGCAGCGTTTCGATCAACCGGCTGGGTGCGGTCAACGACAATGCCGCGGACGTCCGGGACAATTGGCTGCCCAGCACCGGGCAGATGAGCAAGCTGCTGACCTCGATCTACAGCTACCGCCTGCGCGAGGCGCGCTATCTGCTGGTCGCAGCCGACGGCGGCGATCTGGACAAGGCCAAGGCCGACATCGCGGCCGGCGCCGACCGGATCGCCAAGGCGCGCGAGGCCTATGCCCCGCTGATCGTGCCCGGTACCGAGGACGAGCGCCTGGTCAAGCAGTTCGACAAGGAATGGGCGTTCTATGGTCCGCTGACGGCGAAGATGCTGGACCTGGCGAAGAGCCATGACGCCAAGGGCGCCACCGCCTTCTTCAACGCGGATTCCCGCGAAAGCTTCGATCGCGCCATCAAGTCGCTGAACGACGACAATGATTTCAACGTCCAGGAAGGTCGGAAGGCCGCCGACCGGGGCGCCGCCATCTATGCCTCGACCAAGTGGATCGTGATTCTGGCCATGATCTTCGCCGCCGCGCTGTGCGCGGTGCTGGGCTGGCTGCTGGTCGCCGGCGTGTCCACGCCGATCCAGCGCATTACCGAAGCGATGAAGCGCCTGGCCGGCCATGATCTTTCGACCGAGATCACCGGCCTCGGCCGAGCCGATGAGATCGGTGCCATGGCCGCCGCCGTCCAGATCTTCAAGGACAGCATGATCACGGCCGAGCGCCTGTCCGAGGAGCAGCGCCACGAGCAGATGCTGAAGGAACAGCGCGCCGCCCGGATCGAAGCGATCAACGCCGCCTTCGACAGCCAGGCGAGCGAGGCGCTGAATTTCCTCGCCTCTGCCGCGACCGAACTGCGCGCCACCGCGGGCGGCATGTCGAACAATGCCGATCTCGCCTCCAAGCAAGCGGGCGCCGTCGCGGCCGCGTCGGAGGAAGCCTCGACCAACGTGCAGACCGTGGCGGCCGCGACCGAGGAATTGTCATCCTCGATCCAGGAAATCGCGCGTCAGGTCGTGCAATCCTCGACCATCGCCGGCCAGGCCGTGCAGGAGGCCGCCGCCACCGGCAGCACCATGCAGACCTTGTCGGAAGCGGCCCAGAAGATCGGCGAGGTCGTGCGCCTGATCAACGATATAGCCGGCCAGACCAATCTCCTGGCCTTGAACGCCACGATCGAGGCGGCCCGGGCCGGCGAGGCCGGCAAGGGCTTCGCCGTCGTGGCATCCGAGGTCAAGAACCTGGCGACCCAGACCGCACGCGCGACCGAGGATATCTCGGCCCAGGTCGCCGCCATGCAGAGCTCGACCGGCAATGCCGTCGCCGCGATCGAGCGGATCGACCAGACCATCGGCCGTATGAACGAGATCTCGACCTCGATCGCCGCCGCCATGGAGGAACAGGGGGCAGCCACCCAGGAGATCGCGCGCAACGTCCAGGAGGCGGCGCGCGGCACGACGGAAGTGTCGAGCAACATCACCGGCCTGAACCAGAGCGTGGAAGAGACCGGCGCCGCCTCGGTCGAGGTGCTGGGTGCCGCCGACGAGCTGGGCCAGCAGGCCGAGCAGCTGCGCGCCCGGGTCGGCACCTTCCTGGCCGATATCCGCAGCGCCTGATCCACGGAGCGACCCGTCCGCCCGGCCGGGCGGACGGCGCCTTCCCTCCGTCCTTGAGAGGACCCAGGCATGGGATTTCGGCTTTCGGCCTTGTTCGCGTGCCTGCTGTTTCTGCCCTGGTCCGGATCGGCCCAGACCATCGAGGGGCATTTCCGCAGCCGCCCGCCCGAGATGGTCGTTGCCGCCGACGGCACCCTGTCCGGCCCGATCAAAGATGTGATCGAGGCCGCGGCTCGCCCGCTGGGGCTGACGATCCACTGGCAGGTCGTGCCCTTCGCCCGCAGCCTGGATGCGCTCAACAATGGCGAACCGGTCCTGGTCCCGCGCCTTCGGGTCGATCCGGAACGGGCCGGCTATGTTCGCTATCTGGGGCCGATCGTGGTCCAGCGTCGTCTGGTCAAGATCGCCGCCCGCCCGGCCCAGGCCGCGACGATCCGCAACTACGGCGACCTGAAGCCGCTGCGCATCGCGACCCTGCGCGGTTCGGCGACCTTTGCCCAGTTCGACGAGGATGGCTCGATCGACAAGGAGGTCATGACCGATGATGGCGGCCGGGCACGCCTGCTGCAGGGCGGCCGGGTCGATGCCATCGTCAGCAGCGATCCCACAACCTTGAAACAGGCATTCGAGGCGATTGGCTTCGCGGACTGGGCCTGGGCGCCCTATCAGATCAGCCTCGATTCCGGCAATTATTACGGCATCGCCCGAAACGGACCGCTCGCCGCCTCGGCCGCCGCTCTCGACCAGGCGCTGCAGCATCTGGTCGAGAGCGGCGAGGTTGCCCGGATCTATCGGGGCTACGGCCTCAACCCCGATAATTTCGTGGACTGAGCCCGGCGCCCGCCGGTCAGTCTCTGCTGGTACTCGGGCGGCATCCGGCGCTAGTTTGGTGCCAGACCAGCCCCGGAAGCCGCCCCGCCGCCATGCGTATCCTGTACCACATCCCGCTCGACCCCTTTTCCCGCAAGGTCCGCGTCGTCCTCAAGGAAAAGAACCTGGAGTTCGAGCTGCAGCACGAGCGCGTGTGGGACCGGCGGCCGGAATTCCTGCAGATGAACCCGGCGGCCGAAGTGCCGGTGCTGGTCGAAGCCGACGGCACGCCGATCGCCGACAGCGGCGTCATTTGCGAATATCTGGAAGAGGTCTATCGCGACCGCCTGCTGCTGGGCATCGACGCGATCGACCGCGCCGAAGTGCGCCGCCTGATCGCCTGGTTCGATCAGAAGATGAACCGCGAAGTGACGCAGAATCTGGTCGGCGAGAAGATGCTGAAGCGCCAGCTGGGCTATGGCACGCCCAGCAGCGCCGCCATCCGCGCCGGCCATGCCAACATCCACTATCACCTGGATTACATCGCTTTCCTGGTCGAGCGCCGTCGCTGGCTGGCCGGCGATCATTTCTCGCTGGCCGACATCGCCGCCGCCGCCCATTTCTCGGTGCTGGATTACGTCGGCGACGTGCCCTGGGGCAGCCACGAGCTGGCCAAGGACTGGTACGCCCGCATCAAGTCGCGGCCCAGCTTCCGCCCGCTGCTGGCCGACCATATCCCCGGCAACCCACCGCCGGAGCATTACACGGACCTGGATTTTTAGGGACGAGGTGCCACGATGCCCCGCATCTCCGGCCTGCTCGAAACCGCGCTCTATGTCGCCGACATGCCGCGCGCGGTCGCGTTCTTCAAGGACATACTGCGGCTGAAGCCCATGCTATCCGGCGAACGGCTGACCGCCTTCGACGTCGGACGCCAGGGCGTGCTGCTGCTGTTTCTCGAGGGCGGCTCCGTCGCCGACATGCCGGGGCCGCACGGCGTCGTCCCCGGCCATGACGGCCAGGGCCCGGTCCATATGGCGCTCGCGATCGAGGCCGACCATTACGAACCCTGGCGCGCCCGCCTGGCCGAGCACGGCATCGCCTTGCGCGGCGAGGTCGCCTGGCCCCGGGGCGGACACAGCCTGTATTTCGACGATCCCGACGGCCATCTGATCGAACTGGCGACGCCGGGACTCTGGCCGAACTACTAGACCGGACTTTCCAGCCGGTCGCGCTTGGCCAGCGACGGGAAGGCGCGCATCCACAGCAGGACCACCAGCAAGGTGCCGATGCCGCCGATCAGTGCCGCCGGCACCGCGCCGAACCAGCCGGCGGTGAGACCGGATTCGAACTCACCCAGCTGGTTCGAGGTGCCGATGAAGATGAAATTGACCGCACTCACGCGCCCGCGCATCTCGTCCGGCGTATCGAGCTGCACCAGCGACAGGCGGATGACGACGCTGATCGAGTCCGCCGCCCCCAGCACGACCAGCGCCGCCAGCGATAGCCAGAACGAGGTCGAGAGCGCGAACACGATGGTCGCGAGCCCGAACACCGCGACGGCGGCGAACATGATGCGCCCGACATGGGACTTGAGCGGCATCTGGCCCAGCACCAGCGACATCGACAACGCCCCGACCGCCGGCGCCGAGCGCAACAGGCCCAGCCCCCACGGCCCGATCGCCAGGATATCGTGGGCGAAGATCGGCAGCAGGGCCGTGGCCCCGCCCAGCAGCACCGCAAACAGGTCGAGCGAGATGGCGCCCAGCACCGCCGGCCGGCTGCGGATGAAGGCGACACCTGCGAAGACCGAGGCGAGCGTCACCGGCTCGCGCCGGGGCGGCACCCGCTCCAGCCGGATGAGGCCGATCAGCGCGCAGGACACCAGGAACAGCGTCGCCGAGACGGCATAGACAGTGCCCGGGCTGATGGCATAGAGCAGGCCGCCCACGGCCGGGCCGCAGATGATGGCCGACTGGCTCGCGGTCGACGACCAGGCGAGTGCCCGCGGCAGCAGCTTGGCCGGCACCAGTCCCGGCAGCAACGCCTGCAGCGTCGGGGCCTCGAACGCCCGGGCGCAGCCGATGACGAAGATGGCTGCGAAGATCGGGGCGATGCCCAGGCCGCCGGTGAACCAGGCGATCGCCAGGCCGGCGATGGCGAGCCCTTCGACCACCTGGCACAGCCGCACGATCCCTTGCCGGTCGTAGCGGTCTGCGACCGGCCCCACGACGAAGGCGAGCGCCAGAGCCGGCACGAATTGAGCGAGGCCGACCAGACCCAGCGCGAAGGCACTGCCGGTCAGGCCATAGACCTGCCAGCCGATCGCGACCGCCTGCATCTGAAACGCGACGGTCGAAAACACGCGGGATGCCCAGAACAGGGCGAAGGCGCGGTGGCGCAGCACCGAGGCGGGTGCGGCAAGGTCGGGCGCGGTCGGCAAGGGATCGGCGGACAGGGCAAACAGCTCCGGCGGATCGGGAAAGGGCGTCCGGGTCCCGAGCGTCGCGGGTGGCCGACTTCCGGTCAAGCGGAGTGCACGGAGGGCAGGGCTGCAGCCGAGGCGCGCTGGTCCGGTTGCGACAGTTTTGCCGCTCGCGCCACAAGAAGTTGAACGGTACAACGATAAGATATTAAGATCGTCACATAGGTCTTGCACATAACGCGTTATAGTGCCGCTCTGGCTTATAGTGCTTCAGCGACCGCCGTGCGCCTGTAACGGCCTGAGGAGTCCGGATGTGAAAGAGTTCGTCGAACAAGATGAACTGCCGACCCGCGGATCGAGCCGAATTCTTGTCATCGGCGGCGTGCTTCTTTTGGCGCTGACCATCGTCACGACGGTGTTCACCATTCTGAACGCGCGCGACGAGACCATCGACCGATACCGCCGGGACACGGACACGCTCGGGCTGGCGCTGGCCGACCAGACCAATCGCGTGATGTCGAATGTCGAGATCGTGCTGCAGCAGATCCAGGACCAGATCGGCGCCTACAAGCTCGAAACGCCGGCCGAATTCTCCAACAAGCTGGGCGGCAACGCGTTCGGGCAGATCCTGCGCGAACGGGGCAAGACCCCGGTCCAGATCGACGGCCTGGTTCTGATCGACGCTTCCGGCTTTCTGATCAACTCCTCGACCGAGATGTCGACCACCCCGGTCAACCTGTCCGATCGGGATTATTTCGTCCATTTCCTGAACGATGACGACAAATCCAGCTTCATCGGCCGGCCGGTGCCGAACCGGCTGACGGGCGAACGGGCATTCTACGTCGTGCGCCGGATCAACAGTGCCACAGGCGAGTTCCTGGGCCTGATCCTCGCCCGGATCGAGCTGTCGTCGTTCGAGCGCATCCTGGCCGCCGTGGTGCCGCCCGATGGCGGCACCGTGGCGCTGTTCCGCGGCGACGGCACGATTCTGGCGCGCTCGCCGGAGGGCCAGGCCGCGATCGGTTCCAAGATCTCGTCGGCATCGCCCTGGTGGCGCGTCGTCGAAAAGGGCGGCGGCAGCTATCGGTCGTCCGGCCAGTTCGACGAAGGCGCGCGGATCGTTTCCGTGCATCTGGTCAAGGGCTTTCCGCTCGTCGTCGGCGTGACCGTGTCGGAGGAGGCGGCGCTCAGCGAATGGGTGCGCCAGTCGCTGATGATCGGCGGCGCCTTCCTGATCATCTCGCTCTGCGCCGCCTTCCTGTTCTACTGGTCGCTCCGGCAATTTGGTCAGCTCCAGGCCTCGAGGGCGAAGCTCGCGTCCCATAATTCCGAATTGCGCGACAGCCGGCGCCGGTTCGAGCAGCAGGCGGCCGACATGGTGCATGCCGCCGAGGCGCTGCGGGTCAGCGAATACCGCCTGGAACGGCAGTCGCAGGCGCTGGAAGTGACGCTCAAATACATGGACCAGGGCCTGATGATGGTCGACGCCAACCATCGCGTCGCCGTCTATAACGCCCGGCTGATCCAGATCATGGGCCTGCCCGAAAGCCTGCTGTCGCGCCACCCGAGCTTCGACGAGCTGCTGGCCTATCAGTGGGAGCACAACGAGTTCAGCGAGACCGCGACCGATCTGCAGAGCTTCATCCGCAGCGGCGGCCTGCTGAAACAAGCCCGGATCTACGAGCGTCGCCGCCCCGACGGCCGCATGGTCGAAATCCGCAGCATCCCGCTCCCCGGCGGCGGCGTCGTGCTGACCTATACCGACATCTCCGCCCGGATCGCGGCAGCCGCCGCCCCGGCCGGGTTGCGCGATGGCG
>Ga0302314_10009105_pt1 | contig 17601 bp, 18 predicted proteins | sample III_Palsa_N2_3_FD_200533 | JGI IMG/M metagenome (GOLD analysis project Ga0302314, IMG submission 200533) | Peat permafrost microbial communities from Stordalen Mire near Abisko, Sweden - III_Palsa_N2_3 | ecosystem: Environmental > Terrestrial > Soil > Palsa > Peat permafrost | place: Sweden...
GCGCCAGGCCGGGATGCGCATGTTCCGGGCGGTGATTGTGTTCGGCCTTGCGACTGTGGTGTTCGCCGCCTCGCATCTGCTGTGGCTGTCGTTGCTGGCGCTGGCCATCATGGGCGCGGCGGACATGGTGAGCATGGTGATCCGCATCTCCCTGGTGCAACTGGCCACGCCGGATGCGATGCGCGGCCGGGTCGGCGCGGTGAACTTCTTGTTCGTCAACGCCTCCAGCCAGCTGGGCGAATTCGAGAGCGGCGTCACCGCGGCCCTGTTCGGCGCGATGCCGGCGGCGGTGCTGGGCGGGCTGGGAACCATCGCCGTGGCCCTGCTATGGATGAAGCTGTTTCCGACGCTGCGCCAGGTGGAGCGGCTGGAATAAGAAAAGATTCCTCAGCTTTTCGTCCTGGTCGCCCGCCGCTTCTTCGCCGCCGCCTTTTTTGGAGCGGCGGCTTTTTCGCTCAGCACCTCGCTGACATGCTGCGTGTCTTCCAGGTTCTCGAACTGGTCCGAGATGAGCTGGCCGATTTCGCGGTTGATGCGGCGGATGGCGTCGTAGACCATGCCGATGCTGCGGCGCTGCTTCTCGCGCAGCTTGAGTTTGTCGTCTTCCAGCAGCCCGGATTTTTCCAGGGCCTCGAACGGCAGGGCGGCGATGTACTGGTGGATCTGCTCCACCGAGGTGGCGCCGCGGTCGACGGCTTCCTGGACGAAGTCCTTGAGCAGTTCCAGTCTCTGTACGGCTTTCATTGGGGCTTCCGTCATTTCGTGTAGCGCACGCTAACTCGCCGCGAGTCCGTCTCGCAAGGGGGGCGGCAACGCGAAACTCAGGCGGCCAACTCCATCGCTGCTTCATTGGCCGCCGCGCTCGCAGGCGCGCGCCGGGAAATTTCGCCATTGCCCTGCGGCTCGCTGCGGGTCGGCAGCGACAGCTTGAAAATGCGCTTCCAGGTGCTCAGGGTCTGGCCCAGGAACGAGCCGGTGTTGTAGGGCAGGCCGTACTTCTCGCAGATGGCGCGCACCTGCGGTGAAATTTCGGCGTAGCGGTGCGCCGGCAAATCCGGGAACAGGTGATGCTCGATCTGGAAGCTGAGGTTGCCGCTCATGATGTGCATCAGTCTGCCGCCGCTGAAGTTGGCGGAGCCCAGCAGCTGTCGCACATACCAGTGGCCGCGGGTTTCGCCTTCCAGCACCGACTCCGGAAACTGCTCCACGTCCTCCGGAAAGTGGCCGTTGAAGATGACCGCGCAGGCCCAGACGTTGCGCGCCAGATTGGCGGCGGCGTTGCCGGCGAACACCAGCGGCGCCAGCGGACCGGCCAGGACCGGGAACAGCACATAGTCCTTGGCCAGCTGCTTGCGCATTTTCTTCCACACCGGCTTGAAGTCTTCCTTGAGCTGCGCGGTGGTCTTGGTCTTGTAGATCAGCACTTCCTCGAGTTTGAGGTTCTGCACGGCCACAAAATGCTGGAAGAAGGTATGCAGGATCACCGTCAGCGGCACATTGGCCAGGAAGCGCGGCTCCCACTTCTGCTGCGTGGACATGCGCAGCAGGCCGTAGCCGACGTCGTGGTCCCGGTTGAGCACATTGGTGTAAGTGTGGTGCTCGACGTTGTGGGTCTGCTTCCAGTTCTTGGCGGTATCGGCGGAATCCCAGTCGAAAGTCCTGGAGTTCAGCGTCGGGTCGCCCATCCAGTCGTACTGGCCGTGCATGATGTTGTGTCCGATTTCCATGTTGTCGAGAATCTTCGACAGGGACAGCGCCGCCACGCCCAGCGGCCAGGCCGGCGGAATCATCAGCATCACGCGGCCGCCAATTTCCAGGCGGCGCTGGCGTTTGACCAGGGTGCGGATATAGCTGGCGTCGCGTTCGCCCAGGTCGGCGAGGATGCCGTTGCGGATGGCGTCGAACGCGGCGCCGATGGCCGCGAACTGTTCGGGGTTCAGCTTGCTGAAGTGGCTCATGGTGATATCGCTCTCAAAAGGAATTGGGTTTAGAGATCCATCGTCACGGTGCCCACCGGCACGCTGATGCAGATCTGGATGTCGGCTTCGCCGCTGTCGCTGAGCTGCCCGGTGCGGGTGTCGCGCACCTGGCCGGACAGCTTGCGGCAGGTACAGGTATGGCAGATGCCCATGCGGCAACCGGCTTCCGGCCGCAGGCCGGCGGCCTCGGCCTGGTCAAGCAGGGTGGCGCCATTGTTGGCCGCCAGGCGCTCGCTGCGCGCGAAACGCAGGTCGCCTTCGGCGTTGGCGCTGTCGATTACTACCGGCGCCGCGCTGAAGCTCTCCAGGTGCAGGCGCTCGACTATGCCGTCTTCGGCCCACAGCTGCTGCACGGCTTTCATCATGCCCGGGGGGCCGCACAGGAAGGTGGTCGCAGCGGCATAGTCGGGCACGGCCGCGGCCAGCTGTTCCCGATGGAACAGGCCTTGCAACTCGCCGCACTGCTCGGCTTCGTCGAAGGCGCGCAGCAGCTCCACATTGGGGTAGCGGGCGGCGATGGCGGCCAGCTCGGCGGCGTAGATCAGATCCTTGGCAGCCTTGCAGTAATGCAGGAAAGTGATGCGGCCGGTGTAGCCCTCGTCGCACAGGGTGCGCAGCATCGCCATCACCGGCGTGATGCCGCTGCCGCCGCTGATCAGCAGCACCCGCTCGGGGCGCTGTTCCGGCAAGGCAAAGGAGCCGTCGGCCTGCGACAGGGTTACGACCATGCCGGGGCGTGCGGATTCCCGCAAGAACCTCGAGACGAAGCCGGTAGCGTGGGCCTTGGCGCTCAGTTCGATCTGGCCGTCCGCGGCATGCACCGAGTTGGCCGGCGAATAGCAGCGGCTGCGGCGTACGCCGTCGATTTCCACCGTCAGGCGTACGAACTGGCCGGCGCGGAAACCCTGCCAGTTGGCATTGGGGCGCAGGTTCAGCGTGACGCTGTCCGCGGTCTGGTGGCGCACCGCGGTGACTTCGGCACGCACTTCATGCACTGACCAGGTCGGGTCGAACAGTTCCAGATAGCGATCGACGCCGTGCGGCGTGGTCATCGCGGCAAGCACACGGGAACTCAGGACGCGGCGCAATCCGGTGCTCAGGAGGCTGGTGCTGGGATTCATGGCGACTCTTTTCTGCCTGGAAGTGAACAAGTGTGCACAGTTTGCCCGGGCCGAAAAGGAAAGTCAACACTTGTACACTAAACTTCGTTGACTGATGATGGAAGTCGCAAAAAGCGTATACAGATCAATGGGTGTATAGTGTTCACAGATGTTCATAACATGAGTCCATTCGTGCCCAGCCGCCAGGATTTCCCCCCCGGCGCCACCCCCGAAAGGGAAGAGCCGGCAGCCCGCGGCGCGCGCAAGCAGCGCACCCGCGACGCCCTGCTCGAAGCCGCACTGCGCCTGATGCGCGAGGGCCGCAGCTTCACCGGCCTGAGCCTGCGCGAAGTGACGCGCGAGGCCGGCGTGGTGCCCACCGCGTTCTATCGCCACTTCCACGGCATGGATGAGCTGGGCCTGGCCTTGGTGGAGGAAGGCGGGGTGACCTTGCGCCGCTTGCTGCGCGAGGCGCGGCGCACCGATGTGCAGTTCACCGACATGCTGCGCGGCTCGGTGCAGGTATATAAGCGCTACGTCGAGGACAACCGCCTGCAGTTCCTGTTCATCGCCGGCGAGCGCGCCGGCGGCTCGCCGCAGATCCGCGAGGCGATCCGCCGCGAAGTGACCCATTTCACCAACGAGATGGCGCAGGACCTGCGCGGCCTCAACGCCCTGCCGGGCTTGTCCACTGCCACCCTGCAGATGATTTGCGGTCTGGTGGTCAATAGCATGCTCAACGCTGCCATCGACATCCTCGACCTGCCGCCGAACCAGCCGCAAGCCGAGCGCGAGCTGGTGGACAATTTCGTGCGCCAGTTACGGGTGATCTTCCTCGGTGCGCGGCAGTGGAAGGAAAAGCCAGACGCGTAGCGCAGGGAAAATCAAAAGCTGTCTCGCGCAAAAAAAAATAACAACGAGAATGTTTTTTTGGCGGCTTTGCGTCTTTGCGCGAGATGATTTTGCTTATAGCCTTGTGCCGCCGGTTTCAGGCAGCCACGAAACCGGGCATGCGCGCCGCTTTTGCGTCGAACGTCGCGGTTGCGCCGCAGCCCAGTCGTCGGTTATGAGCCGAGATCAGACAGTCGGTAAAGCCGCAAGCGCTGTCCTTCCAGTGGAACAGAGCCTCTTCCACGGCGGATTCATCTTCAAAAGAAAGGTCGCGGGCCTCAAGCAGTCCGCGCAAGGCAGTCAGGATCGTGCTTTTGTTCAGTTCGTAGCGGCTGCGCAGGACCCATTCGGTTTCGACCAGCACCAGTAACGAGACCAGCACCGGCTCGTCACGGCTCAGAGATCTCTCGATCGTCTGCCGGGCGCGGCGTGTCTGGTCGGCGTCGTCCGCAACGAGCAGGCGCACCAGGACGTTGGTATCGATGCCGAGCATGACCAGAGTTTGCGTCAGCGATTCATCTGCTCAACGGTGACGTGATGCCGCTTGCCGGGTTTGATCATCAGGTCCCGGATGCCCCGGTTCTTGACCCGCACCAGGATCGTGCCGTCCTCCAGCACGGTGAAATGCATTTTGTCCCCGGCCTGTAGGCCGGCAGCGTCGCGCACGGCTTTCGGAATGGTCGCCTGGCCTTTGCTGGTCATGGTAGCGAAAGACATTCAGCATCTCCTTTCTTCCTTTCGATACGCACTATTGTAAGGAATGGTGATGGGGATGTAAAAATACGTGATCGGCACCGGCTTCAGCCGCGCGCTGGCAGGCTCAAGCTGACCCGCAGGCCGCCGCCCTCGCGGTTGGCCAGTGCAATGCGGCCGCCGTGGGCTTCGACGATCTCGCGCGCCAGGGCCAGGCCCAGGCCGGTGCCGCTGCGCTTGGTGGAGTAGAACGGCAGCAGGGCATTGGCCAGCACCTGTTCGTTCATGCCGCTGCCGCGGTCGCGGACCTCGATATGCCAATCTGCGCCGAGGCGCTGGATTTCGAGTTCGACGGCTTCCGCCGCGCCGCCGGCTTCGTGCGCATTTTTCAGCAGGTTGATCAGCACCTGCTCGATCTGGGTGCGGTCGAACCAGCCGTCCTGTTCCGGCAGGGTGCCGGCCAGGCGAAAGCCGCGCTGGCTTTGCAGTGCATCGACAAACGGCGGCCAGGCCACGCGCTCCGGCGCCGGCGTCGGCAGCTTGGCGAAGCTGGCGTAGCCGTCGATGAAGAAGTGCAGGTGTCTGGCGCGCTCGCTGATGGTGGCGAACACCGCCGGCAGGCGCTCGACGTCGCCGCGCCGCGCCAGCTCGGCGCCGGAATGCGCCATCGAGGAAATCGGCGCCAGCGAGTTGTTCAGCTCGTGGCTGATGACGCGGATGACTTTCTTCCAGGTCGCCACTTCCTGGCGCGACAGCTCGCGCGTCATGCGCCGCACCAGGTACAGGCGATGCGGCCGGCCCTGCAGGCTGAAGCCGCGCTGCGACAGGTGAAAGGTCTCTTCGATGCTTTCCAGTTCCAGGGAAAACAGGGCGTCTTCGCCGCCGTTCAGTGCTTCGCGCAGCTGCGGCGGGCAGCCGGCCAGCACCGCGGTGAAGTCCAGGCCGATCAGGCTGCGGCCCTGGTTGAACAGGTGCCGCGAAGCCAGGTTGGCGTAAGCCACGCGCTGGTGCAGATCGACCAGCACCAGCGCCACCGGCGTGTTCTGCACCACCGTGTCGAGCAGCAGCTCGCGTTGCACCAGGTGCTGGCGTTGCTCGCGCAGCACCTGGCCGAGCTGGTTGTGCAGACGCGCCAGATCGCCGAATTCGTCGCGCCGGGTGGCGGACAGGGAAAAGCTGAAATCGCTGTCGCGGTAGCTGGCCACCGCGCCTTGTAGCGCGCGCAGCAGGCGCGTCACCGGGTGGCTCAGGCTTTGACCGAGCCATAGCGCGGCGGGCAGGAGGATGACGCCGGCCAGCGGTATCGCCACGTAAGGATTGCCGATGACGTGGTCGAGCAGTGCGCCGAACAGCGCCGCCGCCGCCGCGGTGGCGCCCAGCAGCAGGGACAATTTACCTTCCAGCGAAAACAGGCGCATCCGCAATCGATCCGGTTGAAATGACTGCGCCGATTGTGGCCTAGCCGCCGGCCAGCCGCTCAGGCTTCCGGCGCGGCCAGCCCGAATTTTTCCATGCGTCGGTACAGCGCCTGGCGGCTCAGGCCCAGTGCCTGGGCGGCGCGGCTGATCACGCCGGAGGCAGCTTTCAGGGCCGCTTCGATCTGCTCGCGGTCGGGTTCGTTGCTGGCGCCCGGCGCGATGTGCCGCGCCGGCAGGTTGAGATCGGCACGGTCGATGATGCCGTCGCGGCACAGCAGGCGCGCCCGCTCCAGCACGTTTTTCAGCTCGCGCACATTGCCGGGCCAGGGGTGGGCCAGTAGCGCGTCCCGCGCCTCGTCCGAGAGCCGGGCGGCGGTGCCGAGAAAGTGCTCGGCCAGCGGCAGGATGTCGTCCTGCCGCTCGCCCAGCGGCGGCAGCACGATCTCGATGACGTTGAGCCGGTAGTACAAATCCTCGCGGAAGGTGCCGGCGGCGATCATCCCGGCCAGCTTGGCGTTGGTGGCGCTGAGCAGGCGCACCTTGACCCGCCGCGTGCGCGAGGAGCCGAGGCGTTCGAACTCGCCGGTTTCCAGCACCCGCAGCAGTTTCACCTGGCTGGCCAGCGGCAGGTTGCCGATCTCGTCGAGGAACAGGGTGCCGCCGTGGGCCAGTTCAAAACGGCCTTCGCGCAGCCGGTTGGCCCCGGTATAGGCGCCGGCCTCGGCGCCGAACAGCTCGGCCTCCACCAGCTCGTTGGGCAGCGCGCCGCAGTTGACCGCGACGAAAGGGCCATCCTTCACCGCCGAGTTGGCGTGGACGATGCCGGCGATCAGTTCCTTGCCGGCGCCATTGGGGCCGGTGATCAGCACCGGCGCGTCGGCGCGGGCCACCTGGCAGGCCAGTTCCACCACCCGCTCCATCGCGGTGGAGCCGTAAACCAGGCCGCGCAGATCGTAACGACCGGCCAGGCGCTCGCGGTGCTTGCGCCGCTCCTGCCGGTAGCGCGCGGCCTCGCGCGCGGTTTCCGCCAGCTCCAGCAGGTTCTCCACCGTCGCCAGCAGGCGGTGATCGTCCCAGGGCTTGGCCAGGTAGTCGGAGGCGCCGGCCTTGACCAGTTCCACCGCGGTCGCCAGGTGGGTCCAGGCAGTGAGCAGGATCACCGGCAGGTCGGCGTGGGTGCTGCGGATGGCGCGGAACAGGGCAGCGCCTTCCTCGCCCGACGTGGTGTCGGCGCTGAAATTCATGTCCTGCACCACCAGGTCGACCGGCTCGCGCGCCAGCAGCGCCAGACCGTCCTGCGGCGTGTTGGCCACATGGGTACGGATCTCGCGCAGCGAGAACAGCAGCGAGAGCGCTTCGCCTACGGCGGGGTTGTCGTCGATGACCAGGGCTGTGCGCATGTCGTTCAGTATTTGCTGTAGGCGGCGCCGACTACGCGCGCAAGGCGCGCGGCCGGTGCCCTATTCTGGGCGAAGCGCGGGCGCGCGTCGCGCTGCTTCAAGCCGCGCGCGTGGCCAGCGCCGGCGGGATCGAGGCGGCGCGCAGCGCCGGCCACAGCACCGCCAGTTGCCCGAGCAGCACCACCGCGACCGCGCCCGACAGCACATAGAGCACGCTCATCCGCGTCATCTCGAAAGCGCTCATCATCCACAGATTGAGTCCCACGGCGAGTCCCACGCCAACCGCTGCACCGGCCGCCGCGATCATCACGTTCTCGGTCTGGAAGTAGGCCAGGATGCCGCGCCGAGTCGCCCCGAGGGCGCGGCGCACACCGATCTGCCGCCGCCGCTGCGTGACCCAGAAGCTGGTCAAGCCGACAATGCCGAAGGCAGTGACGGCCAGCAGCGCGGTACAGACCGCGCCGAGAATCACCGCCACGGCGTGATCGTTACGGTAGGCCAGGGCGCGCACTTCGGCGTAGGGCTGCACCTTGTCCACCACGCGGGCGCGGTTGATCTCGAACAGCTTCTTCTGCGCCAGCTGGATCACGGCGTCCAGCTGCCCGGGCTGCGTGCGCACCAAGTAGTGAGTGCCTTGCGCCAGGAAGTGGTAAGGCTGCAGCATGGAATTTTCCACGAACTTTTCGCTCCAGCTGTTCGAAACCCAGGGGACTTGCAGCCGCTCGACGATGCCGACGATGGTGACCGGCCGCTTGTCGACATAGACGGTCTTGCCCAGGCCCGATTGCTCGGGAAACAGTTTTTCGGCCAGCGCCTTGGTGACGATCATCGCAGGCGGCTCGACCTGGTCGTCCCCGTTGCGATCGGTGACTTCGTCGGCGCTGAAGTTGCGGCCGGCGACGAGCTTGAGGCCGAGCGTGTTCAGCGTGTGCTCGTCGGCGAAGTACAGGGCGCTGTGGGCGGTGCTGGTCTTCTGCTCCGGTTTCAGGTTGACGCTTTCGCTCCAGCCGCCGCCGCGCAGCGGAAAGCTGTTGGAGGCGTAGGCGTCAACCACGCCCGGCAGGCTGCGCAGCGCCGCCAGATCGCCGGCGAGGCGGGCGCCGAGATCATCGGGATTGCCGACCCACTGGTTGTTTATGGTGAACACATGGTCCTCGTCGACTCCGCTCGGGCGCGCCATCAGCGACAGGCGCTGCTGGATGATGAACAGCGCATTGCACAGGATCGCCAGGGTCACCGCCATCTGCAGGGCGATGAGGAAGGCGCCGACCTTGTTGCGGCGCATGGCGGAAAGAATCGGACGGATCTGCATGGGGATCTCCTGAGAACTAGTTGGCCTTGAGCTGCCAGGCCGGCTGCACCTGCATGGCGCGCCAGGTCGGATAAAGTCCGGCGAGCACCGTCGCCACCACGGCGAGCAGCAGGGCGATGACGACATTCCCCGCATCGAGGTGCGCCATGCGTGCCAGGTCCTCGCTCAGCAGGGCGCGCACGCCGAGCAGGCCGAGCGCGGTCAGCGCCAGGCCGAGCAGGCCGCCGGCCAGCCCGATCACCCCGCTCTCCACCAGGCATTGGAGGAACACCGCCCGCCGATTCGCTCCCAGCGCGCGCCGCACCCCGGTCTCGGCGGCGCGACCCATGAACTTGGCCAGCATCAGGCCCACGGCGTTGACCTGGCAGACGAACAGGAAGCCGAACGACACCAGCACCAGGATGCGCGACTCGTCCGGCACCACTTTCTCCACCACCATCCATTCGCGCGAATTGTGCAGCCGGGTCAGCGGCGCCCAATGGAAGCGGCCGCTGCGCTGCTGCTCCGCGGCGTAGTTGTCGAGAAAGCTGCGATAGCGCTGTGCCTGCGCCGCGTCCGGCAGCTCCGCCCAGAACTGGATCCAGATGCATTCGGACTGCAAGTGCCCGTCCCAGCCGGGCAGGCGGCTGTCGTAGCAGTTGTTGTTGCCCCAGGTGGTCATGTGCCGGTCGATGGCCAGGGTGAACGGCAGGAACACATCCTCCACCTCGTCGAAGGTGCCGGATATCACGTCGTAGACGCGCGGCTCCGGCGCCCAGTGGTCGAGCACCCCGACGATGCGGTAGTCATGCTGGTCCAGGTTGATGGTGTTGCCGACGCTGTTGGCGCCGCCGAACAGCTTGTCGTTGAGCTTCCTGCTGATCACCACTACCTCGCTGCGTCCCTCGTCGTCGGCCGCGCCCCAGGCATTGCCGTATTCGAAGGGCACGTCGAACATCTCGAAGAAATCGGCATAGGTGGCGCGCGCCGGGACCTGGAAGGGTTGCAGCTGCGGGTCCGCCGGCGTCAGGGCGAAGCCGACCTGGTACATCGCGGCCTGGCGCGTCGCCTGGTGCGCGCGCATCAGCGCCATGGCGTCGACGTAGTTCAGCTGGTCCTGCTCCGGCTCGCTGCTCTTGCTGTGTGCGTCCGGTCCCCAGTTATCGATCACCGGCACGAACAGCTGCGAGGACTTCTGCGGGATCGGATCGCCCGACATGGTGCGGAACAGGGTCAGCATGGTCATCGAGGCGCCGATGCCCAGGCCAATGGCGAGAACCATCAGCAGGGTCAGCGCCGGGTTGCGGCGCAGGCTGCGCAGGGCCAGCCAGACGTAGTAGCGGAACATGGCGCCTCCTAGGCGGCGGACTGGGCGTGGGCGGCGGCGTGTACGCCGTGGAAGCGCGGTTCCTCGGTCAGGTCCACCACCTGGCCGTCGATGATGTGGACGTTGCGCTGCGCCCGCACCGCCAGCTCCGGATCATGGGTGACCATGACGATGGTGGCGCCTTCGCGGTGGATGCCCTCGAGCAGTTCCATCACGCCGCGCGCCATCTGCGTGTCGAGATTGCCGGTGGGCTCGTCGGCGAGCAGCAGGCGCGGGCTGCCGGCCAGGGCGCGCGCGATCGCCACGCGCTGCTGCTGGCCGCCGGACAGCTCGGCGGGGTAGTGCCGCGCCCGGGCCGATAGGCCGACCCGTTCCAGCGACTCGCCGATGCGCTTCTTGCGCTCGGCGCCGCCCATGCGCCGGTAGCGCAGCGGCACGTCGATGTTGTCGAACACATTGAGATCGGGAATCAGGTTGAAAGCCTGGAAGATGAAGCCGATCTTCTCGTTGCGGATGCGCGAGCGCGCATCGTCGCTGAGCTGGCTGACGTCGACGCCGTCGAGGTGATAGTGGCCGCCGGTGGGCGTTTCCAGCAGGCCCGCCACGTTGAGGAAAGTGGTCTTGCCGGAGCCGGACGGACCGGTGACGGCGACGAACTCGCCTTCCTTGACGTGCAGGGAGAAGTCGCGCAGGGCATAGGTCTCCACCACTTCGGTGCGGTAGACCTTGGCCAGGTGGGTCATCTTCAGCATGTGGTCAATCCTTTGTGCAGGTGTTCGGGGCTGGGAGGCTGCGCCACCGTGATGGCTCGCGCCGCCGGTGCATGCGCGTGCTGGGCGCCGCGCGCCGCCAGCTGCCATTGCGGCGATTCCATGATCTGCCGCGAGGGCGCGGCGAGCTGCGCCAGGTATTGCGCCGGCGCCGGTTGGCCGGCGACCAGCGCGATAAAGAAAGCGGCGTGAGCCGCGGCCGCCGTGGCCAGGCCGCCGCCGACCATCAGAAATCCCTGCTTGTTCATGCCCTGTTTGCTCATGACATTCTCCTGTGTTTCCGGTGTTTCATTGAAGAAATTGGTCGGCGCCGCTCAATGGCTGATCGCCACGCTCGGCGCGTTGTTGAAAATATCGGTGCCGGAGGTGACGATGCGCTCGCCCGGCTGCAAGCCTTCGAGTATCTCCACCGACTCCAGGCTGCTGGCGCCGGCGCGGATCGGGCGCCGCTCCGCCAGGCCATCCTTGACCACGTAGGCGAAGTGCCCGCCTTCCGAATCCAGCCAGGGGCCGCGCGGCACCATCAGCACGTCCTGGCGCTGGTCGAGCACCACCCGCACCGCCAGGCGCTGGTTCTGGCGCAGGCCTTCCGGCGTGCCGGCGGCGAAGCGCACCCGCGCCGCCACCTCGCCGTTCACCACTTCCGGCGAGACCGCGCTGACGGCGCCGTCCCAGTTGTTGCCGGCGCCGCTGATCCGCGCCGGCATTGCCACCGCCAGGTCGCGTGCCTCGCTTTCCGGCACTTTCATTTCCAGTTCGAGGGCGCGCAGGTCGATCACCGTCAGCAGCGGCGCCTCGGGCGCCACGCTGGCGCGCTCCGTGGTCAGCAGCTGCCCGATCTGGCCGGTGACGGGCGAGCGCAGCTGCAGCGCAAGCACCTGGCGTTGCAGCTCGGCCACCAGCAGTTGCTCGCGGTCGCGCGCCAGCTTCTTGCTCTGCACGTCGAAGCGCAGCTGCTCCGGCTCCAGTGCCAGCTCCTTGCGCGCGTGCTCCAGGTCGAAGTCGGCTTTTTCCAATGTATCCTTGGCGCGCAGCAGGGACAGCTCGGAGTAGGCGCCTTCCTGGAACGCCTTCTGGCTGCGCTGCACTTCGCGCGCGGCGGTGTGCTCGTCGACCTGGGAGCGGTCGAAATTCTCCTGCACCGTCATCTGCTGCCGGTGCGCATCGAGTTGGGCTCGCTGGTAGTCCACCTCGAAGCCGCCCAGGGCCGCCTGCTCCTGCGCCAGCTTGCTGGACAGCTCCGGACTGTCGATGATGGCCAGCACATCGTTCTGCTGCACCCGGTCGCCGGCGTGAACCTTGAGCATGACGATGCCGGCGGAGGGCGCGTACAGCGTAGGGCTGTCCGCCGCCACCACCTGCGCTTCGGCGGCGATGTCGCGGGTGAAGTCGCCGCGGCTGACGGTGCCGAAGCCGAGCCGCGAGGCGCTCACCGAAGACTGCGCCGACATCAGCCGGGCGATGCCGGGCGCGGCCAGGGCGATCAGCCCGAGCGCCACCACGGCCGCCGCGATCCAGGGCGCCCGCCGGCGCCAGCTGCCGGCGCCGGCGAGTACCACATCCTGGGCTGAAGTATCACGAAACATCGCAGGGCCTCCCGGCCGGGTGAAACAAGTTACGAGACTGATAAGCGCAAGCCCCGTGCCGTGCCGATGCGCAGTTCAACATATTGATAATATTCATGTTTATTATTTCGCGCCGTCGGCGGATGTGTCCGCGGACAGACCGCCGGACACGGCGGACGGAGCGGCCGGGCCGCTCACCAGGAATTCGTCGACGGCACCCAGATCGGCCTCGCTGAGCCGCCCGGCGAGCTGCTTCAGGGTCAGCGAACTGGTCAGGTAGTCGTAGCGCGACTGGTAATAGCTGCGCAGCGTGTCGTAGTAATTGGTCTGCGCCTGCAGCAGCGAGAACTCGGTGCGGGTGCCGAGTTCCAGGCCGGCGCGATCGGCATCGACCGCCGCCAGATTGGAAGCGACTGCCTGATGGCCGCTGCGGATCTTTTCGATGCCGGATACCACGCCGCGATATGCGTTGTGGGTCTGGTGCTCGACACTGCGGCGCTGGCCTTCGTACACCGCGTGCAGCTGCTGGTAAGTGTTCTTCGCCTGGCGCACCAGGGATGCCACCGTACCGCCCTGGAACAGCGGCCAGTCCACCACCAGGTTGATGTGATCGTCGCGCTCGTTGTCGCCGAACTCGCTGGAGTACTCGGCCTTGTTGACCGAGCCCTGCAACACCAGCGTCGGCAAGCCCTTGGCGCGGTTGGCGCTGATGTCGCGCTGCGCCGCCTGCGCCTGCAAGTCCGCCGCATGCAGCGCGAAGTTGTCCTGCAGGGCGGTCTGCACCCAGTCTTCGGGCTGTGCCGGGTCCGGCGGCGCCAGCGGGATTTCCTCCTTCAGCGGGGCCAGGCCCTGGGTGTCGCGCGCGGTCAGCTCGGCCAGGGCGCGGCGCGCATCGTCCAGCGCCGACTCGGCGTCGATCACGCTGGGCGCGGTGGCGTCGTAAAACGACTGTGCCTCCTTCACGTCGGTCTGCGGCGACAGCCCGTCATCGAGGCGCTTTTGCGCCTGGTGCAGCAGCTCGCCATAGGCATCGCGCTCGAGTTGATTGGTGCGCAGCGTATCGCCCGCGGCCAATACGTTGAAGTACGCGGTGGCGACCCGCAGGATCAGGCTTTGCTGGGCGTCGCGGTAACTGGCCTCGGCCTGGGCCACCTGCAGGTCGGCCTCCACCAGCTTGTGAAACGACTGGAAGCTCCAGATCTGCTGATTCAGGGTCAGGGCGTAGATGGCGGTGTTGCCGGCCACCGGGCCGAGCGAGGTCACCGGCCCGGCGCCCGAGCCCGGAATCGAAAGGCTGGAACTGCCGGCCTCGGCGCGGCTGATCTTGTCGCGCGCCAGGTTGGCGTTGGCGTCGAGCTGCGGAAAAAATGCGGCCAGCGCCTGCGGCCGCGCTTCGATGGCCGCGCCGCGCTGGTACAGGGCCGCTTGCAGCACGGTGTCCTGCGCCTGCGCCTGACGGTAGGCATCGAGCAGGTCGTTGGCCTGGGCGGCGCCAGACGCCGCCCATATTGTGCAAGCCATACCGGTGATCGTGCGCTTTTGCATCGGCTGCCCCTGGTCCGTTGTTGCAGACTTGGAGCAAGCGCCGTACCAGTGGATTAGATATTGATTTTAAAGGATTTTTAATGTAAATCCGGTCCGCCGCACTGTCCGCGGACAGGCCAGCGGACAGCGCGGACAGCGGCGTTCAGCTGTGACTGAAGCCGGCCACCAGGTCCTGGAAGTCACGCACGCTGTCCGCCGCCAGGGCGCGCTGCGCCTGGCGTCGCAGTTCGGCCACGTTCGAATCGATGATGATGCGTTTCACTTCCAGCACGCTGGCCGGATGCATCGAGAACTCCCTCAGGCCCAGACCCAGCAGCAGGCGCGTGTAACGCGGGTCGCCGGCCATCTCGCCACACATTGCCACCGGCACTCCAGCGCGTTCGCCGGCCTCGATGGTCATGCGGATCAGGCGCAGCACCGCCGGGTGCAGCGGGTCGTAGAGATAATTCACTTCCTCGTCGACCCGGTCGATCGCCAGCGTGTACTGGATCAGGTCGTTGGTGCCGATCGAGAAGAAGCGCGCGTGCCGCGCCAGCAGGGGCGCCGCCAGCGCCGCCGCCGGCACTTCAATCATCGCTCCCAGCGGGATGTTGTCGGCGACGGCATAGCCTTCGGCGCGCAGTTGCACCGTGGCGGCGGCGATGATCTGCTGCGCCTGGCGGAATTCCTGCACGCTGGAGATCATCGGCAGCATGATCTGCATGGCGCCGTGGGCGGAGGCGCGCAGCAGCGCCCGCACCTGGCTGCGGAACAGCTCGGGCTCCTTCAGGCACAGGCGGATGGCGCGCAGGCCCAGGGCCGGATTGTTCGGCGTCGGCCCCTGGCGGCTGCCGGAATCGACCTGCTTGTCGGCGCCCAGGTCGAGGGTGCGGATGGTGATAGGGCCTTGCACAGCCGCCACCACCCGCGCATAGGCCTGGTACTGTTCCTCTTCGCCCGGCAGGTCGCGCCGGTTCATGTAGAGGAACTCGGTGCGGTACAGGCCCACGCCTTCGGCGCCGAGCTCGGCGGCGTGGGCAGCATCCTCGCTCATCTCGATGTTGGCCAGCAGCTTGATCTTGACGCCGTCGCGCGAGATGGCCGGCTTGTCGCGCAACTGCGACAGGGCGGCGCGGTCGGCCTGCTGGCGCGTGCGCTTGGCCTGGAAGAAGTCCAGCGCCTGGATGTCCGGATCGGCCAGGGCATGGCCCAGGTCGCCATCGACGATCACCACCTCGCCTTCGCGCAGCAGGCGCCGCGCGGCGTGCAGGCCGACGATGGTGGGAATGCCGAAGCTGCGCGCCAGGATCGCGGTATGCGACAGCGGGCCGCCGTACTCGGTGATGAAGGCCGCTACGCCCTGCTGCGACAGCAGGATGATGTCGGCCGGAGTGACGTCGTCGGCGACAATCACCGGCGGCTCGGCCTGCTCCGCCCGCGATGCCGGCGCGACGCCTTTCTCCTGCTTCAGCAGGATGCGCAGGATGCGCGCGGAGACATGCTGCACGTCGTCCTTGCGCGAGCGCAGGTACGGGTCTTCCATCTGCTCGAACACCGCGGTGAGCGCATCGCGCTGCTTCTTCAGCGCCGCCTCGGCGTTGCACTGCGCACTGCGGATCAGCACCACCACCGCCTCGGTCAGCGAGCGGTCGTCGAGCATCAACAGATGCGTATCGATGAAAGCCGCGATTTCGCCCGGCGTGCCGCCTGGAATCTGCGCGCGGATCTGCCGCAACTGCTCCTTGGCGCGCCGCTGCGCGCCGAAGAAGCGCGTGACCTCATGCTCGATCTCGGACGGCGGCAGCGTGTACTCGGGGATCTCCAGGTCGCCGCCATGCAGGCGCTGCACCCGGCCTATGCCGATGCCGCGGCACACGCCGATGCCGCTGAGCCAGAGACTCATGCCTGGTGCTCCGCGCGGCGCATCTGGCTCACGCTTCCTCCTCGAACCGGTTGGCCACCAGCGCCGCCAGCGCTTCCAGCGCTTCGGCCGCATCCGGCCCTTGCGCCACCAGGGTGATGTGGCTGCCCTGGGCGGCGGCCAGCATCATCACGCCCATGATGCTTTTGCCGCTGACCTCATGGCCGTCCTTGCGCACCCGCACTTCGCTCTGGTGCTTGGCCGCCAGCGTCACCAGCTTGGCGGCGGCGCGCGCATGCAGGCCGAGGCGGTTGACGATGGTGACGGTTTTCTCCAGCGGCGGGTGATCGGTGTTTTTATCCATCTGTTCTCATTCCCTGATGGTGGGCGTGGGGCAGACCACCACGCCACGTTGTCCGCCTTCGACCGCGGCGCGGGTCATCGCCGCCAGGTCGAGCTGCGGATAGTTGAAGATCTTCACCAGCATCGGCAGGTTGATGCCGGCCACCACCGCGGTGTGCGGCGCTTCGGCCAGGCGATTGGCGATATTGCTCGGCGTACTGCCGAAGGCATCGGTGAGCAGCAGCACGCCGGCGCCGCGGTCGAGCCGCTCGATCATGCGCCGCCCCTGCAACAGCAGCACATCGGTAGCCTGCACCCGGCGCACTTCCAGCACGTCGCTGGGCAGCGGCAGTGCGCCGATCATGTCCTCGAGCGTGTCGAGCAGGAAATGACCGAGCTTGCCGTGCGTCACCAGCAGCACGCCGACCCCGGCGCCGCCTTTCATCCAGCCCCCTTCACAGGCCCAGCTCGCGATGCTTGGCGACGACCTGGCCGAAGCGGCCCTGGAACGAAGCGGCGAGCTGCTCGACCAGGTAGACCGAGCGGTGCTGGCCGCCGGTGCAGCCGATCGCCACGGTGACGTAGCTGCGGTCCTGCTGTTGGAACGCCGGCAGCCAGTGCGCCAGGAAGTTGCGGATATCGTCGAGCAGGGCGCCGGTTTCGGCGTGGCTTTCGAGGTATTTTGCCACGGCCTCGTCGCGGCCGGTGAGCGGGCGCAGCTCCGGCACCCAGTGCGGGTTGGGCAGGTTGCGCACGTCGAAGACGAAATCGGCGCCGTCGGGCAGGCCGTTCTTGTAGCCGAACGACAGAAACAGCACCACCAGCCGGACGCTGCCCGCCTCCGGCTGGCGCACGTGGATGGCATTGCGCAGATCGTGCAGGTTCATCGCCGATGTATCGAGCAGATCGTCGGCCAGGGCGGCGACCGGCTCCAGCAGCTTGCGCTCGAGGCGGATCGCCTCCTCCAGCGAAACCTCCGGCCCGGACAGCGGATGCTTGCGCCGCGTCTCGTTGTAGCGGCGCAGGATCACCTGGTCGTCGGCGGTGAGGAACAGCACGTGCGCATGCACGCCCTGCGCGCGCAGCGCCTTGAGCACTTCCGGAAAGGACTTGATCTCCAGCGGGTTGGCGCGCGCGTCGACGCCGATGGCGAACTCGCTGTAGCGCGGCTCCGGATGGCTCACCGCGTGCGCGATCAGCGGCTGCACCAGGTCCAGCGGGATATTGTCGATGCAATAGTAGCCCAGGTCCTCGTAGAGCTTGAGCGCTACGGTCTTGCCGGTGCCGGACAGTCCGCTGACGATGACGAGGCGCATGCAGCCTTTCGGTGGTGACGATTGCCTATTCGGGTTGATCCAGCCGCCGCCGCTGCCGCTCCACCAGATCGTCGTCGGCGCGATAGCCCGACAGGCGCAGCCGGTGGTCGCGGCACGCCGCCTC
>Ga0302314_10009106_pt1 | contig 17600 bp, 13 predicted proteins | sample III_Palsa_N2_3_FD_200533 | JGI IMG/M metagenome (GOLD analysis project Ga0302314, IMG submission 200533) | Peat permafrost microbial communities from Stordalen Mire near Abisko, Sweden - III_Palsa_N2_3 | ecosystem: Environmental > Terrestrial > Soil > Palsa > Peat permafrost | place: Sweden...
CCTGACCATGCAGCAGCGCGCCGACCTGCTGCATGACATCGCCGACCTGCGCACCGAGGACCGCTTCCAGGACGCGATCGCCACCGCCGAGAAGCTCGAGACCCCGGCCGACCGCGCCCAGAGCGAGGGCCAGATCACGCTGCAGCACGATCAGCGCAAGAAGGAGATCGAGACCCAGGTCGCGGCCAGCGCCGACCTCGAGGCGATCAAGCGCCTGGTCACCCCGGCGCAGACCACCTGGGGCATGGCCGGCGACAACGAATGGGCCGAGGCCCTGGTCACCCAGGCCCAGACCCGCATCGGCAGCCAGGTCGATCCGGGCGGCCCGACGCCGACCACGCCGACCACCACGCCCCCGCCCGCGCAGGATCCGGACCAGCCGGTCTCGCAGCTGACCGGCCAGCCAGTGCGCGTCGGCACCGCCCCGGATGCGGCGCCGGACGCGCCGAAGCCGCAGCTGCCCGACCTGCCGCCGATCACCGACACCTACGGCCAGGCCAATGCCGCGGTCGATGCCGCGCTTTTGGCCGATGTGCCCTCGACCGCCATGCAGGCGATCTCGAGCCTCGATCCGCAGGCCATCGAAAGCCGGGCGCTGCGCCATAAGATCGTGTGGTGGTCGCACCGCGACGCGATGATCGTGCGCGCCGTGCAGGGCGCGAAGGTCAAGATGCGCATCCCCAATCCGACCACCAACGACATCTGGGACGTGGTCGGCGCGCAGCCCGAGACGATCGAAGTCTCCAACCCCTCCGGCAGCGTCTCGACCGTGCCGTGGAGCCAGTTCAGCGCCCCGGACATCGCCAAGGTCTTCCAGGCCGCTGCCGATTCGCCCGACGCCACCCCCGAGGACAACGCCACCGCGATCGTCATGTGCCTGCTCGCCGGGGACCTCACCCAGGCCAGCATCCAGTTCAAGACGCACCGCACGATAATGGACGCGGATCTCACCGCCGAGATCGAGGCGCTGCTCGGCCTGGCCCACCGCCACGACCTGATCGACGTGCTGGCCCGCGCCAACCAGGCGATCAAGGTCGGCAACCTGCACGGCATCGAGCTGGCCTTGGCCGAGCTGCACAAGGCCGACAAGACCGTGCAGGCCGGCCTGGCTACCCAGATCCAGTCGCTCGAGCAGGCGCAGCGCATCCTCACCGCCTGGCACAACGCCGCCGCCAATCCCGCGCCGGTCGCCGGCGGGAGCGCGGCCTCCGACCACCTCTCCTTCGACAGCCAGGCCGACCTCGACTCGCTGCCGGATCGCGACGGCAACTGGCAGATCAATGGCGGTGCGATCACCAACCTCAGCGACGGCGCGCGGCTCGGCCGCCACGACCTCGGCACCTGCAAGTCGGCCTCGCTGCGCTTCCTGGTCGCCTCGACCACCGGCTCGGTGGTCATCGACTTCCGAGGTGCGCGCGTCACCCTCGACCTCGCCGCCTCGACCTACGCCACCGGCCCCACCGGCAGCATGCATCCCAAGGGCATCGTCATCATCCCCAAGGTGCCGATCACCGTGCTGCTGAGCCGCAAGGACGACACGCACACCGAGCTGCAGTTCAACAATGGCAGTGAGTCGGCCGAGATCGTGGTCGGCGACCTGGTCGACAGCTTCACCCTGACCGCCCAGGGCGGCGCGGTGATCTCGATCGATGACCTGGACTTCTTCCGCCAGGGCGACGGCAGCTCGATGGCCGACAAGCAGAAGAACCTGCTCGCCACCGGCTGGGAGCCGATCGCGAACGCCTATCTCGACTCCTCGCAGGGCCTCGGCCAGGCGCCGTCGATCGTCATGCCGGCCAGCCCCGGGACTCCCAGCGGCATCGCTGCGGCGCTGCGCGACAACATCACCGGCTACAACTTCGAGGTCAAAGGCGTGGGCAGCCTGAACATCCGCCTGACCAAGCGCAGCGACGCGGCCGAGAACTGGGTCGAGATACCCGTCGATCTGCCGAAGAATCCCACGGAATGGATGAGCATCGACATCCGCTGGACCGACAAGGGCCTGGGCGTGTACGACGGCAAGGGCAACGAGCTCGGCTCCAAGCCCCTGACCGACCACTACGTGGCCCTGGTCATCATGGCCACCAACCAGGCGACCATCGCCACCATTCCCCGCATCGAGTACAAGAGCCCGTGAGCACTCAGCGGCTGTGCCACCCGTCTCAGGGAGGTCAGCTGCTGCCCGACGCACCCGCAGCGGCCACCTTGTCATCACCAGGGGGCCGGGCAGTCTCAACCCACGCCAGGCACGCACGACCGCTGCGGCCTGGCCACCGACCCAGCACCTCAAATCACGCCGGAACCTGATGCCCAAAGTGCACCCCAAGACCTTTGTCGTCGACACCAACGTTCTTCTGCACAATCCGAACGCGCTGTTCGCATTCATCGACAACCATGTGGTCATCCCGATCACCGTCCTGGAGGAGCTCGACAAGTTCAAGACCGCCAACAACGAGCTCGGCCAGAACGCCCGCGAGGTCGCGCGCTCGCTCGACCGCCTGCGTTCGCAAGGCAGCCTGCGCGACGGGGTCGCGACCGCCGAGGGCGGCCTCATCCAGGTGGTGCTCAAGCATGACGAGATCGCCGGGCTCCTGCCCGGGGTCAACGACAACCTGATCCTCGGCTGCGCGCATCTGCTCAAGCGCGAGGGCCACAACGTCTTCTTCGTCTCGAAGGACATCAACGCGCGCATCAAGGGCGACGCGCTCGGCATCCCGAGCGAGGACTTCAAGAACCAGAAGGTCAATGTCGACGAGCTCTATACCGGCTACCTGACGGTGGATGTCTCGGGCGATCGCCTCAACCAGCTGGCGATCGAGGACGCCTTCGATGTCGAGGACCTGATCCCGGACCTGGAATCCAATCCGCTGGTCGCCAACCAGTTCATCCATGTGCGCGACGAGTCCGACCACGACCGCTACCTGATCGGCATGTGGGACATGGAGTCCAAGACCGCGCGGCGCATCGACGATGACCAGGACCAGGTCTTCGGCATCAGCCCGCGCAGCCCCGAGCAGCGCATGGCCTTCGCCCTGCTGCTGGATGACCGCATCAAGCTGGTCTCGCTGATCGGCAGCGCCGGCACCGGCAAGACCCTGCTCGCCCTGGCCTGCGGGCTGTCGAAGGTCATTCACGACGACGACCGCTTCAAGAAGCTCCTGGTCAGCCGCCCGATCATGCCGATGGGCAATGACATCGGCTACCTACCCGGTACCAAGGATGAGAAGCTCGCGCACTGGATGGGGCCGATCTTCGACAACCTGCACTTCCTGCTGGCCAGCGAGGAGCGCGATCCGGATGACGTCATCAAGCGCCTGATCGAGGAGGAGTCGATCACCCTCGAGGCCCTGACCTACATCCGCGGCCGCTCGATCTCGAAGCAGTTCGCGATCGTCGACGAGGCCCAGAACCTGACCCCGCACGAGATGAAGACCATCATCTCGCGCGCCGGCCAGGACACCAAGATCGTGCTCACCGGTGATCCGCACCAGATCGACAATCCCTACCTCGACTCGAACTCCAACGGCCTGACCTTCGTGGTCGAGCGCATGCGCGGCCAGCCCCTGGCCGGCCACGTGACGCTGACCAAGTCCGAGCGCAGCGAGCTCGCCGGGATCGCGGCCAACCTGCTGTAGCCGCTCGGCCGCGCGGTCGCGGCCTGAGCGGCTTATCGCATCACGCTGCTGATGGGGATGCGGAGGTGATCCGGGTCCCGCGCGCGAAAAGCGCGCGGGACCCGGTCGCCTGCGCGACGCTCAGCCTGCACGCGAGACGTAGAGCAGCACGCCCGCGACGATGGCGAAGAACCAGTAGTCGAGCGGGAGGCCTGCCAGCCAGCGCTTATGCCAGGGGATCGCTCCAGCGTTGAAGCGCCGCCAGCCCCAGGCCGGGTTGATGATAAACCACAGGAAGTCCTCGAGGATCCAGAACGCCACCATCGCGCCTACCATACGCGCCTCGAGATGCCACGACCAGCTCCAGGTCGCCAGCGCCGGGAAGTGGAACATCAGTCCCATGAAGGTCAGCATCCAGGCGTGGTAACCGGTCATCGGCCGTCCGCCGAAGAACAGGTCCAGCAGCCAATGCCGCTCGATGCGCCAGGTCGGCAGCTTCGAGGCCCAGCCGTCGGTGCCCTCGATGTGGACCTCGACCTTGGCGAAGACGAAGGCCAGGACGAGGATCCCAATGAGCAGGCCGCAGGTACTGATCAGCGGGTCGTGCACGCTGCAGAGCCTATGCTCCGCGCCGACCATGCACAGCCGGGAAAAACGCGCCTCCAGGCCGTGTCCCGCCGCCGGACGGCGTGCAGACGCGCCAGGCCTTCAGCAGATCGTCATCCATGCCGCCGGCGCCGTGCGCGCATGCTCACGCGCAGGCCCGCCATCGGCCACCGCCCGCTAGCCGCGCGCCGGCGCATGGCCGCCTGCGCGCATCATGGCCGAGCGCTCGCGCAGCAGGCCGTCATGGGCCAGCGGCTGCTCGATGTGGCGTCGGCGCAGCGCTCCGGCGGTGGTGATGAAGCGCTGCGCAAAGGCGCGCGGGATCAGGAAGCGCGCGCCCGAGGCCAGGTGCTCGGCGAGCTCGCCGAGGCGCTCCGGCGCGTAGCGCTGGCTCAGGTTGTAGGTGAACATGCGCCTGCGCGTGCCGCCGCCAAAGGAGGCGTGCAGGAGGTTGTGGTTGAAGATCAGCACATCGCCAGGCACGACCTCGAGGGCGATGTCGGGGAGCTCCGCGCCGCGCATCCCGACCGTCTCGGGATGCATGGCGGCCTCCCCGGACTCCTGGGCGTAGCGGTCATCGATGCGGTGCGTGCCGGGGATGACGCGCAGCGCGCCCTGGGCGCGGGTCAGGGGATCGAGATAGACCAGGATCTTGATGTGGCTGATGCCGCGGTGGCCGCCGTCGCGGTGCCAGTGCGTATCGCCGACGTAGAGGTTGCCGTCGCTGCCCATGTAGTTGAAGTTCTCGCCCAGCAGCGAGCAGGCGGCGCCGTGGATGCGCGGATCCTCGAGCAGCGATGAGAGCTCCTCGCTGTGTTCGATGAAGCAGGGGATGCAGGAGCGCTGCGTGCCGGCATGGGCCATGCCCTGGTGGCCGCCGCCGTGCTGTGTCCACAGCGTCTCGAAGGCCCGGTCGATGGCCGGCATGATGTCGCGCAGCAGTCCGGGCAGGCGCAGGAATCCGAAGACCTCGAAGAAGCGCAGCTGCGCTGCGCTCAGATGCACGTCACCTGCGGAGCTGGCAGGCAGCCCTGCCTGTGCGGAGCGGGTGGCGAGGGGATCGGTGGTGGTAATGGTGTCGGTGTCGGCAGGCATGGCGTCTTTCCTAGCTGGCGTTGGCTGGTAGCGTACGCCTGCGCCGCGGCCGAAGACATGGCCGGGGCGACCACCACCATGTCGCAAACGCCTGTTCCGGAGTCTGGCGTGCTGGCGCGCCTCATCGACCGCACGCTGCGCTGCGAGCTCTTCGACTGCGACGCCACCGTCTGCACCCATCCCTATTCGACCGGCTGGCGCACCGCCCCCTTCATGGTCTGCGCCCAAGGCGTCGGCGTCGACAGCCGTATCGAGTTCAGCGAGCGACCGGCGCTGCTCCTGCGTGACGGCGAGGCTTTCGCCATTCCGGCCGGCGTGCCGCACTGCATCACCATGCTCGCGCCGGTGACGGCCATGAGCTACTGGTCGCATCTGCAATTCACGGTCTTCTCCTGCGTCGATCTGCTCGAGATCCTCGCGCCTCCGATCATCCTCAGCGGTGCGCCCGCCGTGGCGCTGGGCTCGCTCAATCGCGAGCTGGCCCGCTTGAAGCCGGTGAACACCCTCTCCGCGACGGTGCAGCGGCGCATCCTCACCCTGCAGTTGCTTGCCATCCTCATCGACGCCACCACTCCCTCGCCCCATCGCCTGGCGCGACTCTTCGAGATCCAGCGGGTCGCGCCGGCGCTGCAGCTGATCGAGCGCCAGCTGCAGGATTCCGCCCTGGGCATCGCCAGCCTGGGCGCGGTGAGCCGGCTCTCGGCCTCGCGCTTCCGCGCCGTGTTCCGCGCGGCGGTGGGCACCAGCCCGCTCGACTACCTCCAGTCACGGCGCATGCGCCGCGCCGAGCAGCTGCTGCTCGGCGGCGACGAGCGCGTCAAGGCGGTGGCGGCCCTCTGCGGATGGAACGATGAGTTCCACTTCAGCCGCATCTTCAAGCGCGCGCACGGCATGAGTCCCACCGCCTACCGCGAGGCGGGGCGACGCTCGGGCCTGGCGCCGGCCGGCCCTCAGCCCTGAGGCGGCTTCGGAGGAGTGGACGCTGATGGCCGATGCGTGGTGGCTGATGAGCGTCCTGCTCAGCCGATCGCCAGCGCCGTCGGGCTGGTCGCGACCTGCTCGGCCGCACCGCTCCAGGCCGCGACGCGCCAGCGCCGGCCGTCGAACTCGAGGGAAGTCATGCTCTCCACCCAGTCGCCGGAATTGAGATACAGGGCGTCATCATGCTCGAGGACCTTGGCGCAGTGGATGTGGCCGACCACCACCGCCTGGTAGCCGCGCTCGCGTGCCGCCACCCGGCAGGTGTGCTCGAAGTCCTGGACGTGCCCACGGGCGATGGGCAGGCCGCGTACCGTCTGCTGGACCACTCCCACCGGGGCGACCCCGCCCCAGGCGCGCACGCGGTTGAAATGGTCCTGCACGGCCATGGCGCCGTCGTAAATGGCGGTCGCGACCCAGGCCATCCAGCGCGGGATCGCGCACGCCGTCTCGAGCTGGTCGCCATGCATAAACAGCGTGCGGCGTCCGGCCAGCACGCGTTCGGTCTCGTTGACGATGGTGATGCCGGCGAAGGCGCAGCTGCCGAACAGGCGCAGGGCCTCGTCGTGGTTGCCCGGCAGGTAGGTCACCGGGATGCCGCCAGCGGCGAAGGCCGCGAAGCGTCTGAGCACGCGCTGATGGCTCTCGGGATAGCGCACCCCGGCCCACAGATCGAGGATGTCGCCATTGAGGATCACCTCCGCGGGCTCGATCGTGTCGAGATATGCCAAGAGCTCGGCCGCGCGGCAGCTGATCGAGCCGAGATGGATGTCGGAAAGGACCAGCAAGGCCACCCGGCGCCGTCCGCCGCCGGTGTGCTGGTCAAGGTCGGCGGTGGTCGGCATGGATGGTGCTCCTTCGGTCAACCAGGTGGGAACAGGCGGCCCAGACTGATGGTGGCCAGGGCGAAGAGCGAGCCGAGCGCGGCGCCCGCCGCGACATCGCTGGGGTAGTGCAGGCCGAGCACGATCCGGGAGAGCGCGACCAGACCCGCGAAGGGAGCCAGCACCCAGAGCAGCACCGGATGGAAGTACCAGGCCAGGATGGTGAACGACACCGCATGCAGGGTGTGCCCGGAGGGGAAGCTGAAGCGGTCCAGCGGTGCTACGGTCAAAGCCAGGGAATCATAGACCTCCCCCGGACGCGGCCGGCGGGTGGTGCGCTTGATCGAGCGGTAGGCCAGGGTGGCTGCCCCGCCGCAGACCGCCATCAGCAGCGCCTCGCGCAGGCCCTCGCGCCCGCAGCACAGCGGCAGGGCCACCATCAGGGCGTACCACACCGCCCCGTCGCCCAGGCGGCTGGCCAGTGCGAAGAGGGCCGCCCCCGCACGGCGGCGATTGATCGCATTGACGCGCAGGCAGGTCGCGCCGTCCCAGCTCGAAAGCGCGGCGAGGCTGACCACGGGGCCGCCTAGCCCGCTCTCATGGGTATGCGGACACCCATCATCGTCAGCGTGTACGTCGTCATCATTATCATCATCATCTGCGCTTCTGCTGCTGCCTGCGGACTGACCATATCCACAGCCTACACGTGGATGATGAACGGCGTATGTTTTGACTATGAGGTTTTGCGGAAGATGCGCGCTGTGGTCGCCGCGCCGATCGCAGGACTCGTCCCCTGCATAATGGCATGCCGCTGGGCGGGCGATTTCATCGCGGCATCATCGCATCTTCACAATGCGGCGCACCATGCCGGGAATGTCAGGGACCGGCCGTGCACTCGACATCTGCCTGGTGACGGAGACCTTTCCGCCCGAGATCAACGGGGTGGCCATGACCCTGGGCCGCCTGGTCACCGCCCTCGCCGCCCGCCATCGCCTCACCGTGGTGCGTCCCCGCCAGGATGCGGACGCTCCCGGTGTGCACAGCGTCGACCAGGGCGCCTGGCGCGAGGAGCTGCGCCCGGGCTTCACCATCGTCAAGGCCGGAGTGCGCTTCGGCTGGCCCGCAGGCGGCTACTTCTCCAAATCCTGGACCAGGCGCCGCCCGGACGTCGTGCACATCGCCACCGAAGGTCCCCTGGGCTGGTCCGCGCTGCGCGCCGCGGAACGCATGAACATGGTGATCAGCTCCAGCTTCCATACCAATTTCCACGATTACAGCCGCTATTACGGTATCGGCGCACTGCATGGCCTGGTCGCGCGCTACCTGCGCCACTTCCACAACCGCGCGGTGCGCACCCTGGTCCCGAGCCGCGACCTGCTCGACACCCTCACAACCCAGGGCTATCGCAACCTGGCGATGTTCGGACGCGGCGTCGACACCGCGCTCTTCACGCCGGCCCGGCGCGATCCCGCCCTGCGCCGCGCGTGGGGCGCCGAGGAGCATTCCCTGGTGCTTCTGCATGTCGGGCGGGTCGCGCCGGAGAAGAACATGCCCTTGGCCTTCGAAGCCTACCGGCGGATCCTCGCCCAGCGCCCCGATGCGCGCCTGGTCGTGGTCGGCGATGGCCCGGTGCGCGCGGCCTATGCCGCCGCGCAGCCGCGCGTGCGCTTCATCGGCGCGCTGGTCGGCGACGCCTTGGCGCGGGCCTACGCCTCGGCCGACCTGTTCATCTTTCCGAGCCTCTCCGAGACCTTTGGCAATGTCGCGCTCGAAGCCATGGCCAGCGGCCTGCCGGCGGTGGCCTTCGACTACGCCGCCCCGAACCGCTTCATCCGCCATGCCTGGAATGGCTGGCTGGCGCCCTATGGCGACGCGGCCACCTTCCTGGCCATGGCGGAGTCCGCCGCGGCCAGCGCCAGGACCTTGCGCATCTTCGGGGAACGAGCCCGCGTATCGGCGCTCGACGTGCCGTGGGCGACGGTCTTCCAGCAGTTCGAGGCCGAGCTCACCGCCGCCGTGGCTGAGCGCCAGGGGCTTTCGGTGGTGCGCGAGCCTTGTCTCGCGCTTCACGGCACCTTCATGCGCTGACGGTAAGCTCCGGCTTCCGTGGGCGTCAGGCCTGCAGACCTGGAGGCGGTGTGCGCGAACACGAGCTGCGTGAATGCGAAGAGGATCTCAGCCGGCTTTTGAAGCCGCAGCTGCCGAGCACGCGCGACTGGCACTGGACGCGCGAGGGCTACGCCCAGGGCCTGCTTCTGCACCTGCTCGAAGGTCTCGGCTTCCAGGCGCACTTCCTGCCCGCGCTCGACTGCGGCGTTGCCCCGGAAGGAGCCCAGCAGGCGCGCGACATCGTCAGCGGCTGCCGCATGGTCAGCAGCGGTGATGGCCGCTCGTTTAGCGCCTACGACCAGGATGTCGGCGTGGCGGTGGTCAAGGCGGCGATCATGGCGCTGCGCTCGCGGCCGCGCACCGGCTCCGCCCGCGCTGCCTCGTAAATAACTAGTTGATGAAGGAAGCACCCCTCGGACTTCCTAGCATGCTCACGTCATCTTCACAATCCTGGTGACTGTACCGGTGCCGGCAGGCGCCGCATCCCGACCGGGCACGTCCGTGCCCGGGGGAGCGCAGCCGCTGGACGGAGTGGTGGCACATGACGACCTTGCAGACCACGCACGGGGGCACGCTTAACGGCGCATCAGGCACGCAACTCATGGACCAACCGACGACCACGACTCCGCCCATCCAGCCCGCGCCGCTCGCCCCCGCGCTCACCCAGCCGGGCGGCTCGGGCGATCTCGGCTGCATCAGCATCCGCTCCTTCGACTTCTTCTATGGCCACCGCCAAGCGCTCTTCGACGTGAACATGGAGATCCCGTCGCGCAAGGTCACGGCCTTCATCGGGCCGTCGGGCTGCGGCAAGTCGACCCTGCTGCGCAACATCAACCGCATGAACGACCTGATCGAGGGGGTGCGCCACACCGGCGACATCCTGATCGACGGCCAGACCATCTACAATCCCAAGCTCGAGGTCACCAGCCTGCGCAAGCGCGTCGGCATGGTCTTCCAGAAGTCGAACCCCTTCCCCAAGTCGATCTACGAGAACGTGGTCTACGGCCTGCGCGTCTCGGGCGGCTGCAGCAAGGCCCAGCTCGACGCGGCCTGCGAGAAGGCGCTGCGCGCCGCCGCGCTCTGGGACGAGGTCAAGGACCGCCTGCATGCCAGCGCGCTCGGCCTCTCCGGCGGCCAGCAGCAGCGCCTGTGCATCGCGCGGGCCATCGCCGTGCAGCCCGAGATCCTGCTCATGGACGAGCCGTGCTCGGCGCTCGATCCGATCGCCACCGGGAAGATCGAGGAGCTGATCGGAGAGCTCAAGTCGGAGTTCACGGTGGTGATCGTCACCCACAACATGCAGCAGGCGGCGCGCTGCAGCGACAAGACCGCGTTCTTCTACCTGGGCAAGCTCATCGAATTCGATAATACCTTGAAGATGTTCACGACTCCGACTAAGAAGCAGACTGAGGATTACATCACCGGCCGGTTCGGTTGATGCCAATCCACGAAACACAAACAAACGCATGAATCAGATACGACATTTCGACCTCGAACTCGCTGAGCTCAAACGCTCGCTCGTCGGCATGAGCAATCTCGTCGAGCAGACCCTCCAGCTCGCGGTGCAGGCGATCATCGAGCCCAGCATCAAGGCCAAGGAGGAGGTCGGCGGCATCGAGGAGCGCATCGATGAGCTCGACTCGGCCATCGAGGAGCGCTGCCACCAGATCATCTCGCTGCAGTCGCCGATGGCCCGCGACCTGCGCCTGTTGATCTCGGCGACGCGCATCACCTCCGATCTCGAGCAGGTCGGCGACCTGGCGGAGTCGATCGCGAAGCGCGCCTACTACATCGCCTCGCACCACCGCGTGCGCAATCCCGAGGCCCTGCCGGTTCTGGGCGAGCTGGCGCGGCAGATGGTCCACCAGTCGATCGAGGCCTTCGTCGGCGGGGACATCGCCACCGGCCGGAAAATCCTCGAGGAGGAGGACGAGGCCGACCGCCTGACCAAGACCTGCTACCACCAGATCCAGGACGCGATGCAGGAGCAGCCGGAGTTCATCAAGGAGTACACCCACCTGCTGCGCGCGGTCGGCCATCTCGAGCACGTCGCGGACATCGCCGTGTCGATCGCCGAGGAGTCGGTGTACATCCACAGCGGACATCTGGTCCGGCACCATCATCTGGAGCCCTGATGGGAGCTGGCATGGCGAGAATCCTGGTCATTGAGGACGAACCCGACATCCAATCGCTCTTGCGGTACAACCTGCAGCGCGAGGGGCATGACGTGGTCATCGCCCACAATGGCGAGGATGGCCTGCATGAGGCCAGGCGCCAGCCCTTCGATCTGGTGCTGTTGGACCTGATGCTACCGGACCGCGATGGGCTGGAGGTCTGCCGGGCGATGCGCGCGCAGCGCGGCACCGCCTCGGTGCCGATCATCATGGTCTCGGCCAAGGGCGACGAGAGCGAAGTCGTGCTCGGCCTGGGCATGGGCGCGGACGACTACGTCACCAAGCCCTTCCGCGTGAAGGAGCTGCTCGCGCGGGTGAAGGTGCGCCTGGCGCGCAACCGCGAGGAGGAGGCGCAGGCCGAGAAGCAGCGCATCCAGATCAACACCCTGGTCATCGACCCGGTGCGGCACAAGGTCTCGGTCGAGGGCCTGGCAGCGCCGCTGACCCTGACCGAGTTCAAGCTGCTGCACTTCCTGGCCTCGCACCCGGGGGTGGCCTTCGGGCGCTACGACATCCTGGAGCGCATCTCCTCGGGCGACACCGTGGTCACCGACCGCACCATCGACGTGCACGTGCGCAACCTGCGCTCGAAGATCAAGCCGTACCACAACTGGATCGAGACCGTGCGCGGCATCGGCTACCGCTTCACCGAGTCGAACGCCCAGTGATGGTGCGCCGCCACTGGTGGTCCTCGGCGCTGCCGTTCATCACCGCGCTGGCCATCCTCATCCTGGCCTTGTGGCTTACGCTGTCCTGGCAGTACCGCGATCTCGAGCGCACCGTCGAGCACGGCATCTTCCAGCAGACCCAGGATGAGGCGCAGCTCGCCGCCCAGCTCATCACGCATGGCGGGCAGCTGGAGGGCCTGCGCGTTCTCAGCCTGCCGCCGGCGCGCCGCCTGACGGTCATCGCGCGCGATGGCGGGGTGCTCTACGACTCCTCCGGCGCCGGCGCGGATGGCGTAGCGCTGAACCAGCAGCCGGAGATCATCCAGGCGCGCCGCGAGGGCTCAGGCCAGGCGCGCAGCCTCGCCAGCGGCGCAAGCCCCAGCCAGATCTTCGCCGCGGTGCTGCTTGCCGACGGGCGGGTGGTGCGCATCGCCGCGCCCTTCACCGTGGAATCCTCGCTGGTGGCGAACCTCTTCTCCTCGGCCGCGGTCGCGGCGGTGATCGTCGCCCTGGTCGCGATCGGCCTGGTCGGCTGGGCTGCGGCCCGCGACCGCCAGCGCTTCCGCGCCTTGCAGGAGGTCTCGCGCGCCTTCGCGCGCGGCGAGTTCCGCCGCCGCGTCCTGCTGCCCGGCGGCGGCACGGTCGGCCTGCTCGGGCAGGAGATGAACCAGCTCGGCGAGCGCCTGCAGGCGACCCTGGATGAGCTCGGCTCCAGCCGCCTGCTCCTGGATACCGCGCTGGGCTCGCTGCAGGAGGGGGTGGCTTGCATCGACCGCCTCGACCGCCTGGTCTACGCCAATGCCGCCTACCGCCAGATCGCCGCCGGCGGCGCCGAGGTCGTCGGCCAGCTGTTCTATGAGACGCTGCCGGCCGATCCGATCAGCCAGCCGCTGGCCCTGGCGCGCGCCCAGGCCGGCGCCGGCTCGCAGGCCGCCGAGTTCGAGCACCGGCGCCGACGCATCGAGGCGGTGGTGGTGCCCTCCGGCGGGGAGGTGGTGGTGCTGGTGCTGCACGACCTCACCGAGGTACGCCTCGCCGAGCAGTCGCGTCGCGATTTCATGTCCTCGGTCAGCCATGAGTTCAAGACCCCGCTGACCGCCATCCAGGGCTTCACCGAGACGCTGCTCGATGGCGCGCTCGACGACCCGGTCGTGGCCAAGGACTTCGCCGCCAAGATCCACCGCCACGCCGAGCGCCTTTCGACCCTGGTGCACGACGTGCTGACCCTGGCGCGCCTCGAGCAAGGCGGCTGGAAGGTCCGTCCCGAGATCCTCAACCTCAGCGAGCTGCTGGGCGACCTGCTCGACGAGTACCAGCCGCTGGCCGAGAACAAGCGCGTCACGTTGAGCATCGAGGCGCCCGACGCGCTGGAGCTGGTCAATGACCCTGAGCTGGTGCGCCAGCTGATCGGCAACCTGCTTTCGAATGCCATCCGCTACAACCGCGAGGGGGGCAGCGTGACGCTGCGCGTCCTCGCCGCCGAGGGCGCCCAGGTCCTGGTCACGGTGCAAGACACCGGCCCAGGCATCCCGGCCGAGCACCGCGAGCGCATCTTCGAGCGCTTCTACCGCGTCGACACCCACCGCAGCCGCCAGACCGGCGGCACCGGGTTGGGCCTGGCGATCGTCAAGCAGCTGCTGTCGATCCTGCAGGGCTCGATCCGCCTGCACAGCGACGCGGGCGGCTCGCGCTTCGAGGTCGCGCTGCCGCGCACCTTGAACAATGCCGTGCCGGCCGCCGATCCGGCTCCGGTGACCATGCGTTGAGATCCACGTGCGGCCGTCGCCGGATGGGCACGGCCTGACGATTCCATGAACGTGTGAGGCTCCCGATGACGGTCCCGAGCCCGCCTCGGACTGGGGTGTCACGCCGGGCGCGTGCTCCCGTTCCCATCGGTACGGATGGCTCCCGGCATCCCACCAGCACCAGCGCGCCGACCCGCTGACTCAGGGCCCGGCGGAATGAGAAAACTAGTGATCTAGCTTATTCACAAGACGCTGTGGTGGTCCCTCGCCCCGGCGAGCCCCAGCCCCATTGCTCTCCGACTCTCATCTCCTTTTCTCATCACGCCCCCTTCGGACATCCGCCCATGCGCTTTTCGCTCAGCTCGCTCATCCCGTTCATCTCGCTCCTCGCGTTCCTGCTGCTGCCCCTCTGCGTGGCCCCGACCCTGCGCGCCGCGGATGGTCCCGACTACCTGACCAGCGCGGCGGGCGCCTGGGCCTCGGATCCCGGCTACAAGGTCGCGACCGCCGCTGGCGTGGCCACGCTGAGCGTCGGCAAGCAGGTGATGTGGGCTGGCCAGCAGCTGGCCCTGGCCCAGCCGCTCGACATCTCGGCGCATCCCTACCTCACGGTGCAGGTCCTGGCTTCCGACCCCATGGTCCTGGACATGTACGTGCTCACCGGCAAGGCCGCCTTCAATGTGCCGCGCCGCATCCGCGCCGTGCCGACCTTCCAGACCTACGGCTTCGACTTCTCGGGTGTGAAGAATTTCGACGGGCACCACATCACCGCCGTGATCTTCTGCGTCAACGGCGCCGCCACCAGCTGGGTCGGCACGGTGCAGCTGAAGAACCTGCAGCTCGGCGACCAGGCCTCCCTCCTGCCCGGCCTCGAAGCGGTGGAGGACCAGGAATGGTACCATGACACCGGCTCGCACACCGCCCTCTTGACCGGGATCGACCATGTGCACGGCTTCACCCTCAGCGGCGCCGAGCAGCTGCTGCGCAACGCCACCTTCACCGCAGTCACGCCCGAGGGCACCAGCACGCTGCGCTACGACCTCATCCCGGGCGCCAGCGGGCGCGCGCAGGCGACCATCACCGCCACCGGTGACGACGGCTACGGCACCCTGACCCGCGACTTCTCGGTCCTGGTCGAGGACAACCTGCCGCCGACCATCGACCAGCATCCGCCGCTGACCGCCGTGGTCGGCAAGCCCCTGGCGATCCGCTTCACCGGGGTCAGCGATGGCAACCCCACCGCCTACCAGCCGCTGACCATCACCGCCACCAGCAGCAACGCTTCCGTCCTGGCCAGCAGCGCGCTGAGTGCCGCGAATCCCAACGGCAGCCGCTACATCGACCTCACCGCCACGCCTCTGGCACCGGGCGATACCACCATCACCCTGACCCTGGATGACCAGTCCGGCAAGGTCTCGACCACCACCACCACGCTCGCCCTGCACGCGGTGGCGCAGTGGAACAATCCCCCGACCCTGGATCCGATCACGGACATCCGCGGCTACGTCGCGGGCGGGGACCAGCAGACGCTCCTGTCCGGCATCAGCGATGGCGACCAGGGTGCCCAGCACCTGACCTTCACCGCGGTCAGCTCCGATCCCACGATCGTGCCCGATCCCACGGTGGTGGCCGGCGCCCATGGCTCAGCCACCCTGCACTTCAGCCCGAGCGCCACCGCCGGCAAGGCGACCATCACCGTGACCGTCACCGATGACGGCGGCACCGCTGCCAACAACGGCAACCAGTCTGTCAGCCAGGCCTTCGTGATCACCACCCGCGTGCGCCCGGTCGATGCCTACACCCTGAAGGTCTCCGACCTGCCGCCGCTGAAGGCCGAGGACGGGGTCGTGCCGAGCGCCGACACCCTCGACGGCGCGCCGGTGCTCAAGATCGCCTGCACCAACAAGTTCACCTTCGCCGGCTTGTGGCTGACCCTGCCGGACATGGACCTGTCGCAGGCGCCGTGCCTGAGTGTCGACGTCAAGTGCGACCAGAAGATCAGCTTCAACCTCTACTTCTGGGATGACGCCAAGAACCGCAATGACGGCGCGACCCGCACCACCTCGATCGGCGGCCCGGGCAGCGACTGGCAGACGGTGACCTTCGACTTCACCGGCAAGGGCCAGATGTCGACCAACAAGAGCGTGCCCATCGACAGCAAATGCATCACCCAGGCGCTGTTCAACTTCCATCCGACCTTCGGCTGGCCCTTCAGCAACTGGACGGGTACCCTCTACTTCCGCAACCTGCGCATCGGCACCGTGGCCGACCTGCCCAAGCGCGCCCCTATCGTCGCCATCGATGCGCTGCCGGCGCAGGTGCTGCCGCAGGGCAGCGGTGCGACGCACCTGACCATCACCGGACTGACGGTCGCCAACCACGCGCTGATCAGCCTCACGGCCAGCGAGTCAGGCGCGACCCAGGTCAGCCCGGTGTTGGGCAGCGTGACCAACGGCAGCGCGGATCTGACCCTGACCGCCGGCTCGCCCGGCCGCTCGACCGTATCGGTGACCGCCACCGCGCCCGGCGCCGACCCCACCACCATCACCCTCACCGTCGATGTGGTCGACACCGGCAGTCCCGGCGCCCTGACCATCGATACCGACAAGACCTTCCAGACGATGCGCGGCTTCGGTACCTTCTTCGGACCCGACGTCGGCCTCTATGCCAAGGACCTCGGCGCCTCGGTGATGCGTGTGGGCGATGAGTGCGACTTCAATCCGCGCAAGGACACCAGCGACCTCAATGTGCTCAACCGCGACCGGCTGAACTACAAGGCCTTCGACTTCAGCTACTTCCGCGCCATGAAGGCCGCCGGGGTCGAGACCTTTTTCTTCACCGCCTGGACGCCACCGTCCTGGCAGAAGGCCAACTTCAGCACCAACTACCAGGGCGCCGCCGGCTTCGGCGACTCCAATGCCTGCCTGAACCGCCTCGACTACGACCTCTACGATGACTATGCCAAGACGCTGGTCGCGCTGGTGCGCATGTTCCAGGAGGAGGCGGGCATCACCCTCGACGCCATCTCGCTGCAGAACGAGCCGTGCTTCTGCGAGCCCTACGGCTCGGGCATCCTCGATCCCGCGCACATGGTCAAGCTCATCGACATCGTCGGACCGCGCTTCGCGAAGGAGGGCATCACCACCCGCATCCTCATGCCCGAACAGGTCTTCACCCAGGGCAACATGCTCGACTACATCCGCGTGCTCAATGCCGATCCGATCGCGCAGAAGTACTGCTCCATCGTCGCCACCCACGGCTACGACGACAAGGGCGTGATCGCGGCCAGTCCCGACTTCCCGAGCTGGACGAACATGTTCAACCTGGCGCAGCAGGGCGCCGGGCCCAAGGAGCTGTGGATGTCGGAGACCTATCCGGAGTTCAAGGACTGGTCCTCCGCCATGAACTACAGCATGACCCTCTACGGCTCGCTCGAATACGGCAACATCAGCCTGTGGACGCAGTGGTCGATCGAAGGCACGCTGCTGGACCACAACCTGCCGACCGACTCCTTCTGGGTGGTACGCCAGTACTGGAAGTTCATCCGTCCCGGAGCGAAACGCGTCTCCAGCTCGAGCTCGGAGGCATCCGTGTTCACGACCTCCTACCTCAATGATGCCAAGCACGGCGGCAAGCTGGTCTCGGTCATCACCAACCACAAGGACACCCCGGCCTTGCAGCGCATCCAGGTCAGCGGGCACTCCGTCGCCAGCTGGCAGGTCGTGACCACCGACCCGGTGCGCCATGGCGTGGTCACAGGCGTGCTGAAGGCCGGCGCGGTCCTGCT
>Ga0302314_10009107_pt1 | contig 17600 bp, 17 predicted proteins | sample III_Palsa_N2_3_FD_200533 | JGI IMG/M metagenome (GOLD analysis project Ga0302314, IMG submission 200533) | Peat permafrost microbial communities from Stordalen Mire near Abisko, Sweden - III_Palsa_N2_3 | ecosystem: Environmental > Terrestrial > Soil > Palsa > Peat permafrost | place: Sweden...
CGGGCCGATCTTCTTCGAGATCATCCAGCGCAAGGGCGACGAGGGCTTCGGCGAAGGCAACTTCAAGGCTTTGTTCGAATCGATGGAGCTCGATCAGATCCGCCGCGGCACGCTCAAGGACGAATAGTCCGGGTCGGCGGCGACCTCGTCCAGGATCCAGGCCCGGAACGCCTGGATCTTGGCGAGGTGTTGCCGGGCCTTCGGATAGACCAGGAAGTATTGCCGGGGCGACACCAGCATCTGCGCGAACGGCTGGACCAGTCGGCCGGCGGCCAGATCCTCGGCAAAGAATTGCGGGTTGAGCAGCGCTACGCCATGGCCTTCGATCGCGGCCCGGCCCATGATCTGCTGCGTGTCGAGCCGCGTGCCCCGGGCGACGCCGGGCACGACCTCATGGCCGGCGACCGCGAACCAGGCCTCCCAGGATTCATCATCCTCGCGAAACAGCGGCAGCTTCAACAGGTCGGTTGGACCATCCACGCCGCCCATGCTGGCCAGCAGACCGGGGCTCGCCATCGGCGAGACCATGATCGGCATCAGCCGTTCCGCCACCAGCCCCGGCCATTCGCCCAGGCCGACCCGGATGGCGATATCGACCTCCTCGCCGACCAGATCGACCATGCGGACCGAGGTGTCGAGCCAGACGCTCCATTTCGGGTCCGCGCGCTCGAACCGGCCCAGACGCGGCACCAGCCAATTGGCGGCGAAGGTGTGCAGCGCCGTGATCTTCAGGACGCAATCCTCCTCGGCGCGGGCGGCGGCGAAGGCGTTGGACAGCCGGCCCAGGGCGTCGCTGACCGGACCGGCCAGACGGAAGCCGGTCTCGGTCAGCGTCAATTTCCGGGTCAGCCGCCGGAACAGCGGCGTGCCGACCCGATCCTCCAGCTGCTTGATCTGATAGCTGACCGCCGCCTGGGTCATGCCCAGTTCGGCCGCCGCGCGCGTGAAGCTCAGGTGCCGGGCCGCCGCTTCGAACACCCGGATCGCGGCGAGCGGCGGCAGGCGGAGCGCCGCGGTTCTATCCATCAAATTTCCTTATCCATAGACCCATGAGAACTGGTTTGTTCCAGGCATCGTGTCGACTGAATATATCAGTATGGATTATGGATATCGAGGAGGATGCGATGGTGGAAATCGTCGAAACATGCAGGCCCGACGCAGCGGACCCGGTCTCGTTCGTCGGCTGGCTGACTCAGCATTTGCGCCCGCGCCGACGCCGGCTCGGCAATGCCGACGAGTTGCCGGACCGGATGCGGCGTGACATGGGGCTGGCGCCGGCCGATCCCGAGCAGCGCCACTATCGGGACTATTTTACCTCCCATGGCTGGTGAGCGGCGGGCAAGGCCGCCGCAATCCGGCGCAGTTCCGTGCCGAAGCCCTCGGCCGCCTTGGACAGCGGACGCAGCCGGTCGCGCACGATCGACAGGTCGAACCATTTCTCCGGCTGGAACGGCCGCACGGTCAGGCTGGGAAAAATGCCGCCGGTGACGCTGAACTCATCGACCAGCGCCACGCCGGCGCCGGCCTGGACCATGGCGCAGGCGGTATGGCCGAAGCGGACCTCGATCGCGCTGTCACGCGGCACACGGGCGGCGGCAAAGGCCTGATCGATCAATTGGCCTTGCGGCGTGTCGCGGTCGTAGGAGATTAGCGGATGGCCGGCGATGTCGGCCGGCGTCACGACCGTCCTTGCCGCCAGCGCATGGCCCGCCGGCAGCACGCAGACCAGGCGGCCCCGGCATAGCGTCTCGACATGCAGATTCGGGTGATCGCTCGGAAACATCGACAGGCCCAGGTCGGCCTGGTGGGTGAGCACACGCTCCAGCAACGCCGCCTGGGGCAGGATCTCCAGCCCGACGCGCAGGCCGGGCCGTTCCGCCCGAAAGGCGGTGATCGCGTTCGGCACCAGGGTCAGGCCCAGGCTGGGGCTGCATACCAGCCGCAGCCGCCCGCTCCGGCTCAGCGCCAGATCCAGTGCCATGTCATGGACCAGGCGGATGCCCAGATAGGCCTTCTCGACTTCTTCGTACAGCGTCAGCGCCTCGGCGGTCGGATAGAGCCGGCCCTTGATCCGCTCGAACAGCTTGATACCCAGGCGATCCTCCGTATGCCGCATCAGGCGGCTGACGTTCGGCTGGGATACACCCAGAAACCGCGCGGCGTCGCTGATGCCGCCGGTCAGCATGATTGCCCGGAAGATCTCGATCTGGCGCAGGTTCATGGTCGATCGGCCTCATAACAGAATGTTATGGGGAAGCATAAACTACGTATGCGATGTTCGGTACCTTCGGCGCTATCATCGTCCCAATCAGCGGGCTCGAACCCGCGTCCGGGAGAAATGCCGACATGCTGCGTTCCATCGCCACCGTCTCGCTCAGCGGCACCCTGCCGGAAAAGCTCGAGGCCGCCGCGGCGGCGCGGTTCGACGGTGTCGAGATCTTCGAAAACGATCTGGTCTATTTCGATGGCTCGCCGCGCGCGGTGCGCCAGATGGCGGCGGATCTCGGCCTCGCCATCATGCTGTTCCAGCCGTTCCGCGATTTCGAGGGCGCGCCGCGAGATCGCCTCGCCCGCAATCTGGACCGGGCCGAGCGCAAGTTCGACCTGATGGCGGAGCTGGGCGCTCCGGCCGTGCTGGTCTGTTCGAATGTCGCGGCCGACGCGATCGGCGACGAGACGGTGCTGGTCGATGATCTCGGCCAACTGGCCGAGCGGGCGGCGCGGCGCGGGCTCAAAGTCGGGTTCGAGGCGCTCGCCTGGGGTCGGCATGTCCGGTCCTGGCATCAGGCCTGGCGCATCGTGAAACAGGTCGATCATCCGAGCCTCGGCCTGATCCTCGACAGCTTCCATACGCTGGCCCTGTCGGACGATCTGACCGGGCTCGACCAGGTGCCGCCGGACAAGATCAGCTTCGTCCAGATCGCCGATGCGCCGATCATGGCGATGGATGTGCTGGAATGGAGCCGGCACTACCGCTGCTTTCCGGGGCAGGGCGCGTTCGATCTGGCCGCCTTCCTGGCGCCGATCGTCGCGGGCGGCTATTGCGGCCCGATCTCGCTCGAAATCTTCAACGACGGTTTCCGTGCGGCGCCGCCCCGGCCGACGGCGGCCGACGGCATGCGCGGGCTGCTGCATCTGGAAGAAATCACCGCGGCACGGCTCAAGGCGCATCCGGCATCGGTGCCCGAGAAGCAACGCGCGGCTTTGTTCCATCCGCCGCCGGCCAGCCGTTACGGCGGGTTCGAATTCCTGGAATTCGCCGTCGACGAAACCTCGGGTCCGGCGCTCGCGATCTGGCTCGGGATCCTGGGCTTCACGCTCGCCGGCCGCCATCGCTCCAAGGATGTGGCGCTCTATCGCCAGGGCGGCATCAACCTGATCCTGAACAGCGAGCCGGACTCGTTCGCGCACGCCTATTTCCTGATGCACGGGCCGTCGGTCTGCGCCATGGCGCTGACGGTCGACGACCTGCCGGCGGCGCTCGACCGGGCGCTGCTGTATCATTGCCAGCCCTATGCCGGCGGCGTCGGCCCGAACGAGAGCGTGATCCCTGCGATCTGCGCGCCCGACGGCAGCCTGATCTATTTCGTCGAGGCGGCGGCGGCGCCCCGGATCTATGAGACCGATTTCATCCCGGTCGACGGTGCGCCGGCCGGTCCAGCGCATCTGACCCGCATCGATCATGTCTCGATCGGCCTGCCCGATGGGCAGTTCGATCGCTGGCTGCTGTTCTACAAGACCGCGCTGGGCTTCGTCGCCGACGACACCCATGTGGTGCCCGATCCCTATGGCCTGGTGCGCAGTCGCGCGCTGCATTCGATCGGCGACGCGGTGCGCATCCCGCTCAACATCTCGGAAAGCCGCAATACCGCGCTGGCCCGCTCGGTTTCGTCCTATGGCGGCGCCGGGGTGCAGCATATCGCCTGCGCCACCGACGATATCCGCGCCGCGGTCGCGGCTCTCCGGGCGCGCGGCATGCGCTTCCTGGCCATCCCGCGCAACTATTACGACGACCTCGCCAGCAAATTCGGCCTGTCGGACGATTTCCTCGACGGGCTGGCGGCGCAGGATATCCTCTACGACCGCGACGCCGACGGCGGGGAATTCCTGCAGGCCTATTCCCGGGCGTTCGACGAGCGCTTCGTGGTCGAGATCGTCGAGCGGCATGGCTATCGCCAATATGGCGCGGCGAACGCGCCGGTCCGGCTCGCGGCCCAGGCCGCGACATCCGGCCGCTCGCCCTACAGCTTCGAGGAATTGGAAGGCTGACATGGTTAAATTCGCTCGTCGTCCCTCGGTGCTGGTCGGCCTGATCGGCCAGGACATCCAGGGCTCGCGTAGTCCGGAAATGCACATGCAGGAGGGCGAGGCCCAGGATCTGCGCCTGGTCTATCGCCTGATCGATCTGACCAGCCTCGGCGTCGGTGTCGAGGCACTGCCGGAACTGCTGACCGCGGCCGAGCGCATGGGCTTCACCGGCCTCAACATCACGCATCCCTGCAAGCAACTGGTGATCGCGCACCTGGACGAGCTGTCCGACGACGCGCGCGCGCTGGGCGCCGTCAATACCGTGCTGTTCAAGGACGGCAAGCGCATCGGCCACAACACCGACTGGTCGGGCTTCGCCGAGCCGTTCCGCCGCAAGATGGCGGATGTCGCGCGCGATCGGGTCGTGCAGATCGGCGCCGGCGGGGCCGGGGCGGCCGTCGCCCATGCGGCGATGGTGCTGGGCGTCAAGCAACTGACCCTGATCGACATCGACCCGGAGCGGGCACAGCGGGTCGCGGACAATCTCAGCCGCCATTTCGGCCCGGGCCGCGCGCGGGTCGGCCTCGACGCCTCCGCCGCCATCGCTGACGCCGACGGCATCATCAACGCGACGCCGATCGGCATGGAGGGGCATCCCGGCATGCCGCTGCCGGCCAAGCTGCTCCGATCCGAGCTATGGGTCGCCGAAGTGATCTATTTTCCGCTGGAGACCGAGTTGCTGCGTCGCGCACGCGCGCTGGGATGCCGCACCATCGATGGTGGCGGCATGGCGGTGTTCCAGGCGGTTGCCGCCTTCCGGCTGTTTACCGGGCTCGAACCGGACAGCGACAGGATTATCGCCCATTTCACGTCGATGGGCGCCTGAACGACCAAAAAACCAAAAGGGGAGAAACACCATGGAGATCGCGACCGATACCGCCGTCCGCGCCACCGCGCTGGCGCCACCGATCGCCGCCAGCCGGGCCCGCTGGGGCATCCTGGCCCTGCTCGCGGTCGGGACCATGATCAACTATCTCGACCGCACCGTGCTGGGCATCGCCGCACCGAGCATGACCAAGGAACTCGGCATCGATGCCGCGACCATGGGGCTGGTGTTCTCCGCCTTCTCCTGGACCTATGCCGCGGCCCAGATTCCGGGCGGTATCTTTCTCGACCGGTTCGGCTCCAAGCGGACCTACTTCCTGTCGGTCGTGTTCTGGTCGGCGTTTACCCTGTTCCAGGGCTTCGTCGGCGGGTTGACCTCGCTGCTGACCTTCCGCTTCGGCCTCGGCGTGTCCGAGGCGCCCTGTTTTCCGACCAACAGCCGCATCGTCGGCACCTGGTTTCCGCAGCAGGAGCGGGCGCTCGCGACCGGGACCTATACCGTCGGCGAATATATCGGTCTGGCCTTTCTCAGCCCGCTGCTGTTCTGGCTGCTGGCCAGCTACGGCTGGCGCTCGCTGTTCATCGTGGTCGGAATCGTCGGCCTGCTGTTCGGCGCGGTCTGGTGGCTACGCTATCGCGAGCCGCAGGACAGCAGGACCGTCAACCGGGAAGAGCTGGATTATATCGCCGCCGGCGGCGGTCTGGCGAAGCCGGCGGCCGACGCGGGGAGCGGCTTCGCCTGGTCCAAGATCGGCACGCTCTTGAAACAGCGCCAGATGATCGGCGCCTGCCTCGGCCAGTTCGCCGGCAATTCGACCCTGGTGTTCTTCCTGACCTGGTTCCCGACCTACCTGGCGACCGAGCGGCATATGGGCTGGCTCAAGGTGGGATTCTTCGCGGTCATGCCGTTCATCGCCGCCTCGATCGGCGTGATGCTGGGCGGCATCGTGTCCGACTGGCTGTTGCGCCGGACCGGCTCGGCCAATATCGCGCGCAAGGGCCCGATCATCGCCGGCCTGCTGCTCGCCTCGACCATCATCATGGCGAATTACGTCGATGGCGACGCGACCGTCATCGCCATCCTGTCGATCGCCTTCTTCGGCCAGGGCATGGTCGGGCTCGGCTGGACGCTGATCTCGGACATCGCGCCGCGCAACTACATGGGCCTGACCGGTGGCGTGTTTAATCTGATGGCCAACCTGGCCGGCATCGTCACGCCTCTGGTCATCGGCCTCATCGTCAGTTCGACCGGGTCGTTCGTCGATGCGCTGCTGTTCGTCGGCGGCGTCGCCCTGGTCGGCGCGTTGTCCTATATCTTCATCCTGGGCGACGTGAAGCGGATCGAGATGGCCTGACGAGGCCGCTTGACGATGGGGACGGGCGGCGCCACGGTGCCGGCCGTCTCCATCGGCGAGGGTCTCATGAAGCTGCACGGCTACTACCGCTCTTCGGCGTCCTTCCGCGTGCGGATCGCCCTCAACCTCAAGGGCATCGGCTATCAGGATGCGTTCCATCACCTGCGCCGGAACGAACAGCGGGCGCCGGATTATCTGAAGCTCAATCCGCAGGGGCTCGTGCCGACGCTGGAGGATGACGGCGAGCTGCTGCTGCAATCCATGGCGATCGTCGAGTATCTGGACGAGACCCACCCGTTCCCACCGCTGCTGCCCGGCCATCCGGGCGACCGCGCCCGGGTCAGGGCGATTGCCCAGATGATCAGTTGCGATATTCATCCGATCGATAATCTTCGAATTCTGCGCTATTTGCGCACCGAGCTGGGCCAGGACGAAGCCGCGGTGCAGCGCTGGTACAATCATTGGATCACCGAAGGTTTCCAGGCGCTGGAAACTTTCCTCGGCGGGTCGGATCAGACCGGGCGCTTCTGCCATGGCGACGAGCCGAGCCTGGCCGACATCTGCCTGGTGCCGCAGGTCGTCAATTCGCAGAATTTCAAGCTCGACCTGACGCCCTATCCGACCATCCGCCGCATCCACGAGGCCTGTCTGGCCCTGGCCGCGTTCGAGCGCGCGCTGCCGAAGAACCAGGGGGACGCGGAGTAGCGCGCCGCCGTTCTCTGAGTAGATTCCGAAGCTCTGCCGGTATCGCGTCGAATGTCATGGTCAGCGGTCCGAATCCGTTGCCCACGCTCAGGAGACTTGCCATGACCGGCGCCCCCACGGAACCGAATACACCCCCCACGCCCGCGGCGCTCGGCGCAGGCTCCGTCGCCGACGGCACAGGCTTGGACTCGCTGGCTCTGTTCGCGAAACCCGCCTTCGCCGGTGACGGTGAGGCCGTGGTGACCGGCCTGCAGAATCTGATGCAGGCCTATCAGGCGATGGCGCGTCGCAACGGCGAGAAGCTGGCCGCATCGATGCAGGCGCTCGCCGCGGTGAAGACGCCGACCGAGTTCATCGAACTCCAGCGCAAATTGCTGGCCGAGAGCGTCGCTGCGGCTGTCAGCGACAGTGCGGCCATCGGTAAACTCACCGCCACTGCGTTCACCGTCGCCTTCGAACCGGTGCGCAAGCAGATCGAAAAGCTCCAAGGTGGCCTCAAGGCCTAGGCGACCCCATGGCGTGGCGGTTGATGTGGGTGCCCCGACGACGTCGAGACCAAGCGGATTCGAACTGAGGCAATGGCTCGATAGGAGCGGCAAGGCGCAGACACGGAATCGCCCTATGCGTAGATTCCGAACCTGCAGGCGAGCACCCGGCGTCCCCATCTCTCGGGCCGGGTAATCGCGGTTCCTGCGCTTGTCGGACGCGTCAGGGGGACATTTCATGCCGAAAGTGCTGATAGCCGAAGACGACCTCATGATCGCCGACATGGCCGAGGAGGTGCTGCTCGGCCATGGCTACGAGGTGTGCGGCATCGCCCGCACGGTCGCAGACGCCGTGGCGCTTGGCTTGCGGCACAAGCCGGATCTCGCTCTCATCGACCTCAGGCTCGCCGACGGCGAGTTCGGCACCGAGATTGCTGCTCAGTTGAAAGGCCTCGGGCTCGGCGTGCTCTATGCCACCGGCAACACGACCCAGGTCGTGCTGACCAGCGCCAACGGCCATGCCTGCCTGGCCAAACCGTATCGCGGCATCGACCTCCTGCGTGGCCTGAAGATCGTCTTGGACATCGTCGCGAACCACGCGGCAGTGCCGCCGCTTCCGCGCGGTTTCCAGGTGTTGCGTCCGGAGCCGGCGAGTGTCCGGGAGTTCCCGCATGGATGACGCCGCGCGCGTGGTCAAACTGCTGCGCCAGCAGGCGGCGATCGCCGGCTTCGGCAGCTTCGCGCTGCGCCAAAGCGATCTGCTGAAGGTGCTGACCGAAGCGGCACGGGTTTGCGCCGAGGGGCTCAGCGCGCCGTTCTCCAAAGTGTGCCGGTATCGCAGCGCGGAGAACGATCTGCGGATCGAAGCCGGCTATGGCTGGCAGCCCGGCGTCGTCGGGCATGTTGTCTCGCGCGCCGACGAGAGCTCGCCCCAGGGACGGGCCTTCATCACCGGCGAGCCGTCGATCTGCAACGATCTGCGCCAGGACAACGAATTCGAGCTGCCGCCGTTCTACGCCGCCCATGGCGTCGTCTCGACCATCGACGTCGTCATTAAAGGCAGCGATCAGCCCTATGGGGTGCTGGAGATCGACAGCGACGAACGGCAGGACTACGACCAGCACGACGTCGATTTTCTCACCGGTTTCGCCAATGTGCTGGCGGAAGCCGTTGCGACCTCGGTGCGCGTTGCGGTTCTGGAGACCACGGTCGAGCGGACGAAGGATCTGGTCGAGGAGAAGGATCGCTTGCTGGAGCAGAAGAAAGTCCTGGCGGAAGAGCTGCAGCATCGGGTTCGCAACAATCTGCAGCTCGTCTACGGCATGCTCAATCGACTGGTGGACGATACGACGGACAAGGTCGGGCGACGCGGCATCAAGGCGGTTGCACGTCGGGTTTCCACATTGGCTCAGGTCTATGACCATCTGCTCGGGACCGAGATGACCCGGACGACCGATTTCGGCAGCTACGTGAAATCGCTCTGCCTCAACCTGCAGGAAATTCAGGGCGGAGAACCCGGGGCCGGCGTCACGCTGACATGCGAGAGCGATGCGCTCATCCTCGATCTCGATGTGGTGACCGTGTTGGGCATCGTCGTGGCCGAACTGGTCACCAACAGCTACGACCACGCCTTTCCCGGCGGCGTCGGGGCGATCACCGTCTCGGCTTTCCGGCCGGCCGGGGAGGCCGACGGCGCCGTCCTGATCATTCGCGACGACGGCATCGGCTTCCCGACCCAGGTCGAGAGCAAGCGGCATGGTCTGGGCCTTGTCCGCCGCTTGATCGAACAGGTGCGGGGAACCGTGACGCTCGACGCGGATCATGGTGCGCTTTGGACGATCAGGCTGCCGACTGCATTTGCGCTCGACCCACGACTGGTGGACGCCGAACGCTCCAAGGTCTCGTAGCTAGTCGAAGCTCAGCATCGTCGGCGCCTTCTGCATGATCTCGCCCAGGATCTCGCGGGCGGTCTCCAGGTCGCTTTCCAGGTCGGGCGGGATCGAGCCGCGGTGGATCTCGGAGCTGACCCGGCGCTCGGCGGTTTTCAGCGAGCGGATTTCCTGGGTGAAGCATTCCCGGATGCCGAGCGACAGATTCGGGATGGCCGAGAGCGCGAAGAAGAAATCGAGCGCTGAGCGGATGCTGAGCGCCAGGATCTCGCGCTCGCGTGCCAGCAGGATCTGCCGGGTCCGCTCGGCCACCGGCTCGGACTGCTGGGTGATCGCGTTGCGGATCACCAGCACGATCGCCTCGTATTCGTCGAGGCTGGCGCGATAGTCGTAATAGGGTGCCAGCGCGCGCACGCGGATGCCGGCGCGGGCCGATTCGGCTGCGGCGGTCACCGTGGCCAGCGTGCGGTCAAGCGCGCCCAACAGGTCTTTCAGCTTTCGTTCAGCGGCTTGGGACATCGGTCGATCGCAGCGGTCAGCCTTTGCGCGCCGTCGCGACGGCGTCCTGGAAATCCTTCAGCTCGACCGCGCCCGGCAGCAGGGCGTCGCCGATCACGAAGGCCGGCGTGCCGCTGACATTGAGCTGCTTCGCCAGATCGTAATTCTGTTTCAGGATGGCGTCGATGTCGGCGCCGTCGGCTTCCTTCTGGATCTGGGCCGGGTCGAGCCCGATCGCCTTCACGACCTCGAGCGTCTGGGCGTCGTCGACCTTGGTCTTGAGCGCGAACATCGCCAGATGGAACTCGGCGTATTTGCCGTGCTTCTTGACCGCCAGCGCGATGCGCGAGGCGAACACCGATTCCTTGCCCAGAATCGGAAACTCCTTCATGACCAGCCGCACCTTGGCGTCCTGGCCGATCAGCGTCTGCAGCGTCGGCGCCGTCAGCTTGCAATAGGGGCAGCGGTAGTCGAAGAACTCGACGATGGTCACGTCGCCCTTGGGATTGCCCAGCACGGGCGAGGTCGGGTCCTGCTCCAGCTCTTCGCGATGCGACTCCAGCGCCACCTTGGCCTGGTTCTGCTCATCGTCCTTCATGCTCGCCTCGGCATGCTCGACCGCATCGATCAATGCCTTGGGATTGTTCATGAAATAATCATGGATCAGCTTGTTGACCTGGTCGGTCTGGGCCTGGGTCAGCGCGTCGGCGGCCTGGCCGCGATCCGGAAGGAGAACCAGCGCCAGGAGCGGCAGCAGCAACAGCAGCGAGCGGCGAAACGACATGTAGCAGATCTCGATCTGGCGCCAAAAAGGAGCGCTAGCTTAGGCACCGCCACCCGGTCGCGGCAACCCCCCAAGGCCGGGTGGCGATGATCGGGCCGGCGATGGTTCAGTCGCCGTCGTTTTCCCGATCGGCCTTGGATTGGCGCCGGATATCGTCGGCCCGAAGCCAGCCGGCCGAGCCGCGCGGCAGCAGTTGGGCGGCCCGGGTCGCGTGCATCGCCGCGCCGCGGCGGTCGCCGATCAATTGTGCCTCCTCGGCTAAGGCCAGGGCGGCATTGCCGATATTGCCGTTGCGGCCCTCGGCGATGCCCAGCTCGTGCCAGCCGTCGGCGTTGGTCGCGTCCACGCGGGTCGCTTCGCGCAGCAGCACCATCGCATCGGCCGCCAGCGCCTTGTCGCCCTCGACCTCCAATTCCGAGGCCGCGAGCTCGACCTTCAGCAGCGGTTCCTTGGGCAATAATGCCGCAGCCTTCTTATAGGGCGCGACCGAGTCGCGGACATGGCCGCTCTCGAACAGGATCTGACCCTTCAGCTCCTGAAAATACGGATCGTCCGGCCGCTCCTTGATCAGACTATCCATTTCGCTCATTGCCTTGTCGTGCATCGGCACCCGGTGATAGGCGATGGCGCGGGCGTAGCGGGCATAGAGGCTGGTGTCGGTTTCGGGATAGAGCTGCATCACCTGGCCCGGCGGCAGTAGAAAGCCGCGCAGCTTCGCCACCATGCGCTTGTGCATCTCGTCGAAACCGGGCGGATCCGGCGCGTCGGAGCTTTTGGCGTGGGCGACGTGCTCGGCCACGAATTCGACGCGGGAGCTGGTCAGCGGATGGGTGCGCAGATAAGGGTCCTGGTTTGCGGGCAGCAGGAATTCTTCTTTTTCAAGGATCTGGAAGAATTCCAGCATGCCGCGGGCCGACTGGTTGGTCCGGTCGAGGAAGCCGACGCCGGCCTGGTCGGCTCGTTCCTCCTGGCCGATCGAGTAGGCGAACAGCGAGCGCAGGCCCATCGACTGGCCGGCGGCCGCGGCGCCTGCGGCAACGGAACCGTCGCGCGCGACGACCGCCGCCGCCGCCCCCAGCACGAAAGCGATGATGCTTTCGGCCGTGGCATTGTCGAGCGCTTCCTGGCTTCGCGCCAGATGGCCGCCCGCGATATGACCGGTTTCGTGCGCAATCACGCCGACGACCTGGTTCGCCCGTTGGCTCCGGAGCAAGAGCCCTGTATTGATGAACAGACGCTGCCCACCCGCCACGAAAGCATTGATCTGAGGGTCGTTCACCAAATAGATCTGAACGAAGTCGGCATCGAGCCCCGCGATACGGAACAGGGGCGTGGCATAGGCACGGATCGTATTTTCGATCTCGGCATCACGGATCAGACCCGGCGCTTCCTGTGCGGCGGCGGGGCGGCTGAACGCGATGCTCGCGATCAGGCATAGAACGAGGACCCGGTAGAGAATGGCATTCAGCAAGAGCGGCATCCTTTCAACGTCGGCCAATATCGAGCCGATCGCCGTGCGTCGTCAATCCGCCGGGCAACCGCCTCGGCACGCCGGGCGTGTCGCCCGTGCGGCGGTCAGTGGCCTCGTGGCCCTGTCGCTCGGCGGCTGCAGCACCATCGGCGGCTGGATTTCGGGCAATGGCGACAGCGGTGACGCGCCGAAGATCCAGACCCGCTATCTGGGCTCGGTCGCGGGCGACGAGCCGACCGCCGTCGGTGCCGGCGACTCGATCCTGCGCCAGAACGGCAATGCCGCCGATGCCGCCGCCGCGATGGCGCTGATGCTGACCGTCAGCCTGCCCTCGCGCGCGGGCCTGATGGGCGGCGGCGTTTGCCTGGTGCGCGACGCGGACAGCGCCGGGGTCGATGCGATCCAGTTCCTGCCGCAGGCCGTTCCGGGCAGCACCGTCGAGATCCCCGGCATGGTGCGCGGCATCGCCGCCCTGCAGGCGCGCTACGGCCAGCTCGATTGGCGCCAGGTCGTCGTCGGCGTCGAACGGATGGCCGGCAACGGCGTGCCGGTCTCGGCCCAGCTCACGGCCGATGCCGCCGCGGCCGGCATCGCCTTGCCGCCGGGTGCGCTGCATGCGGAACCGGCCTTGGCCGGTGTGTTCAGCCAGCTGCGTCTCAACGGCGCCAGCGATTTCTATACGGGCGACGTGGCGCGCCAACTGATTGCCGACGGCATTCCCGCCCAGGCGCTGGCGTCTTACGCGCCGACCTGGCGCCCGGCGCTCCAGACCCCGTCGAACCATGACACGCTCTATTTTGCCCCGGTCGCCGGCGGCCTGGTGGCGGCCGGCGCCTATAACGCGTTGATGGCCAAGGAGGACGCGGCGGCCGATCCGGTCGCGCGCTTCCAGATCGCCCGCGCCGGCGCCGCCGCGACATTCGGCGAGCGGATGCGGGGGGCCGTGCTGCCGGCCGAGCAGGCCAGCGCCAGCACCGGCTTCGTCGTGTCCGATGCCAGCGGCCGCGTCGTCAGTTGCGCGCTGACCATGGGCGCGCTGTTCGGCAGCCATCAGAAGCTGCCGACGCCCGCGCTCTATATGGCCGGCCCGATCGCCGGCAATCCCGTCGCCCAGTTGGGCCTGGTGCCGGCCATCGCCTACAACGCCAACAGCAGTCAGGTGCTGGGCGCCTTCGCCGGCAGCGGCGGCACCGCGGCGCCGGCCGATCTGGCGGCCGTGGCGTTCAGCACGCTGCGCATGAGCCAGGGCGCCGTGGTGTCGGTCGCGGCCATGCGCCGGCCCGACGACACCGGTCCCTCGGCCGTGCCGGATCGCGTCGTGACGCTCAATTGCCCGGACGGCCTGGTGCGGAACCCGAAGAGCTGCGCCATCGCCAAGGATCCGCGCGGCTGGGGCTTCTCCCAGACGGTTGATCTCGTGAAGTAGCCATGGCGCTCAAGCTCGGCACCCGGGGACAGATCCCATCCTTCATCGTCATGGACGTCATGCGCGAGGCCAATCGACTGGCGCATGACGGGGCCGATATCCTGCATCTGGAGGTCGGCCAGCCCGCGACCGGGGCGCCCGAAGGCGTGGTGGCGGAAGCCACCCGCCTGTTGCGCGCCTCGCCGCTGGGCTATACCGACGCGTTGGGTTTGCCGAAACTGCGCGAGCGGATCGCCGGCCATTACGCCGACACCTACGGCGTTGCGGTTGATCCGGCCCGGGTCGCGGTGACCGTCGGCGCGTCCGGTGCGTTCCTGCTGGGCTTCCTGGCCGCGTTCAACGCCGGCGATCGGGTGGCGCTGGCCGCTCCAGGCTATCCGGCCTATCGCCATATCCTGACCGCGCTCGATATCGAGGCGGTCGAGCTGGAGGCGACCGAGACCGACCGGTTCCAACCGACGCCGGCCCTGCTCGACCAGGTCGAGGGCCGTATCGACGGGCTGATCGTCGCGAGCCCGTCCAACCCGACCGGCACCATGATGGCGGCGGACGATTTCGCCGAGCTGGCGGCCTACTGCACCCGACGCGGCATCCGCCTGGTCTCCGACGAGATCTATCACGGCATCACCTATGGCCTGGCCGCGACCACGGCGGCCGAGGTGGCGCCCGACGCGCTCGTCATCAACAGTTTCTCGAAATATTTCTCGATGACCGGCTGGCGGCTCGGTTGGATGATCGTGCCGCCGGATCTGGTGCGTTCGGTCGAATGCCTGGCCCAGAACATGGTGATCTCGGCACCGACCCTGTCCCAGGCGGCGGCGATCGCGGCGTTCGATTGCCACGACGAGTTGCAGGCCAACGTCCGGCGCTATGCCGCCAACCGGGAAGTGCTGCTGAACGAGCTGCCCAAGGCTGGCTTCTCGCATTTTGCCCCGCCGGACGGAGCGTTCTATCTCTATGCCGATGTCGCGAACCTGACCAACGACAGCCTGGAATTCTGTCAGCGGATGCTGCACGAGACCGGGGTCGCGGCGGCACCGGGCAAGGATTTCGATGGGGGTCGCGGCCATCGCTTCGTGCGGTTCTCGTTCGCCGGCTCGACCGAAACCATGGCGGCGGCGGCGAAACGGCTTGCTGCCTGGCGGCGATGACCGGGGGCGATCCCCGCTATAAGGCGACGACGATCGGCCATGCCGATCACCGTTTCTGCAGCCCGCTCTCGGTCGAGAAGGCGGCGCGCCTGATCGATCTGCTGGAACTGCATCCGGGTGCCCGCGTGCTCGATATCGGTTGCGGCAAGGCGGCGCTGCTGCTCGACATCCTCGAACGCTATCCGGACGCGACCGGCGTCGGCGTCGACCTGAACGCGGCCTTCCTGGACGAGGGCGAGGCGAACGCCCAGGATCGCGGCCTGGCCGACCGGGTGGCGCTGATCGACGAGGACGCCACCCTGCATCTGGCCAATGACGACGGCTTCGCCGCCGCCCTCTGCCTGGGCGCCAGCCACGCGCTGGGCGATTACGCCGGGCTGCTGGCGACCGCCTTCGCCGTGCTCGATCCCGGCGGTCTGCTGCTGGTCGGGGAGGGCTATTGGCGCCAGCAGCCGAACCGTTCGTATCTGGCGGTGCTGGGCGCCGACGAAGAAGACATGACCGATCACGCCGGCAATGCCGACCGCGCGATCCGGGCTGGCTTCCAGGTGCTCTATACGACCACGGCCAATCCCGACGAGTGGGACGAGTACGAGGGGCTGTATTGCCGCGCCAAGCTGCGCTGGGCCGCGGCCCACCCGCGCGATCCGGACGCCGCCACCATCGCCGCCGACGCCCAACGCTGGCATGATGCGTACCTGCGCTGGGGCCGGCAGATGCTGGGCTTCGGCTATTACCTGCTGCGGCGACCGTAGTGCAAAAAAAGTTGCGTGTTGCGGCCATGCCGCTATCCGGCGCGATCGAGACTTCCGGGGCTCGGCCGTGTCGGTAATACACGCTCAGGATGCATTAAAAGCGCGTCTGCACTACTTTAAATCGGATGGCCGGTGTCACGACGCTGCCGTCATTCATCGCGGCGCAAACTTCAGTCCGCCGGGACGTCCAACCGGTCGTGATTGAGCAGGGCCGGAAACGCTCGCATCCAGATCAGCAGCACGACCAGGGTGCCGATACCGCCGATCACGGCGGCAGGAACCGCGCCGAACCAACTGGCGGTCAGACCGGACTCGAACTCGCCCAACTCGTTCGACGTGCCGACGAAGATGAAATAGACCGCGCTGACCCGTCCCTGCATCTCGTTGGGCGTCTGCAACTGCACCAGCGAGCCGCGGATGATCATGCTGATCGAATCGGCCGCACCCAGCACGACCAGCGACGCGATCGACAGCCAGAACGAGGTCGATAGCGCGAAGACGATGGTGGCCAGGCCGAAGACGGCAACCGAGGCGAACATGATGCGGCCGACGCGCCGGTTGAGCGGGATCTGGGCCAGCACGAACGACATGCCCAGCGCCCCTATCGCCGGCGCCGAACGCAGCACGCCCAGGCCCCAAGGCCCGACCGACAGAATGTCCTGGGCGAAGATCGGCAGCAACGCCGTGGCACCGCCGAGCAGGACCGCGAACAGATCGAGCGAGATGGCGCCGAGCAGTTCCGGCCGGCTGCGGATGAAGCTTACGCCGGCGAAGACGGAGGCGAGGGTGACCGGCTCGCGACGGGGCACGACCGGTTCCATCCGGATCATGGCGATGGCGCCGAATGAAAGCACGATCAGCGCGGCCGAGACGGCGTAGACCGCGCCTGGACTGATGGCGTAGAGCAGTCCACCCAGCGCCGGCCCGCAGATGACCGATGCCTGGCCAAAGGTCGACGACCAGCTGAGCGCGCGCGACAACAGGCTCGCCGGCACCAGACCCGGCAGCATCGCCTGCCGGGTCGGCGCGACGAACGCGCTGGCGCAGCCGATTACGAAGATGGCGCCGAAGATCGCGTTGACGCCGAGGCCGCCGCGGAACGTGCCGATCGCCAGCCCGGCGATGGCCAGTCCCTGAACGACCTGGCACAGCTGTACGATCCGGCGCCGATTGAACCGGTCGGCGACATGGCCGACGACGAAGGCCAGCAACAGCGCCGGCACGAACTCGGCAAGCCCGACCATGCCCAGCGCGAAGGCACTGCCGGTCAGCCCGTAGACCTGCCAGCCGATGGCGACGGCCTGCATCTGGAACGCGAGGTTCGAAAAGGTCCGCGACAGCAGGAACAACGTGAAGGGACGATGGCGCAGGACGGAACCGGAGGCAGGCAAGTTCGGCGCGTAAGACTCTGGCAAGGGAACTCCGGTGTCGAAAATCGGTTGTTAAGAACGATTATCATCATTGAGTGAGCGCCGTCTATGGCGACGGCTGTGGGACGAACCATCAACTGTCTTTAAAATATGAATATAAACAATTGGTTATCGTAATTTCCGTGCCATATTTTGTCCTGCTTCGGTGGCATAAGTTGGCACAAATCGGATTCTGAGAGCCATATCTTGGCACAAACTTCGAAATGGTACGTGACGAGAAATCCCGCTGAATCTTTTCAAATCGGCGCCATTTCTGGCGAAAGTTGGAAGAGGTGTTGTTGTCTCCTGAGCGGGGGCTCAAAAGTTGAAGCAACGAGATGTCGGGACAAAGAGCTTCCGCCCCCGTCATGTGCATTCAAAAATTGGGCATTTAGAAAATATATAGGGCCGTCTGCCTAGTATGGCAAAGGTCGTGTCCCGCCGGGTGGTGTAGGAGCTGTGGGTAAGTAGCCCGTCGCAGCGACCTCCGCGAGTCAGGCGGCGGCGGGCTACTTATCCACTGCGGTGGTCATCGTGAG
>Ga0302314_10009111_pt1 | contig 17594 bp, 13 predicted proteins | sample III_Palsa_N2_3_FD_200533 | JGI IMG/M metagenome (GOLD analysis project Ga0302314, IMG submission 200533) | Peat permafrost microbial communities from Stordalen Mire near Abisko, Sweden - III_Palsa_N2_3 | ecosystem: Environmental > Terrestrial > Soil > Palsa > Peat permafrost | place: Sweden...
GGCCGCGGCCAGGAAGGCGAGCGGCGTGGCGGCCGGGTCGTAGCGGTCCGTGCCCGCGACGACGAGGGCGCCGACGAGCGCCGGGACGGCATACAGTTCCCGGCGCAGCACGGTCGGCACCTCGTTCACCAGAACATCGCGGACCACCCCGCCGCCGACCGCCGTCACCACTCCCATCAATGCCGCCGGAACCACCGCGAGACCGTAATTCAACGCCTTCGCCGTTCCGGACACCGCGAAACAACCGAGGGTCGCCGAATCGGCCACCAGATAGGCCGTGGACAAAGGGATCCGGCGGCGTACTCGTTCCCGTAGCGGCACTGCGTGACCGAGAACGCGGGGATGACGGCCGAAAAGCACGACGGCCGCCGCGAAACTCGCCGTCGCCAGATAACGCCAGTCGGTCAGCAGCGCCACCGGAACGGCCCCGATCATCAAGTCCCGGATGACGCCGCCGCCGAGTCCGGTCACCGCTGCCAGCACCAGAACCCCGACGAGATCAAGGCCCTTACGCACACCGGTCAACGCCCCGGCCGAGGCCGCGGTGAGGATTCCGAGCAGGTCGAAGACGATCGGCAGATGCGGCGCGGCGACGGGGTGCATACCGCAATGATCCCAAGCGGATTGGCCGCGGCACCACCGCACACCAATTGTCCGAGGTGTGTTGACCGGCTCACTCGCGCTGACTTTGCTTCGGGTTGTACGGTGTTGGGCCTCCGCGAAGCTGACGCTCACTGATACCGTGGAACCCAGCGCCCGACCGGGCGTCGATGGAAGGCCGGCGGAAGGTTTTCCGGATCCGCCTGGGGGATAGGTACAAATGGCGACAAGCGACACCGGCGTACGCCGCCATCCCAGGCGCCTCGTCGCCCGATCGGGTAGTGCGCGTGTTACGGCGTTGCGCCGAACGGGCGTGGTCTCTTCCCAGAGGCTACGTATTGCCGCCACACTCGGTACAGGAGCGCGCTCGGCCCAGCCCGCCAGGGGCACCACACAGGAGGTCCCATGACCGAACTGCGAGTGATGGCGGTCACCGGCGATGGTGACCGTCTGGTGCTGCGTGCTCCCGACGGCCAGGAATTCTTCCTCGCGATCGACGACCGGCTGCGCGCCGCCGTGCGCGGCGACCGGGCCAGGCTGGGCCAGATCGAGATAGAGCTGGACGCGCAGCTGCGGCCGAAGGACATCCAGGCCCGGATCCGCGCCGGGCAGACCGCCGAGCAGGTGGCGGACGCGGCGGGCATTCCGCTCGAGCGGGTGCGCCGTTTCGAGGGCCCGGTGCTCGCCGAGCGGGCCTTCATGGCCGAGCGGGCGCAGAACACCCAGGTGCGCCGCTCCGGCGAGACGCACGGTCCGAAGCTGGGCGACGTGGTGCGCGAGCGGCTTTCCGCGCGCGAGCCGGATATCGATTCCGTGCAATGGGATTCCTGGCGCAAGGACGAGGCCGTGTGGACGGTCCGGATGTCCTTCCGGATCGGCGGCCTGCCCTACGACGCGACCTGGAGCTACGACCCGCCGCGGCGCCTGGTGCATCCCCTGGACGACGAGGCGCGTCTGCTGTCCAGCGACGCCGCCCCGGACACCGCGTTCCCCTTCGCCGCGCGCTCGGCCTCCTCCGGCGCGGGCGGCGGCGCTGCCGGATCACGCTCCGCGCAGGTCACCTCGCTGCAGTCCTGGCACGGCCGGCCCGCAGCGGGTCAGGGTTCTGTGACCCCGCTTCCGGTGCGCCCCAACGGTTCCCCGCGGCCCGCCGCCGCGGCCGTAGCGGGCACTGCAGCCACCGCGGCCGTGTCGGGCACCGCGACCCAGACGCCGACCGCCGCGCCCGAGACGGAGCCGACCGAGGCCCCGGCTTCGCAGAGCCCTGCCGCGAACGGCACCCGTGCGGCGGCGGCCGCCGCGGCCGGGAACACCGGCGCGGGCTCCGCGTACTCGGACGCGCTGTTCGGCCCGGTCGGCCCGCACAAGGAGCGGCTGCGCGGCGACACCGACCAGCAGGCGGTCAACGACGGCGTCACCCCCGGCCGCCGCGCCACCGTGCCCAGCTGGGATGAGATCGTCTTCGGCACGCGTCGTCGCAAGGCCGATTAGCCGGAAACGCGGAGAGATCGTCTTCGGCACTGTCATCACCCCACGCCGCAAGGCGGACTGATCCCCCATAGCTCGTCCGGCGCAGAGCTGCCTGCGCCGACCGAGTGACGGCCATTCAGTTGATCTCGGTCGTCACTCTCCGCCATGCCGCGCTTTCATGAACGGCGGATCCTGAGAGCTCTCTCAGCAGTACAGCCGAAGTTCACCGCCGATTCAGCTTGGGCTCGCCAAGCCGCTTTCCAATCAGTCGAAGCTACGGAACCGTAGGCTCAGAACATCCGCTGCCCTGCTCTCATCCCCGGAGGGGAAAACCCAGATGCAGTCCAAGACCAAGCGGCGCACGGCCGTCGTCGCGGTGGCCGGGGCGGTCGCCCTCGGCACGTCCCTGGCGGTCGCCCAGCCCAGCTTCGGCAGTCAGAACCCTGGCACCGTCTCCCCCGAGTCCTCCGGCAGCTCGATCGTGCTGACCGGCGCGCACGCGGGCACCACGACGCCGATCCAGCACGTCGTCGTGATCTTCGACGAGAACGTGTCCTTCGACCACTACTTCGGCACGTACCCGAACGCGGCGAACACCGACGGCACCACGTTCAAGGCCAAGTCGAACACGCCGACCGTCGACGGGCTGACGACGAGCCTGCTCGAGAACAACCCGAACGGCTCCAACCCGACGCGGCTGACCCCGGCCGAGGCGCTGACCTGCGACCAGGACCACGCGGACACCCCGGAGCAGGAAGCCTACGACAAGGGCCTCGCGGACAAGTTCCCGGAGTACACGCAGAACGCCACCTGCTCCTCGCCGGATCAAGGCCTGCCCGGCCTGGTGATGGACTACTACGACGGCAACACCGTCACGGGTCTGTGGAACTACGCGCAGAACTACGCGATGAGCGACAACAACTACGACACCACCTACGGTCCGTCCACCCCGGGCGCGATCAACCTGGTGTCCGGCCAGACCTACGGCGCCGAGGTGGTCAGCGCCTCCACCGGCACGCCGGTCTCCGACTCGGCCGTCGTCGCCTCCGCCAACTCGGCGGACCTCGGCACCGACATCGCCGACATGGACCCGTACTACGAGGACTGCAGCACCAGCGCGGACCGGCTCGAGCTGACCGGCCAGAACATCGGCGACCAGCTCAACGCCAAGAATGTGACCTGGGGCTGGTTCCAGGGCGGCTTCGGCGCGACCACCGCGGCCACCTCGACCACCCCGGCCGTGTGCGGCGCCACGCACACGAACGTCGGCGGTGCGACGATCGCTGACTACAGCGCCCACCACGACCCGTTCCAGTACTACGCCACCACGGCCAACCCGCACCACACGGCCCCGAAGACCGAGGCCGAGGTCGGCCACAACGGCCAGGCGAACCACCAGTACGACGAGTCCTACTTCTACGACTCGCTGAAGGACGGCAACCTGCCCTCCGTCTCGTTCGTGAAGCAGGCCGAGTACCAGGACGGCCACGCCGGCTACTCCGACCCGACCGACGAGCAGACCGGCGTCGTCAACCTGGTCAACGCGATCGAGTCCTCCAAGTACTGGAGCAACACCGCGATCATCCTGACCTACGACGACTCGGACGGCTGGTACGACCACCAGGCCCCGCCGAACGTGAACTCCTCGTCCGACCCGGCCGTGGACGAACTCGACGGCACCGGCCAGTGCGGCAGCACCGCCCGCAGCCCGCTCGCCGGCGAAGAGGACCGCTGCGGCTACGGCCCGCGCCTGCCGCTGCTGGTGATCTCGCCCTACGCCAAGGACAACTACGTCAACCACTCGGTGACCGACCAGACTTCGGTGCTTTCGTTCATCGAACAGAACTGGAGCACGGGAACGATCGCGGGCTCGATGGCGCAGTACGCCGGCTCCCTCGACCCGTTCTTCAACTTCAGCCAGCACAAGGCCCGTCGGATCCTGCTGAGCCCGACCACCGGCGCCGTGCTGCGGGACTAATCCCCGCCGCGTAGCCCGGAACGCGGTTCGCCCCCGCCACGAACCGTCCGTGGCGGGGGCGAACCGCGTTGCGGTTAATCCACCGACAACAGCATGAGCGGAGCCCCACGACCCAGTCCGACAGCGTTTATTACACCTAGCAGTAATCTTCGCTGCGGCTACGTGTAATAATTGTTGCATGAGGCGCACTGAGGCGTTGGCGATCTTGGGCGGGCTGGCAGCAGACCAGTACGGTCTGATCACCACTGCCCTGGCGAGGACGCACGGCGTAGACGGGGTGACGCTGCTGCGCTTGTGCGACGCGGACCTGCTGGGGAACGTGGGCCGGGGCGTCTACCTGCTGCCCGGCGCGGTCAGACCGTCGCACCTGGAGATCAGGGTCGCATGGCTACGGCTCGATCCGGCGCGCCCGGCCTGGGAGCGAGACGGCCGCGGGAAGAAGGACGGGGTGGTCTCCCACCGCTCGGCGTGCCTGCTCCACGAACTCGGTGACATCCCCGCCCCGAAGGTCGAACTGACGGTGCCGGGCCGGCTGACCACCCGCGAGCAGTGGGTCGTGCTGCACCGGCACCCCGGCCCACTGGACCCGGACGAGATCGTGGTCGTCGACGGGCTGCCGGTGACGAGCGCCGAACGCACGATCGTGGACCTCCTGCAGGACGGCGCGGACGCCGGGCACGTCGGCGGCGTCGTCGTCGACGCCGAGCACCGCGGACTGGTGGACCTCGACGCACTGGCCGTGCGGGTGGAGCGCTTCACAGTTCACTACGCGATGCCCGGGGCTTCTGGGAGGGAACTGCTGTCGGCCTTGGCGGCAGCAGGCGGGCAGCAGCTGAACCGCGACGCCGCCGTCCGGGCATGGAAGGAGTGGGTGGCCGCCGGAGCAACGGCCGGCTACGGCAACGCGGTACGACAGCTCCTGCAAGTGAACCCCGTGGACTTGTCGTGGCTGCAAACGGTGGACCTGACCTCCTCCGTGGGCGCGACCGAGATCGCGAAGGCCTTCCACGACCTGGCCATCGGCGAGATCGCGAAGAGCTTGCAGAACCCGGTCATGGCCGAGACAGCGGCCGCGCTCCGGGACATGGCCAAGTTCACCTCCGTGCAGCAGGAACTGATGGACGCGCTGCCCGCGCTAACAATCCCGGACGAGGCCGTGGCCGCGTTCCAGCGGATCGCCGACGAGCTCAGCGATCCGGTGGTCAGGACGGCGCTCGCCGCTGCTGCCTCCGGTGCGCGAATCGTGGCGGGCCACGACGATGAAACACCTGAGGACAACTCGTGAAAAAGAGCTACGCCACCCCGGGTGCGATGGAGAAGGCCATCCGGTCCAAAGCGCAGCAGGTCTCACTCAAGACCGGTGTCTCGACGGGCGACCTGGTGATGCGGTTCCACTACCAGCGTCTACTGGCCCGGGTTTTCCAGGAGGAGGGCTGGATGCTCAAGGGCGGGCAGGCATTGCTGGTGCGGTTCCCCGAGCAGGCCCGGGCCGCCGGGACGCCGATCTGTTCCGGCCGGGAGTCGAGAGCCTCGATGAGGCCCTGGCCGCGCTCAAGAGCGCAGCCGAGCGGGACCTCGGGGACTACTTCCGGTTCTCCGTCAAGTCCTGCAAGCAATCCACGACCGGGGCCGGGAACGGGGCGAAGGTACAGATCGAGGTACTGATCGGCCTACAGAAGAAGGACCCGCTCAGCGTCGACGTGGTGGTCAAGAGAACACCGACCGGCACACCGACCGCGATGCGCCTGGAGCCGGCCGTGCCGATCGGCTGGCCGGAAACGTGACCGCAGGTGCTGCTCTACCCGTTGCAGGACCACGTAGCCGACAAGATCTGCGCGATGTACGAGATGCACGAGCGGAGCTCGGGCCCCGACTCCCCGTCCACCCGGTTCCGCGATCTTGCGGATCTGCTGCTCATCTCCCAGAGGGAGGCGATCGAGGGGCGCGCCGTGCAGTTCGCGCTCTCGGTCGAGGTGCCGCGGCGCCGGGCGTTGGGGACCAAGCTGACCTTGCCCACCTCGTTCCAGGTTCCGGATCCTGTGTCCTGGGCGCAGAAATACCCGACAGCGGCGGCCGAGGTCACCGGGCTGCGCGGGTGCCGAACGCTGGACGAGGCGTCGGCCGCCGCCGAGGTGTTCATCACCCCGCTGCTGGCAGCTGACGACCCGGGTGCCTGGGATCCGGCGGCGGCATGCGGGACGCGGCGCTGAACGGGCCGGGCAGGCAGGACCAATCGCAAATCAAGCCGCGGCGAGTACCGTGATCAAGGACGACGTGGCGAAGAAGGTCTCGGTGCGGGTCAGGTGGTCGAGCCAGGCACGGCCCGCTTTCGGGGTGAGATACCCGGCCACCACGGCGCGATCGGTGTTGCGGCGTAGGCCGAGGATGGTCTCCGCGGTGTCGAAGTCGGTGAGGACAGCGGCGACGTTGCGTACGTTGCGGATGGTGCGGCCGACCTCCTCGGCCAGCGCGGCGAGGTCGGTGGCCGGGCCGCAGCCGACGTCGGGGACGCGGTCTCCGGCGCCGATGCACAGGGCGCTGAGCAGCTCGTGCTTGTACTGGCGGGCCGGGCGGGTGGCGGCGACGAGGTCCAGGTAGGGCGTCGGCGCGGTGCTGGTCACATTCTTCACGGCGGGCTCTGTCGTCATGCGGACGAGCCAACCGAAATTCTGTGGAGAAGTAGTGGAGCCGCCGTGCGGATCTTGTGCAGAGGCGGCTCCACCGCCGCGACGCCTACGAATCAGGCCACGAACATCCCCGAGCCGAAGTGGTCCGAGGAGTCCCGCACGCCGGGCAGCGCGAAGAAGTAGCCGCCGCCGATCGGGGAGATGTAGTCCACCAGCGGCTCGTCGATCAGCCTCGTCTGCACGGCCTCGAACTGGCGGGTGACATCCTGCTGGTAGGCGCAGAACGCCAGGCCGACCTCGAGGTTGCCGTTGATGTCGAAGCCGCGCTCGTAGTTGTAGCCGCGGCGCAGGATCTGCTGGTCGTACGTGGCGTTGGTGCGCGGGTTGGCCAGCCGGATGTGCGCGTCGAGCGGGATGATGTTGCCCATCGGGTCATTGGCGTACTCGGGGGTGTCGAACTCGGCGGTGCCGCTGAGCGGGGCGCCGGTGTCGCGGCGGCGGCCGATCATCAGCTCCTGCTCGTTGAGTGAGACCCGGTCCCAGAACTCGACGAGCATCCGGATGATCCGGATCACCTGGTACGAGCCGCCCTCGGCCCACTGCTGCTCGCCGCGCAGGCCGCCGTGCGCCCAGATGAGCGCGCTGGTCTCGGTGGCGTCGTCGACGTCCGGGTTGGCGATGCCGTCCTTGAACCCGAGCTGGTTGCGCTGGGTGCCGCTGGGCCGGGGCACGGACTGGAAGCCGTCCACCTTCCACAGGCCCTGCATCCCGCCGCGGGTGTGCTTCGCGATGTCCCGCAGCGCGTGCATCACCGTGTCCTGATGGTCGGCGCAGATCTGCAGCGAGATGTCGCCGTCCCGCTCGGTCGAGCCGACCATGTCGTCGTTGGGGAACACCACCATCGGCGTGAGCTTCACCGGCTTGCGCGAGGCGAGCCCGTAGCGGTCGTCGAACAGCGAGGAGCCGACGCCGACGGTGATGGTCAGGCCGTCGGCGGGCACGGCAGGACCGAGCGTGTCGCTGTCCGCGGGCGGGGAGGCGAGGCCGAGGTCGCCGGGCGTGCCCCCGGCGGTCAGGAAGCGCGCGCGGGTGGTGATGGTCTGGAACAGCTCGACCAGCTCGGCGCGGTTCGCGGCCGTGGCGTTGAAGGACACGAAGGTGGCGAACGCCTGCGGCTTGGTGAGGATGCCGGACTGGTTCGCGCCGTGGAACGGGATGACGCGGCCGGAGCCGGTGGTCGAGTCGGAGTCGTCGGCCATGGCGACCGTGGTCCCGGCCACTCCGGCGCCCACGGCGGCCACCCCGGCGGCGCCCACCGCGGCCCCGCGCAGGAAGGAGCGGCGGCGCAGGGCGGCGTGCAGCGTGGCGGAGTCGACCAGGCCCGCGGCGTCCGTGGCGCCGGAGAAGGGGCAGGAGCCGGTGGACGCGGGGGTGGCGGCGGACGCGGCTTCAGCGGCGTTCTCCGCCACGGCTGCCTTCTCGGCGGGGGCCGCACCGTTCTCCGCGCTCGCGGGCTCGTTCACGGTCTCGGTCTCGGTTGGCTCAGTCGGCTCGTTCGACTCGGTCATCTCGATCTCGCGGTGGGTCTCGGACTCGGACTCGGACATCAGGCTGTGGTCCGTTCTTCCAACAGGTCGGGCACGAGGGAGAGGGTTTCGAGCAGCTGGCTCAGGTCGGCGTCGACCTTCTGCCGCTGCGCGGTGGACAGCGCGCCGAGCGCCGTGGGCCTGGCGCACTGCGCGCCGCAGGGCCCGGCGCCGTCGGCCTTCAGGTCGGCCTGCACGGTGGCGATCCCCTGGTTGATCTGGGGCAGCAGGCTCGGATCTCCCGCCTGGATCAGCGAACTGATCGTGGACAGGACCTCCTGGGTACCCTGCGTGTTCGCGAAGAGCGTGTCCAGCGTCGTGCCGCTGCCGTAGTCCTGGATGCCGGTGAGCTGGAACTGCAGCGCGTTCTCCAGGATCTCGTGGGTGCGCAGCGGCAGGTCGGCGGCCGGGGTGGTCTGCCCCGGGAAGGCCTTGATCAGTCCCTTGATATCTGCGACGAGGGTGTCGCCGAGCGGGGCGAGTTCGGCGGAGGACTGGCCGTGCCAGAGCCCGTACTCGATCCGGAAGAATCCGGTCCAGGACTTGGTCGCGGTGCCCTGCGGCTGTCCGCTGGCCGAGCCGTTGATCTCATCGTCGAAGGTGTCGAAGGTGCCGTAGGCGGCGCCGAGCCGCTCGTAGGCCAGGTGCGCGGGCAGCCAGTCGGTCTCGGCCTGCGCCAGGTTCCCGGCCTTGAGGTCGGCGTCCAGCTTCTCGGCCGCGGTGAGCAGGCCGGGCAGCGAGGTCTGCACATAGGCGCGGTAGTCGTAGACCGGCTGCTCCATGTCCTGCTCGGTCACCGGGGCCACGCCGGTCAGGCCGCTGCCGGAGCCGGACACGTGGTACGTGGCCGAGTTCAGCACCGTGCCGTCGATGAAGGAGCAGCGGAAGGCGTACTCCCCCGCGCCGATCGAGACGTTCATGACCTCGCTGGAGCCGGGCGTCACGTCCGGGTCCTCGCCGTAGACCGCGTTCGTGGTCGGGTTGATCAGGTAGACCTCGGCGGTGTTGGCGCCGTTGTCGGTGACGTTGAAGCTGAGCGTGCCCGCGGTCGGCGAGGTCCAGCCGGTGCCGCAGGCGGTCTCGCTGATCGCGATCTGGATCGTGCTGGAGGCGTCGGCCGTGCCCATCACCGAGATCGTGGCCGCGGCGGCCACCGCGGGAACGGCCACGATCGTCCCGTAGACGGCCCAGCGCGGCGTACGACGTCCGCCGCTGCTGTACCCATTTCGCGCGCGTTGACGGTCCGCGCCCACCGCCGATACCGGCTCCTCGGCGCCCCTGGCCTTGGCGGCCAGCTTCTCGGCGAGCGCGGCCTCCTCGACGGCGCGGCGCGCGGCGGCCCGCTCGGCGCGCGTCTGCGTGGCGGCGCCCTCGGCCGTAGCGGCGGTCGCCTTGCCCGACGCGCGCACTCCGTGCACGAACAGGGTCATCGTCGCCGCCAGGTACAGCAGGTAGCCCGCGACCTGAAGCCAGGTCATGACCGGGGTGAGGTTGAGCGTGCCCGCGATGAGCATCGCGTACCAGGAGCCCGCGTCGATGCTCAGGTTGAAGGCGTGCGCCGCGTAGCCAGGCAGCAGGCCGGCCTCCTGCAGGTCGCCGAGGCCGTAGGCCAGCACTCCGGAGGCGATCACGATGAGCACGGCGCCGGTGGCCGCGAAGAACTTCGTCAGGTTGATCCGCAGCACCCTGCGGTACAGCCCCCAGCACAGCAGCACCGCGAGCAGGATCCCGACCGCCGCGCCGAGCAGCGGGCCGCGCGCCTGCCCGGCCGACTTCGCGGTCGTCCACAGGAACAGCGAGGTCTCGAGCCCCTCGCGGCCGACGGCGAGGAACGCGGTGAGCACGATCATCCCGCTGCCCCGGCCGAGCGCCTCGTGCACCCGCGCCTTCAGGTCGCCGGACAGGCTCTTGGCGTTGCGGCGCATCCAGAACACCATGGTGGTGACGAAGCAGACCGCGAGCAGCGAGAGCACGCCGCCGAAGCCGTCCTGGCCGCCCGCCGGAAGGCTGGCGGAGGTGAAGGTGAGCACGGCGGCGAAGGAGAGGCTGAGCGCGACCGCGGCGGCCACGCCCGTCCACACGGCGCCGAGCCGGTCCTTCGCCTCGGCGCGCACCAGCGTGGCGACGAGGATCGAGACGACGAGCCCGGCCTCCAGGCCCTCGCGCAGGCCGATCAGGAAACTGGGAAAGGCGGTGTTCCACATGGCGGGCGGGACGCTCCAGGAATTCGGTCGGCGGAAGCGAAACTTAGGTGAGCCTAACCCATAGGCGTACACCTCTTGGGTGACGGTCGTCGGGACCCGAGGTGAAGTTCCGGTGCCCAGCCTGAGGGAATCGGGCATACCGGGCAAATAATTTGCTGAGAAGTTTTTTGCCGAAGATGTATCTGGGGGCGGTGCCCGGCGCTCTTGTTAGTGACCGGATCGGGAAGGGGAGAGCCCGATCCGGTCAGCTCCGCCTTCAACCGGGTCTCGGGGAGGGACCCGGCGGAGACGGCTGGTGGGGGAACCGGAGGGGGAGGCACCGTGCCCGTCCGGCGATCGCGAGGGGGGATCCGCGAGGATCTCAAGGCGATCGCCGGGCGGCCGGACGGCGTGCTTTTCCAGGACCGGTCCTCCCGGGGAACCAGGACGCTACGGGGGTACGGCCTGCTCCCCGGGGGGCAGGCTCCCGGGCGGCCGGCAGTGTCGGAACGCACCGTTAACGTGCCTGATCGAGGTCAAGGGAGGAAGTTGTGCGCATGAATCACAAGGCCCGGATGGAGCGGTTGATCAGCCGTCATCCGGATGCGGTATACACCGACGGTGCCCTGCACCGCCGGGATCAGCTGCTTGTCCCTGTGGAGCAGTCGGACGAGGCTCGCGAGGCCGGCGCCGACTTCGTCGACCGCGTCGAGCCATACCCGGAGATCGGGGTGCACCGGCTGCTGCTGAAAGGCTCCGCCCGGGTGGACGTGCCGGAATTCGCGGCCCGACTGCGCGATCAGGGCATCAGAGCGACGCCCAACCACCTGCTGCGCGGCGAGCCGGAGTACTTGGGCGGCCCGTTCGGGGCGCCGAGCCTGTGCGGCCCGGTTCCGGCCCCGGTGGCCAACGGCACGGGACGCCCGGTCACGGTCGCGATCCTGGACACCGGCATCACCCCGCACCCCTGGTTCACCAGCACGGGCTGGTGGCCGGAGGTGACGCCCGAGCAGCTCGACCCGGTCGCGGTCAACTGCGACTACGAACTCGACGCGCAGTCCGGCCACGGCACCTTCGTCGCCGGCGTCGTCCTGCAGAAGTCGCCGAACGCGCGGCTGTGGATCGACCGGCTGCTCGACGACATCGGCGTGTGCGACGAGCTCGAACTGCTGCACAGCCTCGACCGGATCCAGCGCCGGGAGAAGGCCACCGGCACCAAGGTCGACGTGGTGAACCTCTCGCTCGGCGGCTACGCGCACGCCGACCACCCCTCGCCGCTGGTCGCGGAGTCGCTGCGGAAGTTCGGCAGCCACACCGTCATCGTGACCTCGGCGGGCAACAACGCCTCGGACCGCCCGTTCTGGCCCGCCGCCCTCAAGGACTGCGTCGCCGTCGGCGCCAAGGCGGCCTTCTCGGACCGCGGCTGGTGGGTGGACGCGAGCGCCCCCGGCGTCGACGTCGTCGGCCCGTTCCCGCAGCGGCGCCCGGACGGCGAGATCGAGCTCGGCTTCGCACGGTGGAGCGGCACGTCCTTCTCCGCCCCCTACGTCTCCGGCGCGATCGCGCATCTGGCCAACGACAAGCAGATCACCGCCCGAGAGGCGGCGGAGATCCTGCTGAACACCGCGAACCCGGACGCCGACCCCGACTTCGGGGTGGAGATCGGGTAACGGCAGGTATGACGCGACGGCGTGATCTCGCTAGTGTGTCCCACGCGCCCGGCACGGGGTCGGGCTCGTGGGAGCGTGAGTCATGCCGTCGAACAGCTCGGAGCCGACGGGGCCGAGTAATGCCGAGCTGCTGGCCGCGGCCCTGCGGAGGGAAGCCGAGGCCTGGAACGGCCTCGTGCAGAGGTTCGGCCGGCTGGTCTGGGCGGTGGCCCGCAGCTTCGAGCTGCCGGATTCGGACGCGGCGGATCTCAGCCAGACCGTGTGGCTGCGCCTGGTCGAGCACATGGATCAGATCAAGGAGCCGGAACGGCTCGGCTCCTGGCTCGCGACGACGACCCGGCGCGAGGGAATCAAGCTGCTGCGCAAGCGCAGCCTGGAGATTCCGGACGAGCTCGAGGAGGAGCGGTCCGACCAGGGCAAGGACGGCCCGGAGGAGCAACTCCTGGTCGCCGACGAGTACGCGCAGCTGCGCGACGCCCTGGAGCGGCTGCCGGAACGCTGCCGCAAGCTGCTGCGAGTCATCGCGGCCAGCGACGAGGCGAACTACAGCGAGGTGGCCGCCGCCCTGGACATGCCGGTGGGTTCCATCGGCCCGACCAGATCGCGCTGCCTCGAGAGGCTGCGCACTCAGTACACGCAGTCAACCTGAACCCGTCGTGGGACGGGACAGTCCTAGGGGGACGAGACATGACCAGTAACGGATACGCCGGAGACGAGTACGACGACGTCCGTCTGCTGGCCGACCTCAACTCGCTCTACCAGAACGACGACCCGGTGCCCGAAGGAGTGCTCGAGGCCGCGCGCGGCGCGTTCGTCTGGGCGAACTTCGACGCCGAACTCGCGCACCTGCTCGACGAGGAGTCGCTGTCCGGCCGCGCGGTGCGCGCGACCGGGGACCAGCACCTGCTGACCTTCGAGGCCGAGCACCTGACCTTCGTGGTCGAGGCCACGGAGCTGGCCGAGGGGCGCAAGCTCGTCGGCCAGGTGATGCCCGCGGGCCCGCGCGAGTTGTGGTTGGAGAGCGCCGGGGGCGCCAGCGCGTCGACCGAAGTGGATGAATTGGGACGATTCTCCTTGCCGCAGCTGCCGTCCGGGCCGGCGCGGCTGCGCTGTGAGCTACCGGACGGCACACGCGTGGTGACTGAATGGGGTGCCATCTGAGAAGCTGAGTGAATGACCCAGTCCGCTGAAGCCGTACGGCAGCCCACGGCCGACGGCGCGCTCAGGCTTGCCCGCGCACTTCAGCTCCTCGACCTCGTGGACGGCGACAAGACGACGGCGGCGGCCGGAGCACGGGAACTGCTCGCGGACAGCGACGCGGACGAGGCCGCGGCCGTCTCCCTGCGCGTGCTCGGACTGGCACTCAGGCTCAGCGACGACAAGGCGGCAGCGGACGAGATGCGTCGCGCGGTGAGCCTCGCGGAACGGCTCGGACTGCCGTTGCGGGCGGCCCAGGCGCGCACCTCGCTGCTCGTCCTGCTCTCCCATCAGGGACATACCACGGCCGCGCTGCGCGAGGCGGCGCTCGCCGAGGCCGCGCTGCAGGCCCCCGAGGCCGCGCTCGACCTGGCCAGGCTGCGCGTCAACCAGGCCCTGGTTCTGCAACGCCTCGGGCGCAACACGGAAGCACTGGCCTGCTACGCCGCCGCCGAGCCGGTGCTGGTCGAGCACCGGGACGTGCGTTGGGAGATGCTGCTGCTCAGCCTGCGCGGCACGATGCTCGCCTACCAGGGCAGGCACGAGGCCGCCGCCGAGGACCTGCATCGCGGAATCACGCTCGGCGAATCCGGCGGCATGGCGAGCGTCCTGTACGTGCTGCACCTCAACTACGGTTTCGTGCTGCTCCAGGCGGGCCGGATTCCGGAGGCGCTGCGGGAGATCACCCACGCGCTGCGGACGGGTGAGCGGATCGGCCAGCGGCTGGAGGCCGCGTACGCGGATCGGGCGGAGGCACTGCTCACGGCCGGTCTCGCCACGGAGGCCCTGGAGAACGCCGAGCGCGCGATCGCCGGCCAGACGGAGCGGGGCCGGGCCTACGATGCCGCGGAGTCGCGGCTGATGGCGGCGCGAGCCGCGCTGGCCGCGAACGCGGTGGGCCGAGCCTCCGAACTGGCCGCGGCGGCGCGGGCGGAATTCGCGCAGCAACGTCGGCACGTCTGGGCGACCCGGGCCTGGCAGGTGGAGTTGGCAGCCCGGTTCGCGGAGGGCGAACGTACCGCGGAGCTACTCAAGGAGCTGACTCGCTGCACGTCCCGTCTTGAGCGGGCCGGCTGGCAGTTCGCCCCTTCGCAGGCGAGGCTGCAGGCGGCGCGCACGGCGGTGGCACTCGGGCGCAAGGCGCAGGCGGAACGGCTCTACGCTCGGATCTCCGCGAACCGCTTCTCCGGCCTGGCCACGCTGCGGATCCTGGCCTGGGAGGCGGAGAGCGAGCTCAGACTGCTGCGCGGGGACCGGGGCGGGGCGGGCCGGGCCGTGACCCAGGGTCTGCGGGTGCTGGCCGAGTTCGCCGGCACCCTCGGCGCCACCGACCTGCGGGCCGGCAGCGCGGCCCTGGGCACCGACCTGGCCGCGACCGGGCTGCGGCTGAGCCTCGAGGGCGGTTCGGCGCGCAGCCTGCTGATCCGGGCGGAGCAATGGCGCGCGGCGTCGCTGCGCCGCGCGCCCACGCGCTCGGAGCAGTCGGGGCGCTTGGCGGAGCGCCTTTCCCGGCTGCGCGCCGTCACGATCCAGGTGCAGGAGAGCCCGCTCAAGAAGAAGGACGCCGCCGATATCAGGAGCCTGCAACGCGAGCGGGTGCGCCTCGAGGAGGAGATCCGGGAGCTGGCACGGCACACGCCGGGCAGCCCGGTCGCGCCGGAGACCCCGCTCGTGCTCAAGACCGTCGACGAGGAGCTGCGTGGCCGCGCGCTGGTCGAGTACGTGCGACTCGAGGACGAGCTGCACGCGATCGTGCTGGCGGACGGGCGCTGCACCCGGCACCGGATCGGCTCGTACCAGGCGGTGCTCACCGAGCTCGAGTCGCTGCGGTTCGCGATGGGCCGGATCGCGAAGCAGCACGGCTCGGCGGCGATGGTGCTCGGCGCGCAGAAGATCTATCAGCACGCCCGGCTGGTGTTGGACTCGATGCTGCTCGATCCGCTGCGCAAGCGGATAGCGGGCGACGGGGAACTGGTGCTGGTCCCGACCGGCTCGCTGCACGCCCTCGCGTGGGCGGTGCTGCCGTCGATGGAGGGCCGGGTGCTGACGGTCGCGCCGTCGGCCCGCAGCTGGCTGGCGGCGGAGCGGGTGCCCGAGCGGCCAGGCCCTGTCGCGCTGGCGCACGGTCCGGGCTTGCCGCACGCGCAGGACGAGGTCGCGACGCTGGCGAAGCTGTACCCGGACGCGAAGTCGCTGCAGGGGGCCGAGGCCAGCGCGAACGCCGTCGCGGAGTCCTGGGACGGGGCCAGGCTCGCGCACCTGGCGGCGCACGGCAGGTTCCGCCGGGACAACCCGCTGTTCTCGAACCTGGAGCTGGCCGACGGCCCGCTGACGGTCTACGACCTGGAGTCCCTCGGCCGCGCCCCCCGCGTGCTGATCCTCTCGGCCTGCGACTCGGCCCTTTCCGGCATCCATCCGGGTGACGAGCTGATGGGCGTGGCCAGCGCGCTGCTCGCCCTCGGCAGCAAGACCCTCATCGCCTCGGTGGCGCCCGTGGACGACGAGCACACCCGGGCCCTGATGACCACGCTGCACACCGAGCTCGGCGGCGGGACGCGTCCGGCGCCCGCGCTGGCGAAGGCTCAGGCCGAACATCCCGAGGCGCCGGCATTCATCTGCCTCGGCGCCGGCTGAATTCACGATTCCCGCGGAGCCGGAATCGGCCGGGATATCCGGCGAACCGACTACTCCGATTCGGTGAGTAATGACACGGATCGTTTGTGTGACATTCGAGCCCTGCGCCGAACGCGTACCCCCGCTCGGCCCCTATTCAGGCCTCGCAATCCCCGTTCTCCGGCTCGTCGCAGATATCCGAATCGTCCTCCGGCGACAGGCCGTCCCGCTCGGACCCGCGGCCACCCGGTCCGGCCGCCGAGGCCGCGGCGAATCCGTCCAGGAAGCCGCGGGCGCGCTCCAGCTTCGGGAAGGGTTCGAGCAGCCGCCAGAAGCCCGCGCCGTGATTGGGCTCGATCAGGTGCGCGAGCTCGTGCAGCAGCACGTAGTCGATGACGAAGTCGGGCATCCCGCGCAGCCGGTCGGACAGCCGGATCGAGGCGTCCACCGGGGTGCACGATCCCCAGCGCGCACCCTGGTTCGTCACCCAGCGCACCGAGTACGGGACCGCCCGGCCGTCGAGATAGCGGGCGGAGAGTTCCTTGGCCCGGGCCGCGAGTTCGGCCTCGCCCGGCTTGCTGCGCCGTTCGCGGGAATCGAGGCGCGCGAGCATCGCCTTCACCCAGCGCTCTTCCTCGCGTGCCGACATCTGCGCCGGGATCAGCACCACCGTCCGGCCGTCCTGCCGGTACGCGGACACGGTTCGCCTACGACGCGCCGAGCGGCGCACCTCGACGGCGTCCCCGGCGGCCGTACCACGTCTCGACCCCGCGGCTGCCTCGTCTTCCGCCGGGGTCAGGTCGGCTGACACGCAACCCAACGTAGCGGTTCGGAGCCGTTTTGGCCCCTCCCGCGGGCCGAAGAGTTCGGAAAAGTTGCAAGGGACGCACTGCGACGTACGGCCTTGGCCGAAAAATTCTTCATAGGTCCAGGTGAAAGAGCGGCGCGCCAGGTTGTCCACCGGGTTGTACACAGGAATGCCGGAACGATCCACATACTTGCCGGGATTGTCCCAAGGTTATCCCCAGGGTTGTCCACAGCCGTTCGCGTGGCGCAATTGACTACCCGGGTCCCGTCGCCGTACCGTCGTCACCTGAATGCGGGGCCCTCGGAAAACAGCTCGGCGGCCGCGGTGGGCGATCACCGCGCGAACCGAGACGTGCGCCTGGGGGCCCCGCACTGTTTTCTCCCGCGGCGCGGATCCCTCCGTCGCGTATCTCCGCGCCCTTCTCCGGCGATCACCGCCGATCTTCGCGAGCGTGTTCAGCGGGCAGTTCCGCGCGATCTTCGGGAAAAACTCCGCGCGATATCGCCGACTCCTCACCCAGCGGTCCTACAACTCACCCGAACGTGCCAACACCAGTGCGCCGGAGTGCTGCCGAGCGTCCGCGATGCGAGAACACGCTCCGCTCTCGCGTATGGTGACTCTCGTCCAGACCGCCGAGCGGCGGAAGGGCGAACCAACCGCGAGAAGCACAGGAGGGCCACCATGGCCGAGACATACACCGGTGAGGCCTACTGCGTGAAGTGCAAGGAGAAGCGGCACTTCACCGGCGAGATCAAAGTCAGCGAGTCGGGTCGGCGCATGGCCCAGGGCACGTGCCCGACCTGCGGCACCAAGGTGAACCGGATTCTGGGCAAGGCCTGAGCCTCCGGCCGCGGTCTGGAAT
>Ga0302314_10009112_pt1 | contig 17593 bp, 15 predicted proteins | sample III_Palsa_N2_3_FD_200533 | JGI IMG/M metagenome (GOLD analysis project Ga0302314, IMG submission 200533) | Peat permafrost microbial communities from Stordalen Mire near Abisko, Sweden - III_Palsa_N2_3 | ecosystem: Environmental > Terrestrial > Soil > Palsa > Peat permafrost | place: Sweden...
CAAAACCGATGCATAGCATGACCAGCCACAGCGGCGAGGACAGGTAACTCATGATGCCGATGCCGAGGTGCATGCGGCTCGGGAAGCTGAAGCCGCGCGCGCCGATGATTTTCGCATGCTGCAGATTGCCCTGCGCCCAGCGGCGGTCGCGCACGGCAACGTCGATGAGCGAAGGCGGGGACTCCTCCCAGGAACCGCCGCTGTCGGTGATCATGCGCACCTTCCATCCCGCGCGGCGCATCAACGCGGCCTCGACGAAGTCGTGCGACAGCACGTGCCCGCCGAAGGGTTTGCGGCCTTCGAGCTGCGGCAGCCCGCAGCTCTGGGCGAACGCCTGCACGCGGATGATGGCGTTGTGTCCCCAGTAATTTCCGCTGTTGCCGGACCAGGCCGCCAATCCGCGTGTGATGACCGGTCCGTAAGCGCACGCCGCGAACTGCTGCAGCCGGCCGAACAGCGTGCTGGCACCGATGAGCTGCGGAGCGGTCTGCAGGATGCCGAGGCCCGGGTCGGCATGCATCAGTTGCGCGAGCCGCGTCAGGGTCGCCGCGTCGATCAGACTGTCGGCGTCGAGTACGATCATGTGATCGTAGCGGCCGCCCCAGCGCGTGACGAAGTCCTCGATGTTGCCGGACTTGCGCGCGACGTTGCGCCACCGTCGCCGGTACCAGACGGGCATCATGCCGGCGAGTGCCCGGCGCAGCCGATCGACGGCCGCCGTCTCGCGGATCCAAGCATCGGCATCGGTCGAGTCGGAAAGCACGGCGATCTCGAACCCACGGCTCGAGCCGGTCTTGTGCAACGCCTCGCCCATGGCCTGCAGCGCTGCGGTCGTGCGAGTGGGATCCTCGTTGTAGATCGGCATGATCAGGGCGGTGAGCGTCTCGCCCAGCCCGGCCGCGGGGTCGCCCGCCGCCGGATCGGGCCGAGGATCGCGCCGCTTGGAGGCGCCGGCAAGTACGGAGCCGGCGGAGAAGGCGATCCATGCGAGGGATACACCAAAGAAAAAGATCATGAGGCCCTGCAAGAACGTCATGCTCGCGAAGCGCACGACCTGCAGCATCTGATAGACGCCGTAGGTCGTGATGCCCACGAACGCGGCGACCAGGATGATGCGCGCGAACCAGACCGCGGAGCCGGTCCGCTCGAAGGAACGGCGCGGCGGCGCATAGTCGAAATCTTGCGACGGCATGCCGAGCCGCGCCTCGGCAGGCATGCCTCCCGAGCTCTCCGTTGCCGCGATGCGTACCGCCGTGCTCAAGGGGGCGTCCATCGGTACAGCCAGGTCTCGGTGACCGGCTGGTCGCCGCGCAGGATTCGCAAGCGCATCTCGATGAGGTCCGCATTGTTCGGGTCGACCTCGAAGGTCGCGCGCAGACCCCGCATCGCGGTATTCGACGTCAAGGCGACGTTCGAGATCTTGCCGGCCGAGGCGGATACGTCGACCGAGAGGCCGTCAGTCTTGTCGCCGGCGCCGACGATGTCGAGAACGAAAACGCGCCGTTTGCCATCGAGACTCGCTCCGGAGCGTGTGGCCATGACCCCGCCCAGGCCCTTCGGCAGCCCGGGGTCGTTCAGCCAGCTCAGGCGGTAGGCAAATTCCGCGGGGTGCCCCGCGGCGAGACCTTGCGCGGGACGCCAGAAGGCCACGATGTTGTCGTTGCTCTCGCGGCCCGAGGGTATCTCCACGAGCTCGACCGCGCCCGGGCCCCAGTCGCCCTTCGGCTCTATCCAGGCGCTCGGCCGGCGCTCGTACAGGTCCTCGAAATCCTCGAAGTCGCTCTGATCGCGCGAGCGCTGCACCAGCCCAAATCCCGCCGGAGGTCGCGTAGTGAACGTCGACACTTGGAGCTTCGTGGGGTTGGCCAGCTGGCGGAAGATGTGCTCGCCGGTGCTCGAGGTGATCTGCAGACCGTCCGAGTCGTGCACCTCGGGGCGGTAGTCGTCGAGCCGGCCGCGGTTGGTCTCATCGAACAGAAACATGGAGGTGAGGGGCGCGATCCCGACCACGCGCAGCTCGGATCGGGGGAACAAGGTGCACGTCACGTCCATGACGGTGACGACGCCCGGCTGCACGCTGAACCGGTAAGCGCCCGTGATGGACTCGCTTTCGAGGAGCGCGTCGATCACGATCGAGTTCGCGCGCGGCGCGGGCTGCTCGACCCAGAAATGCGTGAATGCGGGGAACTCCTCGCCCACCGGCTCCGCCGTGTTGATGGCGAGTCCGCGCGCCGAGAGGCCGTACACCAGGCCCTTCGCGACGCCGCGGAAATAGCTCGCGCCCTGAAATACCAGGAACTCGTCCCAGACCTTCTTCGAGTTGATCTGTGTGACGAGACGGAATCCGGACAGCGGCAGCGAGACTTTGGCGAGCTGCGGGAGCGATGGGCCGATCGCAAACATGGCCGGGGTGGCGACGAGGTCGTGTGCGGTGTCCCCCTCGACTGTCGATACGGTCACCGGCGGGGCCTGCTGATTGAAGAACGCCCGCAGCAGCTCCAGGCGGAACGGCAGCTGCTCTCTACGCCAGATCGCCGCTTCGCGATCGAAGTGGATGCTGCGATATTGCTCGGGGCTCAACTTGTCGAGTCCCGCAGGCAGGGTGCTGCGTTGCGGAGCGTAGGGCTTCGCCGCCAGCTGCTTGGCTTGCTCGAGCAGTGTGTCGAAGCTGAATGGATATCCGCCCGGGGTCTTCTGCGTGCTCGGCGGCTGGGTGCGCGGGTTCGCGCCGTCGGCAGGGACGCTGGCAGCCGCGGTCAGCAGCGTCACGAGCACGAGTTTCTTCATGTCAACCGGCAAAATTCATATCCCTCGTTCTCTTCGTTGCGCTCGCGCGTAGGACACCCCGCGCCCGAGCTGCTGCATCGGGCCGGAAACCTGATCCGGTGCGCGGCCTGATATAGTTTAGCCCGATGCTCGAGTCCGCGCCCCTTAAGGAACCGCAGAGCGCAGCGGCCGTACTGATGGTGCGGCCGGCCCGGTTCGGATTCAATCCGCAGACGGCCGCAAGCAACGTGTTTCAAAAGGGGGAAGGTTCTGCCGGCGTTCATGAGGCGGGGCTGCGCGAGTTCGACGCATTGGCCGAGCGACTCGTGCGGGCCGGGCTGCAGGTCATCCTCGTCGAGGATACCGTGCAACCGCCGAAGCCCGATGCGATTTTCCCGAACAATTGGGTGAGCTTTCACCGCGACGGCACCGTCGTGCTCTATCCGATGATGGCGCCCAACCGGCGTCTGGAGCGCCGCGACGAGGTGCTCGCCGAGGTCGCGGCCGCTGGATTTCGCATCACGCGCACCGTGGATCTGTGCCATCGCGAGGAGCTCGGCCAGTACCTCGAGGGCACCGGCAGCCTCGTGCTCGATCGTCCGCGGCACTTGGCCTACGCGAACATCTCACCGCGCACCGATCTCGATGCGCTGGGCGAGTTCGCGCAGCAGCTCGACTACGACCTGGTGACGTTCGAGTCCGTGGACGGCGCGGGCAGGGCGGTGTATCACACCAACGTGATGCTGGCCATCGGCGCTGGGTTCGCCGTGATGTGTGCCGAATCGATCGCCGAGAAAGGCTCCCGCGACGCGGTGCGTGAGACGCTCGGCGCGGGCGGCCGGCAGATCGTCGAGATCTCCCTCGCGCAGATGCAGGCTTTCGCGGGCAACGTGCTCGAGCTCGCGCCGCCCGGCTCGAAGGTGATCGCTCTCTCCGACACGGCGTGGCGATGTCTGGACGCGCACCAGCGGCGCACCCTCGAAAAGCACGGCGACGTGCTGGCGGCCGAGATTCCCGTGATCGAGCATTGCGGCGGCGGCGGCGTGCGCTGCATGCTCGCCGAGGTGCATCTGCCGCCGCGCCTGTAGCCGCGCCCCCCCAGCCGGCGCCCCCAGCCGTGCGCCACTGGCCGTGCGCCACTGGCCGTGGGCATCTGATGTCATAATCGCCGTATGCTCGAACTCTCGGTCAAGACGCTGCTCGCGTATCTGCTGGGTGCACTGCTCGGTAGTCTCGTGCTCGGGCACCTGCGCGGCGTCGACATTCGCCATGCCGGCTCGGGCAATGCCGGCGCCACCAATGCGCTGCGCACCCAGGGAAGGCTGTTCGCGTTGTCGGTTCTCGTCATAGATATCGGCAAAGGCGTGCTGGCGGTGCTGTATTTGCCCCAAGCTTCCCTGCCGGGCGTCCCGGTCGACCCGGAGATTCCGCGCGCATGGCTGACGCTCGCCTGCGGCTTTTCGGTCATCGTCGGGCACGTGTACCCGGTCTGGTTCGACTTTCGCGGCGGCAAGGGAGTCGCGACCATGATCGGGGTGGTCGGGGCGCTCGATCCGCGGCTGCTGCTGCCCGTCCTCGGCAGCTGGTTCGTCGTGCTCGTGCTCACCGGCTATGTGGGTCTCGCGAGCATGCTCGCGGGAGCCGCACTCATCGTTTGCGTTTACGCCCTGGAACCCGGCAACACGGCACTGCTGTGCTTTTCCGCGGCTATCGAGGCTTTCGTCATCTTCACCCACCGTGGCAACATCGCGCGTATGCGCGCCGGCAACGAGCATCGCGTGCACCGTCTATGGCTGTTCCGCTCCCGCACGGCCTAGATTTGCGGCGCCCGCTGCTCGCGTTGCTCGCGACGGACGAGCCGCGCTCGGGCAGCTTCCTCGCGCGAGCCCTCGATGCCGCCGAGTCCGAGATCATCGCCGGCGTCGACCAGCTGCGGGCGCTCGGTGTCGACATAGCCGCCTCGCCGGAGGGTTTTCGGCTCAACGCGGGACGCCGGCTCGAGCTTCTCGATGCCGATGCAATCCGCGCGGCTCTGCTCGATGACGCCGCGGGCCGGCTGCAGCGGTTGGAGGTGCTGTTCGAGGTCGACTCCACCAATACGCGGTTGCTCGGGCGCCCGGGGCCGCCCGCGGGCTTCGCAGACGCTGCGCTCGCAGAGCTGCAGAATGCGGGCCGGGGGCGGCAGGGGCGCCGCTGGATATCGCCCTTCGGCGCGAGTCTCGCGCTATCGCTCGGCTGGACATTTGGCGATGCCGAGCGCGTCGATTCGACCTTGAGCCTCGCCGTCGGGGTGGCCGTGTGCCGCGCGCTCGGCGGACTCGGTGCACAGGGCATCCGTCTCAAGTGGCCGAACGATATCTGGTTCGAGGACCGAAAACTCGGCGGTGTCCTGGTCGAGACGAGGACCGGCGGCGGCGCTGCGCACGTCGTCGTCGGCGTCGGGGTCAATCTCCATTTATCCGCCGAGTCGCGGCGCCAAATCGGCCCTCTTACCGGCGCCCTTGGGGGCACCTCGGGACTTGCCGCGCTCGATGCGGCATGCCCGTCGCCGCTTTCGCGCAACGCTCTCGCCGCGGCGCTCCTGACGGAGCTTTTGCGTATGCTGACCGTGTTCGAGCGCCACGGATTCGCGGCGTTTCGGGACGAATGGCGCTCGCTTGATGCGCTGCAGGGACGTCCGGCGCGGGTTCTTCTCGCGCGGGACGCCGTCGAGGGTATCGCGCGGGGCGTGGACGAGGACGGGGGATTGCTGCTCGAGCACGGCGGCAATGTCGATAAGTTCATTGCCGGCGAGGCGAGCTTGCGTTTGATTCGGGGTGAGGCGTGACCTTATTGAAGAGCCTCGTGGTGGTCCTCGCTCTCGCCAACGTGGGCTATTTCCTGTGGACGCGCGGCGTCGCGCATCCGCTGGAGACAGGCGCCGAGGCGCCCATGAGCACGCTCAAGCTCACCTCCGAGGTCCCTGCCTCGCAGCGGGGCGCGCCGTTCCCGACCGCGGATGAGGACTCGGTGACCCCCGCAGAGATTGCCGGGATGGCGGGCGCCGGCGCCGGCGCCGGCGGTGCGCCGGGTGCCGGAGCGCCGGGCGCTGCGTCGAGCGGCGCGCCGAGTGTTGCCGCGCCGGCGGGACCGGCGGCGCTGCTCATGAACGTGAAACGCTGCATCAGCGTCGGGCCGTTCCGCGACGTGTCCGAGACCGCGCATGCGGCGAGCACGCTGCGCAGCGGCGGCTACGATCCGCGGCAACGGGTTGCGGAAGGCGAGGTCTGGGCGGGGGTCTGGGTGTACTTACCGATTCCGCCCTCGCAGTCGAGTGTGCAGCTGCTGAGCAAGCTCAAGGCCGGAGGTATCGATGATGCACTGGAGATGCCGGGACCGAGCGAGAGCTCGGTGATCTCGCTCGGGCTCTTCGCCGACCAGAAGCGCGCGCAAACGCGGGTGGGGCAGGCGCAAGCCCTTGGATTCAATCCGGGCATCGCGGATCGCAAGCGCACCGGCGATGTGTACTGGATCGACATCGATTTGAAGTCGACGGACAGCGTGCTTAAGCCGAGCGACCTGCAGAGCGAGACCGGACATATCCAGCGGTTGGAAGTCAAAGCCTGCCCGAGCGTCGGAGCGCCGCCATGAGCACCCGCGAAGCCACACTGCGGGTGGGGAGCGTCATCGGCGCGATCGTGGCGTACGGCTATCTCGTCGCGTGCCTCGCGCTCGTAGGATTCCAGGTTTACCGCTGGTTCCAGAACGGCGAGTGGACGCACGTCGGCGTGAACGACGGCATGCGCGCGGCGCTGGCGCACTTCGCCGGCGCCGACGGGTTGACGGGCTGGCGGGCGGCGCTCGCTCGTTGGGTCGATGCACCCGTCGAGTGGCTCGGGCTGCATACGGTACTCGAGGTGTTGCCCGCATCCCTGGCGCTCTTTGTCGTCAGCATTCTCGGCAACAGCCTCTTTGTTTACACCACGGATCGTCTGCGCGAAGAGCGGGCCGCACGCCGCTGAGTCGGCGCGGCGAGCGCGCCTCGCCTCGCTGCCGGGGGCATATGCTACGGCGGCACCTGGATGGGCGGGGGCTCGCCGTGCCAGAGATAAGCCACCGTGTTCGGGGGCGCGCGATACCAGCCCGGATCCCGGTAATCGCCGGGGGCGAGGTCCGCCCGAATCTTCACCACCGTGAACATGCCGCCCATCTCGATGCTGCCGTAGGGACCCGCGCCGCCCATCATGGGCAGCGTGTTGTCGGGCAGGGCCATCGGCGCGTCCATGTTCTGCATGTCGCGGGGGCTCATGTAGTTCGGAACGAGCGCAGCGATTTTTCGCTCGAGGTCGGATTGGTCGACCCCGAGCATGGTCGGCACGCGATGGCCCATGGCATTCATGGTGTGATGGCTCTTGTGGCAATGAAATGCCCAGTCCCCCGGCGCCGCGGCAGTGAACTCGATGGCGCGCACCTGGCCGACGGCGATGTCGGTGGTGACCTCCGGCCAGCGTGCGCCTTCCGGGACCCAGCCGCCGCCGGTCCCCGCGACCTCGAACTCATGCCCATGCAGATGCATCGGATGGTTGGTCATGGTCAGATTGCCGATCCGGATGCGCACGCGCTCGCCCTGCCGCGCCACCATCGGATCGACCCCGGGGAACGCGCGGCTGTTGAAGGTCCACAGATTGAAATCCAGCATGGTGCTCACCCGCGGTGTGAAGCTGCCGGGGTCGATGTCGTAAGCGTTGAGCAGAAAGACGTAGTCGCGGTCGACGGGCATGGTGTGCGCATCGGCGGGATGGGTCACCCAGGAGCCCATCATGCCCATCGCCATCTGCGTGGTCTCATCCGCGTGCGGGTGGTACATGAAGCTGCCCGCACGCTGCGCGCGGAACTCGTACACGAACGTCTGCCCCGGCTTGATGGAGGGCTGATTGAGGCCCGATACGCCGTCCATGCCATTGGGCAGCCGCTGGCCGTGCCAGTGAATACTGGTGGCTTCCGGAAGGCGATTGGTGACGAACATGCGCACCCGATCGCCCTCCACGACCTCGATGGTGGGTCCCGGCGATTGGCCGTTGTAGCCCCACAGATGGGCTTTCATGCCGGGCGCGATCTCGCGCTCGACGGGCTCGGCCACCAGATGAAATTCCTTGACCCCGTCGCGCAGCCGCCAGGGGAGCGTCCAACCGTTGAGCGTCGCCACCGGCCGGTAAGGCCGCCCGTTGGGCGGAGCCACAGGGGCGCGCGTGTGCGTCGCCGTCGACGAGACGATCTCGGGCAGCGCCGCCAGTGCGGACTTGCCGACGCTCGCCGCGGCGAGCGCGGCGATGCCGGTGAATAAACGTCGTCGTGTCACCATGGGCATTTCTCCTAAAGCTGCGGCACGGGGCCGGAAAGGGCCGCATCCAGCGAGGAGCGGGCGATCCAGAAATCACGCACGCTCTGCAGATAGTCGCTCACGCCGGCAATTTGCGAGCGCGAGTCGGCGAGCAGGTCGAAGACACTGATTTGTCCGGCGTCATAGCGCAGCCGGTCGGCTTCGGCGATGGAGCGGCGCAGCGGCAACATCTCGTCGCGCTGGCGGAGCGCCATGGCGTGCGCCGCGCGCAGCCGTGCGTAGGCCTTGCGCACCTCCCCGCGTGCCTCGAGCGCCGCCTGGCCAAAACGTGCGAGCGCCTGCGCGTAACGTTCCTCGGCTTTGCGCACCCGCGGTGCTCCGGTATCGAACAGCGGCACCTCGAGGCTCACTTCGAAGCCGGTCTCGTACGGCGAGGAACTCGGGCCTTGCTGGACGCGCGTCGGCCCGGCGTCGAGGACGTTTACGAAGCGGGTCGCGCGCGTCAGGTGTAGATCCGCGGCGAGCGCATCGAGATTCGCGCGCATGGCCTTGAGGTCGATGCGCCCGTCGAGGGCAGCGCGCTCGACTTGCGCAAGCGCCTCGATCGACTGAGGAACATCCGGCAAACGGGCGGCGAGCTGCAGTTTGTCCGGCTCCATGTCGATGCCGAGAGACGCGATCAAGTCCTCGCGCGCGAGCGATTCGCCGAGCCGCGCGTGTTCGAGCTCGAGCGCGGCCTCGGCGTGGAAGCTCTGCTCCCGTGCCTCATCGAGCGGTGTCCAGTTGCCGGCTTGACGCATGCGCCGCGCGAGCTCCGCTCCGGTCTCGGCTGCCTCCTCGACCTCGCGACGATAGTTCGCCGTGTCGCGAGCCGCGAGCGCGACGAAGTAGGCTTGGCGCGCGCGTGCGGCGACCTGCACGATGGCCGCGGCGCAGCTCGCCTGGACCGCTGCGAAGCGGCGCTTCTCGATACCATGGACATAGGGCACGGTGAGCAGTGCAAGCACGCTCACCGTCACCGTTTCCTCGACATCGTTGAGCCCGTCTGCGCTCGAGCGCCGTACGGTGAAGCGCGGATTCGGGAGCCGGCCGGACTCGACGACGTCGGCTTCCGCGATGCCGAGCTCGGCAAACGCAGCTTGGAGCGAACCATTATTGAGGAGCGCGATCCGAACGGCGTCGTCGGCCGACAGGGGCCTTTCGAGCAATCGCGCGGTATCGCGCTCCGCGCGAGCCTGCTCCTCGGGCGTGCGCTTCCACAGCGCAGTCTGTCCGATGCGCGTCGCGGCGGTGTGGGCCACGGCGTCGAAACCGCCGTCCTGCGAAAACTGGGCGCACGCCGCGAGCATGAGCGCGCTCGCCAGTGCGCTGCACGCCGCGATCTCCCGCGTGCACGGAATACGAATGTTCATGGGCCGTCCTCATGGAATCGAACGATATGCCGCGCGCAGTGCACGCGGCGGCTCGAGGATCAAGCCGGCAGGCGCGGCGGACGGTCGAGTCGATCGAGCGTGAGGATCGGGGAATGCCTGAGTTGCCGCACCTGCACGGCGGGTGCGGGGTCGTGCGGCGGCGCCCAGCTCGGGGAAGCCGAGGCAACGGCTACGCAGCAGCAGTCGCACGCGACGCCATGGCCGCTCGGCGAGCCATGCTCGCAGTGCGTGCCCGGATGGGCGGCGGCGGGGGCGGTGTGCCCGGCGCGCGCCGGAGGCGAGTCGCAGGGAGCTGCCGCATAGACTCGCAGCGGCAGCGACGCCGCCAGCAGGAGCGTGAGCAAGAGCTTCGATAGTCGCTGGAACCGCATGGCCGTGGCCAAAACATAGCACTCGCCCGGAGAGAATACACGCGCACCGGTCGATTCTCGGCTAGGCTTGAGAACTGCGTCGCCCCCGGGCGAAATCCCTCATGGGAGGTTGGATCATGATGAGATGGCTGGCCGGTATTGCCCTCGGGGGCCTGCTGCCGCTCGCGGCGCTCGGGCACGCGAAATTGCTGAGCACCATACCCGCGATGGGCGAGCAACTCGCCGTTGCGCCGAAGCAAATGACGCTGCAGTTCAACGAGGACGTGCAGATCGGGATGCTGAAGCTGTCCGCCGACGGCAAGGACATTCCGATCGAGCTCGATCGCGGTGCGACCTCGGCATCCACGGTGAGCGTCGCGCTGCCCGCGCTCGCGCCGGCGACATATCGCGTGCAATGGAGCGCGCTCACCGTGGACGACGGTCACGTGGTCAAGGGCACGTTCTCGTTCGTCGTCGTGCCGCGCTGACCGCACCCGCGCGGGGTGTGAGCGCCTAGGTGAACCTCGGGATCTGGGACGGAGCGGCGGTGCTCTTGAAGGCCGTGCTCTACGCCGCCACCCTGAGCGCGGCGGGCGGCGTATTTTTCCTCGCGTACTCGCACTCTCTCCTCGAGCCTCTCGACCGGCTGGCGATTGCGCGGCGCCTGTACATTCTCGTCGCGGTGGCCATCGCGGCGAGCGCCGCGCGTGGGCCGGTCACCGCGGCCTCCATGGCTCTGGACGCTGCGGGTATGCTCGATCGTCGACTGCTCGCGATGGTGTGGCACGGCGGCGAGGGCCGCGCGGCGGTTGTGCGCGCCGGCGGATTGCTGCTCGCAAGTGCAGCGCTCGCGCGCGGCGGCCGCGGCCGCTGGCTCGCGCCCGCAGGCGCCGCTGTGGCCGCCACCTCGTTTGCGTGGGTGGGACATGTGCATGCTGCGGCTGCAACGGCCACACCGCTGCTAATGGCGGTTCACGTTTTGGCGGTTGCCTTCTGGCTCGGAGCGCTGGGACCTCTCGCGATCCTGGCGCGGCGTCGCGAACCGCGCGAGCTCGGCGCGCTTGCCGAGCGCTTCGGCCGCATCGCCATGGCGATCGTGGCCGCGTTACTGGCGGCAGGCGCCGCGGTTCTGTGGATCTTGCTCGGAGGAATCTCCGAGTTATGGACCAGCGATTACGGCCGCCTCGCTTGCGTGAAGATCGTGTTCGTCGCGTGCCTGCTCACCCTGGCAGCGTGGAACAAGCTGCGTCTGGTGCCGCGCATCGTCGCCGGGGACTCGCTCGCCGTGCGCGGTTTGCGCCGGTCCATACGCGCCGAAATACTCGTCGCAGGGCTGATCCTGCTGATCACTGCCGCGTTGACGACGCTCGCCGGAGCGCCCAGCATGTCTTGATGCATGCCATGCAGTTGCGGCAGCCGCACACCCCACTCGTCAGGGTCGAGCTGCCTGATCGAGTACCCGGACGAGGCGAGATCCTCATCGACATGCGCGCCTGCGGCGTGTGCCGCACGGACCTACACGTGGTCGACGGCGAGCTCGACCACGCGAGCTTACCCGTCGTGCCGGGTCACGAGATCGTCGGGCGCGTCGCGGCGCTGGGACGCGATGTGACCGGCTTCGAGATCGGCGAGCGCGTCGGCGTCGGCTGGCTGGGCTCTACCGACGGCACGTGTCCCTATTGTCTGATGGGTCGCGAGAACCTGTGCGACCGGCCGCAATTCACCGGCTACACCCGTGACGGCGGCTATGCGACCGCCGTCCTCGCCGATGCGCGATTCGTGTTTGCGCTGGGCGAGCAGGGTACTGATGCCTCGCTCGCGCCGCTCATGTGTGCGGGGCTGATCGGCTGGCGGGCGTTAGGTATCGCCGGCGAGGCGCCGCGCCTCGGCCTCTACGGGTTCGGGGCGGCGGCCCACATACTCGCCCAGGTCGCGCGCCGGCAGGGCCGCTCCGTGTTCGCATTCACGCGCCGCGGGGACTCGCGCACGCAGGAGTTCGCCCGCTCGCTCGGCGCGGCGTGGGCGGGCGCCTCCGAGGACGCGCCGCCGGAACCGCTCGATGCCGCCATCATCTTCGCTCCGGTCGGCGCGCTGGTGCCTCTCGCCCTCAAGGCCGTACGCAAGGGAGGCCGCGTAGTTTGCGCGGGCATCCACATGAGCGACATTCCGGCGTTGCCGTACCGCTTGCTCTGGGAGGAGCGCGAGCTTCTGTCCGTCGCGAATCTCACCCGCAAGGACGGCGCGGAGTTTCTGAAATTGGCGCCGCAGATGGGTATTATCACGCGCACCACACCCTATCCCCTCGACCGCGCGAACGAAGCGCTCGCGGATTTGCGTGCCGGCCGCTTCGAGGGCGCCGCCGTCCTGTTGCCCTGAAGCCCGGCGCGCCGGTCACTTTCCTTTTTCTTTCTCCAGCTGCTTGCGCAGCTTCAAAAGCTCCTGCCGGCGCTCGATGGGCGACTTCGGGTATTTGAGCTTCAGATCCGCGAATGCCTCGAGCACGATATGGGAGACGATGAGACGCGTGTTCAGCTTGTCGTCGGCGGGCACGACGTACCACGGCGCATGCTTCGTGCTGGTGGCAGAGAGGCACTTCTCGTAGGCCCTGGTGTAGTCCTTCCAGTACGCGCGTTCTTGGATGTCCGGCTCGCTGAATTTCCAGTTCTTCTCCGGGTCATCGATGCGCGCGAGAAAACGCTTGCGCTGCTCCTCCTTCGACAAATGCAGGAAAAACTTCAGAATGCGCGTGCCGTTGCGGTCGAGATGGCGCTCCAGCCCGCGGATCGACTGATAGCGCTCGTCCCAGAAGGATTTGCCGTCTTCCGCGCCCGGTATGCCTTCCGCGCGCAGAATTTCCGGATGCACCCGTACGATCAGCACTTCCTCGTAATACGAGCGGTTGAAAATTCCGATCTTGCCGCGCTCCGGAAGGGGCAGGGTCGTTCGCCACAGGAAGTCATGCTTGATCTCGGTCGGGGTCGGGTGCTTGAAGCTGGTCACATCGCAGCCCTGCGGGTTGATCCCCGACATCACGTGTGAGATCACGCCGTCCTTGCCGGCCGCATCCATGGCCTGGAACACCAACAGCAACGCGTAGGAGTTCGAGGCGTACAGGAGCTCCTGCTGCGAGCTCAACTCCTTGACGTGATCCTTGAGTATTTTCTGGTAATCATCGTCGCTCTCGTACACAGGAGCTATACGCGTCGGCCATTTCTTCAGATCGACGCGGCTATCCTCGCGAACCAAGAATTTTTTCGTATTGATGGACATTTCTCGGCCCCCGGCCAGGTGTTGATCCGCAAGACTGCATCGCATGCGCGCGAAACGCCAGCGTTGTGCCCGCCGCATCGCATCCCGCGCGCAGGCTCGCGCCCGCTGTAGGTCTTATCCCACGCAGTCTGCGTGCGGGACCGTACAGACCCGCGACTTGCGCGAGAATATCGTGCTGTTGCTTTCTCGCTGCAACGTGCCGCGAGGACGAGCGTAGCGGAGAGTCGCATGCGAGTTCAGTTTGTTCCGATCAAGCGCTGGATGCCGCGCGGCGTGGCGTTCGCACTCATCTGCTGCCTGCTTGCGCCGGCCGCCGCCTTCGCGGATCCGCCGTTCGAGTTGCCGCCGATCGGCGGTACCGGCACAGTCGAGCGGCATCCCGGCAAAGTCATCTGGGCCGATCTGGTCACCCCTGACCTCGCCGGTGCGGAACATTTCTACAGCGGCATGTTCAGCTGGACGTTCCAGCAGATCCGCCCCGAGTATGCCGTCGCGCTGCTCGGCGGGCGGCCGATCGGGGGCATCCTCCAGCGGCCGATCCCTACGGGCCAGAAACGGCAGCCGGGTTGGCTCACGTTCATCGCCGTCCCCGATCTCGAGGCGGCCGACAAGCTCGCGCTCGCGCACGGTGCAAAGAGCCTTGCGCCGCCGAAGACTTACCCGCGGCGCGGCAGCCAGGCCATATTCGCGGATCCGGGGGGCGCCGTGTTCGCGATGCTTGCGTCGACCACCGGCGACTCCGCCGATTATCTGGCCGAGCCCGGCGAATGGATCTGGAGCTCGCTGCTCTCGAGCGACCCGGCGAAAAGCGCTGATTTCTACAAGGCGGTCTTCGGTTACGAGGTGTACGACCTACCGAGCGACGACGGAGCCCAGCACGTGATTCTCGCGAGCGACGACTATGCTCGGGCCGGCATTCATACGCTGCCTCCGGGACACCTGCATTCGCACTGGCTCAACTTCGTGCGGGTCACCGACGCGCAGCAAGCCAGCGCGCAAGCCGTGGCGCTGGGCGGCCGCGTTCTGGTCGAGCCGTTCGTCGATCGGCACGGCGGCCATATCGCCGTGGTCGCCGATCCCTACGGCGCCCCGGTCGGGTTGATGGAGTGGACCGAGTCGGACAGCGAAGCGAATCCGGCGGTGTCGCCCGCCCCGGCCATGCCGCAGAGCGGAGGTGCCCAGTGAGCGGCTTGCGCGCGCCGATCGCAGCGGCGGCCCTGTTCGCGGCGCTGGGTCTGACTTCTTGCGCAGTCGGAGTCGGACCCGGCTACGGCGATAGCGGATACGTCGGGGTCGGATATGTCGGCGATTACTACGACCCGTGCTGCTACGGCGGCGGGGGTTGGGGATGGGGCGGCCGTTATCACGTCGGACCTCCCGGCGGCGGCGGTCCTCATGGAGGCGGGCCTCGACCCGGTGGCCCCGGCGGTGGACACGGAGGCGGCCGTCCGGCTCCGTCGATTCCGAGTGGTCATGCCGGCGGTGGTCACGCGGGCGGCGGTCACCGCTAACCATCCGCAGCGGCGCGGTCCGGCAAGGCGTTTTATGTGACGGCGATAGCCGTGGACTGAGCCGCGCATCGAATCGCCGCGGATTAAACGGTTTAATGATTCGTCCATCTTGAGCGTCACGGGTCGGATGGTAGGCTTGCCCGGGATCGAGCGAGCCGCTCGAGTCGATTGATTGAACCCCGGAAACGTTCCTGCCCATGACCGAGCCTTATTCGACCGCCCAGGCGGCGGCTCATGATCCCGGATATACCCCAGGCGCCCCGTCGAGATTGCACTGGGTCGCGAAGGTCCTCATCGCGCTCGTCGTGCTCGTCCTCCTCGTGGTCATCGTGCGCGCGGTCGAGAAGCCCAAGGCGAAGCCGCCGGCACCGCCCCCGATTCCCGTCGTCCTCGCACCGGCCCGCGTCGGAACCCTGGACGTCTATCTCGATGCCATCGGCACGGTGACGCCGGTTTACACCGACACCATCGTGAGCCGCGTCGCCGGGATGATCACGGAGGTGCATTTCAAGGAGGGCCAAAGCGTCAAGAAGAACGATCTGCTGGCCGTCATCGACCCCAGACCGTACGTCGCGGTGCTCGAGCAGGCACAAGGGCAACTCGGGCGCGACCAGGCGACGCTCAAGAATGCGCGCATCGACCTCGTTCGATACCAGAACTCGTACCAGGTGCATGCGATTCCGGAGCAGCAGCTGGCGACGCAGCAGGCCACGGTGGATTCGGACGCGGCCACGGTGAAGCTCGACGAAGGCAATCTCGCGGCCGCCCAAGTGAACGTCGACTACACGCGCATCACGTCACCGATCGCCGGCCGCGTGGGATTGCGCAACATCGATCCGGGTAACGTCGTGACGGCCAACGGAACGTCGGGGCTGTGCGTGATCACGCAGATTCAGCCGATCACCGTGATATTCACCATCGCCGAGGACGAAATCGACGAGGTCACCGCCGAGATGGCGAGCGGCAGGAGCCTGAAAGTGCTGGCGCTCGACCGCTCGAAGACGCACCAGCTCGACGCCGGTACCTTGCTCACCGTCGATAACCAGGTGAATACCACGACCGGCACCGTGCGCGGCCGCGCTGTATTCGCGAACGCAACGAACCTGCTGTTTCCGAATCAGTTCGTGAACACGCGGCTGCTGGTCAAGACCTTGACCGACGCGACGCTGGTGCCGCAAGCGGCCATCCAGCGCAACAACGACCAGGCATTTGTCTATGTGGTGCAGCCCGACGGCAGCGTGAAGTCGACCGACCTCAAGATCGTGGCGACCGAGGGCGAGACTTCGGCCGTGACCGGCGTCAGCCCGGGTGCGCAGCTCGTCACCGATGGGTTCGACAAGCTGCAGAACGGCTCGAAGATCACGGAGCGCAAGCCTGCGCCGGCGCAAGCCGCCGGCGCAGGCGCGAAGAAAGGCGCGGGATCTGCGGGCGCGGCCGGTGCCGCGGGCGCCGCGGGTGCTGCGCCCCAGGGGAGCTGATGAACCCATCGCGGCCGTTCATCTTGAGGCCGATCGCCACCTCGCTGTTGATGGCGGCGATTCTGTTGCTCGGCATCGTGGGCTTCCGCCAGTTGCCCATCGCGGCGCTGCCCGAAGTGGACTACCCGACGATGCAGGTGCTCACGTTTTATCCGGGTGCCAATGCCGAGGTCGTGGCGACCGCCATCACGGCGCCGCTCGAGCGTCAGCTCGGCGAGGTACCGGGTTTGAGCCAGATGCTCTCGACCAGCGCGGACGGCGCGTCGGTCATCACGCTGCAGTTCAATCTGAGCCTCAATATCGACGTCGCCGAGCAGGACGTGCAGGCGGCCATCAACGCCGCGCAAAACTACCTGCCGGCGAATCTGCCGATGCCTCCGGTGTACAACAAGGTCAATCCCGCGGACGCGCCGATCCTGACGCTCGCGCTCACCTCGGACTCGATGCCGCTGCAGCAAGTGGAGGATTTTGCCGACACCCGCCTCGCGGCCAAGATCTCGCAGCTTCCGGGCGTCGGCGCCGTGACGATCAGCGGCGGCCAGAAACCCGCGGTGCGCGTCCAGGTGAACCCGACGCAGCTCGCATCTTATGGGCTATCGCTCGAGGATGTGCGCACCGCGCTCGCCGCCACGAGTCTCGACACCGCGAAGGGCAGCTTCGACGGACCCTCACAGAGCTTCCAGATCAGCGCCAACGACCAGATCACCGCGGCCGCGGACTTCGATCAGATCGTCCTCGCTTATCGCAACGGCGCCCCGGTGATGCTCAAGGATGTGGCGACGGTGATCGACGGCGTGGAGAACACCCAGCTCTCCGCCTGGATGAACAAGGTGCCTGCCGTCATCGTCAACATCCAGCGCCAGCCGGGGGCCAACATCATCAATGTGGTCGACAGCATCAAGGCGCTGCTGCCGAAGCTGCGCGCGACCATTCCGCCGATCATCAAGGTCTCCGTACTCACGGATCGCACCACCACCGTGCGCGCCTCGGTCAACGACGTCGAGTTCGAGCTCATGCTCTGCATCGCGCTCGTGGTCATGGTCATTTTCGTGTTCTTGCGCACGTTCGCAGCCACCATCATCCCGAGTATCGCCGTCCCCCTGTCCCTCGTAGGCACCTTTGCGGCGATGTATGCGCTCGGATTCAGTCTGAACAACCTCACGTTGATGGCGCTCACCATCTCGACGGGCTTCGTGGTGGACGACGCGATCGTCATGATCGAGAACATCACACGCTACGTCGAGCAGGGCGAGCCCCCGCTGCAAGCGGCGCTGAAGGGAGCCGAACAGATCGGCTTCACCATCATGTCGCTGACGGTCTCGCTGATCGCCGTGCTGATTCCGCTGCTGTTCATGGGCGACATCACCGGGCGGTTGTTTCGGGAATTCGCGGTAACCTTGAGCGCAACCATCCTGATATCCGCCTTCGTCTCGCTCACGCTCACTCCGATGCTGTGCGCCAAGCT
>Ga0302314_10009113_pt1 | contig 17592 bp, 17 predicted proteins | sample III_Palsa_N2_3_FD_200533 | JGI IMG/M metagenome (GOLD analysis project Ga0302314, IMG submission 200533) | Peat permafrost microbial communities from Stordalen Mire near Abisko, Sweden - III_Palsa_N2_3 | ecosystem: Environmental > Terrestrial > Soil > Palsa > Peat permafrost | place: Sweden...
CCATCTCCGCCGCCGCGAACGCCTGCGCCATGTCCCGGATCGCCCGCTGCTCGTCGCTAGGTGCGAAGTCCATCAGAGTCTTCCTCCCTCCCCTTTATGGGGAGGGACAGACGGCGGAGCCGTCAGTGTGGGGCTCTTCCCGAAAAAAGCGCAGGCAGACGTTGCGCGGCGGCGCCCCACTCTGGACGCTTCGCGTCCTGTCCCTCCCCACAAGGGGGAGGGAGGAAAAAGTGGACACCCCATCGCCCTACCTCATCGTCGGGATGACGAACGCCGAGTCTTCCTGCATGCCCTCGGGCCAGCGGGCGGTGACGGTCTTCACCTTGGTGTAGAACTTCACGCCTTCCACCCCGTGCTGGTTGGTGTCGCCGAAGGCGCTGCGCTTCCAGCCGCCGAAGGTGTGGTAGGCCACCGGCACCGGGATCGGGACGTTGATGCCGACCATGCCGACGTTGACGCGCGATGCGAACTCGCGGGCGGCGCGGCCGTTGCGGGTGAAGATGGCGACGCCGTTGCCGTAGGGGTGGTCGGAGGGCAGGGCCAGCGCCTCTTCGAAGGTCTCGGCGCGGACGATCTGCAGCACCGGGCCGAAGATCTCTTCCTGATAGGTCTTCATGGTCGGTTTGACCTGGTCGAACAGGCTCGGGCCGATGAAGAAGCCATTTTCATAGCCCTGCAGCGCGAAGCCGCGGCCGTCGACGACCAGTTCCGCACCCTCGTCGACGCCGATCTGGATGTAGTCCTCGATGCGCTTCTTGTGCACGGCGGTGACGACCGGCCCGTACTGGGCGCCCGGATCGGTGGAGATACCGACGCGCAGGGTGTCGATTTCCTCCAGCACCTTTTCGCGCAGGGCGTCGGCGGTCTTGGCGCCCACCGGCACCACCACTGGCAGGGCCATGCAGCGCTCGCCGGCCGAACCGTAAGCCGCGCCGATCAGGTCCTTGACCGCCTGGTCGAGGTCGGCGTCGGGCAGGATGATGCCGTGGTTCTTGGCTCCGCCCATGGCCTGGACCCGTTTGCCGTTCGCCGCGCCGGTCGAGTAGATGTACTGGGCGATGTCGGAGGAGCCGACAAAGCTCACCGCCTTGATCAGCGGATGGTGCAGGATGGCGTCGACCGCGACCTTGTCGCCGTGCACGACGTTCAGCACCCCGGCCGGCGCGCCGGCTTCCATGAACAGTTCCGCAAGCCGGATCGGCAGGCTGGGGTCGCGCTCCGACGGCTTGAGGATGAAGGTGTTGCCGACCGCCACGGCGATGCCGAACATCCACATCGGGATCATCGCCGGGAAGTTGAACGGGGTGATGCCGGCGACGACGCCCAGCGGCTGGCGCATCGAATAGACGTCGATCCCGGGACCGGCGCCCTCGGTGTACTCGCCCTTGAGGACGTGCGGGATGCCGCAGGCGAACTCGATCACCTCCAGGCCGCGCTGGACGTCGCCCTTGGAGTCGGCGATCACCTTGCCGTGTTCGCTGGAGAGCAGTTCGGCCAGCTCTTCCATGCGCGCCTCGACGAGGCGCTTGAACTCGAACATCACCCGCGCCCGACGCTGGGGATTGGTCGCCGCCCAGCCGATCTGGGCCTTCGCCGCCACCTGCACCGCGGCGTCGAGGTCGCCGTCGGTGGCGAACTTCACCTTGGCTTGTACCTCGCCGGTGTTGGGGTTGAAGACGTCGCCGAACCGCTCGCCGGTTCCGGCATAGGCCGCGCCGTTCACGAAATGCTGGATGTCGCGCATGAAGATCACTCCCTTTGTCCGAGGCGATACATCTTCGGTCCCCTGGCTGCCACCGCGGAATTGCCGATTGTACGCTGCATTTTTGCAGCCAATAATCGGCCGATGTTCAACTGGGACGATCTGAGGATCTTTCTGGCCGCGGCGCGCGCCGAATCCACGGCCGGCGCGGCGCAGCGGCTCGGGCTGGACGCCACGACGGTCAGCCGGCGGGTGCGGGCTTTGGAAACGACGCTGAAGGCGGCCCTGTTCGTGCGGTCCAGCCGCGGTCTGCAACTCACCGCCACCGGCGCCCGGCTGCTGGAGACGGCCACCAATGCCGAAAGCGCCATGGCCCTGGCCGAACAGGTCGGCCAGTCCGACCTCATCGCCGGGACCATTCGCATCAGTGCGTCGGAGGGCTTCGGCACCGTGGTGCTGGCTCCCGCGCTGCCGGGCCTGCGGACACTGCACCAGGGTCTGGCGATCGAGCTGATCGCCAACGCCGGCTTCCTGTCGCCGCTGAAGCGGGAGGTCGACATCGCCGTCACCCTCAGCGCGCCCACCAGCGCGCGTCTCGTCGTCGAGCCGCTCACCGACTACCAGCTGGGCCTGTACGCCGCCCCGGCCTACCTGGACGCGCGCGGACCGATCGACAGCATCGCCGTTCTGCGTTCCCTCGATCTGGTCGGCTACGTCGAGGACCAGATCTACGCACCGGAACTGCGCTATCTCGACGAGATCGACCCGGTGTTGCGGCCCCGGCTGTCGAGTTCGTCACTGCACGGGCAGCGCGAGATCCTGCTGAACGGCGGCGGCGTCGGCGTCCTGCCGTGCTTTCTCGCCGAGGGCCTGACCCGGCTGCTGCCCGAGGCGGTGCGCCTGACGCGGCGCTTCTGGATGTCGACCCACCGCGAGGTCGCCGGCTCGGCCCGCATCCGGGCGGTGAGGACCTGGATGCGCGCCCTGGTCGCCCGCGAACGCCAACGCCTGGTCGCCTCGCGATGAGGCGCCCAAAGACTTTCTCATGGGTTTTCATTGCCCGCGACCCCGGCTGACCTATAAGTTGAGCGTTTTCGGCGCGTAGCGCCTGGGAACCGCGTGATGAGTGAACGCCCGACCGTCGCCATCGTCATGGGCAGCCGGTCCGACTGGCCGACCATGCAAGGCGCCGCCGAATGCCTCGACGATCTCGGCGTCGCCTACGTCGCCAAGGTCGTGTCCGCTCACCGCACGCCCGATCGCCTCTACAACTTCGCCAAGGGGGCCCGTGACGCCGGCCTCAAGGTGATCATCGCCGGCGCCGGCGGGGCGGCGCATCTGCCGGGGATGACCGCGTCGATGACCGACCTGCCGGTGCTCGGCGTCCCGATCGCCGCCACCGCGCTCAACGGTCTCGACGCCTTGCTCTCGATCGTCCAGATGCCCGCGGGCGTGCCGGTGGCGACCCTCGCGGTCGGCGTGGCGGGCGCGCGCAACGCCGGCATCCTGGCGGCGCAGATTCTCGCGCTCGGCGACCCGGCGCTGGCCGCGCGCCTCGCCGAGCGTCGCGCGCGCCAGACCGCCGCGGTCGACGAAACGGTCGAGTAGCGCAACCCATGCCAGTCTTTCCTCTGCCTCCGGGGTCGACCATCGGCATATTGGGCGGCGGCCAGCTCGGCCGGATGCTCGCCCTGGCCGCCGCGCGGATCGGCTTCGACGTCGCGATCCTCACGCCGCAGCCGGATTCGCCCGCCTCACGGGTCGCCGCCCGCACGATCGTTGCCGACTACCACGACGCGGCCGCCTTGGCCGCCCTGGCGGAGATGGCGCAGGTCATCACCTTCGAATTCGAGAACGTCCCCGCCGACGCGTTGCGGGAACTGGCTCGCCTCGGCGCCGCCGTCGCGCCGAACGCCCGCGCCCTGGCGATCGCCCAGGACCGCGTCGAGGAGAAGACGTTTCTGAAAGGCGCCGGCATTCCGACGGTCCCGTTCGCGGCCGTGGACAACCTCGCCGATCTGCAGGCGGCGCTTCGCGCTCTGGGCGCGCCGCTGCTGCTCAAGACCCGACGGGGCGGCTATGACGGCAAGGGACAGGCCTGGATCCAGCGCCCCGACGAGGCCGCCCCAGCCCTCGCCGCGATCGACCAACACCCGGCCATCGCCGAGGCCCCAGCCGATTTTCGCCGTGAGGTGGCCGTGATCGCCGCGCGTGGCCGTGACGGAGAGATCGCCATGTACCCCCTCACCGAAAGCCACCACGAGAACGGGATACTGCGCCGCACCAGCGCCCCGGCGAAGGCCCCGCCGCGGGTCCAGGCCGAAGCCGAACGCATCACCGCCACGCTCCTCTCCGCGCTCGACTATGTCGGCGTGATCGGCGTGGAGATGTTCGTTCGCGACGACGGGCGCGTTCTGGTCAACGAGTTCGCGCCCCGGGTTCACAACACCGGCCACTGGACGCTCGACGGCTGCGAGGTCGATCAGTTCGAACAGCACATTCGCGCCATCGCCGGCTGGCCGCTCGGGCCTGCCCACGCCCTGGCCCACGTCGAGATGACCAATCTGCTCGGCGACGAGGTCAACCGCTGGCCGCGCCTGGCGCACGAGGCGGAGACGCGGCTCTGGCTCTACGGCAAGCGCGAGGCGCGGCCTGGCCGAAAGATGGGCCACGTCAATCGTCTGCGGCGCCTCGACTGAGAACGGGAGGCCATCGCTCCACCCGCCGAAGGTATGAACTTTATTTAATTCCCGGGCCGCTTGTGCGCCCGGCTGGCGGCGCTTAGCGCAATTCGCGTTCATCCAATAAAGGCCCGACACATGCTTGACCGACGCCAGCTCCTTTCGACGGTCGCCGCGGCTTCGGTCGCGCCACTTGTCGGTATCTCTACACGGAGCATGGCGCAGACACCGGCGAGCGCCGGCTCGCCCGGCGTCGCCCAGATGAATGCTCTGTTCGATTCGTTCGTTCAGGAGGACTTGCGCCGCTTCCCCGAGGGCGCCACCCAGCTTGGTCTCGACAAGGGCGAGATGGCCTGGACCAAGGGCGCGCTGAGCGAGGTGTCCATCCCGGCCTCCGAAGACGCCATCGCCATCAACCGCGCACGCCTCAAGGCGCTGCACTCGATCGACCGGCCGGCGCTGAGCGGCATGGACGCGGTCAACTACGACGTCGTCGACTTCAACATGACGGTCCAGGACGAAGGCGCCAAGTTTCCATACTTCGGCGGTCCCTATGTGCTGAGCCAGCTGACCGGCGCCTACCAGGGCATGCCGGACTTCCTCGACAATCAGCATGCGATCGAGACCAAGCAGGACGCCGACGACTATCTGACGCGCCTGAACGCGTTCGCCAGCCAGATGGACGGCGAACTGGAGATCGCCCGGCACGATGTCGCGCTGGGGGCGATCCCACCCGACTTCATCCTCGATAAGGCCCTGATCCAGATGCGGGCCTTCCACGACACGCCGGCCGACAAGGCTCCGCTGGTCCTTTCCGTCGTCCGCCGGACCAAGGCGAAAGGCATCGCCGGCGACTATCAGGCCGAGGCGACGCGCCTCTATGAAGAGAGGGTCCGCCCGGCGCTCGGCCGCCAGATCGACTACCTGACGAGCTTGCGGGCCACGGCGACGCCCGACGCCGGCGTCTGGAAGCTGAAGGACGGGGCCGATTTCTACGCGGTCGCGCTGAAGCAAGCGACCACCTCGACGATCGGGCCGGACGAGGTGCACCAGACCGGCCTCGATCTCGTCGCCAGCCATCAGCTAGAGATCGACAAGCTGATGAAGAAGGTCGGCCTGACCCAGGGCACGGTCGGCGAGCGCCTGCGCGCCCTCTACAAGGACCCCAAGTACCAGTATCCCAACACCGACGAAGGCAAGGTCCAGCTGATCGCCGATCTCAACCTCAAGGTCCAGGCGGTCACCGCCAAGCTCCCCGCCTGGTTCGGCGCCCTGCCCAAGGCGAAGCTGGAGATCCATCGCGTGCCCAAGGCCATCGAGGCCGGCGCGCCGGGCGGCTACTACAATCCGCCGCCGCTGGATAACTCGCGCCCGGGCATCTATTGGATCAACCTGCGCGACACCGCGGAAGTCCCCAAATGGACCTTGCCGACCCTCACGTTCCACGAGGGCATCCCTGGCCACCACCTACAAGGCTCCGTCGCCAACGAGGCCGGCAACCTGCCGCTGATCCGCAAGACCATCTGGTTCTCCGGCTACGGCGAGGGCTGGGCGCTCTACGCCGAGCAGCTGGCCGGCGAGATGGGCATGTACGACGACGACCCGCTCGGACACATCGGCCAGCTGCACGACTCGATGTTCCGCGCCGTGCGCCTGGTGGTCGACAGCGGCCTTCATTCCAAGCGCTGGACGCGCGACCAGGCGGTCAAATACTACGTCGACACCCTCGGCGATCAGGAGGCGTCAGCGGTCACCGAGGTGGAGCGCTATTGCGTCTGGCCGGGCCAGGCGTGCAGCTACATGGTCGGCAAACTCACCTGGCTGAAGCTGCGCGCCCAGGCCAAAGCGGCCCTCGGACCGAAATTCGATATCCGCAAGTTCCACGACGCCGGACTGCTCTCCGGGCCCACGCCGCTTGATGTGCTCGGCCGGGTGATCGACGGCTACGTCAAGACGGCCTGAAGCGGGCCTCAGGCGATCGCTTCGCCGTCCTTGGTGGCGATGAGCGCCTTGGGCACGAGGAGAATGATCGGCAGGATGGCCGCATAGACGATGATGGTGATCACCACGGTCGGAACGAACCCGCCGTGGTTGTCGTAGATCCAGGTGCCGAACAGGTCTCCGAACCGCACCGACACATAGTAGATCGCGTAGAACATCAGCATAGTCGTGCCCTGCAGGCCTCGGGGCGAAGAACGGATGACCAGATCGACCAGGGCCGCCTGCGCCACGGCGCCCAGCAGACCCATCGGCACGGCCACGATCAGCGCTCCGACCGCGTCATGCACGATCAGCAAGGGGACCATCTGGAGGACGGCCACGAAGAAGCCGACCCACAGCAGCACCCTCAGCGTGAACCGCCGGCTCAGGAAGGCGTAGATGGCGTAGATCGGCAGGAAGGAGCCGAAGAAGATCCCCTGCCACGCGCCCCACTGTGCGTCGGTGGCGTGCAGCTTGTCGACGATGTGGTACTGCAGGACCGTTCCGGTGGCCGGGGAGAACTGCCATAGGAGCTGGATGGTCATGGCCGGATAGATCGGCCAGTGCCGCGAGATCCGCTTGAGATCGGCGAGGAAATGGGTGGCGTGCGGTTCCTGCCGGGCTTCGTCAAATACCCACTTGGGCCCGGTCAGGCCCATCACCGCGATCGCCAGCATGATACCCGCCGCGCACAGGAACAGGGTCCGCGCCGCCGCCGACGCGCCCTGGCCTTCCAGCGTCTGGCTCAGCAGGCCGCCGATGATAAACGAGATCAGATCGGGGGCGGAGGATGCCATGTTGATGATGCCGCTCATCGGGCCGGAGACCGCGTGCCGCTGCGCGAGCGAGTTGGTGATCCCATAGGCCGCGCTCTTGACCATCTGGAACGTCATGGTGGCGACGAAGATGCCCAGCAGGAACACCCAGTAGGTCGGCACGATCAGGGCCATCACCCCATAGAAGGCGGCCGTCGTGCTCGCGAACACCAGCAGGTGGGCCCGGTCGCCACGCCCGAACGGGCTCCATCGATCGCGGATGAATCCGAAGACGAAGCCGACCATCAGCGGCGTTCCGATCCACAGCTTGAACACCGCCAGTTCGTTCGACGCCATGTGCATCCGGTTCTTCAGGAAGAAGGTCACCGGAATGTCGATGACGCCCCCCGCCGGACTGGAGAAGTTGATCAGCGTCAGCAGGAGGCCGCCGAACAGGAAGGCCTGGGTCTGCCGCGATCGGCTGAGCGGAGTCGCCGGGGCCGGCGCCACCCCGTCGACCAGCTCCAACTGTGCACTCATGCCGCGAATCACCTTCGACGAAAGGCTCGGCGAGCCAACGCCCGACACTCACGGCAAACGGTTGGGGCGGCAAGCCGTACGACGCTGCGTGGCGTCTTTGTTCGAGGAAGCTCCGACCCTAGGCGCTTCCGTACCGCAGGCGCCCAAGGCGAGCCGCCAGTCCACTGACGATCTGCGACGGCTTCAGCCCTGCCTTCCATCGCTCGAAAGCCATAACCGCTTCGATGCGTGCGTCCAGGTGCGTCGCCGCGTCAGCTCCCCCCGTCGCCAAGCGGATAGCCAAGGTGGAAATCAGGATCTCGGCCAGGAGCGCACGCTTCGAATAGTGGTTCTCGTCGGTCGCCACATCACCGGCCCAACGCCAGATCGCATCCGCACTCGCCCAGGTCAGTCTCATGGCGAGGGGGACGTTCGTCGGCAACGCCAGGAAGCCCATCCATCGCCGTGTCGCCGGTTCGTCGTCCACGGCGGCGTCGCAGCGGGCCAAGACGCCCAGACGGATGCGCTCGCGGATCTTCAGACTGGCGGGATCGAGGTGCGACAGCGCCTCCATCGCACGCTGGTCGTGATGGCGGGCCATCAGGGCGGCGAGGTCACGCGGCCCGTTCGGCGCCAGCAGTTCGGCCTCGGCCGCCGTCAGCCCTATATCGCGGGCGGCCGCCACTATGGCCAGTTGGGTCCAGCCCTGACGCGGCGCATGAACGATCATCGCGTTCAGAAGCCGCGCTTCGGTCTCTTCCGCCCAGTCGACCGGTCCGCTCATATGCCGACTCTTACACGCTCGTGTGCGCATGGACAAAAGGACTTCTCTCTGGTATCAGCCGCTCCTTGTTCCGGGAGGGTCCTTCCGGAAGCGTTCTCCCGCGCCCAGGTGGGCGGGGTCCGACAGGAGCACCGGTGGTTCAGATATTCGTCCGCGACAACAACGTCGACCAGGCGCTGAAGGCGCTGAAGAAGAAGATGCAACGCGAAGGCTCGTTCCGCGAAATGAAGCGGCACGTCCACTACGAAAAACCCTCCGAAAAGCGCGCCCGCCAGAAGGCCGAAGCCGTCCGGCGCGCCCGCAAGCTCGCCCGCAAGCGCGCCCAGCGCGAAGGACTGCTGCCCGCTCCGAAGAAGGTCGTCAGGGCCTGATCGCTTCGTGACCCTCGAAGCGGTCATCTGGGATTTCGGCGGGGTCTTTACGACCTCTCCATTTGAAGCATTCAACCGGTTCGAGGCGAGCCGCGGCTTGCCGGCGGATTTCATCCGCCGCATCAACGCCACCAATCCCGACGCCAATGCCTGGGCTCTTTTCGAGCGCGCCGAGATCGACGCGGCCGGGTTCGACACGACCTTCCTCGAAGAGTCCACGACGGCGGGGTTTCCGGTGCCCGGCGCGGAGATCTTGCCCTTGCTGTCAGGCGATGTGCGCCCGCGCATGGTCGACGCCCTGCAGGTGGTGAAGGCGCATTTCAAGACCGGCTGCATCACCAACAACATGGTTCAGGGTCACGGCGCCAGCATGTCGGCGACGGCCCATGGCGCCGCCCGCGCCGCCGACATCATGCGCCAGTTCGATGTGGTCATCGAGAGCTCGAAAGCCGGCGTCCGCAAGCCCGACCCGCGAATCTATCTGATGATGTGTGAAACACTGCGCGTCGAACCGGCCGCGTGTGTCTACCTCGACGACCTGGGGATCAACTGCAAGCCCGCCGCGGCCCTCGGCATGAAGGCGATCAAGGTCGTCACCGAAGCCCAGGCGCTGGCCGATCTCGAGCAGATCACCGGCCTGACCTTCCCGACACTGGCCGAGAGCCTCGCGTGACCAGGCCACAGCGGATCGGAGCGGAGGCGGCGGTTGAGCAACTCACCGGCTGGGCGGCCGCTCCCGACCGGGATGCGATCACCAAGACGTTCAAGTTCGCCGACTTCAACGCCGCGTTCGGCTGGATGACCCGCGTCGCCCTGGCGGCCGAGAAGCTCGACCACCATCCCGAGTGGTTCAACGTCTACAACCGCGTAGAGGTCACGCTCGCCACCCACGACGCCGGCGGCGTGACCGAGCTGGACGTCCGGTTGGCCCAGATCATGGACGCCGCGGCCAGTTAAGGCGCTTGCTCACTGCCGTTCCACGGCGACGTCGCTGGTCGTCAACGGCTTCCCGGCGCGCTCCTTGATCAGCCGGCTCAGATCGCCGTCGATCTCGCGGCGCTGCGAGGGCTGGAAGATGGGGTAGTGGAACCCGTCCGCCTGGGTCGCTGAGGCGACCTCGCTGTCGTCGACGAAAATGAAGTAGCCCTGGTAGGCTCCATTGGAGGTCCTGGCCCCCTGCAGGTGGTAGGCCTCCAGCAGAGCGGCGCAGTCATTCAGGCTGGCCACGTCCTTAGCCACCACCGCGAACTTCGGCTGCGAGGCCGAGCCGCCGGCGGTGCGCCAGCAAACGCCGATGTTGGTCGGCGCGCTGGTCCGTCCGCAGGCGGCCAGGACCCAGAACGCCAGGCATGGCCAGACCCGCCCGCGTCTCGTCACATTCCACGCCGCATTGAAGACATCTTGTAGGGTCAAGGCGCAAATCCCGTTCATTGAAGGCGCGCGGCCAAATGGCTAAAGCTGTCAACGATGGCGAAGAGAAGGACGTCGGCATAATCCATGGCTAAGATTACCCTGATAGACGACGACGAAAACATCGTGACGTCTGTCTCCCTGGCGCTGGAAAGTCACGGTCATACGGTCAAGGCCTATTACGATGGCGCATCCGGGCTCGAAGCCTTGGAGACCGACCCGCCGGATCTCGCGATCCTCGACGTCAAGATGCCTCGTCTCGATGGCATGGAGGTGCTGAGACGCCTGCGGCAGTCGACGAATCTGCCGGTGATCATCCTCACCTCCAAGGACGATGAGATCGACGAAATCCTCGGCTTCAATCTGGGCGCGGACGACTACATCCACAAACCGTTCAGCCAGCGCCTGCTCATCGAGCGCGTCCGAGCGGTGTTGCGACGAGCCCACCCCGAGGAAAACGACGCCAGTGGCCCCGCGGAGTCCGCGTCGAAGGCGATCAAGCGCGGCCGGCTGACGTTGGACTCCGCACGTCATGATTGCCTTTGGGACGGGCGTCCGGTCCGGCTCACCGTCACCGAGTTCCTGCTCCTGCAGTCGCTCGCTCAACGCCCCGGCTTCGTCAAGAGTCGCGACAACCTGATGGACGCGGCCTACGAGGATCAGGTTTACGTCGATGACCGCACCATCGACTCGCACATCAAGCGCATGCGCAAGAAGTTCCGCGAGGTCGACCCTGAATTCGACGCCATCGAAACCCTCTATGGTGTCGGGTACCGTTACCGCGAGTCCTGAGGCCCGAACGAACGGGCGGGCCCGAGCCACACACCCGGCACGCTCGCGCCGAGGCGGATGGCCGCTCGGCTCGCGGCTCGGACGGCTGATCGTCATCCTGAATGTCCTTGGCCTCGCCATTCTGATCGGTGGAGCCTTGATCCTCAATGAGCTGCGCCAGGGGCTGGTGAGCGCCAGCCTCGAGAGCCTCTCGCTGGAGGGGCATGTGATCGCCAATGTGATCGACCAGGACGCCACCGTCGGCGAGCCGGAGCCGGCGCTCGAAGCCGACCAGGCAAGCAATGTGCTCCAGGGCCTGCCGATCCCACATTCGCAGCGCGCTCGCCTCTACGACGCCGATGGACGTCTGCTCGCCGATTCATTCGTCGTGACCGACAGCGTCGAAGCCCGCCGGCTTCCTCCGGCGCGGTCGCGTACGCCCAGCGTGGTAAGTCTCGATTTCAGCGGTCCTTCGCCGGCCAGAAGGATGGAGAACGCGCGCGTAGCCCTGAAGGCCGAGGTCAACCGCGCGCTGAACGGCGAGACGGTGTCGGGCACGCGGGTTTCCGAAGACGGGCACAGGGTGGTTTCGGTGTCGATCCCGATCCAGCATGTGCGCGCGGTTTTGGGCGTCCTCACGCTCGAGGCGGGCGATGTCGATCAGATCATCGCCCGTGAACGTCTGGCGTTGCTGCCGTTCATCCTGATCGCGATCGGCGTGAACCTGATCTCGTCGTTCATGCTTACCCAGTTGATCGCCACGCCGGTGTTGCGGCTCGCGCGTGCGGCGGACCGCGTGCGCCTCTCACGGGCGCGCGCCATCGCCCTGCCTGACCTGGCCGAGCGCGGCGACGAATTGGGCGACCTGGCGCGTTCCCTGGAGGATATGACCCATGCGCTCTCGGAACGCATGGAGGCGATCGAACGCTTCGCGGCGGACGTGGCGCATGAGCTGCGAAACCCGATGACCTCCATCCGATCGGCCGTTGAGACCCTCGACATCGTCAAGGACCCGGAGCCTCGTCGTCGATTGCTGTCGATCCTTCAGCAGGATGTCGGTCGATTGGAGCGTCTGATCACCGATATCTCAAACGCTTCGCGGCTCGACGCCGAACTGGGCCGCGAGACGCCCCGGCCGCTCGACGTGGCGCGTCTGTTGCGCGAAATCTGTTCGGTGTACGAAGTGACCGCGAAGCCGGGAGACGTCCCGGTCCGTTTTCTGGAAGCCATGGGTTCCGATCCCCTGCGGGTGTCCGCCCGCGAGGGGCCTCTTGGCCAGGTGATCCGCAATCTCGTCGACAACGCCCGCTCGTTCACGCCCATCGGGGGTGAGGTCAGAATCCGCGCCTACCGCGGCAGAGGCGAAGTCGTCATTCAGATCGATGACGACGGGCCTGGTGTGCCGCCGGAAAACCTCGAGACGATCTTCGAGCGCTTCTATACGTCGCGGCCAAAAGGCGCGGCCTTTGGCGGAAACTCCGGTCTTGGCTTGGCGATCGCCCGGCAGATCGTCGAGGCCCACGGCGGCAGGATCTGGGCCGAAAATCGATCAGCGGACGCCAAGGTGACCGGAGCGCGCTTCACCGTGGCGCTGCCGCCCGCGTGATCCGTCATGCCGGTCTCGTGGCGTTCCGAGTTGACGGCCGCTGGCGTGGCGCGCTGATCGAGGGTGATTCGGGGCGCGGGAAAAGCGATCTGGCGCTCCGCGCCCTCGATCATGGCCTAAGGCTCGTAGCGGACGATCGCACCGAGGTGTTTGTTTCGAACGGGTGCCTGTTCGGATCGGCGCCCAGAACCCTCGCCGGACTGATCGAGGTCCGCGGCGTCGGTATCGTGCCGCGCGGCGCGTTGCCCATGGCGGAAATCCACATTCGGGTGCATTGCGCGGCCGCTCCCCGCGAGGTTGAGCGCGCGCCCGACTTGACGCCCAGAAGGTTGCTGGGCGTCAAAATTCCGACGCTGGCGATTTGGCCTTTCGAAGCGTCGGCGCCCCTCAAACTAATTCTCGCGCTACAACATCTTGGAGTGCGCACGTAACAGGGGTATCAAGCCCGCTTCGCGCCGCTTGCCGGGCGCGCGGGGCCGTAGAGGATTGCCTGTGGGTCTTATCGAATGATCGGACTCGTGATCGTGACCCACGGTCGCCTGGCCGAGGAATTCCTCTACGCCATGGAGCACGTGGTCGGTCCGCAGGCCGCCGTCGCGGCGATCTGCATCGGCCCGGACGACGACATGGAGCGTCGCCGCCGCGACATCTTCAAGGCCTGCGAACAGGTGGATCTGGGGCACGGCGTCATTCTGCTGACGGACATGTTTGGCGGCACGCCCTCCAATCTGGCGATCTCGGTCATGGAGCAGACCAAGGCCGAGGTCATTGCCGGCCTCAATCTGCCCATGCTGATCAAGCTGGCGAGCGTGCGCGGCCGTGAGCCGCTGGCGACCTGCGTCGCCCACGCCCAGGAGGCCGGACGCAAATACATCTCGGTGGCTTCGTACGTTCTCGCCGGTGACCGGTGAACGCTTCGGCCTGTGTCGAAATCGTCAATGAACGCGGCCTGCACGCGCGCGCCTCCGCCAAGTTCGTCAAACTGGCCGGGGATTTCGACGCGGAGATCGAGGTCACCAAGGATGAGAACACCGTCGACGCGCAGTCGATCATGGGCCTGATGATGCTGGCGGCTGGCATCGGCTCTTCGATCACCATCACCGCTCGCGGACCGCAGGCCAAGGAAGCCGTCGCCGCCCTGTCGGCTCTGGTCCGCGACCGCTTCGCCGAGGAACGCTAGCGGACAGCCTACGCCGCCGCTGTCTCCGTCCCCACCGGCCGCAGGCCCAAATCCCGCATCAGACGGGCGTCGTCGTCGAGATCGGGGTTGGCGGTGGTCAGCAGCTTTCCGCCCACGAAGATCGAACTGGCCCCGGCGAGAAAGCACAGCGCCTGCTGCTCGCGGCTCATGTGCGTACGCCCTGCGGCCAGACGAACCACCGAACTTGGGCACACGATCCGAGCGACCGCGATTGTGCGGACGAATTCCAGGGGGTCGAGCGGCTCGGATTTGCCGAGCGGCGTCCCCTCGATGGGAACCAGGTCGTTGATCGGCAAGCTGTCGGGATGGGCGGGCAGGGTGGCCAGGGCGTGCAGGAGGCCGGCGCGGTCACGACGCGTCTCGCCCATGCCTACGATGCCGCCGCAGCAGGTCGAGATCCCCGCGTCGCGCACCGCCTCCAGCGTGTCCAGCCGGTCCTGATAGGTGCGGGTGCTCACCACGGTCGCATAGTAGTCGGGGCCGGTGTCGAGGTTGTGGTTGTAGTAGTCCAGACCCGCCGTTTTCAGCGCGCGCGCTTGTTGCGGCTCGAGCATGCCCAGCGTCATGCAGGTCTCCAGCCCCATGGCCTTCACGCCTTCGAGCATGGCCGCCAGATGGGGAAGGTCGCGGTCCTTCACCTCACGCCAGGCGGCGCCCATACAGAACCGTTGTGCGCCGCCGGCCTTGGCCTGGGCCGCTTCCGCCAGCACGGCGCCCACGTCCATCAGCTTCGACGCCGCTACACCGGTCTTGAAGCTTTGTGATTGACTGCAATAGCCGCAGTTTTCCGGGCATCCGCCGGTCTTGATCGACAGCAGGCGCGAAATCTGAATTTCGCAGGGGTCAAACGCGAGGCGATGGACGCTCGCGGCCTGGAACACCAGTTCGGTGAAGGGCAGATCGAACAGCGCTTCAACCTCCTCCAGCGTCCAGTCGTGATGTGGCGGCGCGGGATCGGGATGGTTCAAGGCGAACTCCTCAACAAGATCGGTGGACCCGGTTAACGCTCGCCGCGCGATCCGCCAAGGCTCGCCGTCTCAAAGTCGAGACATAAAGATATCTTTATATCCCGATTGCGGAACGGCCTCGCCGCGTCTATAGAGCCGCCACACCAAAACAGGAGCCCTTTCGTGGCCGACTACATCGTCAAGGACATCGCGCTCGCACCCTGGGGCCGCAAGGAAATCGACATCGCCGAAACGGAAATGCCGGGCCTGATGGCCGTGCGGGCGGAGTTTGGCGCCGACAAGCCGCTGACGGGCGCTCGGATCGCCGGCTCCCTGCACATGACGATCCAGACAGCCGTTCTGATCGAAACGCTTCAGGCGCTCGGCGCCGACGTCCGCTGGGCGTCGTGCAACATCTTCTCGACCCAGGACCACGCCGCCGCCGCCATCGCGGTCACCGGCACACCGGTATTCGCGATCAAGGGTGAGACGCTGCACGAGTACTGGGACTACGCCCACAAGATCTTCGAGTGGCACGACGGCGGCTATCCCAACATGATCCTCGACGACGGCGGAGACGCGACCCTGCTGTGCGTGCTCGGCCCCAAGGCGGAGAAGGATCCCTCGATCCTCGACCACCCGAGCAACGAGGAGGAAGAAGCGCTCTATGCGGTGATGAAGCGCTACCTGAAGGAGAAGCCTGGCTTCTATTCAGCCATCCGCGCCGCCATCAAGGGCGTCTCCGAAGAAACCACCACCGGCGTCCATCGCCTCTATCAGATGGCCGAACGCGGCGAGTTGCCGTTCCCCGCCATCAACGTCAACGACAGCGTCACCAAGTCCAAGTTCGACAACCTCTATGGCTGCCGCGAAAGCCTTGTCGACGCCATCCGCCGCGGCACCGACGTGATGCTGGCGGGCAAGGTCGCGGTGGTTTGCGGCTATGGCGATGTCGGCAAGGGCTCGGCCGCGTCGCTACGCCAGGGCGGCGCCCGGGTGATCGTCACCGAGATCGATCCGATCTGCGCTCTGCAGGCGGCCATGGAAGGATATCAGGTCCTCACCATAGAGGACGCGCTGGCGACCGCCGACATCTTCGTGACCGCGACCGGCAACAAGGACGTGATCACCGTCGATCACATGCGGGGCATGAAAAACAACGCGATCGTCTGCAATATCGGCCACTTCGACTCGGAGATTCAGATCGGGGCGCTGCGCAACTATCGCTGGGACGAGATCAAGCCGCAGGTGCACCACGTCGAATTTCCGGACGGCAAGAAGCTGATCATCCTTTCCGAAGGCCGCCTGGTGAACCTCGGCAACGCCACCGGCCACCCTTCCTTCGTGATGAGCGCCAGCTTCACCAACCAGACGCTGGCTCAGATCGAGCTGTGGGCCAATGCCGCCGCGTACGAGACCAAGGTCTACACCCTGCCCAAGCACCTCGACGAAAAGGTCGCGATGCTGCACCTGGAAAAGCTCGGCGCGAAGCTGACCACCCTCTCGGGGGAGCAGGCCGCCTATATCGGCGTTCCCGCCCAAGGTCCGTTCAAGCCGGATCACTACCGGTACTGACCAGGAGGGCGAGCCCCGCCTCGCCTTGGGCGGGCGGTCTCGCCTGCGCGCCCTTTCTTAACGCCCAACTTGGGCTATGCGAGGCGGTCGCCGACGCCGGAAGGCGGTAGACATGCGCGCCATTTACATCTATCTCAATAAGAAAAGCCCGCCAAATTCGTCCTGACGGTCATGCTTATGGCGGAGCGCAAACAGGGATAGGTGCGAATATGGCCCAGATTCAATGGAATTCGCCGACCGGAGGGTTTTTCAACAGCGTCCTGAACTGGCTGGGCGGCGTACTGCCAGGCGCCCAGGACACCGCGATCCTCGGTGCGGAGAGCGCTCCCTACACCGTCGTCTCTCAGGCGGGCGTATTGGGGCTGCCGCTGGGCGGAACCCAGTCCGTCGGCGCGATCCAGACAGCCACGAACGCGACCCTTCAGGTTCTCGGTGGAATCGACCTGCTTGGCCTGGTCGGCGGGACGACGACATTCGAGGCCGCCAACGGCACCGGCAAGGGGGCGAACCTAGGGCAGATCCAGGTTCAAAACGCCCAATACACCGTGCCCATCCTGGGAACGTTGCTCGGCGGCAGCGCCAATCTCGAGTTGGGCGGTGTATTCGACAACGTCGGCTCAATCGCTCTCGATGCGCTGGCTCCCTTGGCGGGTCTGGCGAACGCGGACCAGATGGCGTCCCTGACGGCGAACGGCTCGTTGTCGCTTAACGGCGGTGGCCTCATCACCCTGAGCAACGAGGCGTTGAACCTGATCACGGGGACGGCCGGCGCGGTGCTGACCAACGTCAACAATACGATCGAAGGGGCAGGCTCGATCACCGGCCTGCAGCTGATCAATCAGGTGGGGGGCGCAATCGCGGCCGACGACGCCCTGCCCTTGATTATCAACGCTTTCGGCACGACCGTGAACGAGGGCCTGCTCGAGGCCACTGATGGCGGCACGCTGAAACTCAGCGGCAATATCAACAACGTCGGCGGGGAAATCCTCGCCGACGGCGGCCGGGTTATTCTCGGCGGCGTGATCATTACCGGCGGCGCGCTGACGGCTAGCCTGTCGGGCGGCTTCGTCGTCCTGCAGGGCGCCAATGTGCTCCTCGACGGCGGGCTCAATGGAATTAATGTCATAGGCCCACTCACCCTGTTCACCAACGCTGAGATGACCATCGAAGGCGCATTCAACAACTTCGGAGAGCTTCTGATCAAGACGGGAAGGGGGAAGAGCATTACCGAACTACTGATCGGCGCGCCGGGCGCCATCCTCTCGGGCGGCGGCGAAATCTTTCTCAACG
>Ga0302314_10009114_pt1 | contig 17591 bp, 12 predicted proteins | sample III_Palsa_N2_3_FD_200533 | JGI IMG/M metagenome (GOLD analysis project Ga0302314, IMG submission 200533) | Peat permafrost microbial communities from Stordalen Mire near Abisko, Sweden - III_Palsa_N2_3 | ecosystem: Environmental > Terrestrial > Soil > Palsa > Peat permafrost | place: Sweden...
CGCACCTCGTTGGCCACCGCGGCCAGCTCGGCGACTAGCGTCGTGTCCTGGGGCCACCAGGCCAGCGAGACCGAGCAGGGCGGCAGGTCGAAGATCGGGACGAAGGTCACGCCCGGCCGCTTGTACCAGGTGCCGACCGCCTCGGACGTGATGCTCAGGCCGATGCCCCGGGCGACCAGGTGCATCTCCGCGTCTAGGGTGACCGCCTCGGCGACGACCGGAGGCGGTCCCGATCGGTACTCGGTGAGCAGCCAGTAGTCCCGCCACGGACCGGGGGAGACAGGCGCGCCGATAATCGGCTCGGGCAGGACATCGGCGACGCTGAGTGACTTCCGGGCCGCCAGCGGATGGTCTTCGGGCAGGGACGCGACCAGCCGCTCGGTGGCGAGCTCGACCGACACCAGGCCAGGGAGGCCCAGCGGGGGCCGCACGACCGCGGCGTGGACCAGGTTGTCGCGCAGCCCGGCCGAGGGGTCGGTGAAGTCGTACTCCTCGGTCTCGATCGTCGCGTCGGGCTGCCGCTCATGATAGGTGCGCAGCAGCCGGGGCACGACGTCGAGGCCGGCTCCGATCGTGTAGCCGAGCATCAGCTTCCCTTGCGCGGCCGGGCTCATGGCCCGCGCGGTCCTGACCGCGGTGGCGAGCCCGGCGAGGACCTGGCTCGCGAGCCCGGCGAACACCTGGCCGGTCGGCGTCAGCTCGACCGAGCGCGTGGTCCGGCTCAGCAGCTGAACGCCGAGTGCCCGCTCGAGATCGCGGACCGTGTGGCTCATCCACGGCGCCGACACCCGCAGTCGCTCGGCCGCGCGGCCGAAATGGAGCTCCTCGGCGACGGCGAGGAACGCCTCCAGCTGACGGAGAGTGACGTTCTGCACGGCTGCCTCCCGGCGGATGACCCGTCATCCACCCATTACTATGTCGAATCTCAACATAATAATGCCATTAATTCGTCCTTCACCTGAGGAAATGTCCTGCCTATTGTTGGCACAAATCGACATAGTCACGAGGAGTGCTCAGTGTCAGCTAACGTCAGCGACGATGACCTGGCGGCCGGACGGGCCGCGCTGCTCAGCGGATGGTCGTCGGGCAGTGAGCCCGGCCTGGTCATCACCCGGGCATCGGGCTCCCTCGTGTGGGACTCCGAGGGCCGCGAGTACATCGACTGCACGTCGATGGCCTGGTCAAACAACATCGGCGCCTCCCGCCCCGAGGTGGTCGAGGCCGCCTTCGCCCAGGCCCGCGAGCTCAGCCACCTGCGCTCCAACTTCGACTCCGTTCCGCTGCTGCGCCTGGCCCACGCGATGACCAAGGCGGCACCGGGCGACCTCAAGCGGATCGGGTTCACCCTGCACGGCAGCCTCGCGGTGGAGATGGCCATGAAGCTGGCCATGCTGAACCGGCCCGATCACACCGGCCCCTTCCTCGCCCTGACCGACGGCTACCACGGCCGTTCGCTGGCGAGCATGGGAATCGGCTGGCCCCACCCCAACCACGCGTTCGACCGCGCGTTCCCGGCCGTGCTGCGGATCCCGCAGCCCTACGCCTACCGGTCGGGACGCACCCCGGACGAGGAGGTCGACTACTGCGTCGGCGAGCTCCGCGACGCGATCAGCCGCCGGTCCAACGGGCTTCCCCCCGCGCTGGTCATGGAGCCGGTCCAGGGCAACGGCACCCAGCTGGACTTCCCCGGCCGCTACTACCGTGAGGTGCGGGACATCTGCACCGAGCACGACCTGCTGCTGATCTTCGACGAGGTACAGACCGGCTTCGGCCGGACCGGCCGTATGTGGGCCGCCGAGTACTACGGCGTCACGCCGGACATCCTCGTCTTCGGCAAGGGCGTGGGCGGCGGGTTCCCGCTCGCCGGCGTGCTCTGCGACACCGCGCTGCGGGGATTCCAGCCCGGAGACGACGCGCTGACCTTCGGCGAGTTCCCGGTCAGCCTCGCTGCCGGGCTGGCCGCCCTTGAGGTACTCGAGCGGGACGACCTGCTGCGGGCCTGCGCCGACATGGGCCGGTACGCGACCGACGCACTGCGCGGGCTGCAGGCGCGTCACCCGCTGATCGGCGACGTCCGGGGGCCGGGCCTGCTCATCGGCATCGAGCTCGTCCGCGACGTCAAGACCAGGGAGCCCGCGGCCGCCGAGGCGCTAGAGGTCTACCGGCGGGCGCTGGAGCTGGGCGTGATCTTCGGAACGACCCGGTACGCGGGCCTCGGCAACGTCCTCAAGATCAAGCCCCCGTTCACCATCACCCGCGCCCAGATGGACCGCGTCCTTGACGTGCTCGACCAGGTCCTGACCGCGATCGAGAACAGCTAGCCCCCATGCGCCGCGACCCCGTCATCACCCCGCCGCAGTCATCGAGGAAAGGCAACCGCCGTGAGCAACGAAGAACCTGAGCTGTCCGACCCGGCCGACGCGACCGACCTCCACGAGTTCGGCTACACCCAGGCGCTGCGGCGCACGCTCGGGCCCTACGGGTCGTTCGCCATCGCCTTCTCGATGGTGTCCATCACGACGGCGATCTTCTTCCTGCTGCCGAGCTTGTTCGGGACCGCCGGGGCGGCCGGCGTCTGGCTGTGGATCCCGTGCGCGGCGGGCGTGTTCCTCATCGTGCTGATCTACGCCCACCTGGCCGCGCGCGTGCCGATCACCGGGTTCGCCTACCAGTGGAACAGCCGCCTCATCAACCCGCACTACGGCTGGTTCACCGGCTACACCGCGCTGCTGGCCTTCATCGCGGGCACGGCGGCCACCGCCGTCGCGCTGGCCACCGTCTTCGCCAGTGACATCTGGGCGTCACCGACCCACGGTGACATCGTGCTGTTCGCCGTGGTCGCGATGGTCGTGGCCGCGCTCATCAACATCATCAGCATCAAGGCGGTCAGCGCGGTCAACAACCTCGGGGTCTTCTTCGAGATCACCGGATCGGTGGTGGCCGCCGCCCTGCTGTTCTTCGGCGCCGTCTTCTTCTTCCACCACGACGCGGGCTTCGGGGAACTGGTATCAACCCAGCGCACGTCGGGCGGCGCGCTCTGGTACGGCTTCGTGCTGGCCGCGCTGCTGCCCCTGTACTGCTTCATCGGCTGGGAAGGCGCGGCCGACCTCGCGGAGGAGACCGTCGACCCCCGGGCCGTCACCCCGTTCGCCATGATCCGGGCCAACTACGTTTCGGTGGCGGCCAGCCTGTTCATGATCATCGGGTTCCTCATCGCCATCCCGAACGGCGTGTCGAAGCTGCTCGGCCAGCCCAAGAACCCGCTCATCTACATCTTCCAGAGCCACTTCGGCGCCGTCGCCGCCGACATCCTGCAGGTCGTGGTCTTCCTGGCGATCTTCTCCTGCGTGCTCGCCAACATGGTGGTGGCCACCAGGCTCACGTTCGCGCTCTCCCGGGACAAGATGCTCCCGGCCTCCGGTCTGCTCGGCCGCGTCCACCCGGTTACCCGCACCCCGATCGCGTCCATCGTGCTCGTCGCGGTCGTCGGCATCGCGATCAACCTGCTGTCCGCCGGGATCGCCGCCAACGTGGTGTCCATCTGCAGCGTCGCCTACTACTTCGTCTACGCCCTGACCGTGGGCGGTGCCCTGTACGCCTACCTCAAGCGGCGGATCCCCGCGCACCGCCCCGGCGACTTCTCCCTCGGCCGCTGGTTCCCGGTCGTCGCGATCGCGGCCCTCGTCTACGGCGCGGGCGTCATCCTGGTCGCGCTCGTCCCTCAGGAAGGCCACATCGCGGCCGAGTACCTGGCCTGCGCGGAAGCCGCCGGACTGCTCTGGTACCTGCTCTACCTCCGCCGCCGGATCACCAACCGGACCTCCGGAGTCATGCGCGAGCAGGTCGCGGAGCCGGAGGAGCCGGCCGCGGCCGCCAGGTAACCGCACCGGATCGCGGTCGACCAGGCAGTACGGGCGTCCGGCCGGGTCGGCGAGCACCGTCCAGTGGGACAGGGTATGGACGACCCGGGCGCCGAGGGCGACGTGCCGGGCGGCCAGCCGCGGCCGGTCCGCGGCCCCGACGTCGACGTGGGCGCTCGCCCGCTCACCCGGGGCCGCGGTGTCGCGCCGCTGGAGCAGCATCAGGACCGGCAGCTCGGCCGGCCCGGACAGGTAAGCGAACCCGGAGACCTCCCCATGCCACTCGGCCAGGCAGCCACTTCACCGCCATGCCCACAAGGATGCACCGCTCAGGAACGGAACATCAGCCGTCGTCACCGCCGCCGCCCACGCTTCCGCTGGTGTCGCCGCCGTCATCGTCGCCCCCGCCCCCGCCCCCGCTTCCGCTTCCGCTCCCGGTACTATCGCCGTCCCCGCCGAAGCCGTCATTCGCGGGCGCGGTGAGCGACCCGCCCCGTACGCTGTCCCCGATCCGCGTGCCGGTGCCGCCGTAGTACCAGAGATCCGGCGCGTTGCCCGGCTGGCTTCCGGCATTCTGGCAGTCGGCGGCGGCCACCACGGTCATGCTCTGCTGGCTGACGCAGCGCTGACCGTCGGTGCGGAATGCCACCAGGGCGAATGTCGCGAGACCGACAACGGCTAGCGTCAGCCCGGGACGCAGCCCCGGCAGCCGGAGGCCGGCCAGCCGTTCCGTTGCCCCGGCGGCCCACTTGATAAGGAAAAGGACCGCGGTAAACAGGGGCCAGAGCAGCCAGAAAAAGGCCAGGGCGGAGAAGCCGCCGACGCCGGTGGCGATGATCACGCTGATCAGCGCCATAGCCGCCGCGAGCAACAGGAACAGGCCAAGGTAATCGCGACCCTGAGCGTGCATCTCGGGCCTTCCGCTGCGATAGCGACAGGGCATTTGTCGGGAAACCAACAGGTATCAACAGCATATCCAAGACGGCCGCGAGCGCCAGCGAGCGCGTCGTCGGCGCCAGGCCACTTTTAGGGCCAATTACCCGCTGACCTCCGCGTCTTCCCGCTCCTAGGATGAGCACCATGCCGAGAGAATTCCGCCAGGTCGACGTGTTCGCCGACGAGCCCGCCCTGGGCAACCCGGTCGCCGTGGTCCACGGGGCCGACCGGCTGAGCGACGCCGAGATGCTGTTGTTCGCCCGGTGGACGAACCTGTCGGAGACGACCTTCCTGCTGCCGCCCCGGGACGAGCGGGCGGACTACCGGGTCCGGATCTTCACGCCCGGCCGGGAACTGCCGTTCGCCGGGCACCCGACGCTCGGCACCTGCCACGCCTGGCTCGAGGCGGGCGGCCGCCCGGCCCGGCCCGGCACCGTCGTCCAGGAGTGCGAGGCCGGCCTGGTCACGGTGCGGCGGGCCGGGGACCGGCTGGCGTTCGCGCCGCCGCCCCTGGTCCGGGGCGGGCCGGTCGAGGAGTCCCTGATCGCCGAGATCGCCGCCATCCTCGGGATCGGGCGAGACGACATCACCGGCGCGCAGTGGGCCGACAACGGGCCCGGCTGGGTCGCGGTCATGCTGGCCAGCGCCGAGGCCGTGCTGGCGCTGGCCGAGCCGGACTGCCCGTTCGACCTCGGCGTGGTCGGCCCGTACCCGCCCGGCTCACCCGAGGCGTTCGAGGTGCGCGCCTTCTTCGTGAAGGACGGCAAGACCGCCGAGGACCCGGTGACCGGCAGCCTGAACGCCTCCCTGGCCCAGTGGCTGCTCGGCTCGGGCCAGGCCAAGGCGCCCTACACGGCCAGCCAGGGGACCGTACTGGGCCGCCGCGGCCGGGTCTACGTCACCGCCGATGACGACGGCCAGATCTGGATCGGCGGCGGCACCCGCACCCTCATCAGCGGCCGCGTGGACCTGTAACCCGGGCTCAGGTCCAGGCCAGGCCGGGGTCGGGCGCCCAGTCGGCGAGCACCGAGCCCTCGATGAGGCCGTAGGGGCGGTCGTCGGCGTGGTAGACCTCGCGGTCGTTGTCTAGGCCGAACGGGGTCAGGTCGACGATGAAGTGGTGCTTGTTCGGCAGGGTCAGGCGGACCTCGCAGATTTCGGGCACGGCCGCGATGATCGCCGACCCGATGGTGTACAGCATCTGCTGCAGCGAGTACGAGTAGGTACCGGCGAACGTGCCGAGGATCGTCTCCTTGACCGTCGTGAACGCCGCGCCCCAGTCCATGCGGTCGAGCGTGTCCGGCCAGAACCGCCACCCGGCGTTCACCGCGGTCGCGAGGATGCGGTCCTTGGTCTCCGGCAGCGTCGTGTAGGGGTCCTTCGGGTAACCCCAGAACTCCGACGCGGTCGTGTTCATCACGATCAGGTCCTTGAGGCCCGATACCACCGAGGTGCCGGCCTCGGCGTCGTGGATCACCGTGGTCGTCCGGACCAGGTCGCCGGCCCGGGCGAACGAGTACCCGGTCGACCCGACCGGGTTCCAGCCGTACTGCTCGATCGCGACCCGCGCCCGGCTGATCGGCTCCTGCGAGGCGGTGAAGAACGCGGCGAGCGCGAGCGCGAACGTCTCCGGCTCGACGGCCCCGAGCTCCTTGGCCAGCGCGTATACCCTGTTCTTCTGCGAGTCGGTGGCCAGCACGTTTGAGTTGTCGCCGGTCAGGTGCGAGCCGGCCAGGTCACCGGACAGGGATGTCGACACGTTCCAGTCACGCAGCACGTCCGAGCCACCGGGTCCCGCGCCCCGGGCGACGCGCACCATCCTGATCTCGGCCTTGCCGTACCGGTTGGCGCCAAGCTGAACCATGGTCACTCCTCGTTAAGGGCTAGGTAAACAACGTCCCGCCGCAGCGGCAAACGGGCGAAACGGACACCCGTAGCATCCCGTACCGCGTTCGCGAGCGCGGGAGCGACCGGGTTGAACGGGGCCTCGCTCATCGGCTTGGCGCCGAACGGCCCGAACGGGTCGGCCGTGGCCGCGAAGTAGACCTCGGTCACCGGCACGTCGGCGAGCACCGGCACGTGATACTGGCGCAGCACCCGGGTGGTCACCAGGCCCGCGGAGTCGACCCTGACCTCCTCGAACAGGGCCGCCCCGAGGGCCTGCACGACCCCGCCCTCGACCTGGCCGCGCAGCTGCACCGGGTTGAGGACCGTGCCCGCGTCCACCGCCTGCACCGACTGGAGTATCCGGATCTCGCCGGTCCCGGCGTCGACCGCCACCCGGAACCCGTGGACGGTGAACGAGACGGACCGGGACAGGCCGTCGCAGAACCCCTCGGCCTCGAGCAGCTTCCCGTCATCCTCGGCCCCGCTCGCCGCCCGCTCCGCGATCGCCTCGGCCAGGGCGGTCGCGGCCCGCATCGTCGCCGTGCCGGCGACGGCGATGCCGGTGGAGCCGTACGCGCCGGTGTCGTGCCCGCTGCGGTCGGTGTCGGAGGAGAAGATCAAGACATCGGCGGGCGGGCAGCCCAGCACGCTCGCGACGAGCTGCCGGTGGATGGTGGTCGTGCCGTTCCCGAATTCAGCCGTGCCAACGAACGCGGCGTACCTGCCGTCCGCCCGCTCCGCTACTCGGGACGCTCCCGGATGGCCGCCGGGCGGGATGGTGTCAAGCATGGCGACGGCGATCCCGGTTCCGGTGGCCCACCCTGAGGGCGCGGCCTCGCCCCGCCCGCTCGACAGGGCCTTCTCCACCAGGTCGAGGCAGTCGTAGACCCCGACGCTCGACGTGTTGACGTCCACGTACTCGCCGCTGCCGTTCACGAGGTCGTCGCCCTCGCGGATGAGGTTGCGGCGGCGGAACTCGGCCGGGTCGATCGCCAGGGCCCGGGCGAGCTCGTCCATCGCCGACTCGACCGCGAAGACGGTCTGGGACAGGCCGTAGCCGCGGAACGCGCCCGCCGGGACCGTGTTCGTGTAGACCACCCGGGCGTCGACCCGCTTGTTCGGGCACCGGTAGGCGGTGACCGATTCCTCGATTCCGTGGAACAGCACGCCGGGGCCGTGGTTGCCGTACGCGCCGGTGTCGGCGGTGACGTCGAGCGCGAGCCCGGTCAGGGTCCCGTCGCGGGTCGCGCCGAGCGTGACGGTGACGTCCATCGGGTGCCGGGTCGTCGTCGCGGTGAACTGCTCCTCGCGGGTCAGCTCCAGCTGGACCGGCCGGCCGGTGGCCAGCACCGCCAGGGTGACGATGTCCTCGGTCAGCATCTCCTGCTTGCCGCCGAACCCGCCGCCGACCCGCTTGGCCACCACCCGCACCCGGTCCTTCTCCAGGCCGAAGACGCGGCCGATCGCGTCCCGGGTCAGGAACGGGACCTGCGTGCTGGTCCGGAGCACCAGCCGTCCGCTGTCGGGCTCGAGCCAGCCGATCGTGACGTGCGTTTCCAGGGCCACGTGCTGTACCCGCTGCGTGCTGAACGTCCCCGAGTAGACCTCGTCGGCCGCCGCGAACGCGGCCGCGGCGTCGCCGGCCTCGCGGTGGGTCTCGGCGCAGACGTTCCGCTCCGCGTCGTGCAGGCGGACCGCGCCCGGCGCCAGCGCCGCGGCCGGGGTGGTGACGGCGGGCCGCTCCTCGTAGTCGACCTTGATGAGCTCGCAGGCGGCCTCGGCCGCCGCCATGGTCTCGGCGACGACGGCGGCCACCCGCTGGCCGTGGAACCGGACGGTCCGGTCGAGCACCAGGGTGTCGTACGGGTCGTCATCGGGATTGTGGTGCCGGGCGGTCGAGAAGAGAGTGGCGGGGGAGTCGGCGTAGGTGAGGACCGCGACGACGCCGGGGAGCCGCTCCGCCGCCGACGTGTCGATCGAGCGGATCCACGCGTGCGGGTGCGGCGAGCGCAGCAGCTTCAGCTGCAGCGGCGGCGCCGGGGGCACGTCGCCCGAGCCGGCGTCCTCGCCCGCGCCGATGTCCGCGGTGAACCGGGCCCGTCCGGTCACCACGTCCGGGCCGGCCGGGGCGGGCAGTCCCTGGCCGATCGGGGGCACCACGGGACCGTTCGCGATACGGGGGATTTCGCTGACCGCGTCGCGGATCGACCCGTAGCCGGTGCAGCGGCAGATGTTGCCCTTGAGCGCCCGGGGGACGTCGGCTCGCTGCGGCCCGGTCAGGGCGGCGGTGGTCATGATCATGCCGGCCGTGCAGAAGCCGCACTGGAACCCCTGCGCGGCCAGGAACGCCTCCCGTACCTCGGGGGCCCGCACTCCCTCGATCGTCGTGACCTCGCGGCCGGCCGCGCGCAGCGCCGGGTAGACGCAGCTGTGCACGGGAACGCCGTCCACGTGCACGGTGCAGGCACCGCAGTCGCCGGCGTCGCAGCCCTTCTTCACGCCCAGCCAGCCCGCCTCGCGCAGGAACGTGCGCAGGCACTGGCCCGGCCGCGGCGCCCGCTCCGGCGGCTTCCCGTTGACGATCACTGGCCGGGCTCCGCTTCCGCCACCTCCGCCGTGACCTCGAGCACGGCGCGACGGGTCATCGCCGACCGCCACCGGCGGCTGCCGTGCAGGTCATCGAGGTACTCCGGGGCGGCCCGCCCGAGCGCCGCGGCCGCGGCGTCCGGGCCGGGCGGCGCCGGGAAGCGGAGCGTGACCGGGTGCGGCGTCGACGCGGTGACCGTGACGACGGTGCCGCCGCCGGCGTCGCGGCGGGCGATGACCAAGACGGCGGAGCGGCCGACGGGGGACAGGGACAGCTGGCGGAACGCGGTCCGGGCGGTGAGCGCGGCGGCGGGGATGTCGATGCGCGTGAGCAGCTCACCCGGCCGCAGCCGGTTGCGCCCGTCGCCGGTGACGAAGTCGGCGACGGCGACCCGCCGGGTCCCGGTCGCACCGCGCTCGATCGTGGCGACCCCGTCGAGCGCGGCGGCCAGCGAGGTCATCGGCCCGGCCGGCAGCGACAGGCAGATGTTGCCGCCGACGGTCGCGACGTTGTGCACCTTGAACGAGCCGAGCAGCGCGTCGCAGCACTGGCGGGCGAGCGCGGCGGCGGCCCCGTACCCGGGGTGCGCCGGGCGCCAGCGGGCGAGCTCGGCCAGGGTGCAGGTGGCGGCGATCGTCAGGCCGTCGGGGCTCTCGGTGAGGGCCGGCCAGCCGAAGGCGCTCAGGTCGAGCAGGCGGCGCAGCCGCGGCTGCGGCTCGGAGAACAGCCAGGTACCGCCGGCCAGCCAGGCGTCACCGTCGCGCCAGCCGCCGATAGTGGCCGGCGCGAACTCGCTGACGGCGTTCAGGTCCACGCCCGCTCGCCCTGCCCGCCTCTCCCGAGTACCCGCACGCTGCTGATCATTCCCACATGCTGCCGCAGGGATGTTACGCGAGCGTATCTGCTGCCGTGTGACCTGCGTCAGGACCTTCCGCGGTCCTTCTGGGCGTCCGCTGCGCGGCTTCTGTATGGAATTCGGCGGTCCGCTCTGCCATGATGAGCGGCTAATTGCGCACCGAAGATGCACATTAAATTTTTTTTGAAAATGGGGGATACAGTGCTCGTATTTCGTAATCCGTTCGCCGCGCCTGAGCCGCAGAACACGAAGGCGCAGATGGTCCTGTCGTACCTGGCGCTGCGGGTTCTCGTCGGCGTGATCGGCGTGGCCCTGCCCTGGGTCTTGCTGTTCGGGAACTGGCTGGTCGCGGCGGGCACCCAGCCGTCGATGAGCGGTTACTACTACACGCCGATGCGCAATGTCTTTGTCGGCGCGCTCTGTTCCCTCGCCGTCTTCCTGGTCGCCTACAAGGGCTACGACCTGGCCGATACCACGATTACCAACATCGCCGGCGGGGGCACGGTCGGCACGGCGCTGTTTCCCACCACGCCGTACGGCGGAACCGGCCGTGAGGTCGTGATCGGCGACTGCCACCTGGTCTTCGCGGTCATCACGTTCGTGATGCTGGCGGTCATGGCGCTGCGCTTCGCCAAGCGCGAGCCGACCCCCGCCGGGCTGTCCTTCTGGCGGCAGGTCGGCTACGCGTTCGGCTTCACCGGGGCGGCCGCCTCGCTCCGGCCGCTGTGGAAGACCGTCCTCTACCGGGTCTGCGGGTTCGTCATCCTCGTCGCCATCGCCCTGATCTACCCGGGGTCGCTGGTCTGGGGATACTCGCTGCTCGCCCTCGAGATGATCATGCTGATCGCGTTCGGCCTTTCCTGGTTCGTGAAGGGGTCGACGCTGCTCGCGGGCGGGTGACGGAGCCGCCTGATGACACCGTCACCAGGCGGCTCCGGGGGCGGCCGAGTCGTACGGGATGGCGATGCTGAGCGGCCAGGGGAGGCGCCGGGTGCGGCCGTCGCGGACCAGGACGGCGTGCCCGCCGTCGGTCAGGCCGATGGTGACCTGGGCGTCCGCGCTCGCCCAGAGCAGGAACGGAAAGTTGCCCGCGTTCGTCTCCTGCTGATAGGGGTTCGCGGGGCTGGCCGCGAGCGAGATCGGGGCACGGACCTGGCCGAGGATCGCGACCAGCCTGCCGGTCGTCACCGAGAACTCGCCGAACCCCTGGGTCACCTGGCCCTTGGGGAAGCCCTTCGCCTCGATCGACCAGCCCGCCGGGATCGTGTAGCCGCCGCAGAGGACGTCCGCGCCGTTGGCGAGCAGGCGCGGGCCGTCGTAGCAGACGAAGTCGCCGTTCGACTGCTGGCCGGTGAGCGGCACGACCAGCCGGCTCGCCGACAGAAGGCTGCTCGTCCCGGCGGCCGCGGTGTTCAGCAGGTAGACGCCGCCGTGCTGTCCGATCAGCGGGAACGCGAGTGTCGCGTCGTCGGCCGACCAGGAGGGCGTGCCGATGATGTTGGTGGCCTGCATGACGCTATGGCCATCGAACGTCATCTTGACGCTCCCCGGAGCGGACCAGGCGCGGGGCTCGTTCTGGCCATCCAGAACGTAGACGGTGATCCAGGTGCGGATCCTGGTGCCCTTGCTGACGCTCTGGTAGACGACCGCGAGCCGGGTCCCGTCCGGAGAGATCGCTACCGACGTCATTTCCGTCCCGGTCGGCCCTCTCCCGGTGAGTGCCGGCAGCGAGATCGACCCGGGGAGCGCTGGCAGCGGGACCGGAGCGAGCCGGGCGGCTCGCGTGGCCGGGTCGTAGTGCAGCAGGTACAGCGTGACCGGCTGCGCGGAGTTGCCGGAGTTGTCGCTGCCGGAGGCCGGATGCCACGGCTGCGCGCCGACCAGGAACGTCTCCGGGCTGGCCGTCCCGTCGACCAGGCTGAAGGTGCCGAGTGAGGCCGGAGGGGTGACCGTCGCCAGGGCCTTCCCGGTGAGCGTCGACCGGACCGTCGGATCCCGCGAGCCGGGTGCCTCCGGCCGGGCTGAGCGCAAGGAGATCGGATTCATGACTCATAGAGACGCTTCCGGTGCCGTGGCGCTGCTTCGCGCCGGGACCTTTCCGTTCCGGCGCAATGTCGGCGGCAGCGGGTAGTGTGCTGTGCCATGAAGAACGTGGAACCCGAGGTCTTCCTGGTCGCGCGACCATCCGTCGATTACGAGGCCCTGGCCGGCTACCTGCACGAGGTCGGCGGCGACCGGTGGCTGGAGCGGCTCGACCGCGACCAGCTCAACGACGCGGAGAACCTCGCCGAGTTCGCGGGCAAGATGTGCTACCGCTCCTGGGAGCCCGGCCTGAACCCGAACGTCCGCCGGGTCCGCGACGACCACGCCGCCTACCTGCAGAACATCCTGCGCAGCGGCCACGGGTCCGTTCTCGAGCACGTCAGCTTCACCTTCGTCCTGCACAACGTCAGCCGGGTCCTCACCCATGAGCTGGCCAGGCACCGGCCGGGCACGGCGATCTCGCAGGAGTCGCTGCGCTTCGTCCGGCTCGACGAGATCCCCTTCTGGTTCCCCGACTGGGCCAGAGAGGACCCGGAGCTGATGAAGCGGGCGAGCGCGCTGCTGGCCGAGATGGAGGCGTTCCAGGGCTGGGCGGCGGACCACTTCGGCCTGGACGACGAAGGCGTCGCCATGCACGAGAAGAAGCACAAGACCTCCTTCATGCGCCGCCTGGCCCCCGACGGGGTGGCGACCGGCCTGGTCTGGACGGCGAATATCCGCGCCCTGCGGCACACCATCGAGATGCGCACCGATACCGGGGCCGAGGAGGAGATCCGGCTCGTCTTCGGGAAGATCGGGGAGATCATGCGGGCCGAGGTGCCGTCCCTCTTCGGTGATTACACGGTCACCGATGGTGCCTGGGTACCGGGCTGGCGCAAGGTCTGACCAGTGGCCAGGACCGGCCTGACCGGCAGAACGACTAAAAGGAAAAACCTCATCGGTACCGCAGAAAGAGGTTCTGTCCGGAAGAATAGCTGTACGGCCGGTACTGGGGAGTGACCCGGCCGCTGCTTGGCCTCACCGCAGCGAACAGGAGAACTCAATGGGCCGCCCGGTCATCGGAATCACCAGCGAGCTGGACGCCGCTCGGTGGGGGGACTGGATCCGGGAAGCCGTGGTCTCGCCCGTCAGCTATACCCGCGCGGTCGCCCGGGCCGGGGGAGCGCCCCTGGTGCTTCCGCCCGTTCCGTCCGACTCGGTGTCCTCCTTCATCGAGAGCGTCGACGGCCTGGTCTTCGCCGGCGGCCGGGACGTCGACCCGGCGCTCTACGACCAGCAGCGGCAGGACGAGACCGACGAGCCCGAGCACCGCCGGGACCGGTTCGAGCTGACCCTCATGCGCGCCGCCCTCGACGGCAACGTGCCGTTCCTCGCGATCGGCCGGGGACTGCACGTGCTGGCCGTGGCCCGCGGCGGCACGCTGACCCAGGACCTCCCCGGCCACCGCCCGGCCCGGGCGCGCTACGCGCCGCACGACGTGGCCCTGGCCCCCGACAGCATCCTCGGCCGCCTGCTCGGCACCAGGATCATGGTCCCGGCCGCGCACCACCAGGCCCCGTACACGCTGGGCGACGGCCTGACCGTGACCGCCTGGTCGCCCGACGGCGAGGTCACCGAGGGACTCGAGGTCACCGGGCACCGGTTCGGCGTCGGCGTCCACTGGCACCCCGAGGAAGGCGACGACCTTCGCCTGCTCACCGCGCTGGTCGAGGCCGCCACCGAGGCGCGCGCGGCCGCCGCCAGCCGCCGGGCCGACCCGACGGCGGGCCAGCCCCGCAAGCCGGTCGCCGCCAAGCCCAAGGCGGGCGTGCGCCGCTAACGCCAGGTACCGCCAGGGTTCCTGGACATAGGTCCGGCCGGTAGGTGTCGTCCAGGCGTGCCAGCCTGGTTTCGGCTGGGTGACGGTCCAGCCGGGTGACTGCTTGACCTGGTGGCATCGGCGGCTGCGGGCGCCGGCGTTGCAGGCGTCGGTTCGTCCGCCCTTGTCGTAGGGGATGGCGTGCTCGAAATCCGATGCGTGAGCGGGCCGGGTGCAGGGCGGGAACGTGCACTCATGGTCGCGGACCTGGACCAGGCGGCGGAGCCGGTCGCCTGGCTGGTAGGCACTGGTCTGGTACCGGTGGTCGCAGGCGTGCGTGGGCACGTCGTCGAACCGCAGGGCCAGTTTCCGGCCGCCGGGCAGGGTGAGTACCCACCGGCTGTTCCCGTTCTTGCCCGTCCGGGGGGCGAGTTCCCAGTCGCCCGGCGGAGCGCCTGGGCGCGGCTGGGCCGCCTGTGCTGCCAGCTGGTGCAGGAGGGCCTCGGTGACGGTGATGTTGATTCGTGCGGGCAGCGCGCTGGAGGCCGGGCCCGGCGGCCGCGGCTGCGGCTGGTGCCGTCGGCCGCGGCCGGGGCGCGCGATGCCGTGGCCGGTGGCGTAACCCCGGTCGTCGACGATGGTGACTTCCCAGCGGGAGTACGGCGACCGGGCCGCGGCAGCGGCGAGGTCACGGGCCAGGGCCGGGTCGAGGGGGCCGAGCAGCCGGCTGTCGCCGGGCCGCTCCGCTCGTCCTTGCAGGGTGGCCAGCGGGGCCGTCACTTCCGGCAGCGCCAGCTGGCCGCCTGCCCCGCCCGGGCTGCGGTCGCCGCCCGGCCCCGAGCCGCCGCCCGTATCCCCGCCGCTACCGTCAGGACCGTTGCCGTCAGGACCGTTCCCGTCAGGACCGTTGCCGCGAGGTCCCTGGCCGTCACCGTGGTCGTCGTCGTCACGGTGGTTCTCGTCGTCACCGTCGTCGTCACCGTGATTGCCGGTGCCGGTGCCGGTGCCGCGGTCGGCCGGGCCGCGCGAGTCCTTGCCGTCCTCGTCGCCGTCGTCCTGCTTGGTGCCGTCCGGCGGTTCCGCGGTGGCGGCGCGGGCGAACGCGATCGCGTCCTGGGCGGTCACGCCGTTGAGCAGGTGGAGGTAAGCGAGCGCCTGCAGGGCGCTGGCGGCCTGGCCGGGGAACGCGCCGGACGCCTCGTACTGCCCGGCGCGGGCCAGGACGCTGGCGTGGCCGGACAGGGCCTGGGCGGCCGGCAGGTCGCGGCCGGACAGGCCGACCGCGCCGGACTCCTCCCGGAACACCGTGACCCGCGCCCGCTCCCGTTCCGCCGCCGACCGCCGTCGCTCCGCCACGTCGGGAGCCACGGCCAGGGCGGCCCGCCAGGCCAGCCGCTCCACCTGGAAGTAGGTCTTGCCTGCCAGCTCGGACAGGATCAGCGCCTCGGCGCGCGCCGCCTCGTCCTCGCTGAGCGGCTCGAAGGTCTGCGCGATGAGCCTGGCCTTCGGCTTGGTGAGAGTGCCGTCGGCGAGCAGCCGGCCGATGCCGGGCAGCCGCGTGCCCAGCGTCCAGGCCAGGCTCGCGAGGTTCCCGGCCGACACCGGCCCCATGGCGAGGGCGCCGGAGATCTCGTAGTTAAGGGAGTCATCCCACCCATCGGGCAGGTCGCTGCGGCGGCGCAGCAGGGGCCGTCCCTCGCCGTCCTCCCGCATCATCGCCCGCAGTGCGGCGAACATCCCGGATGCGGCCCACGACTCGATGGCCGCCCACTGCCGGACGATCCCGACCAGGGCGCCCGTATCCGCGCCGTCGTACCGGCCCAACGGCCCGGAGGCGGCCTCCAGGGCCGCCGTGAGCCCCGCCGACGGTGCCGCCGCATCCCACGCCCCGCCGTGCTCAAAGCCCGCAAGCAGGTCAGGCAGGCCGTCCCCCGGGCGGGGCGCGTCGCCCGGCCAGGGGTCGCGGTCTTCCTGCCATCCCATGGGCGCTCCGTTCGATCATGTATCCCGTCTGACATCCATAATCGAACTCTACTCCGACCCGCTGACATTCCAGCCCGCGCCTGCGCGGGACAGCCGAGTCCGGGCCGCGGTTCGCGCTCGTCGCTGAAGACGCGGCGGGCAGGCAGCCGGAGCTGCCCTGGCGCGACGGGAGCTCGACGCGGTGCTGGCCGCGCTCGACGAGGTGGCCGCCGCCCTGACCCCGGCCCCGGTGGCGGTCCCCGCCATCTGCGAGTACCTGGGAACTGACTTCACCGGATGGCGGGCCCTGTCCCGGTCACCCGGAGATGACCGCGTCGATCCGTGGTCGCGCGCCCGAACTCGCCGCTGGCGCTCACCGACGCGATGACCCGGCTGAGCGTCACCAGCCGCACGCCGCTGCCACCCGAATCGCGGTAAGCAGGAGCCTGGGCGCACGAGGTTTCTCCGAGCGGCTAGAGCGGGGTATTGAAGCCGCTGAACCAGTGGGTGTGCAGCCAGGCGATCGCCGACGTCCACGCGCCCGTCGCCTCGAGCAGCCCGACGGCGATCAGCATCAGGCCGCCGATCCGGCTGACCAGCCGGGCGTTGCGCTTGAAGAAGCCGAGCACGTTCATCATGCGGTCGAAGGCGACCGCGACGAGCAGGAACGGGATGCCGAGGCCGAGCCCGTAGATGAACGCGAGGAACGCGCCGCGCGCGGCCGTCCCCGACGAGAGGGACAGCGCCTCGACGGCGGCCAGCGTCGGACCCAGGCACGGTGACCAGCCGACGCCGAACAGCACCCCGAGCAGCGGTGCGCCCGCCAGGCCGGCCCGGGGCCGGAACGACGGCTTGAAGATCCGGCCCGCGAACATGAACCGGTCGAACGCGCCGAAGAACATCAGGCCGAGCAGGATCGTCACGCCGCCGAGTATCTGGGTGAGCCCGTCGGCGTGCGCGCTCAGCAGGTGGCCGACCCCGCCGACGGCGAAGCCGGCGACCGCGAACACGGCGGAGAACCCGAGGACGAACAGCGCGGTCCCGGCGATCATCCGGCCGGTGCGCGGCGTAGCCGGCCCCGTCGCCGCCGTCGCCCGGGTCCTGGTGGTCACGCCGCCGCCCGCGGCGTCCTCGACCAGCACGTCGCCGGCCGCCGTCTCGACCGCGGTGCCCGCGCCCGAGCTGGCGCCGGACATGCCGGTGATGTACGACAGGTAACCCGGGACCAGCGGCAGGCAGCAAGGCGACAGGAACGTCACGGCGCCGGCCGCCGCGGCGACCGGCATGGCCAGCAGCAGCGGCCCGGTCGCGATCAGGCTCCCGATGCTCATTCCGCGCCCGGTCCAGTCTGCTGGGGGGTTGACATGCCTCCCAGTATGCCGGGGTTCCGCGATGCGCGCCGAGCCTGGGGCCTTTACCCGATATCGTTGCCCGTGTGAATTCGGTCGCAACCGCCATTCAGGGCAAAGGTGAAGATAACCCTAAGGCTAGCACGAAGCCCCCGGGAACCAGGCTCGTCTGGGCCGGCGCCATCGCCTTTTTTCTCGTCATCGCGAGCTGGGTGGTCTACGCCGCGCTCAGCGGCAAGAACGGCGCGCTGCAAGAGGTGGACCTGAAGGTCTACTGGGACGGCGGCCTGATCGTGCGCCACGTGCGGCCGTA
>Ga0302314_10009115_pt1 | contig 17591 bp, 8 predicted proteins | sample III_Palsa_N2_3_FD_200533 | JGI IMG/M metagenome (GOLD analysis project Ga0302314, IMG submission 200533) | Peat permafrost microbial communities from Stordalen Mire near Abisko, Sweden - III_Palsa_N2_3 | ecosystem: Environmental > Terrestrial > Soil > Palsa > Peat permafrost | place: Sweden...
AAATCGCTTTGGAACACAGAGATTTTGGGCCAGGCGCTGATCGATTCGGTGCGCAAGCTCGATCCCCGCGGCATGGTCAAGAACCCGGTGATGTTTGTCGTCGAGGTGGGGTCGGTGCTCACCACGGCGCTGCTCATCGACAACACGGTTCACCATCGCGGCGATTTTGGCTTTAACCTCCAGATCACCCTGTGGCTGTGGTTCACGGTGCTTTTCGCCAACTTCGCTGAGGCCATGGCCGAAGGCCGCGGCAAGGCGCAGGCTGACACGCTACGCAAAGCCAAGGGCGAGACCATCGCGCAGAGATATAAAGCCGACGGCAGCTTTGAAGAAGTTGCCAGCGGCCTGCTCCGTTCCGGCGACGTTATCTACGTGCCTGCCGGCAAATACATCGCCGGCGACGGTGAGGTCATTGAAGGTGTCGCCTCGGTGGACGAGTCGGCCATCACCGGCGAATCCGCCCCCGTCATTCGCGAAGCCGGCGGCGACCGCTCCGCCGTAACTGGCGGCACTAAAGTGCTATCGGACTGGATCAAGGTCAAGATCACGTCCAACCCCGGCGAAACATTCCTCGACCGCATGATTGCGCTGGTGGAAGGCGCAACACGCCAGAAAACTCCCAACGAGATCGCGCTGAGCATTCTGCTCTCCGGCCTCACCATCGTCTTTCTGCTGGCTGTGGTCACGTTGCAGCCCTTTGCCATCTATTCAAAGGCGCCGCAAACCGTCTTCGTGCTGGTCTCGCTTCTCGTCTGCCTCATCCCCACCACCATCGGCGGCCTCTTGTCGGCGATTGGAATTGCGGGTATGGACCGTCTTGTTCAGTACAACGTGCTGGCCATGAGCGGACGCGCCGTGGAAGCCGCGGGCGATGTCAACACACTGCTGCTCGACAAGACCGGCACCATCACGCTCGGCAATCGCCAGGCCACGGAATTTCTGACCGCGCCCGACGTCAGCGCCGAGCGCCTGGCCAATGCCGCGCAGCTTTCGTCCCTCAGTGACGAAACTCCCGAAGGCCGGTCGATTGTCGTTCTGGCAAAAGAAAAGTATGGCTTGCGCGGCCGCGACCTTGGTGGCATTCACGCGGAGTTCGTTCCCTTCACCGCACAGACGCGCATGAGCGGAGTCAACCTTCCCGGCACGCGGATCCGCAAAGGCTCGGTCGACGCTATTTCTCGATTCTTGGAAGAGCAAGGCGCGCAGCTTCCGCAAAAAGTCCGCGACCACGTGGAAGAAGTTGCCCGCATGGGCGGCACTCCGCTCGTCGTCGCCGAAAACGCAACCGCTCTCGGCGTAATTCACCTCAAAGACATCGTCAAAGGAGGCCTCAAAGAGCGCCTCGCCCGCCTGCGCGCCATGGGCATCCGCACCATCATGATCACTGGCGACAACCCGCTTACCGCCGCCGTCATCGCGCGCGAGGCAGGCGTCGACGATTTCCTTGCCGAAGCCAAGCCCAAGGACAAGATGGACCTCATCAAACGCGAGCAAGGCAAGGGCAAGCTGGTGGCCATGACGGGCGACGGCACCAACGACGCTCCCGCGCTGGCGCAGGCCGACGTGGGTGTGGCCATGAACTCCGGCACCCAGGCAGCCAAGGAAGCCGGCAACATGGTCGACCTCGACTCCAATCCCACCAAGCTCATCGAGATCGTCGAAATCGGAAAACAATTATTGATGACACGGGGCGCTCTGACCACTTTCTCCATCGCCAACGACGTGGCCAAGTACTTCGCCATCATTCCGGCCATGTTCATGGCTGTCTTCCCGGCGCTCAAGGTGCTCAACATCATGCACCTCGCCACGGCTAACTCGGCCATCCTTTCCGCGGTCATCTTCAACGCGCTGATTATCGTCGCGCTCATCCCGCTGGCGCTCAAGGGCGTCAAGTACGCACCCAAGCCCGCGGACATTCTGTTGCGCAACAACCTGCTCATCTATGGCGTGGGCGGCATCATCATCCCGTTTATCGGAATCAAGGCCATCGACATGTTTCTGGTAGCCGTCCACCTGGCGTAGGGAAAGGTATCAAGGAGATTCACCGTGCACTCCACATCAACACTGGCTCCCGTCTCCACTCCTTCGGCCGTACCGTCGAAGCATTCCGTCTGGAGAACCTCAATCCGCTTCACCATCGTCACCACCGTCCTGCTGGGCATCGGCTATCCGCTCGTTGTCACGGGCATCGCCGGCGCCATCTTCCCGCACAAGGCCGCGGGAAGCCTGATCCTCAAGGACGGCCAGGTAATCGGTTCGGAACTCCTCGCGCAGAGCTTCACCGCCGACAAATATTTCCATCCCCGCCCCTCGGCCGCCGGCAACGGCTACGACCCGACTTCATCCGGCGGATCCAACCTGGCACAGTCAAACAAGACGCTGGTCGACCGCATCCAAGGCTCCATCGACAAGCTCTCGCAAGAGAATCCCGGCAAGCCGGTTCCCATCGATCTGGTCACCACTTCCGGCTCCGGCCTCGACCCAGACATCACTCCAGACGCAGCCTTCTTTCAGATTCCTCGCGTCGCCAAGGCTCGCGGCATCCCTGAGGCCCGCATCAATCAACTCATCCAGGAACACATCACCAATCGCCAGCTCGGCTTCCTTGGCGAGCCCCGCGTCAATGTCCTCGACTTGAACCTCGATCTGGACAAGCTGACAAAATAACTTAGATCTCGGCTGCAATCCTGCCAAAAACGCGTTGGCCCTCCCCTGAGGAAGGGCCAGCGCGCCGTTCGTGTCCCTAGTTCACGGTCAATGTGAACGTTGATGTGTTGCCAGTAGACTGTGCTGGATCTCCGGTGCCGGTCACGGTAAACGTGTAAGTGCCCGTAGTGGTTCCGGTGGTCCCGCCGCCTCCGCCATTGTTGCCGCCGCAGCTGGCCAGTCCGCCAAGTGCGGCCAACAGCACCACCATTCCCAGCATCGCGCGCCAGCTGCGCCGCCGCGCCGGAATCCCGAAGAACACCAGCAGCGCCAGCACCGCGCCGCCGCCCGCGCCGGCCCATCCCCTGCCGCCCATCTTTGGATAAATGAGCGTACCGCTGGTGGCTGCCGTGGTGTTCACCGTCACCGTCGTCGTTCCCGTTGTCGTGCCCGCGCTCAGCGAAACGGTCGTGGCGCCACCCGAGCACGTGGGCGGATATTGCGCACCTGCGGGGGATGAGGTCAACGCGCACGTAATCGTCACAGTGCCCACATATCCGGTGGTGGTTGCAACAGTAACGGTTGAACTGGCAGAGTCCCCGGGCGAAGACACTGAAGCGGTCGTCGCCGTAACAGTGAAGGATCCAGGCACGAGCGCATTCACATTCACGTTCACAATGCTCGTTTGCGTAATGCTGCCGCTCTTGCCCGTCACCGTGACCACGTAGGCCCCGGCGGTGGTCGTGGCCGTGCTGTCCACCGTTACGATCGACGTCAATGCGCCCGCTCCGGTAATGTCCACCGAAGTCGGATTCAGGCTGCCGCACGTCACTGGGCTGGTTGCGCCCGCGGGACTAGTCGTGACCGCACACGTTAGATCAACCGTCCCGGTAAATCCACTCGAAGGCGTAACCGTGATCGTCGAGGTGCCATTCGCTCCTTGCGTAACCGTAATCGCGCCGCTGTCGCTCAAGCTGAAGCTCGGCCCCGCGTTGACGGTCACATTCACGGTGGTGCTTGCGTTAACACTGCCCGACACACCGGTGACGGAGAACATGTATGCTCCCGGCGTGGTGCTGGTTGTTGTGGTAATGGTAAGCAACGAGTTCTCAGGGCCCGCGCCTGTAACGTTTACCGAAACCGGAGCAACACCGCAGGTGGGCGCCACAATGCCGGGCGGCGGGTCGACGATGCTGCAGGAGAGCGACACCGTTCCGGTGAAACCGTTGGTTGGCGTCACGGCGATGGCGGAGGTGTTTCCGGTTGTCGCCCCGGGGTCCACGGTGATGCTGCCGCCGTTGCTTAGCGTGAAGCCTGGCGTAGTGGCCAATGTGCCGCCGACAATCAATTGCAGCGCCAGGGTGTGCTCGCGTCCGGTGGAATCAGTCGCGGTGATCCCTATGGGGAACGTGCCTGCGCCCAGTGCCGTCGTTGAAACAACTCCAAAGGTGAATGTCTGAGTTTGGCCTGCGGCGATGGTGACTGAGGCAGGAAGCTGGACTCCAAGACCCGAATTCCCAATGAACCCAGGGACGATCGTGCCACTATAGCCGTTCACCGAAGTAACTGCGATCGAGACTGTGCCGGTTGACCCTGGCTGAGCGACCGCAATGATAGTGCTGGCCGGCGTAATTGTGAAGTCCGAAAGAGGATTCGCAATGTTGACGACCGCGGTTGATGGATTGTCCGAGCCGGCGCCACCGTACTGAAGAACGAGCTGATTCGCGCCCTGCAACAGACTGGAGCTATTGACCGTGAAGCTGAAAGTTGAAGTGCTGCCGCTGCCGGGAGTCAGAGTCACTTCATCCAAAATGAAGTCCTCGGTAGTGCCCTGATAGAAGGCGCTGATAAGGACGTAGAGTGTCCCGGTGGGTGCGGCTCCGCTTGCAGCCTTCACGGTTCCGCTGACCGTTACCGCCGCGGCGGGCGACGTGGCGGAGAGGCTTGCTGTGCCCGTAGTGGTTGTGTTGATTCCAGTCGCTCCGGTGATCTGCACGGGGTAAGTTGTCGCCGTGGATGCAGGCCCGTAATTGGTAACGGAAGCTCCGGTAGGCGTGTACGTAGCCCCAATATTGTAGGTGCCCACCGGCGCCGTTGCGGGAATGGTGACCGTTGCCATACCGGCTGTATAGCCCAGGTTGGGGTCCACGCCCGCGCTCAAAGTCGCGGTGGTCGGAGTGCCGCTGGGCACGCCGCTGAGGGTAACTGTACCCGTGGGCGCAGCGCCGTTCCCGAACCCTTCCACCTCTACGGTGAGTATGGACGTCTGACCCTGCGTGTAGCTCTGCTGGCCGGCATAAGGCCCGGTGACGTACACAATAGGCGGAGATTGCACCACGGTGAAGCCGATAGCCGAAGCCGTGCTTGGATTGTAGCTCTGGTCTCCGGAGTAACTCGCCGTGACAGAGTGCGAACCCACGTTAAAGGTCGTGGCCGGTGTATATTCCGCGTCGCCTTCGGCGTTCACAACCGCCGTATTCAGAGCCGTTCCACTGTCTGCAAACGAAACCGTCCCTGTCGGCTCGGTAAAGACCGGGCAGCTGGTTGTGCAGGTCTCAAAATTCGAAAGTTGCGAACTCGGCGCAGGCTCGGCGCTCAACGTGAGGATCGTGCCGTAAGGAATGTTGCCCGTCCCAGAGGGGACCGTCTGCGGCGGGCCGTTCCCAGGGGTGAAGAGGTTGAAATTGATACCGCTGTTCTCCGGCGTCACCGTGATCGGAATCGGCGTGGACGTGCTGGCTCCATTCTTGGTGTCGCCCGCATAGCGCGCCCAGATGTTGTAGCTGCCGCCCGGCAAGTAATTGACACCATTTGTGCCGCTGGAGTAAGCCCCGCCGCTGAGCGTGAAGAACGTCTGCCCCTGCTGCAGCGGCTCCGTGCTGCTGGACAGGAGTGCAACATCGCCGGTGGGCGTCCCACTCCCCGTAACGTTTCCGCTGATGGTAATTCCCGTTCCGTGCGTGAAGCTGGTCTCGGAAGCGGCGAGCGTCGTCTTCGAGGTGGTAAACGTGACCTTGTTCCAGTCGGCGACCAGGTTGGCCGCATCGATCGTCCCCAGCCCGGTAGCGAGGTTATAGCCGGCGGCTGCGTTGTAATCCGGCGTTGTGCCCGTCCCGAGCTGGCCTTCGGTAATCTCCTCACTCGTGTTTGGGTCTGTGTAGATAAGGGGATCCGATACGGTGATGCAGTTGGGCGAGCTATCCGTGAGGTCGCAGGGCACGGAGTTGGCTCCATTCGTCACATTGTGGAAAGCCGACGGAAACTGCGTCTTCATTGGATACAGCACGTAGTTCGCCTGGCCCTGGGGACCGTACTTCTCGTTGACCAGCGCCATCACCCCGGCGAACGCGGGAGCCGCGGCCGAAGTGCCGCCTACCCCGGTGATCTGCACGAGATTGGATCCGGTCGGCGCCTCGCAATCGCCATCCTCAGCGCAAATGGGTACATAGCTGAAATTCAACCCATCCGCGGCGTAAAGCGAAACGTCCGGAGCGTCGCGCACCGTGTCGGCAGGAACGCCGGCGCCGGACTGCCAGCTTGGCTTGGGATACCCCGCCGTGCATGTGGCCCAGCCCCCGTTGGCGGCTGAGCCAGTCCCGGTGGCGCAATTGCTCGCGCCTCCGCCCCCCGCTGAAGTCGTGGTGGAGCCGCTCGTCACCTGATAGTAGTTAATGTAATTCAGGCCGTATTGGCTGTCGTTCCAAGGCTGCTCTGGGATAACTCCTTTGATGGAGACCTGGGGCAACTGAGTGGGACTCGTGGTCCAATAGTTCTGGTAGTCGGTGCCACTCTGTCCCTGCGCCCAGTCGGTGTAGAAAAAGTCCGTTCCGCCCACCGCAATGTTGAACGGCGTCGAGGCCCAGTTATTGATTCCCAAGCCGCCTTCAGCGTATGGGGAACCGTTGCCGTCGCAACCGGCCGAGCCTGAGTCGCCGGCAGCTTCAAGAACCGTAATGCCCTGCGCTGCCGCCTGCTCCCATAGACCTTCGATGAACTGGTTTCCCGCGCCCGCCTCCTGCTCGCAGCCGTATTGATAAATGCTGGAACTGAGAACGGGCGCTATGTTGCTTTCAATTGCGCGCTCCGCCGCCAGAAAGCCTCCGCTCTCCAGTTGCGAGTCGGCGGCGATCACCAGGTCGATGGTGGCCAACGGAGCTACCGCGCCAGCCATCTCAACGTCTAGATAGGATTCGATCGAGGTCCCGAATTCGGGGCCGTCGGGATCGTTGATTCCATCGATGCCGGGGTCGTTGCCGTCAATGATCACTTGCGGCGGGTTGAGGGGAAGTGAAAACAGCGAGCGGAATTTATTCACCAACTGGATATTCACATTGGAGTAATCGATGATGGCGATGCTCTGCCCCGCGCCTTTTGTTCCCGCCGTGTATAGCGGATTGAGATCGTACTGCACCGCATAGTCCCCCGGCGCCAGCACAAAGTTGACTCCCGAGCTGTTGCCCCGGGTCCACGCGGGCGTGGCCTTGTCGGTCTTGGGGTTGTAAGAAGCCTTCCCTAGATAACGGGCCAGGCTCTTCAAGCGAAAGTTGTTCAGCGAAGCGAATCCACCCACCACCGGCGCCAGCGCCGCGGGAATCTGCGGATCAGCCGCATTCGCGTAGCGCGTCTCGCCGTTCACCTGGTACTTGTGGATCTGCGCATGGAACGCGCTGCGGAACTGCCCGACATTTCCGCTGAACTCGATAACCTGCTTGCCCCCAAGCACCTTGGCCCCGATGAATCCGTGCCCCGTGAGCCACGCCTCCACCGTCGCAATGTCCTGGTCCGACGGTCCAAACTGCTTGCCAAACGTATCCGGCGTCAGCCACTTGTGGTAGTTCGCCGTTCCCGGCGCGTGCATGTCGGCGATCAAAGCACGCAACTCCGTCTCCTGGCCGCTGCTGCGCTTCAACACCAGATGAATGCGGTCCAACCGCATTCCGTCCGGCGCCGCTCCTCGATCGTTGCCGGCATTGGCCAGCGGATGAACCGTGCCCTTGAGCGTTACCAGTTGCTTCTCGTCAATCGGATTGACAATCCGAACCGCGGGTGACGCTTCCTGGGCCGTCGCTGCTGCCGCAAAAAGCAAACCCGCTAAAACAAGACTGAGGGGGAAAAAACGCAGAGAACGCATGGCGGGTAACCTGAACCCTTTCGTTGGAGGAATTGGTGCCGAAACACGGGACTACGCGCGGTCCCAATCAAAATAGCACGGGGAGGTAACTTGCGGCTGATCCGGGTTGGAAATCGGTTTGGACCCATGGTAACTTTTGGCATGCTCAACCACCAGCCAAGTAGCAATGAATTCAGTCAGGTCCGGGGGGAGTTACAAGCTCGAATATCGCGAGTACGCGCGTTCTATGGCATGAAACTCTGGACTCGAAAGCGGGAAAAATTAGGAACGGAAGAAGACTCAGATGCCAGGGCAAGCAAAGCTACTCAGCTCCCAGGCCAAGAAGCCGGATGAGAATATTGAAGCAACAGGTTAGACGATCCTAATAGCAGAAAGTTGACCCATGTAAGACGTTAATTAGATCCCATCCGCTGCGGGCGCAGGATTCATCCCGCCCGGAGATACAAATCCTGCAACATGTTTAGCCGTCTTCCAAGCCTGGAGAAGTTCCGATTCGTGAGCTTCAATTGCAATAGACAACACATCTCCCTAACGAATATCATTGTGATTTGCAGTTGGTCGCCTCAGCGTGCACCCGTGCCACCTTGAAGCATGGTCCACATCAGGATTGAGGACCCAGGCCAAACCAGCCTTAGGTGCTAGCCATGTCCCACTCCGAATCCGCTCTGTTTGATCAAGCCGCTCAAGCCCTCGATGCATTCCAGATCGAAATTCCTTCGTGGGGATTCGCCAACACCGGCACACGCTTCGGCAAATTCGTGCAGCCTGCAGCGGCCTCCACCCTGGAAGAGAAATTTGCCGACGCCGCTGAAGTCAATCGCCTCACCGGCGTGACTCCGACCATCGCCCTCCATGTGCTCTGGGACCTGCCCAACGGCATCCGCGATATTCCGGAACTCAGGCAACTTGAACATCGCTTTGGTATCCGCGCCGGCTCCATCAATCCAAACCTCTTTCAGGATCAGGAATACAAATTCGGCTCGCTCTGCAACCCTGACCCTGCAATCCGCCAACAGGCGCTCGACCACGTGCTCGACTCCATCGAGATCGCCAAACAAACCGGCTCCCGCGACATTTCGCTCTGGCTTCCCGACGGCTCAAACTACCCCGGCTCGCAGAGCATCCGCAAGCGTATCGCCTGGCTTGAAGAGTCGCTGCGCGCCGCCCACGACCACCTGGCCCCTGACCAGCGCCTGCTCATCGAATACAAACCTTTCGAGCCCGCCTTCTACCACACCGACATCGCCGACTGGGGCATGTCTTCGCATTTGTCGCGCGCCGCAGGCCCGCAGGCCCGCGTCCTGGTCGATACCGGCCACCACTACAGCGCGCAGAACATCGAGCAGATCGTAGCCTGGCTGCTGCACACCGGCCTGCTCGGCGGATTCCACTTCAATGATCGCCGCTACGCTGACGACGACCTCACTCTCGGCTCCATCGACCCCTATCAGATATTCCGCATCTTTCACGAATTGCAAGGCTCTCAATCCGAAGGCCTGCCTCCCGCAGGGGTCGCCTTCATGATCGATCAGAGCCACAACCTGAAAGGCAAAGTCGAAGCCACAGTCCAGACCGTTGTGACCGCCCAGGAACTCTGGCTTAAATCCGCGCTGATCGACCGCGAGCAGTTAGCCCATCATCAACAGTTGTGTGACATTGTCGCTGCCGAAGAGCTTTTCCGCGGCGCTTTCTGGACTGACGTTCGTCCGTTGGCAGCGGCCTGGCGACAGGCGCGCGGACTGCCTGCGGATCCACTAGCTGCTCTGCGCGAAGGCGGCTATGTGGAGCGCATTGCAAAGGAGCGCGGCAGCCGCCACTCCGCCGTAAGCAGCTACGCCTGAGACAGTTCTTGCAGCATGCTTTGTTAACGATTTAAAGCTGTCATCCTGAGCGAAGCGTACTTCAGCGGAGTCGAAGGACCTGCGGTTGTTCTTTTTCGATGCAGGCATGACACCGCAGAACCAATGAAACGCGCAACGGAGACCCAAGCGTGCCCAAGGCAAAAATCCAGCGCCTCTACCTGATTCCGATCCTCTCCAAAGCCCTCGACATCATCGAGTTGCTCGAAGAGAATCACGGGCCTGTTTCGCTTGAGGACGTCTACCAGAGGACCCGCATTTCCAAGACCAGCGTCTATCGCATTCTCAAGACTCTGGTTCATCGCGGTTACGTAGCCCAAACCCAGACCGGCCAATACCGCCTCGTCTCGCGCCCCCGCCGCCTCCGCTTCGGTCTGGCGGTCCAAAGTGCCGAACTGCCCTTTTCAGCAGCCGTCGCGCAGAGCGTTACTTCCGCAGCTGCGGCCGCCGGCGTCGAACTGGTCGTGCTCGACAACCGCTTCGACCCCGACGTGGCCATTCGCAACGCCGAGGAGTTTGTCGCCCGCCACGTTGACCTGGTGCTCGAATTCCAGGTGGAAGAGGCAGCCGGCCCGCGCTTGGCACACATCTTCAAAAAAGCAGACATTCCCCTGGTCGCGATCGATGTCCCACACCCCAACGCCACCTACTTCGGCGTAGACAACTTCGAGTGCGGAGTCGAAGCCGGCGCGCTATTGGCCCAGCACGCCATCCGCAAGTGGAAGGGCAAAGCGGATCTGGTGCTGGGTGTAGGCTTCGCAGAAGCAGGCAGCTTTGTGCAGAGCCGCATGACTGGCGCCTTCGACGGCATCCGCGAAGGCCTCAAAGGGATCCCTCCGGACCGGTACGTCCTGCTTGAAGGCCGCGGCATGAGGGAGCCCAGCCGCCGCGCCGTCGTCGAGTTTCTCCGCGGACGCCGTAAAGGCGAACAAATCCTGGTGGCCACGGCCACTGACTCCAGCGCCCTTGGAGTTCTCGACGCTGCCCGCAATGCCGGCCGCGAAACCGACTTCGCCATCGTCGGCCAGGACTGCATCCCCGAGGCCATGGACGAGATGCGTACGGGCAAAAGCGCGCTGATCGGCTCCATCTCGCACGAGGTGGAAACTTACGGTCCTCGCCTCATCCAGCTAGGCATCTCGCTGCTCCGTGGCTACACGGTGCCGCCTTACAATTACGTCCGCCACAAGGCCGCAACCGCCGAGAACCTGAACGCGGAGGCCTAGCCGACGCTTCATTTATCCCTATTCGAAATATATTCTCTATTGCTATTCAACTACGCTATCCTATCTGAGTTGCTCCAAATCCTCGTAAAGTGGTATCTATGACCCAAGTCGCCGCACCCTCCGCCATACTGAAATTCCTTGAAGACCGCTGGGACCCTGCCGTAGCCGCAACTCTCGACGAGCCCGAGCTCCTCCGCTATCGCTCCAACCTGCTCGGCTCCGATCTGCGCCTCACCAATTTCGCCGGCGGGAACACCAGCTCCAAAATTATCGAAGCCGACCCGCTCACCGGGGAGTCTGTCGAGGTGCTATGGGTCAAGGGGTCCGGAGGCGACCTGGGCAGCATCAAACGCGCCGGCTTCGCCACGCTTTACCAGCAGAAATTGCTTTCCCTCGAACGAAGCTACAAAGGCGTGGACACTGAAGACGACATGGTTCCCATGTACGCCATCGCAGCTTTCCGAAACAACCCGGTTGCAGCGTCCATCGACACCCCGCTGCACGGCTTCCTTCCCTTCCCGCACGTCGACCATCTCCATCCCGACTGGGGCATTGCGCTGGCCGCCTCCGCCAACGGCCTCGAAAAAATGAAGGAATTCAACCGCGAGTTCAACCACTCGCTGGTTTGGGTTCCCTGGCAGCGCCCCGGCTTCGAGCTTGGCCTGATGATGCGCCAGGCCGTTCTCGACAACCCGGGCTGCGACGGCATCGTCCTCGGCGGGCACGGCTTGTTCACCTGGGGCGACACGCAGCGCGAAGCTTACCTGAGCACCCTCACTGTAATCGACCAGATCGGCCAGTTCATCGAGCGCCACGGCAAAGGAAAAATCCGCTTTGGCGGCGAGGCAATTCCTCCCCGCGAGGACCGACGCAAGCTCGCTGTTCAGATCGCCCCTTATCTTCGCGGCCGGGTCAGCACGCAAAACCGATGGATCTCCAGCTTTACTGACGCTCCCGATGTTCTCCAGTTCGTCACTTCCAAAAACGCAAGAGAACTAGCCTTCCTGGGCACCAGTTGTCCCGACCACTTCATCCGCACCAAGATCCGCCCGCTTTTTATCCCCTGGCCGGCAGGCGCCGATATCGCCGCTCTAAAAGATCAAATCCAGATTTCGCTCGACGAATACAGGCAACAGTACCGCGACTACTATCATTCCTTCGCGACTCCAGATTCACCGGCGCTGCGCGATGCCAGCCCCACCGTCGTTCTCATCCAGAGCCTGGGCATGTTCAGCTTCGGCAAAAACAAAACCGAGGCCCGCATCGTCGGCGAGTTCTACACCAACGCCATTCACGTAATGGAGGGAGCCAGCCTGCTCGGCGAAGGAGAAGACCCGGGGGCCCCTGGCGACGGGTCTTCGTCGCTGGGGTCGCTTACCGGAACGCTGCCGCAGTGCGGTCCGGCGAACGATCCCGCCAGCTTCAAGGTCTTCACCAACTATGTCGCCCTCCCTGCCATTGAAGCCTTCCGCATCGAGTACTGGGCCATGGAAGAGGCCAAAATCCGTCGCCAGCCACCGGAAAAAGAGCTAAGCCGTCGCATTGCACTGGTCGTCGGCGGAGGCAGCGGCATCGGCCGCGAAGTAGCCCTGCTGGCCGCGGCCCGCGGCGCGCACGTCGTCGTCGCTGACCGCGACGAAGCCGCAGCAGTTCGTGTCGTTGCCGATTTGGCCTCCGTCACCTCAAAGGAATTTGTCGCCGTCGCGACCGTCGACATCCGCAACCGCGAAGCCATCGCCAAGGCCATCGATGCAACCGTGGCAGCCTTTGGCGGACTCGACATTCTCATCAACACCGCGGCCCTTTTCCCATCCTCACCCGACGGCGTGGTTCCCGACGCGATGTGGGCCACCACGCTCGACATCAACGTGACCGCCAACTACCTGCTTTCCGATGAAGCCGCCAAAATCTTCAACGAGCAGGCTCTCGACGCCGCCATCGTTCTCACCAGCTCAGCCAATGCCGTTGTCTCCAAGCGTGGGTCGGAAGCTTATGACGTAAGCAAGGCCGCCGTGTCCCATTTGGTCCGCGAACTGGCCGTAGCACTCGCGCCGCGCGTCCGCGTGAACGGCATCAGTCCGGCTACCGTGGTTAAAGGCTCAACCATGTTCCCTCGCGACCGCGTTCGTGCCTCGCTCGCCAAATACAACATCCCCTTCGACGATTCGCAGACCGACGATGAACTCCGCAATCTCCTCGCCAACTTTTACGCCAAGCGCACCCTCACCCACCAGCCCATCGACCCCGCCGATTGCGCCGAAGCTATTCTCTTTTTGGGAAGCCCGCGTTCGCGCTGCACCACCGGCCATCTGATTCCAGTAGACGGCGGACTCACCGAGGCATTCCTGCGTTAAACTCCAACAGGGAATGAACTCCTCTATGCCTGAACCCGCGCGAATAGCCATCGATCTCGGCGCAGAAAGCTGCCGCGTCTCCCTGCTGCGCTGGACGGACGGCATCCCGACTGTCGAGGTCGTTCATCGCATCCCCAACGGACCCGTACATGAAAGAAACTCGATGTACTGGCCGCTCGAATTCATCCTCGCCGGCCTTGAGGAAGGTCTCCGCAGAGCCGCGCTGCTTGCTCCGGAAGGCATCGCCTCAATCGCTGTCGACAGCTGGTCGGTTGATTATGTGCGGCTCGCGCCGGATGGCAAGCCGCTTGGCCGGCCCTTCTGCTATCGCGATGAACGCACCGTCCCCGTCAAAGAAGCCGCGGACAAACTTATTCTTCCCAAAGATCTCTACCAGCGCACCGGCGTTCTGCCTCATCGCATCAACACCGTGTATCAATTGATGGCTGACTCAGCCGCCGGCATCGATTCCGGCGCGCCCTGGGTCATGTTGCCGGAATATGTGCTCTACTGGCTCGGCGGCCGCCGCGTCGGCGAGCACACGAACGCCAGCCACACCGGCCTAGTCGATATCAATACGGGCGACTGGGACGCCGAGCTCTTTCAACTCCTCGGCCTTTCCATCGATGCCGCGCCGCCCATCGTCCGCGCTGGAACGCTGCTCGGCCCACTGCAAGGCCCGCTCGCTTCACTCGACGCCTTCCGTCACACCGAGCTCATCGCGCCCGCGTGTCACGACACAGCCTCCGCCATCGCCGGGATATGCTCCAACCTTGACTCGACTTTATACATCTGCTCCGGCACCTGGTCCCTTGTCGGTGCGCTCATCGCCGAGCCTGTCACTACAAGTGCGGCGTTCGATGCCCGATACACCAACCTCGGCGCGGCCGGCGCAGGCCTCTGCTTCCACTCTCTCGTGAATGGCATGTGGCTGCTGAAGCAGTGCATGGAATCCTGGAACGCTGAAGGTCGTGTCTGGAACATCGAGGACCTCATCGCCCAGGCAGCCCAATCCAGTTTTCCCGGCGTCATCGACGTGGATGCTGAGCCGCTGCTGCTCGACTCCGAGATGCCCGAACGCATCAATCATCAGCTCTGGCGGCGGCGCTGGGCCACCATCCCGGACATTGCCGGCAACGAGCCCGTCTTTGCCCGTGTCATCTTCGAGAGCCTCGCCGACCGCTACGCCTTCGCGCTCTCGAGCCTCGAGAAGCTGCTCGGCCGCGAGCTCGATCGCATTCACATCCTGGGTGGCGCCAGCCGCAACAAGCTGCTCACGGAGCTGACCGAGAAGCGTATCCATCGGCCCGTAGAAATCGGCCAGCCGGAAAGCTCCACCATCGGCAATCTGGCCGTTCAGCTGGCAGCGAGTGAAGCAAATGGTCAGCCCGTCTCAGCGGATGCTATCCGCCGATGGGCCACGGTCCTCTGCCGAGATTGACGATAGCTAGTTCCACGGCGTCCCGTTGCCGTGCAACTTCTCTTCCGGTGACTCCACCGAATACTGATTCGAAATTTTGTAAACCTGCCCCGTGTTCGTATTCAGCACCGTCTGCCGGTCCAGCGCAAAATCTACCCAGTCCGACGTCGAAGCATCACGCGCGGCCATGTTTGCCGCAACCCCCTGCTGGTAGTGGTCAAAGTTCTGCTGCATTCCCTGCATGAACTGTTCGTGCACCTGCTGCTGCACCGCCATCGAATGCTCGAATTGCTCGTGGTTGATCTCCATTTGCTGCCTGGACCGCTCATTCATTTCCGCAATGGCGCGCTGCGATTGCTCATTGTTCCGCTGGATCCAGGCCTGAACCCACGCATCGATCGGTTTGGTTCCCATCCCCGGCGCATCCCATTGCCGCACAACGGCCTCAATCTGACCCGAAGGAGCGGTGTAGTACTGAACCGACGCCGTACATTTGTCTACAACCGACGGCGTTCCGGTCATCATCTGCGGGGGATGCCCGGGTGACCCCTGCGTAAGCCCCGGCTGTCCGGCATACTGCGTCTCCAGGCACATTACATTCACATCCAGCAAGCCCTTCATCGGCGTGGTCCCTTTCATGTTGCTCACCCACGCCCGCGCCAATTGCTGCGTCTGCTTCGGCATTTGCAAATGCGACGCCGCGTACTTCGGCCCATAAGTGGCCTGTGCATCGCTCAATACCTTGTCTGCCTTTTCCTGCTCCGCAGCCGGAACCGGCGCATCGCCGTCGTAGCGCACTTTCATGGTCATGGCCATGTACTTCAGAAAATCCTGCGCGCTCAGCGGGCCTCTCATCGGCAGGCAATCGGTCTTCGGCATGTAGCCAATCATCGGCCCTTGGCCCCAGGCCCAGGCCAGGTTCGGCATGCGCTCCACCATGCTCATCCCGTCCGGGCGCGTGGCGCGAAAAACTCCGAACGGAGTGGACGCGCAGGTGCCGCCCTGCAGAAACACGCTCTGAAACTGCCAGTTTGCCGGAATGGTAACTGCAATCGCATTCATGCCCAGCGAAGGATCGTTGATGTATTCCACTCGCGTTCCACCCGACTGCGATGGCGCGCTGCTCGCTCCGTCCCCGGCAGCAGCACTGCCAGTATCTGCCCCGCCTGTCGAAGCTGACGCCGAAGCCGCAGCCGGCTGACTCCCCTTGCAACCGATTAGAACCAGCGCCATCAGCACCGCGCCCACCCCGCATTTGCAAACCATCCACCTGCTCCCCATTATTGCGATCCTCCCTTGTTTTGCCATGATCCCCAGCCCATGAATTCTAACCCCTGCTTTGCCGGCCACGCCAGCGCATCCCTCAGCCGTCACTGGATCGGCGTTCCATCTCCATGCACCTTCTGCAGAGAGCCACCCGGAGTGACCTGATTCGATATTTTGCCGGTTTTCCCGGTATTCGTATCGAACACAGTTTGCCGGTCGAGCGCATAGTCCACCCAGTCCGAGGTGGAAGTGGATCGTGCCTGCATGGCGTCCCCAGTACGCTGGATCGACCCGTTGGTCCGTTGCTGCATGGCATCCATGAACTCGTTATTCATCTGGTGCCGCTCCGCCGCAGCTTGACGGAAGGAGTCCTGCTGGGCCTGGAAATTCCTATCCGAATTGTCGAGGAAGGTTTTGTTCTGTTGCTGCACAATTCGATCGAAGCCCTGTGCAGACGCAGCCGCCTGCTCGGCATAGCGCTTCATCCAGGCATCACCCCATTCCTTGTTCTGCCTGGGGCCCATCGCCGGATCGTCCCACTGCCGCAGCACTGCGGCAAATTGGTTTTCAGGAGCGGTCACGTAGCTGGCGCTCGCCGTACATTTTCCTGAAATCGTTGCTGGTTTGTTCACCATGCCGGCATGGAAGGCCGGGTGGGGAGTCTCAGTACAGGTGATCATCACAGCCAAGCGCCCTTCCATGGAGACTCCGTTTTGCTTGTAGCGAACCATTGCGGCCGCTCCGTCTGCGGTGTTGTGAGGCGGGGGAAGATTCTGGCCCGCACTGAATTGCGCCGCCTGATGCGCATAGGCGTCCTGCCAACGCTTCACCGCCTCCGCCAATGCACCGGGCATGGGCGCGTCGCTAATATTGGCAAACTGCATCGTGGTTGACAAGTACTTCAGAAAATCCTGCGCTCTCATCGGCTTGTTGACAGGCAGGCATCCGGTCCGCGGCCTGGGGCCATCGCCATATGCCCACAACATTTGCGGCATGTACTCGCCGAAGCTCTGCCCGTCCTCGCTGGTTACGCGATATACGCCGTTAAAAAGAGATTCGCAGGCGTCCTCGCCGCCTTGCAGCAGAATCCCCTGAAACTTCCACTTCGCGGGGATGGTCACATAAAACGCAACCTTGTTATCCATCGTAGTATCGACGACGTTTTCCACGCGCGTCGCGCCGGACGAAGATGACGTTGCAGCTCCATCCCCCGCTCCCCCACTCGCTGCGGCGCTTCCGCCGCTCGCCGCCGATGTCGGCTGCACTCCCTTGCACCCCAGCAGCGCAAACGCCACCAGCATCGCCACTATTGTTCCTCTGCTTGTCATCTTGAACACCTTTCTCGTTCTTTAGCTGCGGCGCACCCGGCGCTGTTCAAATCATTCGCAGGACCGGCTCATCCTCTGCGGACTCGCCCCACTGTCACTGAATCGGCGTCCCATCTGCGTGCACCTTCACGAGTGGGGCGCCGGGAGTGACCTGGTTGGATATTTTGCCGACCTGCCCTGTAGCCGTGTCCAACACAGTCTGTCGGTCGAGCGAGTAGTCCACCATATCCTGCGCCATGCGGTGGTTGGAATTCGCTACTTCTGCGGCGCGCGCCATTGAACGGTCAGTGCCTTCCTGCATTGTCTGCATGAACTGGTCATGCGCCTGCTGCTGCACTGCGGCTTGATCTTTATACATTTG
>Ga0302314_10009116_pt1 | contig 17590 bp, 11 predicted proteins | sample III_Palsa_N2_3_FD_200533 | JGI IMG/M metagenome (GOLD analysis project Ga0302314, IMG submission 200533) | Peat permafrost microbial communities from Stordalen Mire near Abisko, Sweden - III_Palsa_N2_3 | ecosystem: Environmental > Terrestrial > Soil > Palsa > Peat permafrost | place: Sweden...
CGTTCACTTACCGAGCCGGCATCGACAATCTCACCAACGAAAAATACTGGCTCACCAGCTGGGGCTTCATCCTGAATCAGGGAACGCCGCGAACGGTACGGGCAAGTGTGACGATGACGCTTTAGGCAGAGGCTATTGAGTGCCGCACCGGGTTGTACTAGCAACTTGATTCATCGTTACCGCTTTCGACCAATGTCGAAAGCGGGCCAACACTTTCGCCGAGAGTCATTTTCTATCGCCGGATTTCCCGGGCGTTTCACAGCTCAACCGGAAGGCGCTGGCTCGTTCCTCTTCAACGGGTCGAACCTCGTTGATCAAACCAAAGGCCAGGCAAGGATTCTGCGCGGCGAGTGCCGCGGCTTCATCAAGGCTGCCAGCCATGACGAACCAGTAGCCGCCTACGACCTCCTTGGCTTCGGCGAAGGGGCCATCACTCACGCCGAGTTCCGAGACAACTTTCACTTCTCTTCCGAGCCGCTGCCCCGCTTTCAGCCTTCCTTCGCTAACGAGTTGATCGTGCCAGATGTAGAAGTCATCAATCGCCTTCTGTATTTCCTCAGGCGATCTGTCCTTGTCCCACTGCCCGCGGGAGATGATGAGGTATTCCGATAGCGCCGTCTTGATGGTCATAAATGCTCCGATGATGCCGCTAAATAGTCAGGCCTCGGCAATTGCCGCAATGGATACCTTGAGCCCAGGGATTCGCGCAGGCAGCTTGGCACCCTGACGCGCTGGGGGATCGGCAGGGAACCATTTGAGCCACTCTTCATTCATGCCAGCGAAGTCGTCTTCATCCGCCAATATGACTGTGACGCTGACGATCTTGTCCAGGGAGCTACCCGCTTCCTCCAGGATCGCCTGGATGTTGGCTAGGCACTGCCGAGTCTGCTCCTGAATGGTTGCTCCCCTGACTGCACCCGTAACTGGATCGGCGGGAGCTGTGCCGGAGACGAAGATCAGACCGGCAGCTTTGACCGCCTGACTATACGTCGGCGGCGGCTTGGCCGCTTTTGGCGTAAACACGATTTGACGGGTCATTTTTGCCCCCTCGTGAAAGACGTCGTCCAAACAATAACGCTGGAGTTACCGGCCGCTGAAGGCGTCTGCCTCAAACGAATAGTTGGGCTTCAACGCACGCTACTCTGGCAGCAGAGGCATGAGCAAGCGAAGCCCGATTGTTGCAAGCGCAATCACCACAAATGGGAGGTCGGGAACTCAACCGGTGAACGCCGCCCCGCGTACTCGAAATCGCCGTCTACTGATAAACATGCAACCTTCCAAACGTCCACGCGTGATACGAATCCACTAGCCCCGGCACGGTGCAGTCGTCGTAAAGTCCATTGCAGCGGGTACGCAGTACGGTCAACGCGGAAAAGTAGGGATCCTTCGGCAGGCCAGCGGCCTGCAGCACCATGCTCGGCAGGAACGCGATGTCGAGCATCGGGTACGTGGGCAGCGGCGCACCGGCAAAATTGCTTTTCAGCATGTAGTAGGTGAGGTAATCACGGTACGGCTGGAGCGCGGGCGGCAGCGTGCGCGACATGCCGCGGATCATCCCCTCGAAGGAAGGCTGATGGTCGCCGAAGTGCACCAGTACGGTCGGCTGCTCGCGATCGAGGAAATCGTGCTCCAGCCCGCGCATGGCCTGATCGGAATCGTGCAGGCGCGACAGGTAGGCGCTGAAGTTGATTTCCGCCGCCGCCGACAGCCCCTGCAGCTGACCACCATTGAACGGCGGTGGCAGTTTGTCCAGAGGCAGGTCGTTGTGCGGACCGTGCTGGTTGATGGTCAGGATCATCACGAACACCGGCTGACCCGGCTTCTTCACCTTGTCGTAAACCCGCTTGGCCGCATCGAACATCTGCTTGTCGGTCTCTTCCCATTCGTCCAGGCCGAGCTCGTTGACGTCGTACAGATGATCGAAGCCATACGACTTGTATGCATTGCGTCCGTTGATGAAGCTGCCTTCTGTCGGATAGATCGCAATGGTGAGGTAGCCCAAACGCCGCAGCTGCATCGCCAGCGCATCGCGCACATGCGGCGCCAGCACGTAGGGCGCATACATGCCACCCGGTCCGAAAATATCCTGCGGCATGCCGGTCAGCGTCGCGAACTCGCTGACCCAGGTACCGCCGCCAAAGGTATGCGTGCGCAGCATACCGGTACCACGGGTGCGCGCATCGGCCTGGAACATTCCTACGCTGCTGCACTCCGGGGCACTGCAAGCGGTGTAGATCGATGGATCAAATGTGCTCTCTTCCAGCACCTGCACGATGTCGGGATAGGGTGGATGGGTCGTGCCCGGCTCACCGGCTGCCGTCGATCCCCATTGCTGTTCCGCGGCAGCGTCGCTGGCCATCGCCGGCAAATGGACTTTCGCGTCGTCGAAGTTGATGAAGAAGTTTGTCAGCTGGGCGTCGTCGGATAATTTCTCCCACACACCCCTCTGATGCACAACCGCAAACGGTCCGCCAGGCAGCATGCAGACCCAGAACGCGAGCGCGCACAACGCGATGCCGGCCACACGCGCGCCAAGCCCGGGCCACGAGCGGAATCGGGTCAGCACGCGCCAGTCCCAGCGCCACACCAGCCATAGCAGCGGCGGCACCAGCAGGCAGATGCCGATACCCAGAGCGTAAAGGTGCGGATAGTGACGCAACGTGTCGAGCAGGCTGGTGCCGGCGTAGTAGATGAAATCCGACGGCATCAACGATTCTTCGAGATACTGCAGCTTCAGCACCGCAAGAAACTTGAGCGCGACGAACAAGGCGCCGCTGACCACCAGCGCGGTGGCAAATCGCGCGAACGCAAACAGCAGCGCGCCAAAGGTGCAAAGCATCAAGGCCAGGATGAAGCCCTGTTGCAACGCCTTGGGTTCCTGCAGCGCCGTTTCGCCCACGCAGACGGCGAAGAAAACCAGCGCACTCAGCGAAACCACGCGGGTCCGCGTGAGGCGTGACAAAATTCGAAGCATGGATTGAAAGTCCCCCTGTAGGACTCGGCCGCAGTCAAAGCGACATCTTACGGTCTTGTGAAGGGGCGCGCTGGAGGTGTCCGCCACGCCGTTTTGCCCGCGTTCGGGCGACGCCGCCCTGGATTTCTCCCTCCCTGCTCGCGGCGGAGGGTTGGGATGGGGTCGCTCTTCGCGATGAAGTTCGAAAGCTTCCCCCTCCCAGCCTCCCCCTGCAAACAAGGGAGGAGCAAAGTTTGGTTGCTCCCTGCCTACTGCTGGATTGCCCCTTCCCCACAAGCCAGGGAGGGGAAAGCGCGTGCGCTCGGTGCGGCGACTGAGGCAACCATTCAGCCTCAGGGCTTGCCTGCGGCGATATCATGACGGCTGATGAAGATGAAGAACCGCGATGTTTGACCTGCCCCTACTGTGGTCCCAGCTGGTCGCCTGGCTCAGCGGCCATGCGGTCGTGCCGTTGCTGGCTGCGCTGCATCTGACTGGCCTGGCCGGCAATCCCAATGACATCGCCGCCTCATTGCTGATCGCGGCGTTGCAGGTGAGCATCATCGGCTTCATCTTCCGGCCGCTGGAGACTTTCTTCCCCGCCGAGCAATGGAGCGATCGCCGGCTGACCTACGTCGATCGCAACTACACGCTGCTGATGCTGCTTGGGATATTTCCGCTGTTCACCTATCTCGTGCTCACGCCGTTCAGTCACCTGTTCGGCGGCAACGACGACAGCAGCACCGGCTCGCCGCTCGCGCTGACGCACTGGGTGCCCTGGTTCAACCAGCATCCGTTCGTGCTGTTCGGGGTGTACTACGTGGTTTACGACTTCGTGTATTACTGGATGCATCGCACCCAGCACGCGATCCCGTGGTGGTGGGCACTGCACAGCATGCATCACAGCACGCGCCAGATGAGCTGCTGGACGAACGATCGCGGCAGCCTGGTCGACGGCTTCATCCAGTCGATGGTGCTGGCCGTGGTGGGCCTGGCGATCGGCGTGGACCCTGACGAATTCGCGTGGCTGATGCTGATCGGCGAACTGGTGCAGAACTTTTCGCACATCAATGCGCGGATCGGATTTGGCCGCGTGTTCGAACGGATCTTCGTCGATCCGAAGTTTCACCGCCTGCATCACATGCTGGTCGATCCCGAGCGGCCGACCTTGCATGTCTGCAACTACGGTCAGGTCCTTTCGATCTGGGACGTCGTGTTCGGCACGTCGCTGTACGGCGAAGCGCCGCGACCGACCGGGGTCGGTGACCCGATGGTCGATGCCGACAACAATTACGGCCTGGTCGGCCTGCACTGGGCTGCGCTGAGGCGCTTCTGGGGCGCGGTGCGATGCATCGAGGGCTGGACGCCGGGCGAAGTGGCTTTCGGCGAAGACTACCGGCCGATCCCCGTCAACCGACTGGATTTGCATGTGTTCGAACGCACGCCGCATAACGCCGCGATCGTTGAACCGGTGCAGGCCAGCAGCGATGCGTCAGTGGAAGGTGCGTTGGGCTAGAGGCCCACGGTGCGCTACCACGGCAACGCCTGCAGATCGACATTGCCGCCGGTCAGCACCACACCAACACGGCGTCCGGCGAATCGTTCGTGCTGCTGCAGTATCGCCGCCAGTACGGTGGCGCTGGACACTTCCACCACCAGCTTCAGCTCCGACCACAGCAGCTGCATCGCTGCGATCGTTTCCGCGTCACTGACTGCAATCACGTCCACCTGATGTGTGCGCAATGCGTCGAGATTGGGCTCGCCAATCACCGCGCGCAGACCGTCGCACAGGGTGTCCGCGACGATCGTGGTCACGCGCGTGCCGCGCTGCAGCGACTGCAGGGCGTCATCGGCGCCCTGCGGCTCAGCCCCAAACAACCTCAGCGCCGGGTCGATAGCGTGCGCTGCGATCGCCACACCACTGGCGAGACCGCCACCGCCGATCGGCGTGATAAGCGCATCGAGGCTGGCCACCTGCTGCAGCAGTTCCAGTGCGAGCGTGCCCTGTCCGGCCATCACTTGCGTGTTGGCATAGGGATGCACCAGCACCGCGCCGGTGGCCCGTTGCACCTCGTCCGCCATCGCCTCGCGCGCGGTCTGGTTCGGCGCGCAAATATGCAGGATCGCTCCAGCGCGCCCGATCGCCTCGACCTTTGCACGCACCGAACCTTCCGGCACCACAACGTGCGCGGCGATGCCTCGGGTGGCCGCCGCAAGCGCCAGCGCGTTGCCATGGTTACCGGAGGAATGGGTGACCACACCGTGCGCAGCCTGAGCATCGGTCAGCGACCACACCGCATTGCAGGCACCGCGGAATTTGAACGCGCCGCCGCGTTGCAGGTTTTCGCATTTGAAATGCAGTTCGGCACCGCTCAACGCATCCAGTGCTGCGCTACGCAGCACCGGCGTGATGTTGGCGTAAGGTGCGATACGCGCCGCGGCATCGCGGATCTGTTCGAGTGTGGGCAGCATCGGCGTGGACGATACCGCTGCAGCGAGGGATGCACTCATGACAGCTCAACCTCCACGCCGCACCGAAAGTGACGTTCGCTGCCCGCCGGCAAACGAATCGCTTGCGCACAGTCAGGCCGGTTGAACGCATTGGCCATGCACTCCATCGGCTCCAGCGCGACGGCGCGACGTGCATCGCGGCTCGCCGTGTCAGCGGTGAACGCATGCATCACGCCATGCTCCTGCCACACGGCAATGCCCACTCCATTCGCTGGATCGCGCAAGCGGGTGCGTATGCGACCATCCGCTTCGGCATGCAGGTCGGTGTACTCATGATCGAGCACGCTGTCGCCAAGCAGCCGGGGCTTGCGAAAGTCCAGTGTTGGCGCGTCGTCCAGAGGCACGTACGCTGCCGCGCCGGACAACGCGATGAGGTCGGCGTCGGAGCGGATCAACGTCTGCGCCGGAATCTGCAGTTGCCAGCCGTCGACCGAGCTTGCGGCCAGCCGGAAATACGGATGCCAGCCAAAGAAACACGGCGCCTCGATGTCACCCACATTGCGCATGACCGCTTCCAGCGTGATTCCGCCGGCGTCCAGCGTGAACGTGATGCCGAGGTCGATGGCATGCGGATACCCCGGCTGCGGACGGATCGCGTCCGTGGTCAGCGTCACTTGCGCGCCGTTGTCGCCCGCACTCAACGCCGCCACATCGAATTCCGTGTCCCGCACAAACCCATGCCGGCTGGCCCGCTCGGGGCCGACAACGCCCGGCTGCAGATCCTGCGGCTGGCCATCGAAGGTGTAGCGCGCATCGGCGATGCGTCCGGCAAACGGCACCATGATCGCAAAACGCGAACCGGGACGACCAGCCACCTCGGCGGCATCGCGGTAACCGTCGGCGAAGTCGTGCAACACGCCCGCGACTGACACTTCGTAGCTGAGAAGGGCTGCGCCGTGCTGCGCAATGCGCAGTCGCCGGCCGCTTGTTTCGTCGCTCAGCACCACGATTTTCTGCTCGCCCAGCAGGGCATGTTCGGCGGCATATCGGGTCATTGAATTATCCTGCCGTTAAAGCGCTACATGTTAGCGTGATCCCTTCTCATACTTCAGCTGGCCGCATGAACGAACTTCCCGAGCAAGCCGCACTGATACGCCTCACCGACTATCGTGCGCCCGCCTGGCGGGTCGAGACGGTTGAACTGGACTTCGATCTCGGCATCGATGCCACCGAGCTGTCCGCTCGTCTGCTGCTGCGCCAGGATCCCACGCAGCCGGTGCCGCTGCGCCTGGATGGCGAAAACCTTGAACTCCTGTCGATTACGCTCGATGGCCGGCCGTTGCCAGCTGCCGCCTATCGCTACGCCGGCGGCGTGCTGGAGGTCGACGGTGTCGCGGACGGCAGCGTGCTGGAAACTCGGGTGCGGCTGCGGCCGGCGCTGAATACCGCGTTGGAAGGTCTGTATCTTTCCGGTTCGCGTGAGGCTGGTTTTCTGCTGACCCAATGCGAAGCCGAGGGCTTTCGTCACATCACGTTTTTCCCCGATCGCCCGGACGTGCAGTCTCGCTACACCGTCACCCTGCGTGCCGACCGCGCGCGTTTTCCGGTGCTGCTGGCCGGCGGCAATCCTGATGGTGCGGGTGAACTGGACGGCGGTCGCCATTGGGCACGCTTTGTCGACCCGTACCCGAAACCGAGCTATCTGTTTGCGCTGGTTGCCGGCCGGCTGGAAAAAATCACACGTGACTACGTCACTGCCGATGGTCGCGCGGTCACACTGAATATCTGGGCTGAAGCCGACGCCATCGGCCGTTGCGACTATGCGATGGACGCACTGGAACGCTCGATGCGCTGGGATGAGAAGACCTACGGTCGCAACTATGACCTGGACGTGTTCCATGTGGTGGCTACCCACGATTTCAATATGGGTGCGATGGAGAACAAGGGTCTCAACATCTTCAACGCGAAGTGCCTGCTGGCCGACCCGGACAGCACCACCGACGACGAGTACCGCCATGTCGAAGCCGTCGTTGCGCACGAGTACTTTCACAACTGGAGCGGCAACCGGGTCACCTGCCGCGACTGGTTCCAGTTGTCGCTGAAGGAAGGGCTCACGGTTTTCCGCGAACAGAGTTTCTCGGCCGACATGAATTCGGCGCCGCTGAAGCGTATTGAAGACGTCGCCCTGCTGCGTCGCGCCCAGTTTCCCGAAGACGCCGGCCCGCTGGCGCATCCGGTGCGGCCGGCGCAGTACAACGAAATCAATAATTTCTATACCGCCACGGTGTATGAAAAAGGCGCCGAGCTGGTGCGCATGCTGGCCGGTCGGCTAGGCAAGGAAGGTTTTCGTCGCGGCATGGATCTCTACTTCGACCGCAACGATGGTCGGGCCGCCGCGCTGGAGGATTTTCTCTCGTCGCTGGGTGACGCCAACGGGATCGACCTGACACCGTATCTGGCCTGGTACGCACAAGCCGGCACGCCGCGACTGAAGGCACGGGGCCGTTACGATGCAGCACGGCACGAATACACGCTCACGCTGGTCCAGCACGTTCAGACCCGGGCAGACAGCACACCCGCATCGCCGCTGCCGGTCCCGGTCAAGCTGGCGCTGTTTGCGCTCAACGGCGACATGCTGCCCTTGCATATGGACGGCCAGACGTCCGAAAGTGCGAATGAACGGGTCGTCGTCCTTGCGCGCGCCGAGCAGAGTTTCGTGTTTGGTGGCATCACCGCGGCACCGATCCCGTCATTGCTGCGCGGGTTTTCGGCGCCGGTGATCCTTGAATGCGATTACACCCCGGAAGAACTGGCGCTGCTGCTGGGTCACGACCCTGATGGCTTCAACCGGTGGGAAGCCGGCCAGCAACTTGCTGCGCGTGCGTACGAGAATCTGCGCGACGGCGTGGCCACCGACGCACTGCTGGCCTGGTGCGATTCGCTTGCGCTTTTATTCAACAACAACGCGATCGACGACGCGCTGCTGGCCGATCTGCTGACACCGCCGGGTGAAATCGAACTGGCGGAGCGCGAGACGGCCGTGGATCCGCAACGGATCCACGCGCTGCGCCAGGGCTTGCAGAAACAATTGGCCGAGCAACTGGGCGTCGACGCGTTGTACCAGCGCTATCAGTCGTTGGCGGCAAATACCAACGCGGAACTCGACGCCGCCAGTCAGGCGCGGCGCCGCCTCAAGCGGCGAGTGCTGGAGTTGCTGGGGTTGATCGATGGCGCCCGGGCACTTCGCCTGGCCGCGTCCCAATACGACAACGCGCCCGGGATGACTGATCGGCTCGCCGCGCTCGCTGTGCTGATACGCGGCGACGCACCGGAGGCCGGCCCGGCCCTGCTCTACTATCGCGAGCGCTACGCCGAGAATGCGTTGGCGCTGGACAAGTGGTTTACCGTACAGGCGCAGGTGCCGGGCGATGCTGCGCTGGATCGCGTCATGGCGCTGGAAAATGACCCGGCGTTCACCTTGAAAAACCCGAACCGGGTACAAGCCTTGCTGGGAGCGCTCGTGCGCAGCAATCCCAGCGGCTTCCATCGACTCGATGGTGCCGGCTATCGATTCCTAGCCGAACGGCTGGTCACGCTTGACGCCTTGAACCCGCAGCTCGCCGCGCGACTGGCCACGGCATTCAACGGCTGGCAGCGCCTCGAACCGCAACGCCGCACAGCGGCCCACGCGGCCATTGCCACGCTGGCAGAGCATCATGGCCTGTCGCGCAACCTGACGGAAATCGTCGACAGCGTGCTCAATCGCTGATCCCGCCGAAGCGGCCGCGCGACGGGTCGGAATATGTTTGCACGCAGTACGCGGCAAGCCGGCCAGGCTCTGGATCAAGACGAGCATGAGATGGAGCTGCTGTGGTCGCCATGCGGCATGCGCGTGGCCTGACCTGGCCCCCTAGCCAGGCGGTACACCGATGAAGGCGCAAGCCGCGCACTACCGCATGGCGGCCACAGCGGCTCAAATGGGAGCCACCCCGGACTTTGAAATGGATTGCGGTCTTCAGCCAGGCCGCTCTTGCGCAGCCGACCCCGGCAGGCAACCCGGTGCGCAGGAGCGATCGCCCCGCACACGATCCCGCGCGTCAGATGGCCAGATGATCCAGCGCTTCGAGCAGGCTGTTCATGCGCGACTCCAGGTCGGGCTGGCGCACGTCAAGCTCGTTTTCGTCGGACTCACTCAAGCTGTCCATCGCCATCTCGACCTCGCCCAGTTCGATCATTAGATCGTGGCGCGGATACACCGGCTCAAAATTGAAGTTCATGTCCATGGCACGTCCCCAGTGATGTGATAAACCTTCGTAGTGGGGACGAAGCAACTGCCATGCCAATGTGTGAAGCAAGTCACAATTGTCTGGCACGGCGGGCGATGGGACTGACGCTGCGGGTCATCTGCTGCCGTGAGCTGACACAAATTTCCCCGTTAGTCACCCTTTGTTCACGCGCCAGAGATAACTATTGGCCCCGGGGTCTTCGACAGCAACGCTGTCTGGATTCGCCACGACTTTCAGTTTCTGGCGCCCGGCAACACGGTCATCCTGGATTCCCCCTGTTCCTGAGACCGCCTGGCGCCAGATCTATCAGCACAAGACCCCGCAGTTGAACCTGCGGGGTCTTGTCTTTTCAGGCGTCCAAAAGACGACGGCACCCCGAGAGGTGCCGTCTTGCTTCCTTTCCCAGTACGCAATCGAACCCCTGTCCGTTCGATCTCAGCGCGCGAGGCGCAGCTTCTGCCTGTGAAAGTGCTGGGATTTAGGAAGCAGGAAACATGCCACTTGCGGCGATCCGGCCGCAAAGCGTTGATCGCGTTACCATAGCGACCTGTTTCGTCACTTTTTACCCTTTCCAGGGCAGCTCCCATGCGCCACCCAACCCACTACGACGTCATCGTGATTGGCGGCGGCCATGCCGGCACCGAGGCCGCGCTGGCGGCCGCGCGTACGGGCGCGCGCACCCTGCTGCTCAGCCACAGCATCGAAACGATTGGCCAGATGAGCTGCAATCCGGCGATCGGCGGCATCGGCAAGGGGCATCTGGTCAAGGAGATCGACGCCCTCGGCGGCGCCATGGCCCATGCGGCCGATCGCGCCGGCATCCAGTGGCGCACGCTGAACGCCTCCAAAGGGTCCGCCGTGCGCGCTACCCGCTGCCAGGCCGATCGTGGCCTGTACAAGGCGGCGATCCGCCATCTCGTGGAAACCCAGCCGAATCTGCAGGTGTTCCAGCAGGCGGTCGACGATCTGCTGATCGAGAACGGCCGCGTCACCGGTGTGGTGACCCAGATGGGCTTGTCTTTCGGCGCAAAGACCGTGGTGCTTACGGCCGGCACCTTTCTCGCCGGCAAGATCCACATCGGCCCGGCGCACTATGCGGGCGGGCGCGCCGGCGACCCACCGGCCAGTGCGCTGGCCGCTAAACTGCGCGAGCTGCCCATCGCCGCCGATCGACTGAAGACCGGCACGCCGCCACGCATCGATTTGCGCAGCATCGACTTCAGTGGATTGGAAGAACAACCCGGCGACGATCCGGCGCCCGTTTTCTCATACCTTGGCACGCGCGACGAACATCCGCGCCAGGTCAGCTGCTGGATCACCCATACCAGCGAACAGACGCACGAGATCATCCGCGGCGCGCTGGATCGCTCACCGTTGTATACCGGCCAGATCGAAGGTGTCGGTCCGCGTTACTGCCCGTCGATCGAAGACAAGGTGGTGCGCTTCGCCGAGAAGTCCTCGCATCAGATCTTCATCGAACCTGAGGGGCTGGACACGTTCGAGATTTATCCGAACGGCATCTCCACCTCGCTGCCGTATGACGTGCAGCTCGCCTTGGTGCGCTCGATCAAGGGTTTCGAGAACGCCCACATTACGCGCCCGGGCTACGCGATCGAGTATGACTATTTCGATCCTCGCGGACTTAACCCGTGGCTGGAAACCAAGGCCATTGCCGGCTTGTATTTTGCCGGCCAGATCAACGGTACGACGGGCTATGAAGAGGCCGCCGCACAAGGCCTGATCGCCGGCATGAATGCGGCCCTGGCGACGCAGGACAAGGCGCCGTGGTTCCCGCGCCGTGACGAGGCCTATGTGGGCGTGCTGATCGACGACCTGACCAGCAATGGCACGATCGAGCCATATCGCATGTTTACCTCGCGTGCCGAATACCGGCTGCATCTGCGCGAAGACAATGCGGACCTGCGGCTCAGCGAAACCGGCCATCAACTGGGCGTAGTACCGCAGGCGCGCTTCGACGCCCTGCGCATCAAGCGCGAAGCGGTCGAGCAAGAAATGCAGCGCCTCGGCACACTATGGGCGGCGCCAAACAATGCGCTGGGTGCGGCGATCGAACGCCAGCTCGGCATCGCTGTGAGCCGCGAAACCAGCGCGCTGGATCTGTTGCGTCGCCCCGAAGTCGATTACGCGAAGCTCGCCACGGTGGCCGAACTCGGTCCCGCCGTCGAACGCGATGACGTCGCTGCGCAGGTCGAGGTACAGGTCAAATATGCCGGTTACCTGGAGCGCCAGCGCGAAGAGATCGAACGTCAGCGCCGCCACGAACACACCGCGATTCCGTCCAGCTTCGACTACGACAAGGTGCGCGGGCTGTCGTCCGAAGTGCTGCTGAAGCTGAAGCGCACGTTGCCGGCAACGGTCGGTCAGGCCGCACGCGTCAGCGGCGTCACGCCGGCGGCGATCTCACTGCTGCTGGTGCACCTGAAGCGTCGGGACGCTGCCTGAGTCTCCCGGCTGTTCCACTAGATTCTCAACATCCTCCATCCGGCCCACTCATGGCATCATGCGCACTTTGAGCAGCCAGGGGAGTTTGCACGATGGAAATCTGGATCGGTCGCAACGGTGAACGGCATGGCCCATACAAGGAAGACGATGTGCGCCAGTGGCTGCGCAGTGGACAGGTAAGCCGCGAGGATCTGGCCTGGTATGAAGGCCTCGCCGACTGGCAACCGCTATCGGTATTGTTTCCCGACGCTGTGACGAGCGCGCCGCCTGTGACCGCCACGCCCGGCATGCCGCCGGTGCAGATCATCTCGGCCGTTCTGGAAGACTACGCGGGCTTCTGGAAACGCGTGGCCGCGTACATCCTCGATGCGATCATCCTTTACATCCCCAGCATGCTGATCCAGAAAATGCTGGGCGGCGATGCCGCCGAAGCGACCATGAAACAGGCACAGCTTGCCTCACCGGGCGACCCCCAGGTGATGCTTGCCGCGCTCAGTCAGTACTACAGCACGATGCTGCCCGCCCTGATGATCATCACGCTCATTACGTGGCTGTACTTCGCCGTCTGCGAAAGCTCGTCCTGGCAGGCAACGCTGGGCAAGCTCGCACTGGGTATCCGTGTGACTGACATGCAAGGGCGGCGGATCAGCTTTCCGCGCGCGCTGGGCCGCTATCCCGCCAAGTATCTCAGCACGATCATTCTGTTCATCGGCTTCCTGATGGTCGCCTGGACCCAGCGCAAGCAGGGCCTGCACGACCTGATCGTCGGCACCCTGGTGCTGAACGGCCGCGCGAGCGAGTTCGCGAAGACGCGTACGCCATCCGGCAACAACAACAGCTCGTTCAGCGCCTGATCCACGGGCTGCCAAAACGGCGCCAGAGCCACGCTCTGGCGCCGTTTTCATGTGCGCCGACGCATCCGCCCGGAACCGCTTGCTATCATCGCGGGCTTGATCACATTCACCCGGCGCGTCGCGTCGTTGCAAGGAATCGACAGCAACTCATGCTCAGTATCGAACAACGCATTGCCCAGGACATCGCCGCAAAAACCGACCAGGTACAGGCTGCGGTCGATCTGCTCGACGGTGGCGCCACCGTGCCGTTCATCGCGCGCTACCGCAAGGAAGCCACCGGCGGTCTCGACGACACCCAACTGCGTCTGCTGGAAGAGCGCCTGCGATATCTGCGTGAGTTGGAAGAGCGCCGTTCGGCGATCCTCGCCAGCGTCGAGGAACAGGGCAAGCTCAGCGATTCGTTGAAGAATGAATTGCTCAGCGCCGACACCAAGGCACGGCTGGAAGATCTGTATCTGCCGTACAAGCCCAAGCGCCGCACCAAGGCGCAGATCGCCCGCGAAGCCGGTCTGGAACCCTTGGCGGTTGGCCTGCGCGAAGATCCGACGCAGTCACCGGAAGCGTTCGCCGAATCGTTTGTCGATGCCGAAAAAGGTATTGCCGACGTACGCGCCGCACTTGACGGTGCCCGCGCCATCCTGATGGAGTCGATCGCCGAAGACGCCCACCTGGTTGGCGAGCTGCGTGACTGGCTGTGGGCGCAGGGCCAGATCCGCGCGAAGCTGGTGGAAGGCAAACAGAACGAGGGCGCGAAATTCCGCGATTACTTCGACCACGTCGAACCGATCAGCAAGATTCCCTCGCATCGTCTGCTCGCGCTGATGCGCGCACGCAACGAAGGCATTGTCGAACTGGAACTCAGCCCGGCCGCCGACGGTGAACAAGGTCACGCCGAAGGCGAAGGCCGTGTCGCCGCTCACGCCAACATCCACAACCGTGGTCGCGCCGCCGATGCATGGCTGCGCGAAACGGTGCGGCTGACCTGGCGCGTGAAACTGCATCTGCATCTCACCCTGGATCTGTTCGGCCGCGTGCGCGAAGGTGCCGAGGACGAAGCGATCCGCGTGTTCGGCGACAACCTGAAAGACCTGATGCTGGCCGCGCCGGCGGGCGCACGAACCGTCATGGGTCTGGATCCAGGCATCCGCACCGGCGTCAAGGTCGCGGTGGTCGACGCTACCGGCAAACTGCTCGCCACCGATGTGATCTATCCGCACGAGCCACGCAAGCAGTGGCGTGAATCCATCGTGCAACTCGCCAGGTTATGCACGCAGCATGGCGTGGACCTGATTGCGATCGGCAACGGCACCGCGTCGCGCGAAACCGACAAGCTGTCGGGTGAACTGATCAAGCTCATCGCCGACAAAGGCGCTAGCGGAAAGACTCTCGCCAAGATCGTGGTCAGCGAAGCGGGCGCCTCGGTGTACTCCGCGTCGGAAATGGCAGCGAAGGAATTCCCCGATATCGATGTCAGCCTGCGTGGCGCCGTCTCCATCGCGCGTCGCTTGCAGGATCCGCTCGCCGAGCTGGTGAAGATCGAGCCGAAGGCCATCGGCGTGGGCCAGTACCAGCACGACGTGAATCAGGTGAAGCTTGCTCGCGCGCTGGACGCGCGCGTGGAAGACTGCGTCAACGCGGTCGGCGTCGACGTCAACACTGCCTCCGCGGCGCTGCTTTCGCGCGTAGCCGGCCTGTCTGCATCGGTTGCCGAAAACGTGGTGAAGCATCGCGACGCGAATGGCCCGTTTCCGAATCGAAAGGCGCTGCTCAAGGTGCCACGTCTGGGCGACAAGGCGTTCGAGCAATGCGCCGGTTTTCTGCGCGTGCCGAATAGCGACAATCCGCTGGATACCAGCTCCGTGCATCCGGAAGCGTATCCGGTGGTGGAGCGGATCATCGCGCAGTGTGGCCTCGAGGTACGCAACATCATGGGCGACGCAAGCTTCCTGCGCGCACTCAAACCCGAGCAGTTCACCGATGAACGCTTCGGTGTGCCGACGGTGCGCGACATCCTGAAAGAACTGGAGAAACCCGGCCGCGATCCACGCCCGGAGTTCGTCGCACCGAGCTTCGCCGAAGGCGTCGAGGACGTGAAAGATCTCAAGCCGGGCATGATCCTCGAGGGCCGTGTCACGAATGTCGCCGCGTTCGGTGCGTTCGTCGACATCGGCGTGCATCAGGACGGCCTGGTGCACGTGTCCGCTCTGTCGCACAGCTTTGTGAAAGACCCGCGTGACGCGGTGAAGGCCGGTGACATCGTCAAGGTCAAGGTGATGGAGATCGATCTGCCGCGCCAGCGCATCGGCCTCAGCATGCGGCTGGATGACGAGCCGGGACAGACCCGCGCCGGTCGGTCAGCCGATGCCAGCACGGGTGGCCCGCGCGACGGCCGCAACGGTGCACGCAGCGGTGGCGCACCGAAACCGGCCCCCGCCCCCGTCAACAGCGCATTCGCCGATGCGCTGGCCCGTGCCGGGAAACGCTGAGGGAAGCGCTGCGTCGCGCCACGCTGCGATGCAGCATGCGCTTCCGTATGGCGTGCATTAACGTAACGCACAAATAACAAGACCATTTTGGTCTAGGGGACTCTCACATGCTTCGCACCCGCCACCTCGCCAGCGCCATCGCGGCTACCTTGCTGTTCAGCAGTGTCGCTGTCGCCACCGATTTCAATCAGGTCGTCGTGTTTGGCGACAGCCTCAGCGATGACGGCAACATCTCGCTGGCCACCAACCCCAGCGTGCAGCCGCCGTTGCGCTTCACCACCAACCCGGGCCAGGTGGCGATTGAAGACATCGCGAACGGGCTCGGGCTCGGTAGCACGCTCAGCCCATCACTGTTAGGTGGCAGCGATTACGCGTGGGGCGGCGCGGGTGTGCTCACCAACTCGCCAGGCACCCCGGCATCGGTGCCCACGCTGACCAACCAGGTCACGGCGTATCTGGCCAGCAGTCCGACGATCAACCCACGTGCGCTGTATTCGGTCTGGGGCGGCGCCAACGACATTTTCTCCGCAGCCACGGCAGCTGGCGCCAGCGCCGTCGCGCAGCAACTGATCGCGCAGACCATTGCCGCTCAAGTGGCGGGTGCCCAGGCGCAGGGCTTGCCAGCCGCTGCCGTGCCGGCCTTCATCGCACAGATCACCCCGCTGGTCACCGCGCAGGTCAACGCCGCCGTCGCTGCACAGGCCGGCGTCGCCGGGCTGCAGACCGCCGCGCAGGCGCAGGCCAACGTGGCTGCTGCCGCACAGCAGGAAGTGAAACTGATCGGCCAGTTGCAAAGCGCGGGCGTCAAGAACATCGTGGTGTTCAACCTGCCCAATATCGGCCTGACCCCGGACGCTACCGAGCAAGGTGCTGCCGCTGCCGCGTCGCTGACCGGCCTCAGCCTGATCTTCAATGGCCAGCTCAACACGGGTCTGGGTCAGATGGGCAAAGGCATCATTCCGGTCAACGCGTATAGCTTGCTGTCCGAAGTCATCGGCAATCCAGGCGCTTACGGCTTCACCAATGCGACCACGCCAGCTTGCGGCGTCGGTTCGAGTTCGGTGGCGTGCGGACCGCAGGGTTCGGGACTGCCGTACACCTATGCGCCAGGAACGAACATGACTTCCGTGTTCGCCGACGGCGTGCATCCGACCACCGGCGCGGACATCCTGCTCAGCCAGTACGTGCTGTCGATCCTACAGGCACCGGCGCAGATTTCCCTGCTCAGCGAAACGGCGCTCGCCGATAGCACCGCCCAGACCAAGAGCATCCGCAACCAGATGCTGGCCGACAGCAACGGTGCCGACACGCGTGCGTTCGCCGACCTGACCTATGGCGATCAGCGTTTCGATGCGAGCAACGGTTCGCCCCGCACCGACGCGAACAACTTCAACCTGACGCTGGGCGTCGATGCGAAGGCCACCGAGAACATTTCGGCCGGCATCGCGCTGGGCATCGGCCAGAACAACGCCGACTTTGCCGGCGGTGGCGGTTACCGGCTGCAGTTCCTCAGCGGGCTGGGCTATGTCACCTATCACAACGGCGGCGGATACGTCGGTGGCTACGCGAACTTCGGCCACGCCGGTTTCACGGACATCGAGCGCGTCATCGAGCTCGGCACCATGCGGCGCACCGAGGGCGGCAAAACCGACGGTTCGAATCTTGGCGGCGGCGTGACCGGCGGCTGGTGGTTCGATTTCAGCAACCTGCGTACCGGCCCGTTTGCGAACATCGAGTGGCAGACCAACAAGGTCGACAGCTACAACGAAAGCGGCAACGACAGCACCGCGATGTGGTTCGGCAAGCAGCAGCGCGATGCGCTGATCACAACGGCCGGCTGGCGCGTGCAGGGCAATTGGGAGTTCGCCAACACGGTGATCTCGCCGTACGCCGAACTGGCCTGGAACTACGACAACAAGGCGAATCCGGATTCGCTCAGCGCTGGCTTGAACAGCATGAATGGCACGTTCGATCTCAACGGCTTCAGCCCCGACAAGAACTGGGGTACGGCCGATATCGGCCTGTCTGCCAAGCTCAGCCCGAGCGTCACCAGCTGGATCGGTTACAGCGGCCGTTTCAATGACAACAGCCAGCAGT
>Ga0302314_10009118_pt1 | contig 17589 bp, 18 predicted proteins | sample III_Palsa_N2_3_FD_200533 | JGI IMG/M metagenome (GOLD analysis project Ga0302314, IMG submission 200533) | Peat permafrost microbial communities from Stordalen Mire near Abisko, Sweden - III_Palsa_N2_3 | ecosystem: Environmental > Terrestrial > Soil > Palsa > Peat permafrost | place: Sweden...
TTCGACCCCGCCCTCCCCGACGAACCCCACGACCCCATCACCCTCGAAGAACTCTCCGAACGCTGGGGCCTCGGCACCCCTCTCAAGCGCCTCCTCGACACCCTCACCCAGAACGGCAAGAACGCCTGAGACCACTCCGACATCGAGCCGCTTTGAGGGCGCGAAGGTCCGACGGCGGAGGCTCCGATGAAGTTCGGAGGGGACGGGCACGGACTCGATGCCTCGCCGTGGCCAGCAGGTCGCCACCGACGTCCCCTCCTCGCGTTCGGCCCCGTCCTCCGCAGCGTCATGCACGTCGGGGGCGCCAGGCGCTGAGGAGATCCTCGGGTCCGTAGGTTGCCCGGAGTCCGGAGCAGCTGACGCCGCTTCGGGACACAGCGACGAGCGGGATCGGCTCGTCGGTGAGGGCGGCGCGGTGCTTGTGCAGGGATGCCAGGTCATGTGCGTCGAAGGGGGACGTCTCCAGCCATTTGATCGAGCCCAGGAACAACAGCTGTTTGGCTACGGGCTCGCGGTCGGCGCCCACGAGATCGATCTCGACGTCGTTGCTCCGGGTCCAGTAGCCGCCGACGACAGGAGCGGCTGGCATCACACCGTCCGGCAGTACACGAGCGAGGGCTTCACGGATCAGGGGCTCGATGGCGCGTCCGCGCCAGCTCGTCCATCGTTCCCTGATCCGGGCCAAGGTGAGGTCGCCGCGCATGCGCTCGATCTCAGCCATGTGCGGATCGAGGAACGCCAGCCAGAAGCGGAGGTAGGGGTCCGCGACCCGGTAGCGGCGCTCCTTCGAGGGATGGAGCGAGACCGGGAGTTCGGCCGCCACCACATGCTTGTCGATCAGAAGGTCTGCCGCTCGGGTGAGCGTGGAGTGGGCGATGCCGCCCGCCGCTCGGGCGATGTTGGTGAAGGTCCGCTCGCCGGTTCCGATGGCCCGCAGTACCTCCCCGCCCATGGCCTGTGGGGGGAACTCGGCAGCGAGCGAGCGCTCGGCGGAGACCAGAAGAGCGGAGATCGGGTTGTCCAACGCCGTACCGAGGAATTCCCACATCGTGGCCCCGGGCGGCCACTCCCGGCAGATCAGCGGGAGGCCGCCGGTGATGAGGGCGGCGTCGAAAGCGTCGGCCGGCTCCAGTTCGAGCATCTCACTGAGGTCCGCCGGGTTGAGCGGTCCCACGACGATCTCCCGTCCGCGCTGGTGGAACGGCCGGTCGTAGCTGTTGAGCGCCTTCATCATGGACAGGTCCGAGCCGACCAGTAGCAGCAGGACGGGCTTTCGACTGAGCAGGCGGTCCCAGGCCCGCTGGAGCATGCCCTCGAAGGCGTCGATGCGTTCCATGAGGTAAGGCACCTCATCGATGACCACCACACTGGGCGAGTCGTCCGGCAGGATTTCCGCCAGAAGCCGGAAGGCCGCGTTCCACTGATCCGGTGCCTCCTCTGCGAAGAGGGACTTGTCCGGCAGGGTGGAAGTGGCGACCGCCTCCCCCAGTTCCGCCAGTTCGTCGGCGGCGGGGCCGCCCCCGGCGGTGAAGAACAGATGGGGGACTTCTGCCTGTCGCAGGAACTCCTCGACCAGGGTGGACTTCCCGACCCGCCGCCGCCCGCGCATGAGCAGGCACTGTCCGGGCTGAGCGGCGCTGCCCACAGCACTGCGTACATCATCGAGCGCGCCCGTCAGGACTCGCAGCTCCCGGCCTCGGCCGATGAACCGATGCATAAGCAGCCTCCAGTGATAATACTCAGATAGTATCCATCAGGATGGTATCGCAATAGATACTATCTCTATCGGAACTATCATGGGAGCCGGTCGCACTCTGCGAGCAGGGCCGTCGGTCCAGCGGTTGCAGAGGTCGACGTTCCCGACCCCGGGGAGCACGCCGCAGGTGAACGTGACCCGCAGCGTGGTCGACAGGACGCCGTTGGTCGAGCGGATCAGCGGCAGCTGAGGATGCGCGCGGGGACAACCTCGACTGGACGGCCAACCGCGTCGCCAAGTCGCCCTGCTCCTCGGTTGAGCAGGGTTGCGGACGGTGTGGTGACGGGGCTTCGGCGACGGCTCCCCGGGGGTCCCCTCTCGGGCTCCGGCGCCGCCGTCCACCGGCACGATCGCGCCGGTCACCATCGAGGCCCGGTCGCTGAGCAGCCAGGCGGCCGCCCCGGCGACCTCGCGGGGCTCGGCCATCCGGCCGAGCAGGATGCTCGCGGTGATGCCACCTGTACCGTCCGCCGCACCCGGGACCGGTTGCCGGTCGAGATCGTGTGAGCGAGCCTGGTACGCACCGCCGTGAGTGGTCAGGAGGATGCATGGACGAGGCAGAGCGCACCGAGGCGTGCGAGCTGGACCCGGTGACCTGGGACGCGATGATCGACGCGCTGAAGGACAACGGCGCACCGGACGAGACCCTCAAGAACGTGTGCGCACAGGCGCTCGCCGCGATCAACGCCACACCCGTCGCGGCCCGCGACCAGTGGCTGGCCACCGGCATCAAGCACACCGACTGACAACGAGCCGGACAACCTGCTCGAAGCAGCCGCCGAGGTTCCGGGTCCCGAGTAGGGCCCTCGCCAGGCACAGCATGCGCAGCCCTCGTGTGCAGCCCCCGTGGGCGATCCGAGGCCGGTTCGGGCTCGGGTCGCCCACGGGGGTGGTTGTGCACCGGGGCGCGGGACGTCAGCGGAACATCAGCGAGGCATCAACGGCCCTGGAGGGACTTGACGTTGTCGCCGAAGGTCCAGCCCAGTGAGCCGTCCCAGTTGATCGACCAGGTCATGAGCCCCTTGAGCGAACCACCGAAGGCGTTCCACGACTGGCTGACCAGGCTCGGTGTCATGTAGCCACCGCCCGCGCCGGGTTGGGCCGGCAGGCCGGGAACCTGCTTGTCGTAGGGCACCGTGATCGTGGTGCCCTGGACGACCAGGCCGTTGTTCAGGCAGGTGGTCTGCGCGGTGAAGCCCTGGACGGTGCCCGCCTCGTAGGAGTCGCCGGAGCAGCCGTACATGCTGCCGTTGTAGTACTGCATGTTCAGCCACCACATTTGCCCGTTGTCGGCGTACTTCTTGATGATCGGCAGGTAGGAGCCCCAGATCGACCCGTAGGTGATGCTTCCGCCGGTGACGTAAGCGGTTTCGGGGGCGAACGTCAGGCCGAAGCCCGCGGGCATCTGGGACATCACGCCGTCGATGATGGTCTCCAGGTTGGCCTGGGAGGTGGACAGCGTGTTGATGTTGCCGCTGTCGGTCAGGCCGGTCTCCAGGTCGATGTCGATTCCGTCGAAGTTGTACTCCTTGAGGATGGGGACGAGGGTCGCCACGACCTTGTCGGCGACGGCGCTGGAGCTCAGGTCGATGCCTGCGTTGGCACCGCCGAGCGACATCAGGATCGTCTCCCCGGCCGCCTTGGCCTGGCACATCTCAGCGGGGGTCGGGACCTGGACGCCGGTGTCCATGCCGTTCTGCCATTCGACGGTGCCGTCCGAGAGGATCACTGGGAAGGCGGCGTTGATGACGTTGTAGCCGTTCGCGGCGATCCGACCGTCCTCGATGGGGATCCAGCCCATGCCGGGGTGGACGCTGGAGTTGTCCCAGTTCTCCCAGTAGCCCTGCAGGACCTTGCCCGCCGGCTTGGGCTTGGTGGGGCAGGTAGCGCCGCCCGGCGGCGGGGTGGTGGGCGGGGCGGTCGTGGGCGGGGCAGTGGTCGGTGGAGCGGTGGTCGGCGGGGCCGTGGTCGGTGGAGCGGTGGTCGGCGGGGCCGTAGTCGGTGGAGCGGTGGTGGGCGGGGCCGTGGTGGGCGGGGCCGTGGTCGGCGGGGGGCTGCTGCCGGCGGGGCCGGTGAGCGACACATCGTCCGCGTAGTACGCGGGCTGCCCGTACCAGCCGTGCAGGTAGATGGTCACCGAGGTGGTGGCCGACCCGGTGCTGAAGCCGACGTTGAGCTGGCTGTACGACGGGCTGCTCGCCGTCCAGGTGGAGGGGGCAGCGGCGGTGAGGCCGGTGCCGGTGGCGCCCAGGTAGACGTAGCTGCCCTCGACGTAAGCGCTCAGCGTGTACTGGGAGTTGGGCTGCACGCTGATGGTCTGGGTGCACTGGGCGTCGTCCTGGCCGGTCGGCGTGGCTTCGAGCGCGGAGACGCCGGAGTGGACCGGGCTGCTGACGGTCGTGGCGGTGCCGCTGGAGCAGGTCCAGTCGGCGAGTCCGCTTTCGAATCCGGGGTTGGCCACCAGGTTGGTGGTGGCAGCCCCGGCCGTGACCGTGCCGGCCATGACGAGCCCGGTACTGATGACGGCGGCGGCACTCACCCCGGCAAGGGAGCGCCTCAGGGCGGTCTGCCCGTGCGTGGCGCGGCCGGTGCGGTTCACCTGCGATGCGCGTTCCACGATCGCCCGCTGCGGACGAACGGCACGGAGCGGCTCGCTCCCGGCCTGGTCGCCTTCCGGGCGGCCGGCATCCGGACGAGGGCGGAATCCACCCGAAAGACGTAACGTACGTGACCTCCGACGGAACATGCTGTGCTCCCTTCCCGCCGAGCGCGTTGGACTCAACCGACGCGTGGGGGCGTGACGCCCGGCTCTGGGTGAGGTGGGGACTTGTGGGGGTGTACTGGTCCGGAGCGTAAGAGGGGTGGCCAGGCCCGTCAATAGGTCTGGACCAATAGCAGGAATGGCATGGACCAATCGTGCTGGGCGCCCCGCAGCCGTCGACATCCGAGCAAGGACGATTCGGCATTCCCAGGACCGGGAGAATGATTGACGCCGAGTCAGTACCGGCTGTCGGGACCTGCTCCAGCATCTCCCTGGACCGTCAGAAGGAGTCCGGTGCCACGATCTCCTCGCCCTCGCCCCGAGGCGGTTCGAAGCGGGCGAAGAAGTCGTCCAACGCCTCCGGCGTGACCGGAAGTGCGTTCGCGTCCCCGCGACGGTTGCGCTCCTCCAGCCGCCGCAGCAACTCCTCCCGCCCCACCGGGAAGTAGAGCAGCCGCCAGCGGCCGCCGGCCGCCTCGACCAGTTCCTTCATCGCGTCGCGGTCCCTGCGCGGCCACGGGCCGTGGTCCCACACCACGTCCCGGCCGGCTGCCACCAATGCGGCGAGCTGCTGGTGAAGCTCGGCGACGGCGGGGGCCTCCTTCTCGAAGTAGGCGTGCTCGGGGTAGTCCACGCCGTAGCGGCCGTGCCGCGCGAAGACCACCTCGTCCACCGCCAGCCGGACCACCCCTGCGGGCACCAAAAGCCGCTCGGCGTAGGTGGTCTTGCCCGAACCGGTCAGTCCCACCAGCAGATACACCAAGGGCACTGCTGAGGTCTGCTCCTCCGCCACCACCGACTCCCCTCCGATCAGTGCCACGTGGCGCCTGCCCGCCGTCGGTCTCGCGCCGGGCGTCAGTGGTCGGTGCTCGCCTCGATCGACATCGCGTGGTGGAAGACCCCGCGCGGGTCCCACCGGGCCTTGACGGCCTGCAGTCTCGGGTAGTTGTCGAGATAGTAGAGCGTGGACCAGGGCACACCCGAGGTGTTCCACGCCGGGTCGGCGAGGTCGACGTCCGGGTAGTTGATGTACGAGCCGTTACTGGTCTCGTCCGGGACCGGGACTCCGCCGGTGGCCCCGTACACGGCTCGGTAGGCCCGGCGCACCCAGGAGATCTGGCTCGCGTCGTCGGACTCGTAGAGCCATGCGGTGGTGAACACCGCCTTCATGACCACGTCGCGCTGAGCGGTGGCGGTCGCGTCCGACGCCACCGCCTGTACCTGGCCGCCGTAGCCGATGAGCAGGAATCCGTCCGCCGAGGTCCCGGTCGGATCCTGCAACGCGGTGGCAAGAGCGGCGAGTTGGGCGTCCGTGTAGCCCTTGCGCAGATACCCGGCCTTCAGCTTCTGCCTGCGGGTGAACTTGTCACCGCCCTCACCGTCGCCCGGCCAGGTCACCATGTGGAGCCAGGGCAGCACGCCCGCCGGGGCCTGGACGGTGAGCCCGGTCCCCGCGTTCACCGCATCGACCAGTTCCTGGCTCAGTCGCTCGACGTCGGGCCAGGCCGCGTCGGCCTGGATGACCACTTCGAGCGAGCCGCCCTGCGCCGGGCAGGTGGCGATGAGGATGGCGTACAGGCCGGTGCCGGGCGCACCGGGGGCGCTGTTGTTCTCGTGCCAGGTACCGAAGTTCCGGAGCAACTTGATCAGCGCCTCGGGCGACATCTTCGGATCGGCCCAGTCCCAGCCGGCGAGTTGGAAGTACATGTTCCCCGGGGCCGGGGGCAGCATCTTCTCCGGCGGCTCGTCGCCGGTGGCTCCCGGGTCGCGCAGCCAGTACTTGGTCACGACGCCGAAGTTGCCACCGCCGCCACCGGTGTGCGCCCACCACAGCTCGCGGTTCGGGTCGTCGGCCTCACGGGTGGCACGCACGACGCGGACCGAGCCGTCGGAGTCCACGACCACGACCTCCACGCCGTAGAGGTGGTCGACGACCGAGCCGTACCTGCGCGAGAGCGGCCCGTACCCGCCGCCGGCGAAGTGCCCTCCGGCGCCGACATCCGGGCAGCCGCCGGCCGGGATCGTCACACCCCAGCCCTTGAACAGCGCCGTGTACACCTCGCCGAGCCGCGCGCCCGGCTCGACCAGGAACGCACGCATCTGCGGGTCGAACCCGACCGCGTTCATCGGCGAGAGATCCAGCAGCATCCTGATGCCGGGATCGGCGGTGAAGTTCTCGAAGCAGTGGCCTCCGCTGCGCGGCGCGACCCAATGCCCGGCACGCACGGCGTCCTGCACCGCGCGCACCACCTCCTCCGCCGAGGAGACCACGCGCACCTCGTCCGGCGCACCGACGAACCGGAAGTTGTCGCCGCGCAACATGCTCTCGTAGCGGACGTCCCCCGGCCTGATGGAGAACGGCCCGAACGCGACGGGCTGTGGCTCGGCCCCCGGGGCGGCAGCCGTTGCGGCGCCTGTCACTGTCCGTGCACCCGCACCCGCACCCGCGCCGGCTGCGGACGTCGTCGCGGCCTCGGTGACCGGGGAGCCCAGCGCACCGAGCAGACCCGTCGCCGCGACCGTGCCGACTGCCACAGCCCCTCCCCGTCCGAGCAACTGACGGCGGCTCACCCGGTCAGCAGCGCGTCCCCCCGCTGTCTCCTCGGTCATCGCGGCGTGCCCCTTCCCGATCGGCGGATCCTGTCGGTAGCACATCAGAACCTACGCATCAGGGCGGACCGACACGCGTACTCCGAGTCAGCGGCGCCGCTGAAGTTCTGCCCACGACCGCCCGGCCGGTGCGAAAATGCAGGAGATCACGCAGCGCGGAGCGCCGGTGTGCGCGGGACGACATGGAGGGCGGGGCACTCGAACCTCCGGCCGCCTGCAGAAGGGACGACGCGATGGATCCCGACATCCGGATCAGGACCGCGATCGAGGAGCACTGGCAGGCCTCGGAACGCGGTGACATCGAGGCCGAGCACGCCATCTACGCGGCGGACGCAATCCTCGACTACCCGCAGTCGGGCGAACGGTTCCGGGGCCGCGAGACGATCTCGGCGCAGCGTGGCGGGCACCCTGCCAGCCGGCATTTCACCGTCCGCCGGATCATCGGCGGCGGGGACCTGTGGGTGAGCGAGTGCGTCATCACCTACGACGGAGTGCCGACCTTCACCGTGAGCACCATGGAATTCGCGCACGGGCAGCTCGTCCACGAGACCCAGTACTTCGCGGACGCCTTCGGCGCGCCGGAATGGCGGGCGGCACTCGCCGAGCCGATGCCCGGCAGGACTATCGCCAGGACCTGATCAGGGCTTCGGGCGACCCCGCCTCCTGTCCGCCGGCGTTCAGCGGCCACAGAGGGTTCAGCGGCCGCCGAGGGTTCACCCGCCGTAGACGGGTCAGCGGCCGTAGACGGTTCAGCCGCCGTAGAGGGCAGCCACTCCGGCGGCTGCGGCGGCGAGCTCGGCCCGGGCCTCGGGCGGATCGAGGACCTCGACGTCGGTGCCGTGGACCAGCAGCGCGCGGACGGCGGGTAGGGCGGGAAAGCCCAGGTGAAGCACGGTCCAGTCGGCGCCGGGGGTCGGCTGCTCGGGGGCGCCGAGCAGGTTGGCCGACTGGATCCGCAGGAACATGTCCAGCCGGGTGCACCGGACCAGGCAGCGGACCAGCACCGCGTCCGAGCTGCGCTCGACCTGTTCGCGCAGCTCGGACCAGACCTCGGCCAGGCCCTGGCCCGGGCGGCGGCGGACCGGTTCGGAGGTGGTCGTCGCGGACCGCACCCGGTCCGCCCGGAACAGCTGCGGCCCGCCGTCCCGGTCGGCCACCAGATACCAGACCCCGGCCTTGCTGACCAGGCCGTAAGGGTCCACGGTGTAGCCACGCGGCTCGGTACTGCCGCTGTGCCGGTACACCAGTTCCAGCCGGCGGTCGGTGAAGACGGCCTGCTGGAGCTCGGCCGGCTCGACGCCCGTGGGCGCGGCCGGGGCCGCGCGCCAGCGGGCGGGGTCGACCAGGATGCGTTCACTGGTGCGTTCCGCGTCCGCCCGGTAGGGCGCCGGGAGTGCCGCCATGACCTTGCGCAGCGCGGAGTCGATGGCGTTGCCGAGGCCGAGCGCATCATGCGTCCCGTCGGCGGTGAGCACGAACAGCGCCCGTGCCTCGTCGTGGGTCAGCCCGGTCACGTCGGTGCGGTAGCCGACCAGCAGCCGGATGCCGCCGTTGCGTCCGCGTTCGGTCCATACCGGCACGCCGGCCGTGGAGAGCGCCTCGACGTCCCGGTAGACGGTGCGGACCGAGACCTCCAGCCGCTCGGCCAGTTCCACGGCCGTCACCCGGCCCCGGGTCTGCAGCAGCAGCATGATCGAGAGCAGCCGGTCAGCCTTCATGGGAACCCAGCATAAAACCTGACGGGCGATGTCAGGTTTCAGCGGGACGGTGGTCCCGGACAAGCATCGAGATCTCCGGAGGACAGACCCATGAGCAGCACCGCCACCACTCGGCACCGGTCCGCCGTCAGCCTGCACCTCCCGGCGCGGGCCCCCTTCGACTTCGGCGCCTCGCTCGCCTTCATCGGTTCCTTTCCGGCGATGACCGGGCAGCAGGGCCATTCGGGTGCGGCGCTGACGCTCGCCCTGCGCGGCAACTCCACCACACTGGCCGCACGGCTCACCGCCGCAGCCGGAGGCGCCGGTCTGGACTGCGAGCTGACGGCGGACGTCCCGATCGACGGGCCGACCGCCGACGCCGCCGCCGACCGGCTGAGCTTCTATCTCGGTCTGGACGACGACCTGTCGCCGCTGTACGCCGCCGCGCGGCGCGATCCGGCGTTCCAGCGGGTGGCCGAGCGGCTGTACGGCTACCACCAGGTCAAGTTCCCTTCGCCGTTCGAGCTGCTGTGCTGGGCGATCCTGTGCCAGCGCGTCCCGATGCCGGTGGCCAGGGCCATGAAGCAGTCGCTGGTGGAGGCCGTGGGCAACCGGATGGAACTGGACGGCCGGGTGCTGTGGGCGTTCCCGGAGGCCGAGCAGTTGGCGGCCCTGGACGAGGACGAGCTGACCGCCCTGATCGGCAACCGGCGCAAGGCCGGCTTCCTCCACGGATCGATCCGCCGCTGGCTGGACCTGGACGAGGGCTTCCTTCGCGGCGGCGACCACGGCGCGGTCCGCGAACGCATCCTCGACCTGCCCGGCATCGGCCCCTGGTCGGCCTCCTTCCTGCTGATCCGTGGGCTCGGCCGGATGGAGCACATCGGTTACGACCGCGAGCTGGCCCGCGCCGCCTCCCGAACGTACGGGCACCCGGTCGACGAGCCGGAGTTTCGCCGGCTCGCCTCCGGCTACGGCGAGCTGCAGGGCTACTGGGCGCACTACCTGCGGGTCGCCGGCTGAGCCACGCCCCGCCCGGCCGGTTCGGTTCACGCGCCCGCACGCACCTTCGCGCACCTTCACGCGCCTGCGCGCGCCGCAGCGGCCGACCTGACCTGAACGGGTGGGCCGCGCCGCGACACTCCACGAGCTCCCTCGCGCGCCACCGGGTCCTGTGCGCCCGGCGTGCGTACGATCGCGGCATCACTGTCGTCCCGGAGGGCAAGCAGGTATGAGGGCCCGACAAGCGAGCGCCTGGGTCGAGAGTCCGGCCGGTGCCCGCCTTGTTCGGCTGTACCGACGCTCCTCCCGGGTCGAGTTGATGCACCGGGCGCTGGGCTTCGCCGCGCTCGGCTTCGTGGCCCTGATGCCCCTGCTGATCGTCATCGCTGCGGTCTCTCCGGTGGAGTACGGCGGCTTCGGACAGTGGGTCTCCAGCGCCATGGGTCTGTCCGGACAGTCGGAACGCACCGTGAAACGTCTGTTCGCACCGTCGCTCCGGGTGCTGAGCAGCACCGACGCGCTCGGCCTGGCGATCGTGTGCGTGTTCGGCCAGACCTTCGCCTCCAGCGTGCAGACCGGCTACGAGAAGATCTGGGACCTGCCACCGCGGATGCTGCATCGCCTGTGGCAACAGGTGCTGTGGCTCGCGGCTCTGACCGGCGTGTTCTACGCGGAGACCTTCATCTCGCACATCCCGGCGCCGTGGACGGGGGTCGTCCGCGCGCTGCTCTGGACCCTGCTGTTCTGGTGGGGGCCGTGGGTTCTCCTCGGCAGAAGGGTGTCCTGGCGTGCGCTCCTGCCCGGCGCCGTCCTCACCACCCTCGGGATGATCGGCCTGCTCGGATTCTCCAAGCTGGTGTTCACCTCCATGGTGGTGTCCACCGCCGCGACCTACGGCTCGGTGGGCACCGTGCTCACCGTCGTGACCTGGATGGTGGCCGTGGGGTTCGTGTTCTTCGGTGGAGCACTGCTGGGCGAGCAGTGCCGCCGCGACAGCCTCGGCGGGTAGCGGAGCGGCGACAGCACGGGGTCAGCCGACGGGGGCGTGGGTCCGGGCCGGGGCGGCGGCGGGTGCGGGTCCGGCGGCCGGTTCCGGGTGGCCGACCGGCGTCGGCTGCGGGTGGGCGTCCACGGACTCCAGGCGGAGCATGGCCTCCTCGTCCGGGGTGCCGGGGGCTGCCTGGTAGACCACCATCCGCTGGCCGCCCGTCCGGGCCAGCTGCATGACCTCGTAGGTCAGGGTCATCGGTCCGACCTTCGGATGCTGGAAGGACTTCTGCCCGCCGCCGCGCTCGCAGACGTCGTACCGCTCCCAGAGGCGTGCGAACTCCGGTGACTTCAGCACCAGTTCGCCGACGAGCACGGTCAGCTCGGGGTCGTCCGGGTCGGCGCCGGCCACCTTGCGCAGATGCGCCACCGAGAGCGCGACCGTCTCCGCCCACGGCTCGTAGAGCGTCCGGCCGAGCGGGTGGAGGAAGAGATAGCGGGTCAGATTGCGCTGGTCCTCCGGCCAGTCCCAGAGTCCGGGCAGCAGTCGGCGGCCGGGTGGGTTCGCGGCCAGGACCCGGTTGTAGCGGCTCACCACATAGGCGGGCAGTGGGCGCACCGACTCCAGCATCCGCAGGACCGAGTCGCGGACGGTGTGGTCCGAGCAGGCCGACAGCTCGGAGAACCGGCCCGAGGCCAGCTCCGCGAGCTCGTGCAGGCGTTCGTAGGCATCACCGCGCAGCCGCAGGGCGCGGCCGAGGGCGTCCACCACGGCCGGCGAGGGGTTGGTCTCCCGGCCGCGCTCCAGCCGGATGTAATAGTCGACGCTCACCCCGGCCAGCACGGCCAACTCCTCCCGGCGCAGCCCGGGAGTGCGGCGTACGCCCGCACCGGCCGGGAGGCCGGCCTCCTCCGGGCGCACCTGCGCCCTGCGGGCCTTCAGATACCTGCCGAGCTCAGTGCCCCGCGTGTCCGCTGCTGCTGCCATCCCGCCATTGTCGCAGGCGGCCGCGGAGCGTTGGGGGGGTGTGCCAGGGCCTGGAACGCCGCACCACCGGCACAGCGCGGTCTGCCGGACGGTCCCGGTGCGGACGCATAGTTGATCCGGAGCGGGCGGCGCGATCGCCGTGGCCCAGGGGGTGCAGGACACCGGACCGCAGCCCGGGCGAACTGTCGCCGCCCGCCCGTCCATCTCTGACCGACCGTCAACCGCACTCCTCCTCCCAAGGGATTCGCCATGTCGAGCAGCCAGCCCCGGTCCACCGTCGCCGCTCCCGGGTACGCCCCCGAGGGCTCGGCGCCGCCGGTCCAGCGACGCCCGCCGGATCGGGCCCGACCAGCCGTGCCCCGGCGGCGGAGCGGCGTCGCGCTGGTCGCCTCGCTGCTCGGGTTCACGGTGATCACCATCGACGTCTCGGCCGTGAACATCGCACTGCCGGCGATCCAGGGCTCCCTCAGCGGCGGGATGGCCGGGCTGCAGTGGGTGGTGGACGCGTACACCCTGATGTTCGCGGCCCTGATGCTCTCCGCCGGCGCCCTCGCCGACCGTGCCGGCGCCCGCCGCGCCTACGCCTGGGGTGTCGCCCTGTTCACCCTCGCCTCCCTCGGCTGCGCGCTCGCGCCCGGCATCGGCGTCCTGGTCGCCACCCGCGTGGTGCAGGGCGGGGCCGCCGCGGTCGTGATGCCGGCCTCGCTGTCGCTGATCCGGCAGGCCTACGACGACGCCCGGGCCCGCGCCCGCGCCATCGCGCTGTGGACCGTCGGCGGCTCGGTGGCGATGGCCGCGGGCCCGGTGCTGGGCGGGCTGCTCACCCAGGAGGTCAGCTGGCGGGCGGTCTTCCTGCTCAACCTCCCGGTGGGCGCGGTGATCCTGGGCCTGCTGGTCCGGGTGCCGCGATCCCCGCGCCGTCCCGCCGCACTGGACGGCGGGGGCCAGCTCACCGCGGTACTCGCCCTGGCCGGCCTGGCCTTCGCGGTGATCGAGGGCGGCCACCTGGGCTGGACCAGCGGTCCCGTGCTGGCCGCCGCCGCAGTCGCCATCGGCTCCGGCTGCGCCTTCCGTACGATCGAGGCCAGGCACCGCCAACCCATGGTCCCGCTCGGCCTGCTGACGAACCGTGAGGTCTCGGTCCCGCTGGCGGTCGGCTTCGCCGTCAACGCCGCCTTCTACGGCGGAATCTTCATCCTCGGGCTGTACTACCAGCAGCTGCGCGGAATGTCGGGGATCACGGCCGGGCTGATGTTCGTCCCGATGTCGGCGGTGGTGACGGCGACCAACCTGGTCTCGCCCCGGCTGGCGGAGCGGATAGGACGGCGGCCGGTGATCGTCGCCGGGCAGCTGGTCTTCGCGGCAGCGATGCTGGCCATGCTGCCGCTGGCGGCGCACACCCCGGTGTGGCTGGTGCTGGTCCTGCTGCTGCCGTTGAGCATCGGCGGGGCGCTCGCGGTGCCGGCGCTGACCGCGCTGCTGATGGACGCCGTCCCCGGGGAACGCGCCGGGACCGCGTCGGGGCTGCTCAACTCCATCCGGCAGACCGGCGGTGCACTCGCCGTCGCGCTCTTCGGCAGCCTGCTCACCGGCTCCGGCGGCGGCTTCTCCCTCTCGGGGATGCGCTTCGGCCTCCTGGCCGTGGGCGCACTCCTCCTCGCCACCGCCGTCCTCTCCCGCCTCCTCCTGCCCCGTCGCTGACCCCCGCCGCTCCGGCTCCACCCGCCCGCGGTGGGGCCGTCGGGGTTCCGTCAGCGGTCGGCCGCGCCGTCCCAGAACACCCGCTCCACCCGGCTGCGGGTGGGCGGCGAGCCGACCATGGCCCGGAAGACATGGTTGAAGTGCGCCTGGTCGTGGAACCCGGCGTCCGCCGCGACCCTGGCCAACGGCAGTCCCAGCTCCTGGAGTTGCAGGGCCGTCCAGAGCCGCAGGATCTGCGCGGCGGCCTTCGGCGGCCGGCCGACCTGTTCCCGGAACTTCCGCTCCAGGTGCCGCCTGCTCCAACCGGTGGCGGCGGCCAGCTCACGCACGGGCATCCGCCCCCGTGTGGCCCGCAGCTGGCGCCAGGCGTAGGCCACCTCCGGCGAGCAGCGGGGCGCTTCGACCAGCCTGGCCGTGAGCAGCCGGTCGAGCAGGGCGAAGCGCCCGGCCCAGCTCGGACATTCGGCCAGCCGTTCCGGCAGCCCGGCCAGGGAGCGGTCGAAGAGGTGGACCGGGTCCAGGAACGGCTCGTTCCACTCGGACATCGGCACGCCGAAGATCCGGTACGCCCCGATCGGTGTCATCTGCACGACGAGTCCGTGGACCCGGCCGGTGTGGTGGCCGACGGTGGCCGTCAGTTTCAGCGGCGACGCCAGTGAGAGCACGGAGGCCGACGCCCGCGCCACCGTGTCCATGGTCAGGACCGGAGCACCGAACCCGAACATCACCCGCACGATCGGCGAAGGCATCAGCAGCCGCTGGATCGGCGGCATCCGGCCGTAGCGGAAACCCTGGTACCCGATCACCGGTCCGCGCAGGCCGGGACAGGGGTCGGCGCTCACCAGTTCGCGGTCGTCCTCGACGCCTGTCTGCGAATGCATCCTGCTCCCACCCCCGTGGACCACCGGTCCGATGGCGCCATCCTGCGCCTGTGGCCGTGGGCCCGACAAGGCCGTCGCGCAAGGTCGCCTTCCTACAAGGCGACATGGACATACCAAGGAAGCCTGGGCGGCCACCATGGCGCCGACCAACCCCAACCGGCTCTACCTGTGGTCCGGGATGATCGACCCCAACGGCCGGGCCGGCGGGCCGGTCACCGACAACAGCGAGAAGGGCTACGGCTGGACGACCTACCCCGAGCGACTGCAGGCCGCCGGGATCTCCTGGAAGGTCTACCAGCAGCCCGACAACTTCGACGACAATCCGCTGCAATGCTTTGCCGAATGTAGTTTGGTATGAGTCTTCTACCACTACGACCCGCAGCCGGCCTCAGGCTCCGCAGGTACCACAACACGCCCCGGCTGCCGTCCCGTCTGCCATCACCAGACGGTCACGCGCGGGCACAGCCGCCCGCCCCCGGTGCCGAAGCGCCCCCGCCGGAGGCAATCGCACTTAAACACGGTGGGACCGATTCAGCGATAGGCGTCAATAGGCGAGGAGTTGCGCATTCGAGAATCTGCGCAAACACAAAAGAGCCTCCTCCGTCCCTGCCTGCGGAACGAATAAGGAGGCTCCCTGTTTCCCGGTGGGAATCAACTCACTGGGAACTCTCCGGCCTTGATGGCAGCAACGAAGGAAGCGAAGGCAGCGGAGGCGAAAACGAGGGACGGACCCTCGGGGTCTTTGCTGTCACGAACAGGAACAATGCCTGCACAGTCGTCAGCTACCTCAACACAGTCGCCCTGACCATTGCTGTAGGTGCTCTTGCGCCACTTGAGGACTGGATTTCCGGACTTCATTTGAACTCCTCTTTTACTTCCCTCAACCATGAGATGGATCTCTCCGGTTGCACTGACGACGCCATGAGACGCTGAATGATTTCCTCATGACGCGCGATCTCGGTCGGCCGATCAGTGTAGATGCTGCTCGTGATGGCCTCGGAGTAGGCAACGCTCCCAGGGATGTCACTGAAGGAGAGAAGCGAGAATGATGAGCCCATAGCGACGTGGGCACCAGCAGAAAACGGAAGCACCTGGACCGTAATATTCGGATGCCTGTCCGCCATGTCTGCCAGATGCTCCAGCTGGTCGCCCATGATTTTGGCGCTGCCAATCGGTCGCCTTATGACAGCTTCGCCGATGATTACCCACAGCTGAGGTGGATCAGTGCGGTCAAGAATCTGCTGACGCTCCATGCGAAGATCGACGCGACGCTCGATCTCCTCCGACGTTTCCATGGGATTCATGGCTCGGATAACTGCGCGGGCGTACTGCTCGGTCTGCAGAAGACCCGGCACTAGTTCACATTGGACAGTGACGATTTTCTTCGCATCCGCCTCAAGTCCGATGTATGCACGAAACCATTCAGGCAGAGCATCACCATAGGCGTGCCACCAGCCCTGCTGGCGGCTTTGCCGCGTCAGGCTGATGAACTGCTTCACCTGCTCTGGGTCGTCGACACCGTAGTGGGCGAGCAGCCGCCTGGCGTCCTTGTCTTGAAGCGTGACGTTGCCGCTCTCGATCCGGCTCAGCTTGGACGCAGACCAGCCAAGCGCCTGAGCAACTTCCTTGGCCTGCATCGAGCGTGACGCGCGCAACTTGCCCAACTCCGTGCCGATCCTACGCCGGAGCACAGTCGGGCTGTCCATGGCTCAGTCTCCCTGGTGGGTTGCGTTGATGCACAGTCTGCCACCCCCTCTCTGGATCTCAACCAAGTTCCCCTGGCGAGCAATTGCTCGCCAGGGGAACTTGCACATGGCGAGAGTACGGGAGCATGCTTACCACAGGTAGCCCGACGGGCTACAGGCAGTGATCTTGACGTGCGGCCACCTGGCATCCTTGTGTCCAAAATGGGCCGCCACCAGGGCCTTTAGCCCAGTCGATCAAATCAAGTAGCGTGCTCGGAGGTACCTCCGCCATGTCCCAGTTACGAGCAAGTCATCCCGCAGGGCCGAAGCAAGTGCGCTCGGCTGAAATTGCATGGGCCGTGGGAGCCCTGGCGTACGACAAGAAGCTGAAGCTTGTCGGCATCGTGATGGATCTGCTGTTCGGGAGCGTCTACCTGCGCCCGCTGGGCGGCGGCGTCGAGTGGAAAGCCACGCCGGAAGACCTGGAGCCGCCCGACCCGGCGACCGTGCTGAGTGCTCGGGTGGCGGAGGCCAACAGGCGTTCTTGGGGAGGGCTGTGAGTGGGGTGCGGGTGCCGAGCCGCAGGGACTCGTATCGGCCTCCGTGGTTCTCGGACTCGTTCGACTACGGGTTCCCGCTGCCGGCTCCGGTGGCGGTGCGCGGGTGTGAGGTGTGTGCCGGCATGGCGGCGACCTTGGCGGGAATCGTCGGAGATGCGTCGGGGGCTGCGGATGTACGAGTGCTGATGCGGCGTCATCTGCGTGCCGCGCACGAGTAGGTAGTCACTCGCCCTGGTGGGCTCCGAGTAGCGAGAGGTATTGGATCTTGAGCCGGTTATTAGTGGGGTGTCCGGGATGGGGCTGACGAGGACGTTTCGGTTTCGTCGGTACGACCTGCACCCCGATCCGACGGCGTCGCCGTTGTGGGGGGCGGTGTGCGTGACCCATTCGGATCCCGCTGACGACGATGCCCCGGAGTGCGGTGCGCTGTCGGGTGACTGGGACACCGAGGCGAGGGCGAACCAGTGGATCGCGGAGCACATGCGGGACACGGGTCATGCCAACTACCAGTACATTCAGCGCTCCTACGTGAACGCGGTGCCGGGTGAGTGGCTGTGAGCAGTGAGCCGTCCTCGCGTGAGGTGGAGTTGTGGTTGCGGGCAGCAAAGATCGCTACGGCGTTCGCTCCCGCTCGCGGGGTGCGTGAGGTCCTGGCGCGGAAGCTGCCGCGTGAGGGTCTTCGGTACGTGCCTCCTGTGGCCGAGCCGGCTTTGATCGGGCGTCGGCCTTCGTGATCCGGGCTGTGCCCGGTTGTTGATCTCCCGTTCCGGACGGTGTCTTTCTCCCTGCGCCGTCCCGGGGCGGGTTCCCGGGGGACCTCGGCCCCCCGTGCGGCCTCCCCTTCGTGGCGGCCGGGCCGGGGTCCCCTCTCTTCTCCCCCTCTTTCTCTTCGCCGGCGTGCTGTTGCGGCTGGTCGGCCTATGCTTGACGGATCGGTGGTGTGCAGTGGATTTCGACTTCG